>JAEEGG010001922.1_pt1 | contig 54779 bp, 26 predicted proteins | sample 9134161 | NCBI WGS metagenome assembly JAEEGG01 (sample SAMN16246543, study PRJNA631951) | gut metagenome | biome: gut microbiome; feature: rumen; material: CR-attached | host: Bos | place: Iran: Karaj | collected 2018-10 | reverse complement strand
CCCATAGGCTTATCGGCGGCGTCCACAAGCTTCCACTTGTGTTCGACGTTCTTCGGGTTTACCGTAATGGTCTTCATGTAAATCCTTTATTAGTTATTCCGGGGCCGAGTTGCCCCGTGAAATGCTGCGCTAAATTTAGAAGAATATTTTGGGGTTTGCAAGGGTAAAAAAGTACGTTTTTTCAAAAAATCCGCACCATTTCGGCACTTTTTATTCTATTAATTAATAGAGTTGTACTAATTGATATGACAAAAATCACATTTTTCACCTAGGAAGGGAGATCCCTCCCGGATCAAATCCGGGACAGGCTCTTCAAGTCGGGGTAGACAAAAAGTCCCGAAGCGCATGCTTCGGGACCTATCTTACAATACCCTTTAATTTTAAGCGGGCTTTTATCTAGCCACCCTTACGGACTGCATCTTGCCTGTGGTGCGGCTGCGCAGGTAGTAGATGCCGGAGCTCTTCACAGCACTGGAGTTCTGGAGGATTTCCTTGGCGGCATCGAAACCGTAGGCAGTGAGCACGCCCATGTGGACACCGTTCTGGTCGAACACGTGGTAGTCCTGACGGGCGTTGTTGTCGACGAATTTAGCTGTCTGAACAATCGGAGCTATGCCCGAACCTTCGATCTGGAACCAGTCGACGTCGATATAGCCCTTGGCAACTTCCATGGTGAGGATCTGTTCGCCCTTTTCAAGCGTAATCGAACCGGAAACTTCATCAAAGGAAGTCCAGGAAGAACCAGTGTATTTCAACGAATCAGATACAACCTTGTCTCCGACCTTGAATACCACAGCTCCATTGCCATCTGCAGCAACAGCCGCTTTCAATTTAAATGTTCCAGCTTCAGCAGCATTTATCGTATACTGGAAATAGTTTCCCGTAGGATTGCAACCGAGAACAAGGCCGCCGTTCTTTTCGCCAATCTTTACAGACGTGCCCTTTCTATATTCCGTATTCCAGGAATCATCGCAATCGCCAGAAACGGAATAGGAGTTATTGCCCTTGCCCTTTCCCGGGATGTCGAAGTCTTCGGCTTCAATCTTGGATGACAAATTGAATGCCAGGCCCTTGAACGGCTTCTGCGGTTCGGGTTCAACAGGCGTCACCTCACCAGTTGCAAGTCCCGTGGTGTTGACGCCCTTGTTCGACGCGAGATACTCCTTGAGCCAGGTCATGGCCGGACGGTCCTTGTTGTCCTTGATAATACCGGATGTACCGTCGTTCCATGTAGCGCCGTAGATATAGCCCCAAATGGTGATACCGGCAATATGTTCGTTCTCCATGAAGTAGGAAATCTGTTCGGAGTAACACTTCTTCTGGACATTGTCATCATTTGTGAAAATATCGTATTCACTGATGAACAGCGGAATCTGGGTCTTGTTCCAAATTTCTTCGATGGTACTCTTCAGAGTGCTGAGGCTCAAGCAGGAGCCACCACCACCGGTACCGCCCTGGCCACCGCCCTGGCTCATCATGTCATGAGCCTGCAAGCCGTAGGCATCCACCGGAGCACCTGCTTTCACTAGCTTCTGAATAAGGTCGATACCTTCATTCTTCTGCCACTGCACCGTGTTGTAGTCGTTATAGATGAGGATTGCATCCGGCCAACGTTCGCGGGCCATCTTGAATGCCGTTTGCACGAATTCATAGTTGCCGTTATCGCCACCGAGGGCTGCAATAATGTTGTTATTGCCTTGCGGGCCGTAATTGGAATGGTATTTACCGCCCGACTTGATGGCTTCGTTCACCACGTCGATCATTTCGAGATCGGGGTAATGATTCTTGACGGCATCCATCCAGTTGGTGATGGCCTTCCTGGTTTCGTCAGCACTGAGACCATTCAGCCAGTTCGGGTACTGGGAACCCCACACGAGAGCATGAAACTTGAAGTGTCCGCCGTTGTTCTTTGCCCAGTTAAATGCAGCATCACAACCACCCCAGTTGAATTTGCCGCGAGTGCCTTCGATAGAAGCCCACTTACATTCGTTTTCTGCTGTAATCTGGTTCCAGAGTTGCGTAAAGTCGCTACGAACCTGGGTATGAGTTGTAATGTTACCGACGAACTTGGCTGCTCCGTCGGCTAGTCCTGGGCCTGCAAAAGAGAAGGTTGACATCGCAAACGCGACTGCAGCAACCTTCGTTGCTGTAGAGATTACCTTTTTCATAATCCGCATCCTTTTTGAGTTTTATCCCAAAACCTCTATAAATATATTCTCTTAAGGTTGCCCCACGCTGTAAAAAAAATTATTCAAAGCGTCATTTTTTCGCTTAATTTCGCAAATAAGAAAAAAAACAAGTCCCGAAGCATTCGCTTCGGGACCCGTTGTTTGGTGTATTGAGTTTTTAAAGATTACTTGATGATGCGAACAGACTGCATCTTGCCCGTGGTGCGGCTGCGGAGGTAGTACACGCCGGAGTTCTTGACTTCGTTAGAAGTCTTGAGAATTTCCTTGGCGGCATCGAAACCGTAAGCAGAGAGCACGCCCATGTGAACACCGTTCTGGTCGAACACGTTAAAGTCCTGACGGGCATTGTTGTCAAGCTTAAGGTTCTGCTGCACGAGCATCGGATCACCCGGATCGCTCGACACATCGCCCTTCACGAAGTTGATGTAGTCGATATCGAAGTATTCCTGCGTCACATCGAGGCGGAGCACATGCTTGCCGGCAGAGAGAGTCACCTTCTTCTTCACGTCGGAGAAGTCGTCGTAGCTTTCACCCGTAACTTCAAATTCAGCGACAACCTTGCCATCGATGGAGAGGGTGAATGCGCCCGTACCCTGGGTTGCGACAGAAGCGACTGCAGTGTAATCACCTGCTTCGGCAACGTTGATCGTGTATTCATACCAGTCGCCGGTATTGTTGTAGCCGAGAGCAACGCCCGTAGCCTTCTTGTAAAGGTCGGCACCGGTATCCTTACGGTAGTCGCTATCGCCATGGTTTTCGGAATCGTCGCCATAGGATTCGTTGCTCGTACCATCTTCGTTCTTGCCCTTGCCCGGAACGTCGAAGTCTTCGATTTCAATCTTGCCCGGAACAGCGAGAGCTTCACCCTTGAACGGAGTCTGCGGTTCGGGTTCAACCGGAGTGACAACGCCAGTGTTGAGGCCCGTCGTGTTGACACCCTTGTTCTTGGAGAGGTAATCCTTGAGCCATGTCATGGCGGCACGGTCCCTACCGTCCTTGATGATACCGGAGCATCCACCAACATTGCCGCATTTCAGCCAGGTATTGCCAAAGATATAGCCCCAGATGGTAATGCCCGCAATATATTCCGTTTCCATAAAGAACGAAATCTGTTCGGAGTAGCACTGTTTCTGGACATTGTCATCGGTGCTAGCGATATCGTATTCAGAAATGAACAGCGGAATCTGAGTCTGGTCATGAATCTTTTTGATAGTGCTCTTCAAGGTGTTGATCGCCAAGCAGGAGCCGCCACCACCGGTACCACCAGCGCCACCGCCCTGGCTCATCATGTCGTGAGCCTGCAAGCCGTAACCATCGACCGGAGCACCAGCTTTCTTAATTTTTTGGATAAGGTCGATACCCTGGTCTACATTCCACTGAACAGTATTATAGTCGTTATAAATCAAGATTGCCTTCGGCCAACGTTCGCGGGCCATCTTGAAGGCCGTGGTCACGAAGGTGTAGTCGCCGTTGTTGTCGCCACCGAGAGCCTGGATAATCTTTGTGTTGGGGTAACCGGAGTGGTACTGGTTGTTGCCTGTACGGATAGCCTCGTTCACCACGTCGATCATTTCGAGATCGGGGAATTCTTTCTGAACGGCATCAAACCAATCCGTAATGGCTTTCTTGGTATCATCAACACTCAAGTTGCCCAGCCAGTTCGGGTACTGGGAACCCCACACCAGAGCGTGGAACTTGAAATGGCCTCCGTTCTGCTTGGCCCAGTTATAGGCATTTCTACAACCAGAAAAGTTGTAACGCCCACGGGTGCCTTCGATAGAAGCCCACTTACATTCGTTTTCAGCAGTAATCTGGTTCCAATACTGTCCGAAGTCCGAACGTACCTGACCGTTAGTCGTAATGTTACCGACGAATTTCGCAGCGCCATCGGCAAGGCCGGGGCCGGCGAAAGAGAAGGTTGACGCCGCGAGAGCAAGCATCAAAGCCTTTGTAGCTGTAGAAAGAGGCTTTTTCATACCACACATCCTTTTTTGTTTTTTATGGTTTCATCCCAAAACCATTATAAATCTATTCCCAAAAAAGTCCGATTTTTCACCAACAGGACGGATTGTCATGGACAATATGTCCATGAAGACGTAAAGAAAATACAACAAGTTCCGGAGCATCCGCCCCGGAACCCGTTGTTTGGTGTATTGAGTTAAATTACCTAGAAACTCTCACCGTCTGCATCTTGCCTGTAGTGCGGCTACGCAGGTAGTAGATGCCCGAAGCCCTGATAGCGCTAGAAGACTTGAGCAGGTCGGATGCGGCATTGAATCCATAGGCCGAAATCAGTCCCAAGCGGTTACCTTGCATGTCGAACACGTAGTAATCTTGAAGTTTGTTGTTCGTGAGTTCAAGGTTCTTGCCAATAGAGGTTTCCTCGCCCGGATTTTCGATCGGTTCGGGGTCAGTCGCGTCCTTGCCCTTCACGAAGGTGAAGTAGTCTACGTCGAACCAGGCGCCCGTTACGTCCATGCGGAGAATGTGTTTGCCCGCCGGGAGGGTCACGTTGGCTTTGACCTTGTTGTAGTCGTCGTAATTTTCTTCGCCTTCCTTGGCGGCAGGAACCGCAATCACGTCAGTGAGCGCCTTGCCATCGAGGGAGAGCTGGAAGCTGGAAGTAGAACCTGCGGCAGCGACGGCGGCAAACATCGTGTAGTCACCTGCATCACCCACGTTCACAGTCCATTCGAGCCAATCGCCTTCGCTGTTGTAGCCCACAATCACGCCAGTCGCCTTCTTGTAAAGGTCGACACCGGTGTCCTTGCGGTAGTCGCTATCGCCGTGATTTTCGGAATCATCGCTATAGGACTGGTTGCTCGTGCCGTCTTCGTTGACGCCCTTGCCCGGGATATCGAAATCTTCGGCTTCGACCTTACCCGGGAGCGAAATCGCCTCGCCCTTGAACGGAATCTGCGGTTCGGGTTCAACCGGCGTGAAGGTCACATCGTTTTTGCCCTTGCTCAAGTTGTTCGCAAAGTATTCTTCGAGCCAGTTCATGGAGGCGCGCTTGCGGCCATCCTTTTCGATAAGGCCTGTGTTTGCAACCCAAGTAGAACCGTTGATATAGCCCCAGATGGTAATACCCGCGACCCAGGGAGTTTCCCACATGAACGGAATCTGGTTTGCGTAATCGTTTTTCTGCTTGGTATCGTCCGCTTCGCCGATATCGTATTCCGAAACGAGGAGCGGGAGGCCTGTCTCGTTATGGATTCGGGTCATCTTGCTTTCGAAATCAGACTTGCTCATGCCCTTGCAGTCGTGAGCCTGCTGACCGTAAGCATCGACCGGAGCACCGTTCTTGACAATGGTCTGGATGAGTTCGATTCCTTCGTTGATCTGCCAGGAGAGCGTATTGTAGTCGTTATAGATAAGCACGGCCTTCGGCCAGCGTTCGCGGGCCATCTTGAAGGCGTTCGTGATAAAGTCGTACTGGTGCTTGCCATTCACCACGCGGTCGCCGCCGAGGGCTTCGATAATGTAGGAGCCGCCGCATTCGGTATCGTCGGTACTGTGGCCTTCGGCACCAGCAGCAGGCTTGCCGTAACCGGAGTGGTAGTTGTCACCGGCCCAGATAGCCTCGTTCACCACGTCAATATATTCGAGATCCGGGAACTTGGCCGCAACGGCATCGAACCATTCGGTAATGTACTGCTTGGTGAGTTCTACGGTAATGCCCGGGTTCTTCTTTTTGCAAAGGAAGTTCGGGTACTGAGAACCCCAAACGAGGGCGTGGAACTTGAAGTGACGTTCGCCCGGTTTTTCCTTGGCCCACTTGTAGGCACTTTCGCACTTGTCGAAGTTGTCCCAAGCGAACTTGCTTGTACCGCTGTTGCCGTTAGAAAGGGAATGGATAGAGCCCCACTTACAGCCGTTTTCGGGAGTAATCTGGTTCCAGTATTGAGCAAAATCGCTACGAATCTGGCCGCCCGTAGTGATATTACCCAGGAATTTTGCACCGCCGTCGGCCATAGCCGCGTTAGCAACGGTTGCAAGGCCAGCAATTGCGGCCACAGCAAGAGAAAGGGAAAGTCTTTTCATAACCAACATCCTTTAAAAACGTGAACACCTAAGTTAAAGGTACTTTACAAAACAGGGATTTTTCCACATTAAAGGAAAGATTGCATGGACAACAAATCCATACACACCAACACCCCCTACCCCACAAAACGCTTTTTACACGGAAATGTGTAAGATTTATTAGTAGTTTCGCAAACTTTACGCAAAATATATTGCATTTTGGCAATAAATGTGTAAATTTATTATGGAGTGAAAACAAAAGGGTATCATAAAAAAGGAGTATTTATGCGTAACCCCAAATTCGCAAGTATCGCTAGCGTAGCCCTGCTCGGTCTTTTGAGCAGCCAGGCATTTGCCTGGAGCATCAGCGGCGTTGTTCAGGATAAAGCAACGGGCGCACCTTTGGCTGGAGTAAAAATTTCATCCTTCAATTATCCTGGCATCGAAACCGTCTCTGCTGATGGCGGTACCTTCAGCCTGAGCGATGCCACATCATCCCTTTCTGGAATGGCCATCTCCTCGATGAACGTCCAGTTCAGCGGCAACGTGCTGAACATCAACAACGTGCACGCCAACGTTCTCAAGGTTTCTATGATGAACGCCCTGGGCAAGGTCATCTACCAGCGCACCGTGCAGCAAGTTCACGGCACACAGACTTTCGACTTGAGCAAGTACACCGCTCGCGGCGTCAAGTTCGCACGCATCAACATCGATGGCGCAAGCAGCTCTTACCTGCTCACCAACAAGGGCGCCCTTCTTAAGGAAGGCGACCCGCTGCCCTCCTTCATGTTCGTCAAGGACGGTTACAAGAGCGCTACCTACCAGATGGTCGCTGAAGTCGAAACCAACGTCGTTGTCCAGATGGGACAGGGCACTGAACCGCCTCCGAGCTCCAGCAGCGTCGCTAGCGGCGATCAGTCCTCCAGTTCCGTCGAACAGCCGAAATCTTCCAGCAGCGTCGAAGAAGTCGTCGATTGCTCCGGCAAGACCATGAAGGCCAAGACGACTATCACCGTGGACGGCCGCAAGATTGACGTTCATTTCCCGAACGGCTACAAGGGCGACAAGCCGGTACCGCTGCTCGTTTACTACCACCCCATCATGGGCAGCTCCAGTAACGCAGACGGTTCTTCTACTGTAAAGGCAGCCCTTGCCGACGGCGCAATCGTTGCCGCACCTAACGGCGCAACCGGTGGTATGGGCCAAGCATGGAACGTTGGCCCGTGCTGCACCACTGCTGACGACGTGACGTTCTCTAGACACTTCATTGCAGAAATCAAGGAAAAGGCTTGCGTCGATCCGAAGCGCATTTACGCTGCAGGATTCTCGATGGGTGGTGGCTTCTCGAACTACGCCGGATGCGAAATGGCTGACATATTTGCAGCCGCAGCACCGTCCGCATTCGACCTCGCCAAGGAAATCGTGGACGCCGGTAAGTGCAAACCCGCTCGTCCGTACCCGATCCTCAACTTCCGTGGTACTAGCGACAATATCGTGATGTACGATGGTGGCCTCTCTCAGGTCGTTCCGGGCATGCCGATTACCTTCATGGGCGCAAAGAACAACCTGAAGGAATGGGCCAAGATGAACGGCTGTAAGGGTGACCCCAAGCAGGGCGTTCCGGGCAACGGTTGCGAAATGTACGAAGACTGCGATGGCGGTGCCAAGGTCGGCCTCTGCACCATCCAGGGCGGTCAGCATGCCGAAGGCGACGGCCAGATGGGCTGGAACTTCGTGAAGCAATTCTCTCTCTAAGAACTTAGTACTCCTAAGAAAAAACCTCCTAAAAACCAACCAAAGAAGTTCCTGCCTCGGCGGGAACTTCTTTTATATACGCAGCCAATGGAATACGAGAACTCCAAAAGGATTGGCAGCCTTATATGCAAGCGGGACTTAAGTAGAAACGCCCCGGCCGGGGCCGGGGCGTTCATGCATGGGGTGTGGAGTTTCGTTTTGCGCGTTAGCGCACGTTAATGCGGAAGGCCGTACCTGTCTTGGACTTGACCAAGTAAGTACCAGAGCGCTTTACCGCGGCCGTTGTCTTGGCCTGCAAATCTTCAATGCCTACGGTCGTAAATTTAGCAACTAGGCGACCCTGCATATCAAACACGCTGTAGTCACGGACGGCATTGTTTGCGGCAATCTTAGCGGCAGGCAGCGCCGGAGTCGTTTTTTCAGTGTCCGGATTGGCGTCTTCCGTAATATCCTTTGCCGGCTGGTTTTCGTAAATCTTCTTGATTTCATCCAGGCCGTACTTAGCCGGCGCGATTTCCTTATTCCAGCCAAAGTTCCTGAAGCCGAGCAGCGAGTATTCGGTCGGATCATTCAGTTTCTTGCGAATCGGAGCAATACGGAACGTGTGGTTATAAGTGTTCTTCGCAAACAACTTGTAAGCGTCGAGAGGTTCAGCACCCCAAGAGTTGATACCGCCAACGCCCATCTGGTGCAAGTCCACACGAAGCGTGATGTCCTTGTCGCGTTTGAGTTCCCACGGGAGCTTCACATTGGTCAACTGCTCCGGAGTATAATGCTGGGCACTGAATTCCATGCGCGGGTTGCCCACGACCATGAGGCCCTTGCCATCGTTGTTGGTAAGCGTTGCCCACTTGACGTCGGTGCGCTGGCCGGTTTCGCCAATTTCCATGTACATGACCGTCATAGAATCGGCAAGCGTCGAGTAGAGACCCATGAAGCTACCGCGGTTACGGCCAATGTAGTTTTCATCGGGACCGCGGCCAAACCAGCGAACTTTTTCGTAGCCGCCAGGTACAGTAAAGAGCGTACCTACGTTCGGAATGTAGCTCTTGGAGCCATCCGGAGTGAAGGAGTAATCCACAACGATATCACCGCTACCGTACACATAGTAGGTCATTTTCATCTTGGAGCTGCCCACATCCGGGAAGCTGAAGTTGAAGGTCACTTGGGTTTCCTGCTGGGAAACTTCCTTGACTTCGGAGGTCACGTTGCGCTTCTGGCTAGCCTTGCGCCATTCGCCATGCCCCCTTTCCATGTTGAAGCCCTTGTCATTGTCAATCGGGGCACGCCAGAAATTCGGAATACCACCGTTCTTGATGATGGTATCACCATCGAGCACGTAACTTGCAAGAGTACCGTTCCTCTCGTCGAACTTTATCTTGAAATCAGAACCTTCGATTTCGAGACCGTTAGACTTGTTGACCTTGTAAGTCGGCAAGGTGCTGATATCAATTTCAGTCGACCAGAGCTGACCCAAATCGATGCCGAACTGTTCGTGACCGATGCTGTAGCCGGCCTTAGCCCAGAGTTCATCTTTCTTCAGGCGGAAATCAATATCCAAGAAGTATTCGGCGCCGACCGTGGTTTCGATTTTCGGCATTTCGATAGTCACTTCTTTCTTTTCGTTCGGGCCGATATTCATCTGGGTGCCGTTCAGCTTGCCTTCCTTAATGACCTTGCCATTTTCGCGAATCTGCCAGTAGGCATCGAGGAAATCGCCCAGGTTCTTGTAAAGGTAGCGGCTTTCGATCTGAATTTTGCCCTTGGCGGCATCGATATTCTTGACGCGCACCTGGCTGTACTGATACTTGACTTCCCACATTTCGGGCTGGATTTTACGGTCCGGGAACACGAGGCCGTTCGCGCAGAAGTTGTCGTCGTTCTGCCAGTCGCCCCACATGCCGCCGAATTCGAAATACGGCGTACCCTTATGACGAAGACCCTGGTCAATGAAGTCCCAAATAAAGCCACCGAAGCTGCGCGGGTTGCCGTAGAAGGCATCCATATATTCCTGCAGGTCGCCCACGGAGTTACCCATGGCGTGTTCGTATTCGCAGAGCATAATCGGCTTGTTGGCGTCGTTGTAGCTGCGCACGGCGTCGGGGCCAAAGTACATCCAGCTATTCACATCGGCATTGTTCCAGTCGCCTTCGTAATGCACAAATCGGGTAGAGTCAATCTGGTGCGCACGTTCACGTTCCGAGGCGAACACGTTACCGTTACCGGCCTCGTTGCCCAAGGACCACAGGATAATGCAGGGGTGGTTCTTGTCGCGCTGTACCATGGTGTTCATACGGTCTACCGCAGGAGCGCGCCAGTCGTCGCTGTTCTTGGGCAATTCGCTGTTTGCACCGTGGCTTTCCACGTTGGCTTCGTCAATTACGTAGATACCGTACTTGTCGCAGAGATCGTACATGTACGGGTTATTCGGATAGTGCGACATGCGAAGCGCGTTGATGTTGAAACGCTTCATGAGAATCACGTCTTTTTCCATGCGTTCGTAAGTCACGGCGCGGCCGTCATCAGGATCGAGTTCGTGGCGGTCCACACCGTGGAACTTGATGGGCATGCCGTTCACGTACAGGCGCGGAGCACCGTTATCTTTCTTGATTTCAATCTTGCGGAAACCGATCTTGTTACTTTCGACCTGCACAATCTTTCCGCTGCCGTCCTTGATGGCAAGCACTGCGGTATAGAGGTTCGGCGTTTCGGCAGACCAGCGGTCCGGTTTAGTAATCGGGAGTTCAAAGTGCACGCTCTTTTCGCCCTTCGAGGCGATGCCAGAAACCTTCTGCGAAGACGGAGCAATTACTTCGGTACCCTTGTCGTTGTACAGGGAAAGTTCTACGGTATAGTCGCCCGAGGCGGAACCCGTGAAATTGTAGACCCACGCCGTCGTCTTCAGCAAACCGTCGGTGTAGTTGTTCGTCAGAGTTGCATCGATCTGGAAATCCTGAATATGCACTTCGGGCACAGCGTAAATGTACACATCGCGCATAATGCCAGCGAGGCGGATAAAGTCCTGGTCTTCGAGCCAGGATCCGTCGCACCAGCGGAACACCTGAACAGAGACGTTGTTTTCGCCCTTGCGCAGGTACTTGTTGATATCGAATTCATGACCGGTGAAGGAGTCTTCGGCATAGCCGACGTAGTTGCCGTTCACCCAAACATAATAAGCGGATTCAACACCTTCAAAGTGCAGGCGGATTCGCTTGCCGTCCCACTTTTCGGGAACGGTAAAGGTGCGGCGGTAATGGCCCACCGGGTTAAAGTCAGTCGGAGCGCCCGGAGCAGAAACGCGGTTGTTCTGCGACCAAGGGTAAATCACGTTGGTGTAAATCGGATGGTCGTAGCCGTGCAACTGCCAAGAAGACGGCACCGGGATTTCGTCCCAGCCCGACACATCGTAGTTGTCCTTGTAAAAATCGTTGTTGCGCTGGGCAGGCTTTTCGACATGGAAGAATTTCCACTTGCCCGAAAGCGACTGGTACCATTCGGATGCATGGCGGTCGCCCTTCACGGCTTCTTCAACCGTAGAGTACGGCATAGACGTCACGTGAGGCGTAAGCGCGTTTACCGCGAAAATACGCGGTTTGCCGTTCCATTCATCGTTGGGTTGAGCAATTGCCGTAGTTACAAACGTAGCGCACAATGCTGCGCACGTTACGGCAGACGAAACCAAGAACCTTTTCATGATAAACCTCACTTAATCATCCACACCAATAAAAAAATACCCCTTTTTAAGGGGCTTTTACACGCCGTTTACACAATTTCTATTGACATTTTATCAAGAGCGCACGTCAGCGCACCTGAATCCGCAATATCTTACGCAAGCCCGGGCCACGGAGAATATAGATTCCGTTTGTATAGCCCGCCCTTTTAAGCATTCTCGGGAGAATCGGCATATCCTTCGAATCAACTGTTATATGGCCCAGGAACTTGCCGATGGCATCAAAGACTTCCAGCGAATAGCTTTCCATATCGATCGATTCAAGCACCAGATCAATCTCAAAATTTTCGTGCGGTATTATAGAATCCGCCGGCGAGGGTTTATCCATATGCAACGTATCTCGCACCCAATTCGCTGTCAATTTCACGCTGTCGATGACGTTGTAACCATACAGGATATAATCCTTATTCGGGACACTATCCTCTTCACTCGTCCATCCCGCAAAGAGACACCCCGCCTTACTGGGTTGCGGCATTTTGATGCGATCCAAAAAACGGACTGAATCAGGATAAGAAACTTCGCTATCGAATTGGCCCCCTTTCAAGGCATAGGAAACCGGATGCGCATTTTCAATTACATTTTCCATCCACTTTTTACGGGACACAAACCAATTTTCCGTAACAGCGAGATCATGCACCATACGGCGCAAGTGTTCATGGTTGTTCCACCGAACAGAATCACAATAACGGGACATGTCTATTCGTACACCTTCCACATAATACAGCGCGTACAATCCTGGGCCAAGCCTGTCCCAAAGCCTCGGGCCTAGACTATCGTAGAGGCTCTTGTACTCTTCGGCAAAAGCCCTATTGGCACTCTGAAACATCGACGCCGCATAGGCACGTTCATCGTTATGTTGATTCGACCATTTTTTCGCCTGCATATAATTCGAATCAAAATCCCAGTTCGTCAACATATAAAGTTTCGAATCTTCCGTATTATCGTATTTCGCCATGAATATATTTGAGCCAGTAACATCCCATGTCCCTAAGAAATCATGAATCAAGACCCAACGAGCAAAGCTCTCGACATCGATATAGTCATCATAGGTGCCGTCGATTATATGCTCTTCCAGCCTATTCATATATTTTTTGATATACGAGAACTGGTCATCCGTTACATCGTCATCGTCGGGGTACTTGAACGTGAACTTTTGAGTATAAAGCGTTGTCAAGAACTTCACATTTTCATTCCACCAATATGCGTCTCGCTCGATGATGTATCCACTTTTAGAGATATCCACCCTCGATTCATTGCGATTCACGGCTTCCACAAGGTAAAATAGGCCGCGGTAGTCGCCATTGACAATCACATTGACGAACGCATACCGGGGCACCCAAGGAACGCCCGCAAGTTCACAAACCGTAAAGCCCACAACCGAAACAAGCGAAGCGGTTCCCTTGTGCAAAATCCACTCTTTATCTTTATAGATTTCGCCTTTGCGGGGCAACAGTGTCGCAAGTAAATCCGCCTTCTTTTGGAGCTTTATTTTATACGAAGACTTTCCTGCCAAATCGACACTGGTATTGCCACGAATCTTTATCGTAAGCCCGCTTTGCTTATTTACGTATTCCCCGCTTTCATAGCCAACAACTCCTTTACCACTAATAATTCGCATGGAGGCCGGAACCTTGGTCGCATTTTTGATTGCACGGCCATAAGTGCCATTGGGGCCATAAGCGTATTCGGCAGTTGGTTCTTCACCATCGACCGTATTGATTTCGACTGTGGGTATACCCGTATACGCCACTGTAGCCACATTCGAAGTTTCGCGTTTACCATCAGGCAAAGTAGCAACGCAGTAATAGTAACGAATTTCTCTTTTAGGGAACGAATCCGTGACAAAGGTTCCTGAATTCGCGCCCTCAATCGCCACCCCCAATTCATTGGAGCTGGAATCACTTTGATACCATTGATAGGAAGCTTCGCGATCCGCCGGCACGGCACAATGAAGTTCGACCGGTTCACCACCTAAAGAAAGACTCACTGAAGCGGGCTGCGTTTTAAAAACAGAAGACGCATCGGAATCTGATTTTGCAAAAACCAGACCCACGGCAAATAGCCAGCATAGCGCCCCCCATACGAGGCCTCGATTCAGTACATTCTCCATAAAAGCAAATCAGGCCATTAGGTCGAGACCCGCATTTTAAATATAAAAAGAGAAATGGCCCTGTCAACAAGACCATTTCTCTTGGGAGCCAAATTCGCTTGCGAATAATCACTTCACCTGAACGCGCAAGGCCTTGCCCATACCGACGGCGCGCATCATGTACACGCCATTGGCATAACCTGCCTGCTTAAGAGTCTGAGAGAGACTGGAGCCGGCTCTTTCGATACGGCCGAGGAACTTGCCGGTGGCACCGAACACGTTGTAAGACGCTGTCTGCGGGGCAAGCTTTACGTTCTTCGCAATAGAAGTCGTGGTGTCGTTCGGATCGGTAAACTGAATCCAGTCCACGTTCAGGTAACCGCCGGTAATCAAGAGCTTGAGCACATGTTCGCCCTTCTTGAGTTCCACGGAACCCACGTCTATTACCTTGTACGTAGTCCATACACTATCGACCTTCGGGGCAACAACCGATTCCGTGATTTCCTTGTCGTCAATGAACAGCTGCATTGCAGAAGTTTCGAAGGCGGTCGCCACATTCGCCGTAATGTCGTACTTGGCGTCGGCCGCGACATCAATGGTATATTCCACCCATTCGCCTTCGTTGGTGTAACCGATAGCATAGCCCGCACAGGCGGCATCGCCGCACTTGGAATCGCTAATGTCTACGACGTCGACTTCGTCTTCGCGGTAGGCCTTGCCCTGGTTTTCGCGGTCGTTGTCGTAGAAGGCCTTATTGTGGCCGCCCACATCGTAATTTTCGGCTTCGATCTTGCCCGGAATCTTTGCAGCCACTTCCTTGTAAGGAGTCTGCGGCACTGCAGTCTTTTCACTTTCCATGTACCAGTAGTCGAAATCGAACCCACCCTGCTTTACCACGAAGAACAAGTCATCGACGCCTGCGGCATCAGTCAAGTCGAACGAATTTTCTTGCCAGGCAGAACTAGACGGAATATTCATTGTAGCAAGGAGCGCACCGTTTTCGGAACCGGCATGGAGTTCAAGCTTACCGCCGTTGCCCCTAGTGCAAAGGATAATGCGGTCGGCACCGTCGCCCATGTCAACAGAGCGTACCTTGGTATAGAAGCTGTTACCCATATTGGTCAGGTAAACCGCACCGTTTTGAGCCTTCACATGTTCGATGATGGTGTAACCGCCCGACGTATTGACAGTCATGCCGCCAACCCAAGCCTTGGTTTCGGCTTCCACGCGCACGAACGGGTCAAGGTTCTTGATGGGCTTTACGACGCCATTGTTGGTGGCGCGGATTGTGGGAATGGTACCGTCGGCATTCCAGGTGAATTCTTCAATTGCGGTAGAACGGCTGTAGCCGCCGCCCTTCACGTTCTTCTGGTTATGGTAGAAGAAGAAGCTGCGGCCCTTAAAGTCGACAATGCCGGAGTGGACGGTGAACGCAGCACCCGGTTCGCTACTCGGCATAATGACGCCCTTGTAAGTCCAGGGGCCCGTCGGGGAATCGCTCCAGGAATAGTCAATGGATTCGGGAATGCCACCGGCGGCGTAAATCATGTAATACTTCTTGCCGCGCTTGTGAATCCACGGGCCTTCGGTATACTTGCCGTTAAAGCCGCTCATGTCGGAGACCTTGATGTCGCTTGCGCATTCGATCATGTTCTCCTTGAGGGGGCAATAATAAAGTTTCGGGTTACCCCAGTAGAGCCATGCCTGGCCATCGTCGTCAATAAATACGGTGGGGTCGATGTAGTCCCAGTTGGGGCCCGCCAAGTGCTTGCCGTTCAGGGCATCCTTGAAGGGGCCTTCCTTCTTGTCGGACACGGCCACGTTGACGGCGCGGCCTCCGCGGGTGGATTCCACGGTCACGTAATAATAGTACTTGTCATTGCGGCGAATACATTGAGATGCCCAGTCGCCGTTTTTCTTGGCAGAACCGTTGAAGTCACCCGCTTCCAAAATGAGGGTGTTCATGTCGGTCCAGTTCACCATATCCGTGGTGCACGATACGCGCCAGCCATGCATCGTAAAAAAGCTACCGCCCTCATCGTTGCCGGAATAGGTGCAAAGCGTGTCGCCGAACACGACAGGAGCCGGGTCCGGAGAATAATAGGTCTGGATAAGCGGGTTTTCCGCCATAGCTTGCGTGCAAAGACCGAAACCAACCAAGGCGACAGCCGCCTTAATGTTCTTCACAAACATCATAATTCATCCCTTTACGCCCCCACTGGAGCGTTTTTTATACTCACCCACCTAAAAATTACCCCCAAAAAAGGGTAAAATTCCACGCGAAAAGGCAATTCGCGTGGACAAGTTATCAATATGCCTTGATTTTGAGCGTTTTTTGCAGTTTTCCGCTCTTGACAACCGCAATGTAAGTCCCTTGCAGCAGGCGACCATTTTTGCCGAATTCCACCAGGGAATTACCGCTACCCTGCCGTTTGGCCACCATGTTGCCGTTCGCCGTATACAAGCGGACCTCGAAATCGCCATCGGTATTCACCATCAAGGCCACCGAAGCGCGGGCCATCGACACTTGTCGAACCGAGAGTGCGCTTGCCACGCGAACTGCCGTCGGAATGGTCGTCGGGTCACTATCGAAGTTGAACCAGTCCACGTTCATCAAGAAGTCGGTGGTACCGGAATAAGTGAACTTGAGAGTCTGTTCGCCCTTGTCGAGCGCGATCTGAGTCGAAGTTTCGTACCAGTCGTTCCAACCCTTGGTCTTTGCGGGATCCACCGTAAGCGTTGCCAGAGCCTTGCCCGTAGAATCGCTCACCGTAATGGTCGACTTTTCTTCGGCAGCGCTTGCCACGCGGGCAGTAAGCGTGTAGGCGCCAGCAGTCGGAACCTTCACCAGGTATTCGCTAAAGTCGCCATCGTTAATCCAGCCGAGATTCGGCACGCCTTCTTCGTCGGGCTCAATCTGCACGCCATCCATGGCGGTGTAGCTTTCGGCTTCGAGCTTGCCCGGGAGCGTGACCGGTTCGAACGGCTGATTCGTGAGTTTGAGGTTGCCGTCGAATTCGTAAACCTTGCCCGGCACCGTCGCCGTGGTGAACTTGTTGGAACCATTCACAATGTTCAGCGTCTGGCCCACATCGGACTTGATGGCCACATAAGTGAGCTTGCCACCCTTCCAGGCCATGGAATCGATTTCGAAACCGCCGCGGGCGCGAATGCCCTTGATGCTACCGTCTTTCCACTGAGAAGGCAATGCAGGCAACAAGTTGATTCTGCCGTTATGGCTCTGCATAAGCATTTCGTTCACGCCCGAGACCGCACCGAAGTTACCGTCAATCTGGAACGGCGGGTGGGAATCGAACAAATTATTATAAGTCTTGTTCGGCGTCAGCAGCATGCGAATCATGGTGTAAGCATGATCGCCGTCGTGCATGCGGGCCCAGAAGTTGATCTTCCAGGCAAGCGACCAGCCGGTCGCATCGTCGCCGCGCTGCTTGAGCGTAACGCCTGCACCCTTGATCAAGTCGGGAGTTTCTTCCGGCGTAATCTGCGCGCTCGGGAAAAGACCGTACAGGTGCGAAATATGGCGGTTCTTGTTGTTCGGGTCATCCCAATCCTGCAGCCATTCCGTAATCTGGCCGTACTTACCCGTCTTTGTGGGCGGCAAGCGCTTTACCACCGCTTCCATCTTGGCGCGGGCCTCTTCGTCGACGCCCAGAATCTTGGACGCCTCAATGGTGTAATTCAGCACGTCGCGGATAATCTGGTTATCCATGGTCGGGCCAAAGCAGACATTGTAACCGCCGTGATCGTTTTCCGGAGAATCACTCGGAGCAGTCACCAGGTACTTGTTGCCGGTTTCGGGCTCTTCAACCAGGCTATTCACGAAGAAGAGCGCCGCCCCCTTCATGGTAGAATAGACATCCTGCAAATACGCCTTGTCAGTCGGGTTGAACAAGAAATGTTCCCACAAGTGCGTGCTGAGCCAGCCGGCACCCGTCGGCCACAAGCCCCACGCGCCATCGATCGGAGCGGTACGGTTCCAGAGGTCGGTATTGTGGTGTTCCACCCAGCCTTCGTCTACGCCCCAGTGCACCTTGGCCGTCTTTTCGCCCTGCGGCACCATGCTCTTGATTTTGTCGATGAGCGGCCACACGCATTCGCCGAGGTTCGCCGTCTCTACCGGCCAGTAGTTCATTTCGAGGTTAATGTTCGTGGTGTACTTACTGCCCCAAACCGGATTCGTGTCCTTGTTCCAAATGCCCTGCAAGTTGGCGGGCTGGCCACCCTTGCGCGAGCTCGAAATCAGCAAGTAGCGGCCGAACTGGTAATGCAGTTCCACCAAGGAGGGGTCATTCGTGGAATTGAAATTCTTGACGCGAGTGCTGGTAATGTCGCCTGCGCTCTTGTCGGGTTCGCCCAAGTTCAAAGAGACGCGATTGAAAATCGTCTGGTAATCCTTGAGGTGGTCCGCCAGAATGTCTTCGTAAGACTTTTTAGCCACCTTGGACATGATTTCGGTGGCAATGGAGCCCGGGTTGCCCGAGACATCGTTATAAGACTTGAAGTTCGTAGCCGTGGTGAGCACGAGCATTGCAGAATTTGCGCCCTGCACGTTGATTTTGCCGTTCGCGACCGAAACCGTGCCGCCGTCGGCCACCACGTTCAAACGATTCTGGAACTTGATGGAATTCACCGTCACGTCGTAAACGAGCGTGTTGCCGCTGTTCGACATGCTGCTGCTGCGGTGCGGAGTCGTCATGGTGGCGCCAAAGCTCACCGAGCCGCTCTTGTCGGCCGTGAGGTGCACCACGATCACGTGGTCCGGGTAGCTTGCAAAATATTCGCGGGTGTAGTTGACGCCACCGGCCGTATATGTGGTCTTCGCGATAGCCGTTTTGAGGTCGAGTTCGCGGCGGTAATTGGTAGCGCCCGAATGCGACGTGGTAATCACCAGGTCGCCCACCGGCTGAAAGCTTGCCGGGCCTGGGCCAATCATATAGTTAGACACGATAGATTCCGCCGTGCGGTAGTCGCCGCGGAACATGGCATCGCGGGCATCTTTCAGGTGGCTCGCCGCCCCCTGCTTGTTGTTGTCGCCCGGGCCGCCCGACCACACAGTACTTTCGTTCAGGCCGATAATGTCTTTTGTAACGCCACCGTAGACAATGCCGCCCATGTAGCCGTTGCCAATGGGGAGTGCGTTCGTGAATTCCGTTCCGGCATCGCTATTGTACCACAATTTCAGGGGATTTTCGGCCGCGGCCGTAAACACAGCAGCACACGCCAAAGTACCAAACACCAAGCCCAGCGTCTTCATAAGAACTCCTAAAAATTTCCAACCACAATAAAATTAGCCCCAAAAACGGGCTAAAAACCGCCCCAAAGGGCACTTTGTGTTGATTTTTTATCAATAGGAGAAGGCTATTTCGCGAGAACATTCACCTGAATGAATATTTTCCCATTTCCACTAAGGCTTACTTGGTCCGGTGCATCCTGCTGAATCAAAGTCTCATCTACCCCAGCCTTACAAAACTCGGCATTCACCAAATCAAGTTTTCCTTTTAAATACGGGAAATCTTCTTCTCGCCCAATATACTGCCTCAGCGATATCATCTTCGGACGATTCACTTCGATAAAATACTTCGTCAATTCAGAAATCAAAGCTATATCTTCTTCTGTTAAATCCGTCTTATCTTTATCAAAAAAGAGTTCGAAAGCTTCTATTTCTTCATTATCGTTACCCGCACTAATCGTCAACATGGTATCCACATAATTACCGGATTCCTGTACCTGGAAATGATTGTCTATAGGTTGAACGTCAACCGTTTCAACAACCTTGTTTGTTGAAATACTGATATTGACCGAATCATTAACGGTTTTGACGGACGCAACCTCTGTTTCATCTGTTATTTTTTTCTTTATAAAATGATAAGCATCAGAACCTAATGAGTATATAGCCATAATAGCGGCAATGATAATACCTACTATAGCCAAACAAAAACAACCTATCGTCTGACACATAACTATTTATCTCCCACTAAAAATTTGATCATAAACACGTTTAAAGTCATTATAGGAATCCTGCGTCAGCCTTTCTTGCGCATACTTATCTATGTGCTTGGCTAGTTCTACAGGATTGTCACCTTGGTACCTATTTATAACATTATCCAATCCATCATGAAACGATGTGTTTTGTTGATTATGCCAACTTTTTTCAGCATCATCCAGCCCATTCAAATGAGCCCCCTTATGAACAAAGCCGGTTTTTCCTATCACATTTTCCGTTCTTTGAACGAACTTATTTTGCATATAAAATAACAAATCTCCATTCTTGCCATATTTAGGGTCTAACAAGAATTTATCAACATGAGAACGTTTGAACCATTCGTGAGTTCCACCTCCACCACTTTTTAAAATCCAATTTCTCACATCACTTTTAGTCTTGCCATTAGTCATAAATGTTCGTACCACATCTACATTTCCCATTTTTGTTCTAATGAGGAATTCCATAAAGCCCTCCTTGACATGCTTTCCTGTTTTCTCACGAACTAATTCTGCAAATCGATTAGGATTTTGCCTATACCACTCCATTTCTCTATGAGAAAGTGTGATAGGCCCTTTCTTCCTAATCTCAGCAACCTCACGAGCATAGGATTCAAGATTCCCTACTGGCAACGGCGAAGGGTTTTGAATAGTTTTAAAAAGAACGTGAGATTTCTTTTCAGAAAGTTCCTTCGCAAGGCTACTGCGCGTCTCAGGAGCCAAAGCCTTTTGGGCATTAATTGCAGCATCTCCCTTGACAACCCTTACAGTATGTACTTGACGACTTTTTTGGAAGCCCGCGTCAGATGCTTTTCGAAAACGACCATATGAAACCTTGTTCGCCGGCGGCATATTTGGTGTTACCAAGCCTTGTCCGGCATGAGGACGGGCCACCTTGGAGACACCCACCCCTTCAGCAGTTTTTTCAGCCGCGACAGCACTCTTTTCTACAAATTTCTTTTCTACCGCCTTTTCTACCAACTTCTTTTTGGTTTCTTTCTCAACCTTCTTTTCCGTCACTCTTTCTACCGCATTCACAACCGCCTTCGCACCTGAACCAATAACCGCACTAGGTGCACCCGCCATAGCGTAAGTATATTCGCTGAACCGGGAATCCGAAGGTTCTCCATATGAGAATATTTTGAAAGTGTTACCGATATTACAGAAAAGAATATCCACTATATGGAAAATCAGCCTTGGTATATATTCCCACCAGTTCAAGTCCTGACCACTCGCATGCACCACAGCCATTTCGCTTGCCGTCATCGCAAGCATAGCGCCATTCAGCACCACATTGAACGGGACCAACACCGGAGCTGTCGCCGGGAACGGAATCATCACCGCAAAGGCACCTATACTCACCCATTGCGCCACAGACTCCGTAGCAGCAACAACTTTCATATAACTATTCGCGGTTTCGCGACTAATTAAGGCTGGTTTTCCATTTTCATCAACAACAACTAGCTGCGAAGTTTCGCCGTCTGAATTTCCGGTAATCACATACTGTTTTTTCAAAGCCTCGACATCTGCAAGCGTAATCGGAGCATCCTGCGAATCATCCGTAATTTCAACAGCGACAGTATCTTCTCCCTGAACATAATACAGGTTTGCATAACGACCTAGTTTATTGTTACTGAATTCGCCCTCTAATACACGATTGTTCGGCAGGTACAACGTTCCCATACCATTAAAACGGCCAAGGATAAAATCGCCCTTGTACATTGTACCGTCTGCAAAGCTATAAGCTCCTTTGCCGTTAAAAGCATTCCACTTGAATTCGCCACTATACACATCACCATTGGCAAATACAACTGTTCCCTGACCGTCCATCACACCATCGCGCCAGTTACCTTCATAAACAAAAGCGCCCTTGCGATAAGTACCGAAACCATTCTGCAGGCCATTTTTCCATTCCCCTGAATACACGCCCCCATCATGGAATTCATATACACCCTGGCCGTCAAACATGTCGGCCTTCCATGAACCCGTATAAGTGTCCTCGTTTTCAAGAACCACCGTACCCTTTCCTTCACGCCGGCCACGGACCCAGTCACCCGAATAGGACATTTCATCGGAATAATACGAGCCCTTTCCATGAGGTGTGTAATCTAATAGTTCGCCTTCATAATACCCATTTGCAAATGATACGAAAGCATCACCCACAACACGGTCGTTTTCCCATTCGCCTTCAATCTTTTGCGAACCAATATACATGGTGCCATGGCCATGACGTCTGCCTTCTACCCAGTTTCCATCATATTGGATTTTTCTGTTCTTGTAGAATTTGAGTAAGCCATTCGGACGGTTGTCTACGAACTCGCCAATATAGAGTTCGTCACCCTTTGACACAACCGCAAAGCCCTGCAGTTTCACTGGATTTTGGTGACCAAGTTCGACATCCGCATAAGGGTCATCGTCCTCCTTGGCATCGATATTGCCAAGAATCGCATAGTAATCTTCTGTTTTCGCTAATGTTGTTCTAGTGATGTCTGTATAGCGGAGCAGTTTTCCCCAACCGTTAGCAACGCCTCCAATCGTATCACCCAACCATTCGCAGGACTTTGGATTCTCAATTGTCTTGGAGGTATAAAACTTTACCCCGTGAGCATCGGTATACCAGGTCTTCTCAAAACACCCCGTAAGCAGAATCATCAAAACAGAAAAAAACAGCCATCTCATCATAGCATTAAGTTTAAAAAAAATTACACCTAAATTTCAAGTCTCAAAACCATATTAAGCTTCATGCTCTTCAATAATTGTAACAAAAGCCCAGGAAGAATCTTCCTGGGCAAATTTTAAAGAAAGAGTCGAGTTCTTACTTCACCTGTACACGGAGCGTCTTGCCGGCACCGCGCACAATGTAGATTCCCTTTGCAAGGCCTGCCTGTTTCAAGGTTTCGATAATCGAAAGGCCTGCGCGGTTATTGATGACACTCATCAGGCGGCCGCTTGCGTTATACACCTTCAAGGAACAATCCGCATTCGGCATGAAGTCCATGCTGTAGGTCGGCACCTTGCGAATGCCGGTGGTGCCGAGTTCATCTTTAGTGAGCGCGAACTGGATCCAGTCCAGATTCACGTAGCTACCGGTGAACTGCACGCGCAGCACATGGTCGCCCTTTTCGATTTCGCTAGTTTCGCCGTCCATGAGCGTATAGGTGTTCCAGTCTTCGGTTTGCGGCACCGCAACGGTATCGGTCACGGCCTTACCGTCGATAAACAGGCGAATGCTACCGCCTTCAAGGCCATCTGCCACGCTGGCGCGGAATACGAACTTGCTTGCAGTCACGACGTTCACGCTGTATTCGAGCCATTCGCCTGCCTGGGTGTAGCCGATAGCGTATCCCTTGCTCGCGTCAGCAGAATCCACCTGCACAATGTCGACACCGTCTTCGCGGTAGGCGCCACCTTCGTTCACAAAGTCCTTGTCGCTATACGATACGCTCTGGCCGCCCATATCGTAGTCTTCGAGTTGCACAAAGCCCGGAATGCTAAAGATTGCCTTGTAAGGTTCCTGGGTCACAGCGCCGTTAAAGTCTGCCAACGGGATTTCCTTGATGTCGCGGATGTAACGGAAGGACTTTTCGATACCGGCGTTGTTCACGACGTCATCGCTGTAATAGTTGTTGGACTGTTGCAGATTATTCTGACCGGCCTGATTCTGGCCCACGCCTGCAGGGGAATTCTTGAACACGTTTTCTTTCACGGTAAAGCCGCTGGAGCCTTCGTCCAGGTAAATGGGCACGTTCCAGTAGTCGGCCCACTTGGATGTTCCGTTATCGTGGATATAGTTGTGCTGGATTTCGCTGCCGGTACCCTGGTTACTCAAGGTATAAATCGGACCGGAGTCGCAAAGCAAGCGGGCAATGTGGTGAATTTCGTTCCAGTTCACATGGTTATTGGTCATGGCTGTCTGATTCTTTGTCCAGCCAAAGCCAATGGAAATACCGGAGTAGTAAGTGTAAGAGACTTCGTTATGTTCAATTACCACGTAGCGCGGGTAGCCTGCGCCAATACCCACGGCACCTTGATGTTCGTTCGTCACGTTGGTGACCAAATTGTTCTTGACCGTGTCGCGGGTGCTGATTTCGTCCTTGTCGCTGGGATTATAGGCGATATGGATTTCAGTCGTAGAATCCTGATAGAACTTGCCCAGCATAATGCCCGCAGCGCCGATTTCGAAGAAGGCGTTGCCCTGGATCATGTCATCGTTAGTGCCAGAGACTAAATCGAGGCCCGTAGCAGCAATTTGGGAGAACACGTTACCCTGCACCAAGAAGTGGTGCGCATTTTCGACGCGGAAAGCCGCATCGGGGCGCCATAGCAAATACTTGTTGCTGTTCAGCTTTTCCCAGTTGCCGCGGCTAGGATCCGGAAGCACGTCTACATTGAAGTTCGCCGCCTGCAAATCCAAAAAGCCTTCTTCGCTCGGGCGTGTATAGTTTGAATGAGCAAAGATGAGGCCTTCGAAGCTCATGTAGCCCACTTTGTTCTTGGTGTCTTTACCCAAAACGCTGAACAAAGTATTGAGGCGGGGTGCAACCACGTGGGCAGTCGCCATGCTTTCGCCTTCACGGGGCTTGTAGTAAAGCGTTTGATTCTTTTCGTCCAGGTACCATTCACCCGGGGCGTCAATCAAGTCGTAGGAGTTTTCCAGATAGAAAACCTGTTGCTTGGGCGGATTGCTCGAGAAAGCGGTGCCGAGCATGGGGTATGCGCGGTGGAACAGCTTGGTGCGTTCAGGGTCCTTGGGAATGAGTTTTGCCGTACCGCCGTTCACCTGGGCCTTTTCCAGGCGCAAGATGTTTTCGGACCAAGCAATCATCAAGTGGATTTCGACATCTTCGATGTTCTTGATATTCTTGACGTAGTCGGCAGAGACATCGAAGGCGCGGCCCGAAGAGTCTACCTTCGTGAGGCGCACAAAGTCATGGTCGAAACCGCCGTTGCCCTTTTCGTTTGCGGCAATCACGTTGGGGAAACACGCACGAACCGCCTTGCGGTTGTTCACGTAAAGCTGGCGGAAACGGCCATCGACGCCTTCGGCTTTCCAGATGTTGTTCGCCTCGTCGTGAATGGTCCAGCCGGTAATCTGCATGCCGCCGGTAATGAGCGGCTTTTCGCCATCGGCGGCCTTATAGCGCACGTAGTGGCCGTCTTTACCGCCGTCGGCTTCGGTGAAGTTGACTGTAGACGGAAGTACATAGGTGCCTTCGCGAAGAATGACTTCGATGTCGCCTGTCATGGAGCCGTTAATAGCGCGCACAGCTTTTTGTGCCTGCGTAATCGTCTTGAACGGAGCATCTTTTGTACCCGCGGCAGCATCATTGCCAGAGGGGGAAACATAGAACGTCGCCTGAGTGGCGGCAGCGGCGGCACCTGCAAAAGCGAGCGTACAGCCAAACACCAAAGAAAGAATCTTTGTATCCATAAGAAACCTCACATGTAAATCCACACCGATAAAAAAAATACCTTTTGACATCAAAAAAAGAACTCCCTTTTCGGGAGTTCTCGTTGATAACTTATCAATGGCTGAACGCTTATTTGATGCGGTGGCCGGTCAAGTCAAAGCGCATGCCGTTCTTTTCGACAAAGAGCTTGCCGCCTTGCTTACGCAGGCGCGGAGCCGCCTTGGAAACAGCCGCCGGAGCGATGGCACGGATTCCCGTTTTGTTTTCACAAGTTTCTTTTTCGCAGAACTGGAGCCAGTCCACATTTACATAGCTGCCCGCAATGACAAGCCTTAAAATGTGTTCGCCCGCCGTAAGGTCTGCGGTTCCGATATCCATTTCTTTGTATACATTCCAGGTCGTGTCAACCTTGTCAATCGTGATAGTATCGAGAAGCACTTCGCCATCGACAAGCAGCTGGATTTTCGAAGTCTCGGAAGCGGTCGCCACGTTCGCGCGAACGCCGTATTTGCCATCGGCCGCAACTTTCACGCTATATTCTAGCCACTCGCCTGCTTCGGTGTAGCCGATTGCATAGCCCTTGCAGGCAGCATCGTTGCAAGTCGCATCATCCAGGGTGACCACATCCACAGCGTCTTCGCGGTAAATTTCGCCCTTGTTTGAAGCATCTTTGTCATAGAAACTGAATCGGTTACCGCCCTCGTCGTAATTTTCGGCTTCGATTTTTCCCGGAATTTCGGCAACCTTGTCACCGTACGCCTTGCGTTCTGGCGGATTCGTTTCGACAGTGTCGGCCCAGGCCATTTTCATGCGGTCTACACCCGACTGGTTCACGATTTCGAGCTTGATGTTTGCGCCTTCGCCGCTGCGCTTTGTCATACTGTACCAGTCACCATCACGCAACCCCGGCCAATAAAAGCTACCCATTTCCCATTCGCGCAACTGGTCGCTCATGCCGCGAATGTAGGCCATAAAATAGTTTGTCGGAGTAGAATTATAGTCCATGTAGTCATAATGCACACCATTCTTTTCGCCAGGGCTCATGGCACCGCCCCATTCTGTACACACGGTGCGGTCAATGTACTTGCCCACCTTACCCTTGAAGCTGTTTTTCCAGCCCTGCTCGGTGGTAATGCTCATGTTCCAGAAGGTGTATTCGTGCACCGCGAAAAGGCAACCTTCAAAACGCGGGTCGTCGGCAATGTCGGGCACATTCCACGCAAGGCCCGAACCGTCTAGCAGAATATGGTCGCGCGGCACATTCGGGAACTTGCTCAGCCACTGGGCATAAAGGTCGCGCAGTTCCGTTTTGCTGTACATGTGCGGCTCATTGAAGATTTCAAAGTAGGCATTCGGGTGGTCGCCGTATTTTTCGACGATTTTTGCCCACATGCTCCACCAATCATTCATATTTTTCGGGCCCGAAGGCTGTGCGGGGCCCCAGTAACCCATCACGATACGGCCCTTGGAAAGGCCCATATCGATAACGCCTGTGTAGGTATCCCAGAACTTGAGAATCGTAGGTTCGTTCACCGGAATGCGCACGCTGTTGGTACCGAAAAGTTCCTGGAACTGCCCAATCACACGGTCCGCTACAACAGATGCCGATTGGTAATTGTCCGAAAGGCTCATGCCCGAAAGCACAAGTATGTCAGAGACAAAATTGTCGCGTTTATCTGCCCAGTTCACGCCGCGGAACTGACTTGTGACAGCGAAAGAATTCACTGCCGAAATAGCTGTAGCCGCCAAAGCGATACAGGCGGCACGCCTGACCTTGAAACCAAACATCATAAGAACACCTTCCTTTTAACCACCACTCACACCAACTTTAAAATTACCTTTTAAGCGAAAAAAAAGAACCCCCTAAAAGGAGATTCTATTGACATAATGTCAATGGGGGGTTAAAATCCAGATTTTCCGCGGCGTACGCCCCATAGGTAATCGTGCGTGCGGTGCACCGTATTCTTGCCGTCTACCACAATTTTGACTTCGAGGCGCGCAATATAGACGCCTGTACCCACCAAACGCCCGTTTTTGGAGCGCATGTTCCAAGCGAGGAACACTTTTCCCTTGTTCTTGAGGCAGCCCTCGTCACCATACACGTCTTTGTCGGAACAGCTGATCGAGCCCGACGTTCCACCTACATATTGCCCAAATTGACTAAAATAGTGCGTACGGTAATGAAGTACCACAGCATCGTCAGCCACAATCGTCTTTTCGCCGCTGCGGTATTCTTCGAGGTTATATTCGGTGACTTCACCGCGCTTGATTGCCTCGACAAGTTTTTCATCGACGCCCGCCTCGACAAGTTCCGCATCCAACTTTCCTTTTCGAATCAAATCAAACAAGTCCCCTTGCGTTACCGACGTTACGCCGCCTATGGTAATGGTCGTGTCGCGGCTTGCATCGATATTGGCTTCGGTCATGGTCGCTATCACGCCAAGTTCCTGTTCGCCCACGAACGACTTGTAGTTTTCTTCGGTAATGGAACCGTCCAAAATTCCGTTAATGGTCTGTTCGCTAAATCCATACGATGTATCTAACAGATTCACGCGAATGTCGTTGAACAACTGCGCAAGCGCTTCTTGTTCGCTAATGCTCGTAACGGTCGTATCGTAATCCGTTTCGCTGCCTATGCGCGATTTGATAAAGGCGTCAAGAGCATCGACCGAATTTTTCGTCTGTTCCACCATGATTTTTGCGATATCGAAATCGAGAAGCGTTCCTTGCACACCCAAGGAGTCTGCAATCTGCTGGGCAGTCTGCGTGGAACCCGTAATCAGTTTCGGTTGCGTTACAGAATTATTCTTGATGATATCGTAGGGATCTTCGCCAAGCGCGACAACACCCGGATTTTCTACGCCGAGATCCTGGTTTCCGGTAATCACGACCCACGGGTTATCGGCATGCGGCGCATTGCCGACCAAATCACGTGCGGAGCCGCGAGGCGCAAAGCGAATCAGGTCTCCGGCATTCGGGAACACCGCATCCATTTCACTCACGGCATAAGCCAACATCATCTGCGTTCCAGAACCGCTCTGAAGCACAGGCTTTTCTGGCACCTGATTCGAGCCCGAACGCATACAGGTGAATTCAAACATTTCGGCAAAGGCCGCTCTCGATTCATCTGCAATCGATTCGCTAAAGGTAATATTTAAATATCTGTGTCCGTCTTTACTTTCGGTTCTTGACGCCGCAAGAATAATGGGACCAATGCCATCGTTAACCGTTTCGTTTTCAATGTAGAAGTCACTCACTTCGCCTTCATTTTCGTAGGTAAACCAGTTATTTAGAATCCCCGTATAAACACCAGACGCATCACCTGTAAATTGCCTGCTGCCAAAGCCGCAAACGCTCTTGCTGCATTTTTCGCCAGTCATGCCTTCGGCCGTAATCGCAATATCGGTTTCGTTTATAACCTTAAATTTCGATGTCGGTTGGAACGATTCGCCAAAAGCGAACTGGATTGAATCAAGTCGGCTATTGCCCTTGATAGAACGTTCGAAATGCACGTACAAACTATCTGCACGGCCGTCGCCGTTTCGGTCAATCATAATCGCATGCTCTACGCGAGGTGCAGGCGGTTCAGCAAACTTCAAATTGCTCCAAACCGAAACACCTGCTGCTGCGCCCTTGGCCGTAAGGTTCACACCCGACACGGGCGCATTCGCATGCACGTAGAACGTGGCGCGGCCATTTTCGTCGAGAGTCACCATGTTGATCTTTTTGCCGCCCACCGTATCTAAAATGTCGATATCCGGGTTCGAGAACGAAAGATTGATTTTACGGTTGTAATTGTTGACTTTCGCCCATTCTTCAAAGAAGGTAATGTTCACGCGGTATGTCGCATACGCCCAAGGGCCAATTTGGGCGGTGTCGCCCGAGACCTCTTTACCAAGAATCGTCCAGTCTTCTTTTGCAAACGCGACACTCGGCACAGAATAAGACGGCACCGTAATTTCGACCTTTACCATTTGGCTCGGGTCCGCCTTAAGCGTAATTTCTAGAAAATAATGACCGGGGGCAAGCGCAAAGCTAGAGACAATAGCGGCAGAATCGATCGAGAACGTAGAATCGCTCGTAATCTTGATACCTTCGTAATGGGTGCCAATGCCTAGAATTTCAGGCCCGGCGAGGTTACCACCTGTAAGCCTGAAAGTAGACACGCCGCCGATGGTATCCAGTTCGGTAGAGCCCGCATCAAAGTTGCAAGAAAGCTTGTTCTTCTTGTTAATTTGCCAAACTTCGTAACTAATGCCCGAGCCGCGTTTATCTGACGACAAGAAGACAGACGCATCGACCTGCAAATCTATTGAAGTGCGCATGCGGAAATTCGAAGAGCCCGTATGGCGTTCCACATAGAAGATATGGAAGTCGTAGATTTTACCGGGGACAAGTTTATCACCCGTATTCTGCCCAATGGTATCGAGATCTACAGCGCCCGCCACCTGGCCATGCTGCCCGCCAATGTCTACAGCCAGGCGACGGTCAATAAACACCCACACATCGTCATCACCATAAAAATCAAAGTACTGCCCCGGAACATATTCGAAAGTCGCCTGGATTTTTGCGGCATAACCGAAATTGTGCTTGCCGATTTTTGTTCCCTTCAGTTGGTCGTAATAGGGGTTCGGAACCGTCTTCGCTTCGTCGAGAAATTCAAAATCGTCCAGAAGGAACATGCCGTCTGAATTGGCCTCGTTGCCTTTAGAAATCTGGTCCTTGGAAACTTCGGCAAGCCAGAATCCTTCGTCGTCCATAGACACGTAAAGGTCGCGGCAAGTCATGTTGGTATACTCGTTGCCTTCGTCGTCTTTGGCAATGACTTCGGGCAAAAACCAACTGTCGAGATGTTCCGTAATCTTGCATTTTTCGGGGAACGGGTCTGCGCGCACAGGGACCCCGTTTTCGCCGAGGTTGTATTCGACCATGCCTGTGACGGCCTTGTCTTTGCCGGAACATCCGCCCGAGCCAAAGTCGGCACTGACTCCGTTTGCAGGGTCGCCATTTTTGCCGCTGCCGCTCCCGTCACCTTTGGTACCGTGCAGCCAGTCGTAAACGGTCACGGGGATTTTCTTGAGCGGGCAATCGCCGAGTACGCCCGGGTAATTCGAGAACTGCGCCGGGACATCGGTCTTGTAACCCTGCACCCAGATCGTATCTGTAAGCGCCGCTACGGAATCAAGCGAAATTTCGCCCGCAATCATGGGCTCTTCGGTAACCATGCCCTCGGCGCCCACGTAATGCAGGCCAACCGTCTGCTTGAAGTAAACGTTGAAATCCTTATCGGGAGCATCTACGGTTGCCACGAACCAACCGCAGTAATTGTCAAGTGCCGTCATTGTCGCCACGGAATCTCCGTTCATGAACAAGACTGCATTGGTGTTCGACCACGGCGTAAAGAACACGACTGTTTTTTCTGCCGAGGCAATGCCCACGCCCAAAGCGGCTACCAAGGCCGCCTTTTTGAACAGATTCACCCAATTTACCATATAACCATCCCAGAGAACCTCAAGACGTTCTCAAAATTTATATGGTAAATATAGCTCTATATTTTCAAATCGTCTTAATTTAACTAAAATTTAACAGAAATAAGACACAATAAATCGATTTTGCAAAAATCATGTTCTCAAATTTTGCAAAATATTCTCAATTTTATCGGTTTTTTCTGAAAATCGTCGCGCCGTAGCTAAAGCCGTCGCGTTGGATTTTCAGAATGTACGTGCCGTTTTTCATGTCACCGATGCCGATACTGAAGCTGGACTGCCCTGCTGCAAGCGCCACCGACTTGACCAAGCGACCGTTCATGCCGTAGATTCGAGCGGTATAACCCTGCGAAAGCGCGGTTCCGGAGGCAATCTGCAGCTCGCCGCCGTAAATGCGGACCTTCAAATCGGGACGGACGGCAGACTTCGCAGCAATCACCTGCGGAGGTTCCTCAGGCTTGGGCTTGTTGCGCAGCAGGCGCACACTGTAGATGCCGCCGACCATTCCCGAACTTGCCGTAAACGAGATGCGCACAATCTTCTTGCCCTTCACCATGTTGTCCGGAATCGGGTAAGTCACATTCACGAATTCGTCCTTGTTCCACTTGCCCGAAATGTTTTCGGTTACGAGCTTTTCATCGTCAATCTTGATGTCGAATTCGCGAGTGCAGCCCTCGTTGCCCCAGTAGCGCACCATAAGGCTCAGGGAATCTTCGCTGTTCGTCTCGAATTCATAGCTGATGAGGCCACCATCGCCACCGCTGCACTTGCCCGCATCGCGGTAGAATTCACCCTGGTGCGTTCCTGTCGTGGAATTTTCGGTTTTCATCTTGTGGTCCACTTCGGGCTGCTGCTCGCCGGGCGCCACTTTGTCAACCGTCTTTTCGTCGAGCGCCAAGGCCTCTTCCTGTTCCTTTTTCAGGCGTTCCAAAATCGAGGGGTCGGTAAGCACCATCCAGTACATCATGTAGCGGGCATCGTGCACTTCGTAGAACGGCTCCAGCAGCAGGTTCGCATCTTTCTTGCTTGCAAACAGGTAAGGCGCCTTAAAGTGCATCGGCTCGCCCTTCACGGGCTCCACCTTCGTTGGGATTTCTTCTTTCTTGCTCGCCAGCATGGGCGCCTGATCCAGCGATTGCAACGCACCCGACGCGATATGGCTCCAGCGACCGTCATCGGCCACAAGGCCATTTAAGTTCTCGGTCCCGGTCTTTGCAGAAAGCACGATCGGCCCGTGCATTAACGCCACGTAATCGCTCACGCCGGGCAAATCTTCGGTGTGCGTGTACATCGGGAACAGCACTTCGATTACATCACCGCTCTTCCACGATTTTCCCGCAGAAACATAGCTCGAAGGGTCGGACTTTTTCACGACGGTATCGCCGTTTACAACCACCTTGAACTCGCCTTCTTTTACCCAATAGGGGTGACGAATCTTCATGTCGAACGAGCCCGAGCCTGTCACCGTAAACTTTGCCGATTCACCCTTCGGGAATGCGGTTTCCTGCTTGATTGTCACCTTTTTGTCTTTCCAGTTCAAAAGCGATGCAGCGAACAGGTTCACGTAAAGGTCGTCGCCATCCTTCGTATAAATAAACTGCGAATACTTGGTCGGGTTTTCCATGCCCGAACCCACGCAGCACCACATAGCCGCATTCACCTTGGAATACACCCGGTAATGGCGGGGACGTGCAGGAGTGAAGTACACGTACCCGCCATGTTTTGGATGTATTGTGGATAAGATATGGTTAAAGAGCGCACGTTCGTAAAAATCCGCCTGCTTGGCACTGTGATCCATATTGAACAGGCGTTCCGTCAACTTGAGCATATTGTACGTATTGCAGGATTCCGGTCCTTCGCGTTCCTCCACGTACTTTTTGTGATTGTCGAGCGCCGGGAAATGTTCCGAAATGCTGTTGCCGCCAATCGCGATGCTCCTTTTGTTCACCACGCGATCCCAGAAGTATTCGGAGCCCTTTACATAAGTGGCATCGTTCGTGAGTTCGGCGATGCGCGCAAAGCCCACAACCTTCGGCACCTGCGTATTCGCGTGGATGTTCGTCAAGTTGTCATTCCCTGCCGCCATCGCATTCAAGAGCCACTTGTGCGACCAGCGCTTGGCCTCTTTCAGGTACTTCTCGTTTTTCGTCAAGGCGTAGGCATCGGCGTACACTTCGTCCATGCCGCCATGTTCCGTGCCGAGCATCGATTCCATGGCGTTGTCGTTGAGGCCACCCGTAATTGTCAAGCCCCAGTCGCAAAGAGCAAGGAACATCGTCTTCGCCTGTTCGTAACCGCCATAAATGTAGGCGTCGCGAAGCCCCGCAAAAGTCTTGTGAATGTTGTACCAGGGCACCCAATAGCCGTTCTGCGCACCTGCGTTTCCACTCTTGAACTTCAGCCACATCTGCTTTCCGTTCGGCACGCCGCTCAGGTAACCCTTGAAATTGTTGTCTCTGGAATTGTAGTCCTGAATCGTCTTGAGTTCGCTCAGCACATACTCCAAGCGCTCCTTGATGAGTTCATCGCCGGTCGCCGCATACTGCATCGCCAAAGCGCTCAGGTAATGCCCCAGCACATGGCCGTCGAGACCCGCCCAGTTCGAAAACTTACTGGCCTTCGGTCTCATTCCCGCCTCTTCGTAAAACGGCGCAATTAGCTTATCCGTATCGTAGGCGAGCAGCGTTTCAACATTCAGGTCCTGCCGATCTTTCAGCGGGCCGTCAAGCAGCTGCACATCGCCCAAGGCGAACATATCGGGGTAAAGCAGGTCCTGCGAAAACCCCTGTGTATATAAACCTCCAATTACAGCAAGGGCCACGCAGGCCAAACGATTTTTCTTGATTCCAAACATCTCGTACCATCCTTTTCCAACACACCATTCACCACTATAAAATTAAATCTTATAGTACAGAAAAATCCCCTATTCGGGGATTTACTTTTGTCAAAATTTCAACGGGGGTTCAAGAACTAATGCTCAGCGAAGGAACTGGGTTTGACTCCGTAAAGCACGATATCGTCTATCCAGAATTCGGTATCATCGTAAGCGGCAATCGAAATCGTCGTTACAGCCTTGCTGATGACATCCCAGCCAAGATTTCCATACATATCGTCACGGGGCTTGAAGTTCGCAGGCGTTATCACGCGACGTTGCCATTCGTCGCCGGTTTTGAGGGTGTCGTAAGCCAAAGTCTTACCTTCGGTATTCGAACTGCCCAGCGTTTCTAAGGCGATAGAAATGACGCCGGTTCCACGAGCGTAGAAGACAATGGAATCTGTCGCAGACAAATCACAAGGAGCTTCTTCTTTGCAAATCCAAGTTCCGAAAAAAGACCACTTGCCCACTGCCGCCGAGGATTTCCAGCGCAAAGCCTTGCCTTCGCGGCCCTCTCCCGCCTCTTCAATGAAGCTTGCGACACCTGCATCCACATTCGGCGTCGTCACCACGTTCGTATCGGTGACACGCATATAGCCTTCCACCGTGATGCCCAAATCGGCAATGAAGAAACTCTCATTGTCAGACTCGAAATCAAAAAGCCTGACGGAATCCGGTTCAAAAGCATAAATATATGCCGAAGCTTCTTCGCCGGCACTTACCGCCGTCGAACTCTCGACAACGCTATCACCCACGATGTAGCGCAGATCATAATCAAAGGGCGGCAACGAATCCATCTCATAAAAGCCGTCAGTATCCGTTTTGACAAGGCGATCGGTGCCGTACACTTGCACCCAAGCGTAATCGACACTGTCGGGCAAGTAGATTTTTCCGCGGAGACTTCCCGTCTTTTCCATCACGAAGCGGACGGAATCTCCCTCCTGCACCTCTTCGGCAGAAAGCTTCTTGAACAAGCCTTCACCATGATCCACAATTTCAAGGGTCGCCACATCTACCGCAAGACTATCGATACGAATGCAGCCCAATGAATCCGTTACAAATTCGCTAAAGAAGCCACCCTTTGCAGAATCTTCAGCGGAAATTTCTGCACCATCCCCCTCTTTGACGCTCCGCACAAAGTCAACGGAACGCATACGCGCTAGCACATTGACCGCAGGCAGCGAGTCTTCGCGAAATATCTGAATCAGATAGGCATTCTCCGTTTCAACAGTGCTGATTCCGGCGACATCTTTGTCATTGGAACACGCCCAGAATGCAGCGAAAACAACAAGGAGTAAAAGCAAACGTTTCATCTTTTCACCCCCACTTTCTTAGGCTGCACGCCCTTGGACACTTCGGCAACCGGGTAAAAGGCGAATACAAATTGCATGGCACGGTCCGCGTCTCTCACTTCGGCAACTCGCTTTTGTACCTGGCGCCTAAATTCAATAGTCATTTCGTTCAAGTCGGCAAAGCATTCGTCATCGACACCCACCAGCAGCGAAGAAATATTTCGCTTTGCAGGCTCCACCGCAATCAAGGCATTCTGTGCAAGCGCCAAAAGCTGGTTCTGGTAGCTGCGAATGGCGGCGGTCTTTGTCGTAGAACCCGCCGATGTAAAGTTAGCCGTTGTCGCGGCATAACGCTCCGAGGCCAAGGGCGTAATCAACTTCAAATCCTTGAGCACCGCAATAGCCTCGCGTACCTGGTCTTCGGAAACCGCCGGCGAGATTTGCTTCACTAGGCGAGAAATTTCGGCATGGCCTCCGTTCATCTCGATGAGGGCGCGCACCACAGGGATCCACCACTTGCTCAAGAACAAGTATTCACTGGCACTGAATTTTCGCAGATCCACATCCTGTAGCGAAAGAGCCATCTTGTAAAGCTTTTCTTTTTTCGCCTGGGACTTCGCCTTGGCAGCCGCCACCAAGATCTCAAAAATTTCACCGCTGCGCCCTTTCAAATCCAGCAAATCCTTCGCCAGGGGAATGCTATGGTTCGGTAGATGCAGTTCCTTGTTCAGCACGCGGAAAATCTGGCTCGTCTCGAGTCCCAGCTTCTGCCCCATCATCTTATAGGAATACAGGGGCATATCCAGCTTACGCTGGGTATAGTAATTCTTGAGCAAATCCCTATAATCGCTGATTTCGTTGATGTTTAGCATGGGCCAGATCTCGAAAAAGTTCTTCTAATCTATAAAATAACCTATTCTAGCCTAAAAAGGCACACATTTCGAAAGATGCCTTTGAAAAAAATACAATAGAACGCTTCAAACTTTTCAAATTTCACAAAAAATCGAATTCTTTTATAAAATTCAAAAAGCAGGCTCTTTGGAGCCTGCCTTTTTGCCTACTTGGAGGCTTTCTCTTTCTTAGGAAACTTGTTACTTGATGCGGTGACCCGTCAAGTCAAAGCGCTTGCCGTTCTTTTCGATGAACATCGTATTGCCCTTCTTGAGGAGGCGCGGAGCATGAACGTCTCGCACAGCCGTAGGAACCGTCGCGCGGAGGCCCATGGATTCTTCGCAACTGTCGCCAGAGCAGAATTCAATCCAGTCGATGTCCATCCAGTCGCCGGTTACCGTAAAGCGGAGAATGTGTTCGCCTTCAGTCAAATCCACTTTGGCCTCGACCGTGTTGTATTCGTCGTAGTTGTCTTCACCGGCGGTTGCTGCAGGCACTGCGATTTCTTCGGTAATGTCCTTGCCGTCCATGGAGAGCTTGAAGCTCGAAGTGCTATTGGCAGAGGCCACGGAAGCATTCATGGTGTATTTTCCCGTCGAGGCCACCTTCACGGTGTATTCGAGCCATTCGCCCGCCTGGTTGTAGCCGACAATCACGCCAGTAGCCTTCTTGTAAAGGTCGACACCGGTACCCGGGCGGTAGTCAGAATCGCCGTGGTTTTCGGTATCGTTTTCGTTGTAGGTGGTGTTGCCCTGACCCACGCCGTTAATGTCGAAATCTTCCACTTCGATCTTGCCCGGGATGGCGAGAGCTTCACCCTTGAACGGGGCGCGCGGAACCGGCTTTAAGACCAAGCGGAGGAGTGCGGAGCCGTGAGCCGGAAGTTCGATAGAAACGCTGGAACGCGGGCCCAAGTCTTTTTTCTGCCAAGCGTCGCGGACTTCTACTTCGCCTTCGACACCGATATCCGCAAAGGTGCATTCCACAGTCTGGGTAGAGTTGTTGTTATTGAGGAGAGCCACGGCAAGGTCGCCGTTCTGCAAGGGCTTGGTCCAAACCTGCTTGCCGTTCTTGTCAGAAATGCGGTGGCCCTGAACGCCCAGGGAATCCTGGTTGATGGCAATCATGTCCTTGTTCAGGTAGAGTTCCTTGGTCTCGTTGCTCATGTTGCGCACGTCGGAACTGATCATGATGGGGGCAGCCATAATGGACCACATCGTCATCTGGGAACGCTGTTCTTCGTAAGAGAGACCCCTGTTGCCGACTTCAAGCATGTCCGGATCATTCCAGTGACCGGGCTTTGCAATTTGCCAGTACTTGTTGTTGGCATCGATAATTTCGTAGACGCCGCGATACCAAGAAGTCGAAATCCATTCAGGACCGATATCGAAAGTGGTACGCCAGAGGTTAGCAATCTTAGGCATCCATTCCTTGTACTCCCACATGCAAATACTGAACACGATGTCGCGTCCGGAATTGCGGAGGGCCTTGGACATGGCGGTATAATCTTTTTCCTGAGTATTCGGATCAGAGTCGCAATTATCGTACTTCCAGTAGTCAACGCCCCATTCGGCAAGTTTCTTGGCATCCTGTTCTTCGTGACCATTGGAACCGCTCTGGCTATCCCATTTGCTGTTGTAATGGTGGCAAGTACGTTTGCCGCGGTCGCCGTAAAGGCCGAACTTAAGGCCCTTCGCGTGCACGTAATCGGCAATGGCCTTCATGCCGCTCGGGAACGTTTTCGGATTGTTCTGGAGGTTGCCTTGCGCATCGCGCTTGGTGTCCATCCAGTTGTCGTCGAGGTTCAGGTAAATGTAGCCAGCATCCTTCAAGCCGGAACTGACCATGGCGTCGGCGATTTCCTGAATCTGCTTTTCGTTGATGTTTTCGTGGAATACGTTCCAGCTGTTCCACCCCAGCGGGGGCGTAAGCACCAGACTATCGGGATGGGCAAAGGCCTGAGAAGCCAAACCACAGAAGGCAAGGGCAACTGCCCCGCCGAACGAGTATTTTTTTAAGCCAAACATCTTCATCACTCCATGATGATATTTACACCTAAAAAAATATTCTTAAAAAAAGGGAAAACTCACCCAGAAAAGGAAAACGGCGTTGACTATTTGTCAATGCCGTTTGTCAAATTATTTCTGAATTTAAGCGAATTTCAGCAATTTTTACCGATAAAAGCGACCGTTTTTATTTAACATGGAACAAGGTCTTTTTGCCGTTCTCGCTACGGAGCATGTAGACGCCCTTCCCGAATTTGGCCTTCAACAAAGTCTCCGTTTCCGTCGCATGGCGTATTTTCACCGTTCCGAGGCGTTTGCCGGAGAGGCTATATACCGCATATTCGGCGGTAGCAGCGACAACCGAGCCCATTTTCGGTGCAATGCCAGTCAATTCCGGATCCGTCGGGGCATCGATCTTTTTAAGTACGACATTATCCAGGGTGAGCGTACCTGTCGCAGCGCCTGCGTTAAAGCTCAAGCGGCTGTTGGTGTCGGTAGCGGCTGTCATCTGGAAATTGAACTTGAAGTTCTTGGTATCTGTACCAAGCTCAAAGTTCTGCTTTTCCTTGAGGTAGCTTTCCCACGGATCGTTGTGCTGTTCCACGTTCACTTCGAGCGTGCGGACAGCACCAGCACTTGCATCAAAGCTGATTTCATACCACTGATCCTTTTCGAGGTGCAAGTCATGCTGAATCAGCTGCACCTGGTAATTTTCGGTTCCTACAGCCGAAATATCGAGCTTGTACTTGCCATCTTTTGCATCGCCGGTGGCCTGAGCGTCGCCATGCGTCTGCAAGTCCCAAGCGACGGCGCTCGAATCAAAGCCTCCGTTAAAGACTTCTTCGCGATTCGTGGGCACGACAATCGCAGGGGTCGGCGGCGTAATGCTAGAACCGTCCAGCGAATAGTTCTTCACAAAATTCCAGATTTCCACGCTCGTGTTCACGCTCACGGCTTCGTCCATGGAATACCAGTGGCCCTTGCCATCAATAGTCAGCAAGCGCACCTCGACGCCATCGGCGCAGCCGCTCCAGATTTCAAGCGATGCGGCAGAGCCCGGCTTGGTCGACGGATACGGCTTGATCTTCTGCGAATTGCTGGAGCATTTTTGCGCATTGACCCAGCCCTTCAGGGTATTCACGGTACTGTTATAATTCACCACGTCGTCGGTGGTACCGTGCGTATGCATAATCGGCATGGCGCGCTTGGGAGAATTCACGCCACCGCCACCCGAAACCGGAGCAATGGCCGCAATCATGTCGCCCATCTTGTTTGCCGCATGGTAGCTCATCATGCCGCCCATCGAGAATCCCGAAACATACACGCGGTTTTTATCGATACCGTACTTGTTGTACATTTCGTTGATAATCGCCTTCAGGAAGTTGATGTCCTTGTCGCCACCGATGTCCCAAGCCTTATTCTGGCCATTCGGGAACACCACGACAAAGCGTGCCGTGTCGGCAATACCTTCCCACTTGGCAGCGTTCTGCTGGTAAGGGGCATCCTGGTTCATGCCGTGCATCTGAATGATGAGCGGGCGGCCCTTTTCGATATTTTTCGGGGCATACACGTTCATCGTACGGTTCGTGCCGTTCACATTCAGGTTGTCTGCAAAAGCATAACCCGTAAACAGCGCGACACCAGCAAAGGCAAGCACCACCTTGCCCAAATTTTTGAAACCAAACATCCTTCGCTCCTTTTTTATGGGTCCTTACTTCGTTACCGTAAAGCGATGAATCATCCCATTCTTCGCTCTAATCAGGTACACGCCCTTTTCCGAAACCATGGCGCGAACCTTCGACTGAGCTTCGCTTGCATTTGCAGCAAACACAGCACCCACAAAGCTTCCGTTCAGGCCATACACGCGGTAAACCTGTTCGGCCTGCACATCGTAGCGAACAGCCTTTGCAATACCAGTCGGACCAAGCGGTTCAGGATCCGTAGCATTGGCGCCAGATACGAACGTGAAGTAGTCGATATCGAGCCAGGAGCCGACAACCGTGAAGCGGAGCACATGCTCACCAGCAGGGAGCGTTACATTGGCCTTCACCTTGTTATAGTCGTCATAATTATCTTCGCCAGAACTTGCTGCCGGCACAGCGATTTCTTCGGTGATGTCCTTGCCATCCAAGGAGAGCTTGAAGCTCGAGGTAGAGCCTGCAGCAGCGACAGCCGCAAACATGGTGTACTCGCCCGCTTCTTTGACATTCACGGTATATTCGAGCCAGTCGCCTTCGCTATTGTAGCCCACAATGACACCGGTCGCCTTCTTGTAGAGGTCAACACCAGTACCTTCGCGGTAGTCCGAGTCGCCGTGGTTTTCAGAATCGCCATCATAGTAAGAGGAGCCGTCTTTGCCCTTGCCCGGCACGTCGAAGTTTTCGGCTTCAATCTTGCCCGGAATCGAGGCAGCAGGGCAGTTTTCGCCAGCAGCACAGAACGGAGTCTGGGGAACAGGTTCAGAGCCAGCGCCGTCGAGGTAAATTTCATCGTTCACGTCGGTACCGACCTTGAACCAGTCAAAGTCCGCATAGCCGCCGGCCTGCTTGGTAGCCATGTTAAAGAGACCCCAACGCACGCCCACGAACATGTGAAGGTCGTAATTGAGCTTCACTTCGCTACCGATCTTTGTCCAGGTGCTACCATCGGTACTGTAGTAGAAGTAGGCGGTGCCGCGGTCAATCGGCAAGTCGAAATCGATTCGCAGGTAAACCTTGGAGTCCGAAAGAGCCTGGCTTGCAGCCTGTCTTTCGCCGTCCTTGTTACCGGTGTACATCACCACCTTGTAGCTGCCGCTTTCCTTTGCAAGTGCCACAAAACCCTTATCATCTTGCAGGGCCACGAGTCCTGCCATGTCGCCATCCTTCATGCCGGTACCATCCACGAGCGTACGGCCGGAGCACTTGGGGCCAAAGGAGCGCTGAGTAAGCGTATTCTTTGCATTCACCACGCGGCTATCGGTGCGGCCCGTTGTAATGCGGTAGAATCCCGGATTTGCAGACAAACTCCAGTTCTTGTTATCGGGGTTATGGTTGAACTGCCATTCAAGAGCAAGTTCGCTCGATTCAAAATCGTCGCTCGTGACCATGCCGTAGCCCGGCAGCGGAGATTCCGGCAAGTCGATTGTAGAAGGGGCCTTGGAGCCACTGGTCGGAACCGGCCAGCCGTCTTTCCATTCCATCGGGACCAAGTGCGACATACGGCCGACCGGGCCGGAATCGCGGAACAAAAGCGCATACCACTTGCCTTCGGGAGTATCGAAAATGCCGCCCTGCGCAACACCGTTATCAGAGAGGAAATACCTTCCGCTGAATCCGGAGAGCAGGCTCTTGGAACGGTAAACGATTTCGCTACGGCTCTTGCCCGCCGGCCAGGAAATCGTGAACAGGTAGTATTCGCCGTTCACCTTTTCCATGTGCGAGCCTTCCTGCTGCACATAGTAATTGCTGGTTCCGGTCACCTGGTTAATGCTCACGCCGCCGAGTTTGCCGCTCTTGCCGCCGGCCTTCACGCCGCTGGCATCGTCGTTCAGCTGCACGTAGCTAATCTGGTCGCCGCTGCCGTAGAACACCCAAACAGTACCGTCGTCATCAAAGAACAAGGAGGGGTCATGGTAGAACGGGAGCTGCACTTCGCTCCACTGGCCGCTTTCCACATCGGCGGTTTTGTAAAGGTGCGTCTTGTTGGTGGTGTAAGACGGTGTCAATACATAGAAGTTGCCCTTGTGGTAGCGAATGCTCGACGCCCAGGAACCCTTGCCGTAAGCGTCCTTGCCGCCGTTCAAGTTCATGTTGTCGTTGTTGGTGAGGGTCTGGTAGGCATAACCCACCGTGCGCCACTGGGCCAAATCCGTGCTCTTGAAAACGGGCACGCCCGGGGCAAAGTGCATGGTCGTCGTCACCATGTAGTAAGCGTCGTCAACGCGGACAATGGAAGGGTCCGGGCTGTCGACATACATAATCGGATTGTTGACTGTTACAGCGTAAACTGCACACGAACTAGCGAGGGCAATGCCCAAACTTTTAAACCATCCCATGTTAATACTCCTTTTGCGGGCGCACCACCGCCCCATGCAAATTTCTTCATTATAAAATTACCCTAAAAAAGCCCCTTTTTACCATTCCCCGGCGCATTCTCCTTTGATAAATTGTCAATTCTTTCCCCAATAAAAAACACCCCTTATTCAGGGGTGCAAAACAAAGAGAGAAAGTTTAAATTCTAACCGTATAAAAATCCGAGCACGACCGCGACTACCGAGAAGAACGCAATCTGCTTGACAATTGTGATTTCATTACTTTTCATAGGTCACCACCTTTTGCTTAATGCCCATCTTGCCGGCAGAGCGAACCAAATACACTCCCTGACGGATTCCCTTGACACCTTCCTTGACCATGCGGACTGCAGCATCCATGCCAGAGGCCCTGAAGCTAGCCACATGCTTGCCCTGCATATCGAACAGGTTAAAGTTGCTTTCGGCTTCGGTCATCAAGTTCAGCTTAGTCGCGATACCCGTAGACTTGAGCGTGAATTCAATGAAGTCAATATCAATCCAGTCGTTGGTGATTTCGAGTTTGAGTTCATGTTCACCAGCAACTATAGCTGCACTGCCGCCATGCACCGACGTAAGAGAGTCAAAGCCCAAACCCTTATTGGCCATTTCATCGCCAATACGCTTGTCGTCCAGGTAGAGCACGAAGCTACCAGTGCCGTTATCGCCAGCCACATTAGCCGTAATTTCATATTGTCCATCATTTTCCACATTCACGGTATACTTGAGCCATTCGCCCTTCTGGCAATGTCCCACGGTGATACCCATATTCGGCTGATAAATATCTACATCGTCTTTACGGAGCTTGCCGCCTTCGTTGCCCTTGCTTTCGTCATGGTAGGCAACTTCGGCACCGCCCTTGTTGTAGTTTTCGGCCTGCACCTTGCCCGGAATTGCAATCGGTTCGGTATAGGGGCCATATTCCTCAGGCGGTTCGTCCGGAACGGTAGACTGACTCGGATCCACCAAGTCCACCGCCGGTGCGTTCGGATCAATCGTCTTGTCGATGAGCTGGAGCATTTCATGAACATAGCGGCGGCCAAGTTCAATCACGCCTGCGCGACCAAAATGGTACGGATCTTTGCCGTTACCCTGCAAACCCTTGGAAGAAGCGAGACCGAACTTCTTGAAGTTATTCTTAAGTTGGGCAATACCACCATTCTTGCTGCCGCAGCAGTTGTTGCCTTCCTGGAGGAGTTCACCTGCCACAAACGGCACCTCATTTTCGTCCAATTCAAGGGCGTCAATCACGTCTTTATAAGTTTTGTAAACAGTCTTGCGCCAGTTATCATCGGTACCGTCACTTTCACCCTGGTGGAAAATGAAGCCCTTGATAACGCCCACTTCCTTAGCCTTCTTGGCAAGTTCCAGAATACGTCCCGGAGGGTTGCCATCATAGTCGTTGATCCAGCCCCAGCTCTTGATATCCTTACCATCGCCATTGAAGTAAGCCTGATACTGGTCCTTATCGAAAGCACGGATACTCACGGCACCGATTGCCACCGGAATAATACCCACGGTCACGCCCGGCAAGGAATCCACCATGGCGCGGCCAAAGTAGTCAGCCGGAGAGAGGTTTTCAAAAGCATGGAACATCGGAGGTATCGCCGGGTACCATTTACCCATCTCGATAGACTGGGTGGTACTGCCGCTACGGCTACTTGCGTTTGCCGTATGGGAAGCCAACATCAAGAAATTCTTGGGAGGAGTTGCCTGGTCCTCGGCAGCGACGATATCGCCGTTACCCGCCATATTGGACTGACCATAGGCAATGTAAATGTGGAAATTGGGGTTCGGCGCGGCATTTGCGAGCGTCGCAAGCATCATGAGCCCGCCAACCAGCCACAGGGCCGGGGTCAAAAACTCAGAAACTTTTTTAAGGTCCATAACACACTCCTTTTGCTATTCCTAAAATTATCCTAAAAAACGGCGAAATTTTGTAAAAAACGGCGAAATTTATGGACAAATAGTCAACGAGAGGTAACAAAAAAGATACGAAAAACCCGCTAAAAAGCGGGTTTTTCGCTAAATAAGGGTTACCGAGTGTTCTAGGACTTACTTTGCAAGCTGAAAACGCAGGGTTTTGCCAGCCTGGGACCTTGCCAAATAGGCCCCACCGCGCTTTACAAGGTTCGCTGCATTGGAACGGAGTTCCGACATCCCCGAAGCACAAACCATACCGAGATAGGTACCGTTCATGTCAAAAATGTCGTAATTTTCGGCTTCGGTCGGCATATTCAGACGCACATCGGCAAAACCACTCGGGGATTCGTTCGCATCGGCAAACTGGATCCAGTCGATATTGGCGTAATTCGCCGTAATTTCGAGTTTCAGGACATGGCTTCCAGCTGTCAGGGCAACCTTGTCGCTAACCGTAATGGTTTCGTAGGTATCCCAGGAATTGTCGGCGGTTTGCGGCACAGAGACTTCATCGCTTATCGCCTTGCCATCCACATAAAGCTTGAAGGCCGAAGTGGCATTTCCCGCGGCAACGCTGGCGGTAATCTTGTAGTCACCGGCAGTCTTGACGTCGACCGTGTATTCGAGCCATTCGCCTTCCTGCGTGTAGCCAAGCGCAATGCCACCATCTGTAGTCTTGTACAGGTCAACGCCCGTATCGCCGCGATAGTCGGAATCGCCGTTGTTCTTGGAATCCATATCCTTGTAAGAATCGTTGCTCGTACCGTCCTCATTCTTGCCCTTGCCCGGCACGTCGAAGTTTTCGACTTCCACCTTGCCCGGGATTTCAATGGCACCCTTGAACGGAGTCTGCGGTTCAGGATCGACCGGAGTGACATTCACCAGTTTCAGCATTTCCTGGGCGTAACGTTCACCCATGCCACGGTAACCTTCCACCGTAAAGTGCAGGCCGTCGCCCTTAGAGCTGTAGCCCTTGGAGCTAGCCACGCCAAAGTTTGCGATGTACTTGGAAAGGTTATTCACGCGCGAATTGAAGCCGGCACAAGAACCGCCATCCACCATTTCACCGGCGACAAACGGAGTTTCATCGGCACTCAAGCCAAGCTGTTCCAGCATGTATTCGTAGGTCTTTTTAACAATCTGTTCCCAGTTGCTCATGCCGCCGTCAGTTTCGCCCTGGTGGAAAATGATACCCTTGATAACGCCCTTTTCCTGAGCCTTCTTGGCCACTTCGATAATACGACCCATGGCGTTACCGTCATCGCCGTAAGCCTTGGCGCCGCTCTTCAGCCAACTTTCGGCAGAATTAAGGTAATTCTTGTAGTCATCGGGGTCGAACAAACGGATACTCGTACCGCCCTGAGCCACCGGAATAATACCGATGGTCACGTCGGGCAAGGAGTCTGCCATGTGGCGGCCAAACCAGTCAGCCGGAGAAAGGCCGGCATTGCACTTGAACATCGGAGGCACGGCCGGATACATCTCGCCTACCGTCGGGCGCCCGAGATTGCTGCACGACGTGGTCGCGAACATTTTCACGCGAGGATGTTCCTTGCCATCGACATTCTTGTCGAAGTTCGTCGCGTTACCTTCCATGTTCGATTGCCCATAAGCAATGTAAATATGGAAATTCGGGTCCGGTGCTGCATTTGCCATAGTCGCAAGCATCATCAGCCCGCCCGCGAGCGTCGACACCCCGGAAGCTTTTTTAAAGTTCATAATCCACTCCTTTTTTTTAAGAAAAAAAGCCCGCTTTGGAAGCGGGCTCACACTCTACACACTTTTATTTGGCCACCTGCAAGCGCAAGGTTTTCCCTGCAGCAGATTTTGCGAGATAGGCGCCACCGCACTTCACGAGGCTAGCCGCATTGCTACGGAGTTCCGATATATCCGTGGCACGAACCATGCCGATATAGCCGCCGTTCATATCGAAAATTCGGTAGCTTTCCGTTTCAGTGGGCATGTTCAGGTTAACACTTGCGATGCCCGTATTGCAGTCTTCGCAGGGCTTATCGAACTTGAGGTAGTCAATATCGAACCAAGAAGTCGTCACTTCCAAGCGGAGAATGTGTTCGCCTGCAGGGAGCGTCACCTTGGCCGTAACATCCTTAAAGTCGTCCCAGCTGGAACCAGAAACCGGCACTTCGGCAACAAGGTCTCCATCAATCGAAAGCGTAAAGCCCGGATCCGTATTACCCGTTGCGACAGAAGCGGTCATCGTGTATTCACCAGCTTCTTTCACATTCACGGTGTATTCGAGCCATTCGCCAGCCTGGTTGTGGCCCACCACGACAGCGCCAGAGGACTTCTTGTAAATATCAACGCCCGTATCTTCACGAACATTGGAGCATTCAGCAGTCTTGTCTTCGTCGGTGCAAGCATGGTTTTCGGAATCGGCATCGTAATAGGTCTTGTTTTCCTTGCCGGTACCCGGAACGTCAAAGTTTTCGGCTTCGATCTTGCCCGGGAGTTCCACCGCCTTGCCACCGAACGGTTCACGCGGCACAGGTTCAGCCGGAGTGCCAACGCCCACGAGCGTCACAATGCAGTCCTTGTTGCTTGTGTTACCCGGATCCATGGTAATAGTCACAGAACCGTTCTTGGCTTCGACTTCGCCTTCATACTTTGCATTCTTCGCTTCACTCGTGGTATACACGTGGAAGGATTCTACATCGGCACCCTTCACGTTCACCGTCACACTCTTGGTGTTCTTGTAATCGCGGTTCACGAGCACCACAATCACGGAGTCTCCTTCGGAGCTCTTGTAAGCGCTGGCGAACAGGTTTGCTTCGGGCTTTTGAGTTGCACCCACGCGGATTGCACCCGGACGGATGAATCGTGCGTACTGGCTCATAATGTAGCCGCGCTTAGAAACCTTGCCGATTTCGTTCTGCGGAATCTGAAGCTTGTTGCCAAAATCCTTTTCCATAATGAGACCGTAGCAACGACGGATGTACCACCAGGTATACTGATTGAAGTTACCGATGGCGAGACCGCGGAACATTTCGTAAGCCACGTCCATGGCGCGCACGGTATCCAACTTGTTTTGGTTTGCCTGGTCACCGGTACGCATCACGGTACGCCAGTAGTTACCGCTGCCCTGGCTTTCGGTGTAGTGTTCCGTCATCCAGCGTTCCACATTCTTCTGGTCCGCAAGGCTGTACTGGAAGAAGTTATCGCCGGTAGAAGCTTCAGAGGCGTAGAAGTGCGCACCGAGAATATCCCAGTTCTTAAGGGCGCTGGCATCGTTCAGCACCTTGTTGTAAAGGTTCTTGTCGTAGCGGAAAGATTCCGTCGAAATCACCTTCACGCCGTTCTTGCGCATCTTATCGGCATAGCCCTTGGTGAAGTTGTAGATTTCATCGGCACTCCAGCAAGCCCATTCACCGCACCAGTCCGGTTCGTTACTGATGGAAATAGCGTACAGGGGAACGCCCTGGTTCTTCATGTAATCATTAAAGCTATTCAGGTGATCCACATACTTCTGGTAGTTCGAAGAAGACATATGCTGGTTTGCACCTGCATAAGGAGAAGTCCACGGCGTTGCATACAGAATGAAGTCGTCACCTGCAACGGCCTTCGCATACTTTGCGGCCTGAACTTCTTTATTAAAATCACTAGAATTGGCATACACCGGAATACGCAGCGTATTGAGGCCAATCTGGCCATCGCCCGTACCGAATGCAAGCTTGGCATCGGCTTCGGAAAGTCCGCCACCGCCTTGCCACTGGTTATGCACCATGCCACCGAAACCACGGATGATCTGGTGTTCCTCGGTCACGTCAACATTCACTGTCGCCGCAGAAACCATACTCCAGATGCCAGCCATCCCAATGGCGACACCTAATCCCTTCACCAATTTTACACTCATCTTTTACTCCTTATGTACTCTGTTCTCCACCAGAGCTTTTTTCCCAAAGGAAGGGCTCCCCCACTCGGGGGAGTCCTCCTGGTTGGATGTGTTTATGGGAAACTTAACGGGCTGCACGCACCTTTGTAATCATGCCATTGCTACGGTTACGAATCAAGCAAACGCCTGTAGCCTTTTCCGCGCCCTTAACAGAACCGCTCTTCCAAAGTTTGCTTGCTTCATCCATGTTATGGGCAACAAAGCTTGCCACCTTCTTGCCGTCCAGACTGAACACGTCATACTTCGAAACCATCGTCGTATTCAGCTTAACCTTGCTAGAAATAGCCATCGTGCCATCCGGGTTAGAATCTGCGGCATCCTTGCCCTTTTCAATATTGAAGTAGTCAATATCGAACCAGGAACCGACAACCGTAAGTCTCAGGACCTGTTCACCGGCATCGAGCTTGATGTTTGCCTTGACCTTGTTGAATTCATCGTAATTATCTTCGCCTGAAGATGCTGCCGGAACCGAGATTTCTTCGGTAATATCCTTGCCACCGACAGAGAACTTGAAGCTAGAAGTACTTCCTGCGGCAGCGACAGCCGCATAAAGCGTATAGTCACCGGCCTCGGCCACGTTAATCGTATATTCGAGCCATTCGCCTTCGGTATTGTAACCCACCGCGACACCCGTAGCCTTCTTGTACAGGTCAACGCCCGTGCCTTCACGGTAATCAGAGTCGCCGTGGTTTTCGGAATCGGAATCGTTGAAGGAATCCACATCGCCACCGCGGCCAGTGCCCGGCTCGTCAAAGTTTTCAGCCTGAACCAAGCCCGGCACAGCCCACGCCTTGCCACCAAAGGCGCTCTGCGGAGTCGGCGGAGTGGTACCGCTGCCTTCAAAGCCCCAGGCCTTGATTGCCATGGTAGAATCTTTAGAGCCCTTGAACACCAGGAACACCTCATCCACAACGCCCTTGAGGCCTTCCACGTCGCAAGAAGATTCGGCATAAGTGCTCTTGTTACCCGTGTTCTTCAAAGTACAAGTACCAGCAAGCGTACCCGTCGCAGAACCCGTGCGGATTTCAATCTTGTTGTCGTCGGCAGCGCTACCAGCCTGCACCACAAATCCCGTCGCAGCGTCACCGAAGTCTACGCCCGATACGCGAATCCACGATTCCTTAGTCGAAAGCGGGAGCAGCAGGTGTTCGGCGACCCTGCCAGGATTCCAGTTGGAACGGCTGCGGACGCCCTTCTGCTTGGAGCTCGTGAGAGCCGGATACCAGTCATACGGATCAAAGTTCTCGATCTGCTTCGGGCCATCCTTCGTGAAGGTCAGTTCCTTCATGGTGCCGTCGCCATTGTAATAGAATTCATCGACGCTTACGCTGCGGTGGAATGCCGGCACCGGATTCGCCTTACCGTCATCGGCAGGAATCTTTTCCAAGCCGTCGTAACCGTTGGCAATGCGGCGGTCATGATAAGCGACATACCAGTGGCCCTTGAATTCGGCAATGCCATGGTGGTTGTTGTTGTTCGCATTAATGTTCTGGCCGCCAATGTTCGGGTTCCCCATGAAGATGCCCTTGTAGGTGTACGGGCCCATGGGTTTATCGGACATGCCGTAGGCAATACGCAAGTCGGCCGTACTGTAAGAGAGATAGTACTTGCCCTTGTACTTGTGGATGTAAGAAGCTTCCATCGCCTTCGGGCCACCGATCTTCAGGTGAGTCTTGGAACTCACATCGAAGCCCTTCATGTCGGAATTGAACTTGTAGATATTGAAGATGTCGTTGTTATTGTCGGCAGCCGGACGGCTATCGCTGCTACCGCCACCAAAGGTGAAGTAGCCTGTTCCGTCATCATCAAAGAAAATACCCGGGTCAAAGCACCAGCCGATGCCGTCGCAGTCCGCAAGGCCGCCGCCCCAGTTGTTGATGAGTTTTTTGTTGCCCGAGACAGGGTTCGTCCACGGACCGGCAATACTGTCGGCAGAGATGAGGCCCACGCCGCCACCACCGCCATCGGGGAACACGATGTAGAGTTTTCCATCCTTGGGGTTCACGGCGATGTCGGATGCCCAGATATCGCCGATACCGTCCACCTTGCGCGCATCGTAAATGATGCCGAAGTCGGTCCAGTTCTTCATATCCTTAGTACGGAAGCCGTACAGGGCCTTGATGCTGTAGCCGTTGGCATTGTATGCCGCCGGGTCATCGGAGTCGGTAATCACGTAGAAATACGTGTCGTCGGCAGCGGCACCTGGGTCAGCCAAGTAGTGATAACTAGAAATCGGGTTGTCGGCCAAGCCAAATGCGGCAAGCCCTACAACCAAAAAAGCAGTCTTTTTAAGACCGGAGCATTTCCAAACATTCCTGTAATCCATATGGACTCCTCAGAAGGCAAAACACACCAAACCTTCACAATCTTAAATTATCCTTAAAAAACGCCAAAAAGACGCCCCTAGGGGCGCTTTTTATTGACTATTTGTCCATAGGTTTATCTATGAAAATTAACGAAGGTCGCGCACTTTCGCAACGGCGCCGGTGCTACGGCTACGGATCAGGCAAACGCCATCCGTCTTCTGGGCACCCTTGACCGAGCCACTCTGCCAAATCTTGGAAGCTTCGGCCATGCTATGGGCAACAAAACTTGCGATTTTTTGGCCATTTAGCGTAAATACGTCATATTTCGTAACTGTCGGGACACCCAGTTTCAGGTCTGCAGAAACTGCAGTCGTACCGATAGGTTCGGAATCGTCGGCATCCTTGCCAGCCACAAAGTTAATGTAGTCGATGTCCATCCAGTCGCCTGTCACGGTAAAGCGGAGGATATGTTCACCGGCCGGCAACTTCACATTGGCCTTCACCTTGTTGTAGTCATCGTAGTTTTCTTCGCCGGAGCTTGCCTGCGGAACGGCAATTTCTTCGGTAATGTTGTCACCATCGATAGACAGCTGGAAGCTGGAAGTCGCATTGGCTGAAGCCACGGCAGCATACAGAGTATAATCGCCCGCTTCCTTCACATCGACTGTATATTCCAGCCATTCACCAGCCTGATTGTAACCCACGATATAACCGGTGGCCTTCTTGTAAATGTCAACGCCCGTACCTTCGCGATAATTCGTTTCGCCATGGTCTTCGGCATCGTTTTCATAGTAGGAATCCATTCCTGCGCCACGGCCTGTACCCGGAATATCGAAGTCTTCCATTTCGATTTTACCCGGAATGGCAAAGGGAACACCCTTGAACGGCTTCTGCGGTTCCGGCGGAGTAGTTCCGCTACCTTCGAAGCCCCAGGCCTTCACGTACATGGTAGAATCTTGGTTACCCTTGAACACCAAGAACAGCTGGCTCACGATACCCTTGAGGCCTTCGACTTCGCACTTGTTTTCGGCATAGGTGTTCTTGCTGCCGGTATTCTTGAGCGTGCAAGTTCCCGCGAGAGTTCCTGTTGCAGAACCCGTGCGGATTTCAATCTTGTTGCCGTCGGCCGCGCTGGAGGCCTCGACCGTAAAGCCCGTTGCCGCCGTACCGAAGTCCACGCCACTCACGCGAATCCAGGATTCCTTGCTGGAAAGCGGAATCAAAACGTGTTCGGCCTTCTTGCCCTGCACAAAGTTGGAACGGCTGCGGATGCCCTTCTGCTTGGAACTCGTGAGCGCCGGATACCAGTCGTACGGGTCAAAGTTCTCGATCTGCTTCGGGCCTTCGTTCGTCACCGTGACAGTCTTGATTGTACCATCGGCATTGTAGAACATTTCGTCCACAGAGACGCTGCGGTGGTAGCCTTCGTTCGGGTTCGGCCTGCCGTCATCAGCCGGAATAATTTCAAGTCCGTTATGGCCCTTCGCGATACGGCGGTCATGGTACACCACATAGGAATGTCCCTTGAATTCGGCAATACCGTGGTGGTTGTTATTGCCGTTGATGCTTCTGCCGTTCATACTCGGGTCGCCAAGAATCGTGCCCTTCCAGGTGTACGGTCCCATTACGTTGTTCGACATACCATAATCGATGGTAGGCGCACCCTGCTGCCAGCCGGTACTGTAAGAGAAGTAGTAATTGCTCCCGTGCTTGTGGATGTAAGACGCCTCAAGCATCTTGCGGGTCGGGAGGTTGTTCACCTTCACGTGAGAGCCGTTACCCACCGGGGCATCCTTCGCGTCGTTCAGTTTGACGATATCGAAGTTGTCGGTATTCGGGCGACTGTTGCTTTCGCCACCGCCCCACGTCACGTAGGTGGTGCCGTCGTCGTCAATAAAGATGCCCGGGTCAAAGCACCAGGAAACGCCATCGCAACCGATAATGCCGCGGCCGCCGACAAGCTTGTCCTTGCCCTGGCCCACGGCGTTTGTCCACGGGCCGTCAATTGCAGGGGCCTTGATGTAGCCGATACCGCCGCCACCGCCATCGGGGAACACGATATAGAACGTACCGTCATGGACTGCAATACCCGAAGCCCAAATATCGTTGATACCGCTTACCTTGCGGGCGTCATAAATAATGCCGTAATCAGTCCAGTTCTGCATATCCTTACTGCGGAATGCATAGAGGGCGTAAATCTTGTAGCCGTTGGAATTGTACGGAGCCGGGTCGTCGGAGTCCGTGATGATGTAGAAGTATTCATCATCGGCTGCAGCACCCGGGTCAGCCAGGTAATGGTATGTGGAGATGGGGTTGTCGGCCAAGCCAAAGGCGGCAAGACCCGCAACCAGACAAGAGGCCTTTTTCAGGCCAGAAAATTTCCAAACATTCCTAAAAGCCATAGGGACTCCTTGAAGGCAAAAACACCGAACCTTCACAGACAAAATTACCCTCTAAAAGGCGCTTTTTGATACGCCCAAGAACACTTTCCATTGACACATTATCCATGGACGCCAGACAAAAAAGAATGGCGGGCCAAAGCCCGCCATGATTCTCGTCATTGCACTTGGTGCAACATTTTTAGATGAAAACTATTCCAGTTCCTTAACGCCGTAGATCGTGACATCGTCGAGCCACATCTCGTAAGGAGTACCCTGCGTCACGCCGCCGCCAAAGAAGTTCAGGTTCGTCACATGATCCTTCACGGCATCCCAACCGATATTGCCACCGATATTGTGTTCATCGGGTTCAATCAAGTCTTTCGGGGTCACCACGAAACGCTGCCAGGTCGTATCAAGTTCCAAGTGCACCCAAGCCTTACCGTTTTCGTAGCCAGTGGTATCGAGAGCGATGGAATCGAGAAGCACATCGAACGAGACGCTGATCCACTGGGAAGAATCACTGAGGCCCGAGCGAGCCCAGAACACCACTGAATCAAGCTCACTCATATCAGTCATTTCGTTCAAGGCGCGTCCCATCAAGGCCCAGTTGGCATTGGAATCATTCTGGTACACGAAATGAGCAGACATGCCCTTACGGCCAGCCACGTTCCTTTCGGCATCCAGTTCCGCGTCAGCATACCTAGACCTAGAAATATACCAGCCATAAGTGCTGTCTTCGAAATCTTCGAACAAGGTTACGGGGTAAACCGGAGTCGTATCTTCCGGAGTTGTATCCGGCTGGACAATCACGATCTTCTTCTGACCGATTTTCACGTTCTCCGACGTCCTGTCAGATTCAACTCTCGTATTGCGGGCACCCACCGACATGAAATTGCTAATCGTCGATGTTTCGCCGTCCATATCGGTAACCTGATATGTGCGGTACACAAATCCCACCACGTTCAAGACACCTTCAGGAACACTGGGGAATTCAAATTTACCGGCAGAGTCAGTTTCAACAAAGTAATCGAGACCCTTGATAGCCACCGTCACGGACGACACGTTCTCAGGCATGTAAACCTGGCCCGAAATCGAACCCGTAGGAGCCATCTTGATAGACACGGTGTCGCGAGTACTGTCACCAACAACCACAGGCTTAAATGCCTTAAAGGAATCATCGCGGGCTTCCACGGTATAGTTACCGGGTTTAAGCTTCGGAAGGTTCAACTGGCCCTGGTCGTCGGTTTCCAGGTTCAAGACGCCAACAGAAGAATCAGATTCGACAACCGGCGATCCCGGTCCGTCGTAATCCTTACTATATGCCATATCGTTTGCACCCGCCAAAAATTCGGACGGACGCACATAAACCTTGGTACGGGCCGCGGGCAAGCCATCGTCCTTCTGCACTGCAAGTACAACAGCAACAGAGTTCTCCGTTTCAAGCGAAGTACCCGCGCCGTTCGTCTCGCCGCTAGTGCATGCCGCAATGAGCGAACCCATCGCTGCCAAACCTATATGCCACACCCATTTCTTCATTTGGACTCCCTTTTGTCGCCCTCCACAGAATCAACGGTACGGACACCGCCCTTGCGCGCAATCGGATAAAAAGCCATCGAAAGCTGCATTACCCGGTCGGGGTTCTTGGCACTGTCCACCCTCTTTTGGACAAGCCGCCTAAATTCTCTAAGCATATCACCCAAATCATCAAAGCAAGACTGGTCCACGGACAATGTAAGAGTAGAAATATTTCTTTCGTCAACAGGAATATTGTCAAGTGCATCGCTAGCCAAAGAGAGCACTTCTTTTTGGAAATGACGCACTGCAAGTTTCTTTTCAGGGCCGCCCGCCGTCAAATGGGCGTCCGTCACGGCAAGTTTACCCGAAGCCATCTTCTTTACCAAGCCAACTTCCAGCAAGGTATCGATTGCTTCTTGAGCCTGAGCCTCGGTAATCGGGGGGCACAGGTCCCGGGAAATCTGCTTCACATTTACAACGCCACCGTTCAGTTCCAGGTAAGCACGCACAGCCGGGATCCACCAATTTTGGAGCAACTTGAGCTCGGCGGCCTGCAGACTGTGGCGATCCACGTCACGAAGATCAAGGGCCTTGGCCATCAATTCTTCGCGTTTGCCCTTGTCCTTGGTTACTGCAGCGGAGAAGAGCAGGTCAAAGTATTCGGCCTCGCGACCGGACAGATTCAGGATTTCTTTCGCGGCAGGGAGCGCATGAGCCGGAAGGTGCTGCTTTTTCTGCAGCACGCGATAAAGGTAGCTGGAATCCAACCCCAGCTTATCCCCCATCATACGGTACGAATAGAAAGGCATCTCAGCCTTTCTGCGATCGTAGTACTCCTTCAGGAAGTCGCGATAATCCGATATGTCAGAAAACGTAACCATAATTTTTTACCCGTATATTTACAATAATAAAATAGACTTTGCAGGTAAAGAAACATATACCGAGGGTGAAA
>JAEEGG010001921.1_pt1 | contig 54794 bp, 38 predicted proteins | sample 9134161 | NCBI WGS metagenome assembly JAEEGG01 (sample SAMN16246543, study PRJNA631951) | gut metagenome | biome: gut microbiome; feature: rumen; material: CR-attached | host: Bos | place: Iran: Karaj | collected 2018-10 | reverse complement strand
GCGGAGGTCAGCATTGCGGCGATCCCACAAGATGCCGAAGATGTCAGCGCGTCCGTTTAGGCTCATCAGGTAGTCGAGGTTGATCTCATAGACTGCCTCATACTGTGCAGCGGTGAGGTTGAGCTCGTAAGCCATCTTGTCGCTCAGGAACAGTGCCTCATGCTTTGCTGCGTTATAGCTCATTGCGTTCTTGGACGAGCCAAGCGGCATAGCCGAGCGGGCCGAGATAGTCATGACCATCATCATTGCCATAAATAACATCTTCTTCATATCTTAATCTCCTATACTTTAAATGGTGAGACATTTATTTCTTTTTCTCGGTGCAAAGTACGGCATTTTTCTTGGCATTTACAAAGGAAAAATCATAATATGGAGGGGGATTTTCCCGAAAAGATAATAGGGAAATCTCCTCATGTCGATTTTTATTCGTACCTTTGAGCTGCGCTCGAAGGCACTCTCGCTCGGAAATACTCAAAGATATTTGGTATTTCACTCGCTTATTCGTACCTTTGCAGCCATTATGGTACAGCAAATTGAAATAACCCTGAAGCCGAAACGTCGCGGCTTCCATCTGGTGACGAGCGAGATTGTGAGCCAGTTGCCGAAATTGCCGAAGACCGGCATCGTGAATATCTTCACGAAGCACACCAGTTGCGGACTGAGCATCAACGAGAACTGTGACCCGGATGTTCGCGTGGATATGGAAACCATCTTCAACCGTCTCGTGCCGGAGAATCGTCCTGAGTACGAGCATACGCTGGAGGGTGCCGATGATATGCCTGCCCACGCCAAATCGACACTTAGCGGTGTCAGCATCACCATCCCTATTACCGATGGCCGCTTGAACCTTGGCACTTGGCAGGGAATCTATTTTTGCGAGTTCCGCAATTACGGCGGTTCCAGGGAATTGGTAGTAACAATTATAGGAGAATAAAGTATGACTCTCCCCAAGTTCATCATAACTCTTGACGGCTACTTTCGCCTCGGCATGGTCAACCAGCATAAGCATCTGCTGAAGCCTGGTGACCAATGCATTGGCGGTGGGTATTACCACTTTGACTTTGTATCCAACCGCATCCTCCTTGACAGGGAATCATACGACTTTGGCCGTCCTAAATGGCATCTGCTGGAAACATTGAAGGTTCCTTCTACTTATCGTGGCATGCGGATCGTCTATTCGTATGATGACGGCTTCCATGATGATTTCAATGTCAGCGAGGAACTGACAATTGAATACTATGAGTGACCATGAAAAAAAAGACATTGCCTTTCGGCGATGTCTCCTTGTTTCGACCTTCTCACAAAAAAAAGACATTGCCTTTCGGCGATGTCTCCTGTTGGGGTGCCCGGACGGACTCGAACCGTCGACATTCAGAACCACAATCTGACGCTCTAACCAACTGAACTACGGGCACCATGTCAATTTACAATTGGACAAATTACAATTTACAAATTGTATTTTTGCCAAATGCGGGTGCAAAGGTACACCAAAAATCCGAGACCGCCAAACTTTTGGGTGTTTTTTTTACGCACGCGGTCGAAAAAGGGTTGAAAAAGGGTCGGGGAAAGGTCGGAGAAAGGTCGGGGAAAGGTCGAAAAGTGCAGGAAAAAGCGTCAAGGGCGAAAAAAATGGGGAATTTATTTGGACTTTTGGCGGCTTTTCCGTATCTTTGCCGCTGAAAGCGGCGAGACTGCTTGCCGCAGCCTTGCGGCTGAAACTAAAAATCCGAGATTAATCAGAAAGAAAGGACATTGATATGAAGAGAGGTAGCGCCATTTACGTCTGGCTGCTAGCGGTTTGCTGGCTGCTGACGAGCTGCGAGAAGGCGGTCTTCGACGACGGCGAGGACGCCACGCAGCAGCAGGAGAAGGAGAACGTCTATAACGTGGTGCTGACGGTGGCGGGCTTTGAGGAGCTGAAGGGCAAGGGTCGCGCCACGCAGGAGCTGACGGAGGTGTGTACGAGGCTGAGCTTCGTGGTCTACCAGAATGGTACGCGCAAGAAGTCCATCCACCAGCGTCAGGGCGACACAGACTTCGGACGCGTGGAGCTGACGTTGGCTGAGGGCGACTACGAGGTGCTAGTGGTTGGGCACAGCTGCACGGGCAAGGACAATCCCTCGATGACGACGCCCGAGAAGGTGCAGTTCACGAACGTCACGGAGAGCGGCAACGGCACAGGCTACTCGGACACGTTCTACTGTCTTGACAATATGACGGTGGGCGGGACGCAGGTGTCGCGGACGTACACCCTGACGCGTGCCGTCGCCATGTTCCGCCTGGTGACGACGGACGTGAAGCCCTCGGAGGTGAAGCAGTTGTGGTTTCGCTACACGGGCGGCAGCGGTGCACTGAACGCTTATACGGGCTACGGCTGCGTGAACTCGACGCAGGTGGTCATCGTCGACACACCGTCGGAACAGGACGGCAAGCCGCTGACCGTCGACCTCTACACCATACCGAGGGACGAGACGGGCTTGCTGACCATCCAGGCGCGCGCCTTGAAGGCTAACGGCGACATTGTCTACGAGCGCACGTTCACGAACGTCCCCGTCGAGCGCAACACCATCTCCCAGTACTCGGGCGCCCTCTTCACCAACGTGCCTGAAGAGCCCGACGACCCCGGCACGCCAACGAACCCCACAGAGCCACAAGACCCTGTGGAGCCCGACGATCCAACGGTACCTGAAGACCCTGGTACGCCTGCCCTACCTTCGAATATGTTCCTGGTAGAGACGGACTGGGCCACGACGAATTACTACACGTTCTGAGGCAGCCATATCGAGCGCCTATTCTGTGTCGTATTTCGTGTTCATTGATATCTTTTAAGAGTTTCGGCTATCATTTGCCGCATTTTCTCGCGAAGTTCTAGTGGTTGGAGCACTTCGATGCCGTCGCTGTGGCGCAGCAGTTCGCCCAGGAAGTCGCTGGTTGGGCGGATGTCGAACGAGAAATCTGTATAGGCCGTGGTGGACGAATCGGCGTGGGTGATCTCGCCAGACTGGAGTTCGCGCTGCGAGTGGTGCAGGGGCAGCGTGCGCAGGTAGTTGGGCATCCACTTGTGGGCACGGACGACGACGTGGACCATGGGCGTCTCGTTGGTTAGCACGCCAAAGTACTCGGAGAAATACGTCTGCGCTGAGAAGCCGACAGGCATCTCGAAGGGCTCGTCGGTCAACTCCACCATCGTCATGCGGTCAAGGGCATAGATACGCATCTGCTCCTCGTCGTTCTCGCCTTGCGAGCGACCGGAGGTCGATAACAGCGCTAGCAGGTACCAACGCTGGTGGAACAGCTTCAGGGCGTAGGGGCAGACCACCTTCTCGTAGCCCTCGGCTTCAAACTTCTGGTAGCCTATGCGCAGGCGGTGGTTGGTGCGGATGGCCCGGATGATGATGTCGAGATACTGTTCGCCGACAGGTGCATTCTCCAGCACCAGCCGCTCCTTCACGGCAGCGCTGTCGGCCAGCACGCCATGCACGGTGAGCGAGGAGAACAGCCAACTCTCGATGCTGTCGTCGCCGAGTGCCTCTGTGTTGCTGATGTAATACTTATAGGTACGCGGCTCGCAGTCGATGATGATGCCAAACATATCTTGAATCGCATCACGATGGCGGTTGAACGACGAGCGCTGCAGCGGATTGCCGTTGGCCACGCCGTCGGCCTTCCACTTCTGGTTCAGTTCTTCGAGGGTCAGTTTGTGCCAGGCCTTGAGCGTATTGATGATCCAGATGTACTGGTGGAATATCTGAGCTGGTTTCATGCCTGCAAAAGTACTGATTCTTTTCAAGAAAAAAGAATAATCATAGCCTATTTACACATCTTTTAATATAATACATTTTGTCCCAACGATGCAGAGACGGTTCTGAGTAGTGCAAGGAGAAATGGAAATGGCATTTGAATAGAAATGATGAAAAAAAGTTTGATATTCGTGTAGTATTTTGTAATTTTGCTGCGTCTAATGGGTGTAAAGATTCAAAAACAGATGAGACAATGACAACATTAGAAAGACAGTTTGCGCAAACCGTAGCGGAACACAAGAGCACCATCTACACCGTGTGCTATATGTTCTCGCAGGATGCCGACGAGGTGAACGACCTGTTCCAGGAGGTACTAGTGAATCTTTGGAAAGGCTTCGAGAGCTTCGAGCATCGCAGTGACATCAAGACGTGGATCTATCGCGTCGCCCTGAACACTTGTATATCGATTGACAGGAAAAAGAAGAAGGTGCGCACCATTCTTCAGCGACGCCAATCCGAGGTCCAGCTGACCATGGACATCAACCTCTTTGAAGACCGCGACGAGGACACGCGCCAGGTGGACATGCTCCACAAGCGCATCTCCAAACTCCAGCCCTTCGACCGCGCGATTGTCCTGCTCTGGCTCGAGAACCTATCGTACGAGGAGATCGGTCAAATAGTCGGCATCACCGCCAAGAACGTCAGCGTCCGTCTGTTCAGAATCCGCGAACAGCTAAAGAGAATGTAAAAATTGAAGAATTGAAAAATTGAAGTTTAACAATTAAAACTTACCCATTATGAACGAGAATTTTGAATTAGAGAATATGCGCCAGCAGATGGAAACCCTGAAAAAGAAGCTGGACCAGCAGGAGATAGTGAACGACCGCTTTATCCGTCACTCAATGGAAAAGACCGCAGGCAACATCAGCCGCAGATACTACTTCATCATGGCCGTTTGCCTGCTGATGATTCCCTACAGCTACTGGGCATTCGTCATGCTAAACGGTTTCTCCATTCCTTTCTGGATTTTCACCTGCATCGTGATGCTGGTTAGCTTTGGAGGCACCTTCTATAACAGCAGGAGGCTGAGCGATTCAAACATGATGACCAACAACCTCGTGGACGTCCGTCGCCGTATGGCCTGCGCCAAGAAGTTCGATGCCAACTGGCTCCTCATCGGCATCCCCCTCGCCATCGTCTTCCTGGGTTGGTTTATGTACGAATCTTATCTGCTTCATCCAAATGCCTTTTTCAACGGACTCTTCTGGGCCGGATCCATCGGTGGAATCTGTGGAGCCATCTGGGGATTCTCACTCCACTTCAAGACCCAGCGCCAGTATCAGGACATCATCGACCAGATAGAGGACATCACCACGGAATCGTAAAACGAGGAGCCCCAGCGGCTCCTTTTTTTACGTGCTACTCAAAAAACACCAAACATTGACGCCGTTTTATCAAACGTTGACGCAGTTTTATCAAACGTTGACGCCGTTTTATCAAACGTTGACGCCGTTTTATCAAACAACGTCGATGTTTTAACAAAAACAGGCACAACTCATACCTTATCCTGTACCTTAGTACGAAAAAGTCAGTACCTTCGTATCTATAAGTGCACGCTGCCTACTGCCAGTGTGACACTAAAGAGCAAGTAGCGAGGAACGAGGAAGGAGGAACGAGAGATGTTAAAGCTTGGCGGTAGAGATGTCGACGAGACCGTTGACGATGGCGTAGATGGTGAGACCCGCAGGCGAGTGTATCTGCAGCTTGCGTGCAATGTTGCGGCGGTGGGTGATGACGGTGTTGACGGAGATGCAGAGGTGGTCGGCAATCTCCTTGTTGGACATTCCCTGGACGAGTGCGACGATAACTTCGCGTTCGCGCTCGCCGAGAGCCTCTTCGCTGGGCGTGGGGTTCTTGAACACCATGTCGGAGATGTTGCGCGTGACGTCGTTCTTCTTCGTGAGCTGTTCGAGCCGTCGTATGGCTGGGACGAAGATGTAGTCCTCGACCATGGCGTGCTGGCGCAGCCACACCTCGTTCTCGTAGATGTCGTGGAGGGTGGCTGTGAGCTGGTTGTTGTGCAGTCCGTCCTGCGGCAGGTACTTGATGATGAGCAGCTTCAGCTCGCGCAGTTTCTTGTCGGTGGCACCGTGGTGCTTGGAGAAGGTGTCGACGTTGTAGTCGTTGGCTGGCTGTCCGTCGATGAGTTGCTGCACGTAGGGGAAGAGCGTCTTCTGCTCGTACTTCATGTGTCGGCGTATCTCGTGGGCGTATTCATCGTAGAAGCGGAGGATGAGCTTGGCCAGCGAGTCGCGCTCGTCGAGCGACTCCTGCAGCTCGCGGCGGATGTAGGGCAGCTGGAAGTCGAGGAAATAAGCGTGTGAGGCCTCGAGATAGTGTAGCAGGGTGGGGACGGAGAGACGGTCGTCGGTCTCGAAGCCGCCATAATCATTAATGGTATAGTTGACGACAGCCAGGAAAGTGTAGGTATCCACGTTGTTGTCCTCGCAGGTCTCCTTGACGGTCTTGTCGCCGAAACCGAGGCTGATGCCGAAGCTTCCCAGCATCTGCAGCAGGTCATAGTTGTCGCGGATGAGGGATATCATCTTGTCGTCCGCCTCATACATCTTCTGATTCTTCATAACTATTCTCTATTCTTTGTTCACTACCAACAAATGATTACCGGGTGCAAAGGTAGTCATATTTTGTGATATGCACAATAATTAGAATTAGGTATTTTTGTAGCGAGGAAGGAGGATCGAGGAGCGAGGAACACGGGTTTCACTATTTTTAGGTATTGTGCAACTACATGATATGCCGTACCTTTGCAGCCGATTTCGCGGAGCTTTGCTCCTAATGGATAATTGATAATTGATAATTGAGAAATGAAAGAAAGCATACTTACAGCGTTATTGACCGTGTTGAGCCTTGGCGCGATGGCTCAAACGCCGGGGAACGAGGAAGGAGGAACGGGGAACGTGGAAGTGGACGGCATGACAGGTGCCACCCGTCAAGTTTCGGGAAGCCAGAAAGGAGAGACGACATCGAAGCTGACAATTGGCGGCTATGGTGAGGCGGTGATGACGCGCAACTTCTACAGCCAGAGTTTCAATAGGTATAAGAAACCCGAGAACTACCGGGACGATGCGAGCCACGGGCGCTTCGACTTGCCGCATGTGTGCCTGAATCTGGGCTACGACTTCGGCAAGGGCTGGACGATGGGCTCAGAGATAGAGTTTGAGCACGGCGGCAACGGCACGGCCGTGGAGATAGAGGCCGAGGAGGCCGGCGAATATGAGGCCGAGGTGGAGAAAGGCGGCGAGGTGAACATCGAGCAGTTCTGGATCAACAAGGCATTCGCCGATGGGAAGTTCAACATCAAGGCGGGCGAGATCATCGTGCCCGTGGGCTTCTCGAACGCCTACCATGAGCCGAACCAGTTCTTCACGGTCTATCGTCCTGAGGGCGAGGCCACTATCATGCCGAACACCTGGCACCAGGTGGGCCTCTCGCTGTGGGGCCGTCTGAAGAACTGGCGTTACGAGGCGCAGCTGCTGTCAGGTCTTAACTCCGAGAGCTTCACGGCGGAGAACTTCGTACACTACGGGGCAACGAGCCCGTATGAGTTCAAGGTGGCGAACAACTACGCGGGAGCTGCGCGCATCGACAACTATTCTATAAAAGGTGTGCGCATAGGACTGAGCGGGTACTACGGCTACACGTTCCGCAACACGCTGCGGACGCCGGGGGCGAAGTATGACGGCGTGACAGGGGCGCTGGGCATCGTGGCGCTGGACTTTACGCTGAACCGCTGGAACTGGATTGTCCGTGGAAACATCGACTACGCGCACTTTAGCGATGCCGACGAGATTTCGGCGTATAACCAGGCTAACTGGACGCACCATAAATATCAGGACGGCAATCCCCACCACTACTCAAATATAGGTAGTCATGCGCTGGCATATGCGCTGGAGGCAGGGTACAATGTTTTCTCGCAGATACCGAAGCTGAAGGACGAGAAACTGTGGGTCTTCGGGCGCTTTGAGCATTACAACACGATGGCCTCGGGCACTTACGCGTCGATGTATAAGTACACGAAGAAGTACCGCACGGCCTTTGGCGTGAACTACCAGCCCGTGAAGCAGGTGACCATCAAGGGCGAGTACTCGTACCGCTTCTTCGAGAAGCCGGACAACAACGGTCTCGCGTCGGACAGTCCACTCTACAAGCAGCCCTATAACAACGAGCCGAGCGTGAGCATCGGCGTCACCTACACGGGGTGGTTCCTTTGAAAATGGATAATTGATAATTTAATTATAAGCAACAATGAAAACAAAGAATCTTCTGAAGATGGCAGCATTGGCTGCCGTACTGTCAACGGGCTTCGCGTCGTGTTCCGATGACGACGATGCCGACAACAGCGTAGTGAACGGCTCGCAGGCAGCCCTTGACCAGGCTTGCAGCGACTGGAAGGTGGCTCGCGCCAACTGGGAGAACACCGAGGCGTTCCTCTTTGGTGCTGCCGATGTGTACTCCATCGACCCCCACACCGACACGTGGCCCGTGGCCGCCAACGACCTGGCCGATGTGCTGCGCGATGGCCAGGCGATGTCGAACCTCGACAACTTCATCAAGACGGCCAACTCGGGCATCCTCGGCTATCACGGTCTGGAGTACGTGCTCTTCCGTCAGGGTCAGCCGCGAAAGATTGACCAGATTACGACGCTGGAGTACAACTACATCTGCGCCGTGGCCAAGGACCTCTACAACGCCACCGCTACGCTCGAGGCCTGCTGGGACTCGAAGGAGAGCAATGCCGAGCGTCAGAAGATAGCCAAGGAGTATGTCGCCACTCACCTCGCCATCGACGACGACGGCAACCAGGAGGGTGCGCTGGACGGCTTCCAGAACTTCGGCAAGGCCTTCAAGAACCCCGGCACGGGCGACTGGGACACCGCTCTCGATGCCACGCTGGAGATTATCTCCGGCTGTCAGGACATTATCGGCGAGGTGGGACAGTCGAAGATCGGCTTGCCCTATACTGGTGAGGATGCGAGCTACATCGAGTCGCCCTACGCCTACAACTCCATCACCGACTTCTACGACAATATCGTCTCGTGCAAGAACGCCCTCTACGGTTCGATGGGTGCCACGACAGCCAATGAGAAATCGCTCATCTACTTCTGCCTGAACGCTGGCAACAGCACACTCGCTGCCCAGGCCAAGACCGTGCAGACGAAGCTCGACAATGCGCTGGTGAAGATCAAGGCCATGAAGGCTCCCTTCGCCCTCTACTACAGCGACGCCTCCTGCAAGGTGGCCATAGACGCCCTCGGTGAGCTCGACGATGCCCTCGGCGAACTGGCTGAGACGCTGAAGGCCTACGCCGGCAACGAGACGGTGGAGAACCAGTGTCAGGTCATCAACGAGAACTATGTGGACAACGTTATCGTCGCCACCTATCGTACCCTGGCCAACAATGCGCAGAAGCTCTATGAGTCTATTGTAAAAATCAAGAATTAAACGATTAAAAAACAAAACACTATGAACAAACTATCAGTTATTGGTAGTCTGTTGCTGGGTACACTCATCATCGTCAGTTGTGCTGACGATGATGATGCCGTTAAGCCCACCACGTGGGAAATAGGCGAACCGACAACCACCGACTACCCCGAAGACTACTACGCCGGCGGACTCCTCGGCACTACCGCCGAGAACTCATCGACGGCCTTCAAGCAACCCTCGAAAGCCGTGCAGGATGCTAACATGATGACCGCCTTCAACGAGGGCGAGTACCTCTTTGAGAAGGACTACAACACCAACACCGATGGTGCCTTCCACGGTCTCGGTCCGGTGTACGTGCGTCGAGGCTGCCTCTACTGTCACCCCGGCTACGGCCACGGTGCCCGTCAGACCGACTACAAGGCCGACACGCATAGGAACGGTTACCTGCTCGTCATCTACGACAAGACCACCAACGCCTATATCCGCTCCGTGGCCGGTATGCCGCAGACGGGCGCCGTGAAGCCCTTCAAGGCACCGATCGACGAGAACCAGATCAAGATTGCGTGGAACAACTACACCGACGAGTGGGGCAACCGCTTCCCCGACGGCGAGACCTATGCGCTCATCTACCCCGAGGTCAGCATCCCCTACACGGCCTACTACGCTCCCGTCGTCGTAGCCCGTGGCGGTGCTGACGTGACGCTCGACGAGGCGCAGTACAATGCGGAGGTCGGCGTGCTGTTGGAGTCGACCATCGGCATCTACGGCACCGGTCTCACCGACGCCATCCCCGACGAGGACATCACCGCCCAGTGGGAGTCGGAGAGCAAGTACTTCAACAGTATCGGCAAGACCGACGCCCTGAACCCCGCCATGTGGGACCAGACGACGAACACCTGGAAGAGCTACTACACGAACACGCTGCAGGGCGACGGCACGAAGTACGTGCGCCGCTATACCTATGCCCTGTCGCGCGGTCCTATCCTCGACGCCGCCGGTGCCAACGCCATCTGGAACATCACCAATGTGACACGTCCGGACCGTCGCTACCACTACCTCGACCTTGCCGGAACGTACTATGCCACGAAGTCGTCGCAAGACCCCGAGGTACAGGCTGGCTTCACGGAGTACATCAACCGCATGGACCCCACGGGTGCCCATCCTGAGTGGCATACGGGCAATCTGGAGAAGGATATCTACACCTTCCTGACAAGCAAGCAGCTCGACGCCGAAATGACCCAGGACCAGTATAAGAACCTGATGATATGGCACCGCGGACTGGCCGTCCCCGCAGCCCGTAACACCACCACCGAGGACTTCAAGCAGGGCAAGCAGCTGTTTTCGCAGATTGGCTGTGCCAATTGTCACCGTCCCTCGTGGCAGACGGGCGATGACAACATCCAGGATCCCAACAAGCTGTTTACGAACAGCGATATGCCGCGCTATCCGCACCAGAAGATCTGGCCCTACACCGACTTCGTGCAGCACCGTCTCTGGATGAAGAACGACATCCGCACGGGCTGGTGTCGTACCACCCCGCTGTGGGGTCGCGGACTGGCTGGTCGTACTGGTAGCGGCACTGAGCGCCTGCATGACTGTCGCGCCCGCAACGTCCTCGAGGCTATCATGTGGCACGGTTGTAAGAACGAAGGCGGCACGAGCGATGCCTACCAGACCGTTGTGAAGTTCCGCAACCTGTCGAAGAAAGAGCGCGACCAGCTCATCTATTTCATCGAGAGCATCTGATTTTCATTTTTTTGTTGTACCTTTGCGCCCAGTAACAGGCCGCAATATGAAAATGAGAATTACCAAGATAACAATCATCACCCTATACACACTCCTCGTGGTGTGTATAGGGGTTGCTACTGTCATAGAGAAATACCAGGGCACCGCCTTCGTCAGCGACAACATCTACGGCGCCTGGTGGTTCTCGGCACTGTGGGCGGTGCTCACGGTGGCCGCACTGGCCTATATCGTGAAGCAGCGACTGTACAAGCGCCTGGCCGTCATGCTGCTCCACCTGTCGTTCGTCGTCATATTGGTCGGTGCACTCGTCACACACCTCACGGCCCGTCGAGGCACCGTCAGGCTGAGGACAGGCATCCCCGAAATGATTTTCGTAGACAAGGACAGCAGGGTGGAGCACCTGCCCTTCACGCTGACGCTGAAGGAGTTCCGCGTTGTCAACTACCCGGGTACCGATGCTCCGCTCGACTACCAGAGCACGATACAATGCACAATTCATAATGCACAATGCACAATGAAGGGTGATTCATTGAAAAACGAGTTCCTCGTCTCCATGAACCACATCGGCAACATCGACGGCTACCGACTCTTCCAGCAGAGCTACGACAGTGACAGTCAGGGTGTCACACTGGGCGTCAGCTACGACCCCTACGGCATCGCCATCACCTACACCGGCTACCTCTTATTATTAATAGGCATCATTGCCACGCTCTTCTCAAGAAAGACGCAGATGCGCTTGCTCTACCGTCAAGCCATCACCGTAGCACTCCTGCTCTTCAGTGTCAATACCAGCGCGGTAGCAAACTCTACACTCTACACTCAACACTCTTCACTCCCCTCCGTAGACAAAGACATCGCCCACCGCATGGGCACCATCCACGTGCTCTACAACAACCGCATCTGTCCGCTCAATACCGTTGCCACCGACTTCACCATGAAGCTCACGGGTAGCGCCTCGTGGAACGGCTACTCCGCCGACGAGGTGTTCTTCAGCTGGATGATCTATTATGAGCCGTGGGAGAAGAGCCTCACCCCCAACCCCTCTCCAATGGGGGAGGGGAGTGGTTACTCTAAAGACCAGAAGAAGGCGGCTGAACGCCGTGCCATCGTCGAGATGTTCTACAGCGGCCAGTTCACCAAAATATTCCCGGCCCCCCTTTTATCCCCCGAGGGGGACACGATTTCCTCTAAAAGTATAGAAGCCCCCTCGGGGGCAGTAAGGGGGGCTTCCATCGCCTGGTTCTCCCCCGGTTCCCAGGTGCTACCCCGCGAGATTCCCGTCAAGGAGCAGTTCTTCATCAAGCAGTCGATGGACTACCTCACCGAGGCCATCGTCACAGGGCAACGCGACCGTGCCTTCGAGATCATCGCTAAGATCAAACTCTTCCAGCGCGACATGATCGGCGACGTACTCCCCAGCAATACCGCAACGAAAGCAGAAATCTTCTACAACACCCTCCGCAGTCAGAAGTGGCCGGTGTTCCTCGCACTCACACTCAGCCTCCTGCTCTGTATAGCCAGCCTCTTCTGGCGGAAACGAATTGTACATTGTACATTGTTCATTGTACATTGTACATTATTAATATACGTGACCCTCCAACTTGCCCTCCGCTGGTGGCTCAGCGGTCACATACCCGTGAGCAACGGCCCAGAGACCATGCTCTTCATGGCGTGGGTGGTGCTCCTGCTCACCATTCTGCTACGCTTCCATTCGCGAAATTCGTTTGATTCGTTGTTGTCTTTCGGTCCCCTCATCGCCTCCTTCTGCCTCCTGGTGGCCATGCTTGGCGGCAACTCCGAGATTACCCCGCTGATGCCCGTCCTACAGTCGCCGCTGCTCTCCATCCACGTCATGACGGTGATGTGTGCCTATGCTCTCTTCGCCCTACAGACGGTCCTCGGCATCTATGCCCTCATCTTAGCCAAACGTTGCGCGCAGCCGAATTGTCAATTATCAATTATCAATAATCAATTAGAACGAATGACCGCTCTTTCCCAGCTCCTCCTCTATCCCGCCGTCTTCCTCCTCACCATCGGCATCTTCCTCGGTGCCGTCTGGGCCAACGTATCGTGGGGCAACTACTGGTCTTGGGACCCGAAGGAGGCGTGGGCACTCATCACGCTTATGGTCTATGCCGTACCGCTCCACAAGGCTTCCATCGGCATTTTCCGTAAGCCCCGCGTATACCATCTTTACATGGTCGTCAGCTTCCTCGCCGTCCTCATCACGTATTTCGGCGTGAATTTTATTTTGGGTGGAATGCACAGTTATGCGTGAAAATGTGTACCTTTGCACCCAAAAACTAAGACTATGTACTTTACTGGCATCATCATTGCCGTGATGACTTTTCTCACGATAGGCATCTGGCATCCCATCGTCATCAAGACGGAATACTACTGGGGCACGCGTCCATGGGTGCTCTATCTGCTCGTCGGCATCTGCTGTTGCGTGGCTGCACTCTTTGTCGAGAACGTCTATCTGTCGTCGTTCCTCGGCGTGTTCGGCGCCTCCTCGCTCTGGGGCATCGGCGAACTCTTCGAACAGAAGAAACGTGTTGAGAGGGGCTGGTTCCCCATGAATCCCAAGCGCAAGAAGTAGGTCCCTATGCCCGAACACTCCCTGAAGCGACAGCTGAAAGTACTCACCATCCCGGTATTCATCGAGATGGCCCTGGTGATGCTCTTGGGTGCCGTCGACACGGTGATGCTGAGCCGCTATAGCGACAACAGTGTGGCAGCCGTCGGACTCGACAACCAGCTCATGTCGCTCGTGTTCCTCGTTTATCAGTTCTTCTCGATGGGTGCGGCCATCCTCTGTGCACAGTACATTGGCGCGGGACTGCGCCGACGGTTGGTGCAGGTGGTGGGCATGGCACTGGTGGTGAACCTCGCACTGGGCCTCGTCGTCAGCGCCCTCCTGTTCTTCTTTGCCGAACAGTTGTTGCAACTCATGGGGCTACGACCCGAACTGATGCCCGACGGCCTCGTATACCTCCGCATCACGGGCGCGCTGTCGTTCTTTCAGGCACTATCGCTGACGTTCTCGGCGTCGCTGCGTAGTGCCGACAAGGTGGTCTACCCGATGGTCGTCACCGGCATCGTCAACGTGCTCAACATCCTGGGCAACTACGCCCTCATCTTCGGACGGTGGGGATGTCCGCAAATGGGTGTCGAGGGAGCTGCCATAGCCACAGCTGCCAGCCGTGCCGTAGCGATGGTGCTGCTGGCCATCATCCACTTCCGTGTGCACATACCACGATTCCCGCTCCACTACTTCCGCCCCATGCCCTGGCGCGAAATGCGCAACCTGCTGTATATCGGTATCCCCGCCATGAGCGAGAACATCTCCTACTGCCTCTCACAGGTGGTCATCACCTATTTCATCAACGAGATCAGCAACGAGGCGCTGGCTGCGCGCACCTATTGCCACAACATGATCATGTTCGTCTACCTCTTCTGCCTCAGCATCACACAAGGAGGCGACATACTCGTCGGACACCTCGTCGGACAGCAGCGCCATCAGGCGGCATACATCCTGGGCAACTACTTCTTCCGGTGGTCAATGATTATCACACTCACCGGCTCGGCACTGCTCGCCATCTTCGGACGCAACGTCCTCACCGCCTTCACCACCAATCAGGAGATAATCGCGATGGGCGTCTGGGTGCTCGTTGTCGACTGGTTCCTCGAAATCGGACGTACCTCAAACATCTTCGCCGGCAGCACACTACGGGCTACGGGCGACACCATCTATCCCTTCGTCGTCGGCGTCATCTTCCAGTGGACCATCGCCGTCGGACTGAGCTACGTCATCGGCATCCCCCTCGGCTATGGACTCGTCGGCATGTGGGTGGGCTTCGCCCTCGACGAGAACGTCCGTGGCGTCATACTCATGCGTCGATGGCGGTCGGGAAGATGGCGCAAAAAGGGCTTCGTTTCTAAAAATATATAAATTCTGAAGCGCTTTTGCCAGTTATTCAGCAATAATGTGTACCTTTGCAAAAACGCTAAAAACCAATAACGATGAAAAGAATCATTTTGTGGACCCTCCTTCTGCTCACGGCAGGGTGGGTGGGGACCTATGCAGAGGACGGCAGCCGACTGTGGCTGCGTATGGACGCGGTGAGCACGCCGGCTAAGGTAACGGGTGTGAAAGGTACGGCACTAACGGAGTTACAAACCTACTGGCAGGGCGGCCCCGTGGTGCTGAAGCGCCAGAAAGGACTGAAGGCCGATGCCTATACCATCAAGAGCCAGGGCGGCAAGATCGTGATTACCGCCGGGGGCGATGCCGGGCTCCTTTACGGTGCCTACCACCTGCTGCGCCTCCAGCAGTCGGGACAGGCCACCAGTGTGCCCGTCGGTTCCGCCGTCGGGAATCTTGACATCACCGAGACGCCGTTCTACGACTTGCGCATCCTCAACCACTGGGACAACCCCAACGGCACCGTTGAGCGTGGCTTCGCCGGCAAGAGCATCTTCCTGAACCCCACTCCCGAGCGGATGAAGATGTATGCCCGCGCCAACGCCTCCATCGGCATCAACGGCACCGTGCTGAACAACGTCAACGCGAAGCCCGAGGCCCTGTCGACAGAGAGCCTGCAGAAGGCGAAAGGGATTGCCGACCAGTTGCGGCCCTATGGCATCCGCGTCTATCTCGCCATCAACTTTGCATCGCCGATGAGGCTGGGTGGCCTGAAGACCGCCGACCCCCTCGACGCTGAGGTCGTCAAATGGTGGCGCGACAAGGTGAACGAGATCTATCGACTCATACCCGACTTCGGAGGCTTCCTCGTGAAGGCCAACTCCGAGGGAGAGCCCGGACCTCAGGACTTCCAGCGTTCACACGCCGACGGCGCCAATATGCTCGCCGATGTCCTCAAGCCCCACAACGGCATCGTCATGTGGCGCGCATTCGTCTATGCTCCCCAGAGCCCCGACCGTGCCAATCAGGCTTACCTTGAGTTCATGCCACTCGACGGACAGTTCCGCGACAACGTCATCATACAGATTAAGAACGGCCCCGTCGACTTCCAGCCGCGCGAACCCTACAGCCCCCTCTTCACTGCCATGCAGAAGACACCGATGATGGTCGAGTTCCAGATTACCCAGGAGTACCTCGGCGCCGCCAACCACCTCGTCTACCTCGCCCCGATGTGGAGAGAATTTTTCTCGTTTGTCAAGCCCGCCAGCCTCCGTGCAATGGCTGGCGTAGCCAACATCGGCGATGACACCAACTGGTGCGGGCACCACTTCGCACAGTCCAACTGGTACGCCTTCGGACGATTGGCATGGAACCCCAATCTGACGTCGGAAGAGATAGCAAAGGAATGGCTCAGTATGACCTTCGGTCAAGATGAAAGATTAAAGATGAAAGATGAATCGGCGGCAGCCAATTATCAATTATCAATTATCAATTCTCCATTAGTCAAGCTCATGCTTGACTCCCGTGAGGCCTGCGTCAGCTACATGATGCCCCTCGGCATCCACCATATCTTCGCCGGTACCCATCACTACGGACCCGAGCCCTGGTATGCACCACGGGGCGTTCGTGCCGACTGGACGCCGCCCTACTATCACAAGGCCGACAGCATCGGACTCGGCTTCGACCGCACGCTCAGCGGCTCCGCCAATGTCAAGCAGTATCCCGACGAGCTCTGTCGTCTGTATAACGATATCAACACTTGCCCGGAGAACCTCCTCGCATGGTTCCACCATGTGCCCTGGGACCACAAGATGAAGAGCGGACGCACCTTCTGGGACGAGCTCTGCCACAAGTATGACGACGGACTCCGCCAGGCACGCCATTTCCTCGCCGTCTGGGACACCATGCAGCCCTACGTCGACCAGCAGCGCTTTGAGGAAGTGCAGCGCAAGCTCCGCATCCAGGCCCGCGATGCCGAGTGGTGGCGCGACGCTTGCCTCCTCTATTTCCAGACGTTCTCCAAGCGTCCCATCCCGCAGGATATGGACCATCCCGTCCACAACCTCGACGAGATGATGAAGTTCCGCATCCCCATCGGTATGTACGAGAACCCCGAGTGCGGATATACCAAGTAACAATACGCAAAAAATTATTTTTCGTTCCATGATAGAAAGAGTCATTTCGATGACTCTTTCTTTATTGTCCCTACGCCTCAATATTTTATTTTATATTAGCTATGAACACCTTTGAAGACGAAGAACTGTGCAAGAAACTTGAAGAACTGATGAAGAATGAGCTAACGGCTGACAATCCTTTCTCCTTACCAATTACTCCAAAAGCTATTTCCAGAAAAACAAACACCACAACTTTGAAGGATATTTCGAAAATCACGCTGACGCTGTCGGCAAACATCCTGCCCATCTATAGCGACGGGCCCATGACGGTGAGTCTACAGACCAAACGAGGAACACGCCTACGTGAAGGCTGTGTCACTTGCTATGTCTATACCGACGACCTCTTCCCCATGTGCAATAGTGCGAACACGAAGGACTACCGGCGTTTCGGCGCCAACCGCTATGACATTGAAATTCCCTGTAGCCGCATCTGGCTGCCAGGCAACTATCTTCTCTTCGTCCGTGAGTTTGCTGACAACACGCTGACACGCATCCCGTTCCATGTGAACGAGTTGTTGGAGGTGACGCTGGACGCTCCGACCGACTGTCTGCCCTGCAGTCTGGGCGACATCCTGACATCCTGCATCGAGAACGTCGAGGTGAGCTGGGACGTGATAGCCCAGACGCCCGGTACTGCCGAACTGCGGCAATATGCCATCCGTCACCGCCAGCTGAGCATCTACAACGAGTTCCGCAAGGCCCTCAACGGCGGCGAGCTGACGGCAGAGCGTAACCTCCTCATCTATACCACCAACAAAGACTGGACGCAGGAGATGATGGGGATGTTCCAGAAGCTTACCATCTCGGGAACGTACTTCACCTACATCGACAGCTCCACGCTCTACAATGCCGCTTTGACCAACCCCTACGAGGAGCTCAATGAGAAGTTCAACGTCACCAGCAAACAGGTGTTCTGCCTGACGAACGTCGGCGCGCTACTGAACACGGGCGGCAAGGTCATCGTCAAGCGCATCATCGAGAAGATACGCGACGAGAGCGTACAGTCCACCCTGTGGTTTTGCGGCAGCCGTCAGGAGATAGACAGCGTGCTACAAGTCTATCCCTCGCTGCGCTCGCTGTTCCATCGCAATGCCCATGTCGCACAGCATCCGTATACGGGTTTTGAGATTGTTCAGACCGTCTTCAAGGCATTGCAAGACGAACATCTTGAACCGTCTGACGAGGTGAAGGACACCCTCTCGCGGACACTCCTCCGTCTGCACCAGCAGGGCTGTCTCACCACATGGACACTCGACGACATCCGCCGTTATGTGGCTGAGAACGTCCGTCCGAACTATATGCGGCGTGCCATCGACGACATCCTCAGTCAGGACGAGGTGCTGCCCTTGCTCGAGCTTCAGGACATTGACCTCCAGCAGCTGCCTCACGGTGCCTCCGACTTCGAGAACAGCATCGCCGAACTCAATGCGATGGTCGGTCTCGACGACATCAAGCGCAGCATCATCACCATGGCCAACCAGACGCGCTTCTTCATGCAGCGGCGGCGCGCAGGCTTCAAGACCACCTGCAGCACGCCCCATCATGCCATCTTCACGGGCAATCCCGGGACGGGCAAGACCACCGTTGCGAAGATGCTCGGCAAGATCTACCACGCCATAGGGCTGCTGTCCAGGGGCGAGGTCATCTGTGTTGACCGCACGCGTCTTGTGGGCCGTTACATTGGCGAGACTGAGGAGAACATGAAGATTGTCCTGGAAGAGGCACGCGGCAACGTGCTGTTCATCGACGAGGCCTATAACCTCAGCGAGGGCACCAACGACCGTAAGGACTATGGCAACAAGGTCATCGACAGCCTGCTCACCGTCCTGTCACAGAACGATCCCGACATGGTCATCGTCTTTGCTGGCTACGAGAAGGAGATGGACGCCATGCTCAACACCAATCCCGGCCTCATGGGGCGTTTCCCCTACAAGTATCGCTTTGCCGACTACACCGCCGACCAGCTCCTGGAGATTGCTCTCCAGCTGTTCCGTCGCGACGAGTACATCCTCACCGACGAGGCTCGCGACGCCCTCCGCGACGCCATTGCCGAGACCCTTGCCGTCGGCACCAAGAACTTCGGCAACGCCCGCTGGGTGGAGCAGTTCGTCAGCAATGGCATCATCCCCGCCATGGCCGACCGCGTCACCCACTCCGGCACCAACGACTTCCTGCACGTCCTGCAGGCGGACGTCGAAGAGGGCTTCCGCCACTTCAATCCGCGTGTCGTCGAGCTGCGACCTCGCCGCCAGGTGGGCTTCAGCGCCTAGCCCACAAATCGGGGCGGTTGGTGATGATTCCGTCGACGTCCAAGTGTGGGGCGTCAGTGCCTTCGAGAGTCCATATTTTGACTTCCTTGCCGTGTCTGTGGATGTCGTTGAGGAAGTTGCGGGTAAGCCAACGGTAGTTCATGTTGAAGGAACTGACGTAGTTGTACTTTTCGTAGCTAAACTTCGTGAAGTGGAACCAGTCCATGATGATGGGCAGGCCGGGGAGCTTGAAGAAGAACAGTTTCTCGAGCCTGATGGTGGGGTCGAGCTGGTGGATTTTCTCCAGAGCAAAATCGTTGAATGATTGGACGGTGACCCAGTCTTTGGCATTGCAGCTGGCTATCTTTTTTAGCAACCGTTCTTCGATGCCCTGATAAATGTCGTTAGTTCGTTTGATTTCAATCAGTAGTTTGCAAGGATTGCCAGTGGCACGAGTCCTCAGGAAAAGGTCGAATACTTCGTCGAGAGTAGGAATCAGCTCGTTTGTGGCGTGTCCGTCTTTATCAATACAACGGTACTGCCTAATTTCGGAGAGCGTCATGTCACGGATGAGTCCTTTGCCGTTGGTTGTGCGGTCAATGCTTTGGTCGTGGCAAATGACGATGTGATTGTCCTTCGTCTGGTGAATGTCAATTTCAATCATGTCTGCTCCGGCCTCAATACCTTTTTGATAACAGGCTAGCGTGTTCTCTATCCCGATAGATGCTCCTCCGCGATGTCCGATAATAACCATATTCATTAATTCATTTTTGTTATAACCCCATTGATAAAATAACTGTAAAAGTACAGGAAAGACTAGATAAACGATGAGTAGGAGCAGCAGGGCTCCAAGTAGCCATTTTTTCTTTTTCATATCTTTACTCCAAAAAAGTGTTTGATGAATATCTTTACGCCCTGTTCGTACCATCCGAACGAGTCTCGTGTCTTGGTTGATGCTGCAATGGCCTCAATCGCGAAGTCGTCAGCAGCCTCGACATTAAGTAAACCCCACATCAGGAAGTTTCCGAAACGGTGTGTGAGAAGGTCGGAAAGGTTCTCGCCGCTGGGATGGTAGTTGAGTATGTCTTCGCGATAGGTCGAAGCTCCAGGGAAATCGAGACCGATGATTTCCTTCTGTATAAAGGTGTCAATCTGTTGCGCGTAATAGTTTTTTGCAGTACTGAGTACATTACCTACCAGCTTTACGAGGTCATATTGATAGATACCACCACGCGACAGCGTGATAGCGTCAATGCGGTCGACTTTCTCCTGTGTGTCGAACTGCAAGAGGATATGTTTCAGTAACTGAAGGGCCGTTTTCACGTATCCCATATCAGTTATCAGCTCGGAGATGTTCTCCACGAGATGATAGAGCAACTCTTTGTCGTTTGTCTGAATGGCTTGGTCTATTAGGTCATAGAACTTCGGCACAGCACGTTTGTCGCCCTTCATGGGTATGTCATCACCCGTGTGCGAGCAGTAGACTACTGCATACCAACACATAACGTTCCTTTTATACATACCAATGGCATTCGCTTTCTCGCTTCTCCTTCCACGAAACAATCCCTTGTTCCTAAATGTCCAATCCGCAGCTTCTGCAGCATAGATGTCGAGCAGCCTGTGATTCATTTCGGGAGTATAGTAGGCCACCTGATAGAGAATATAGAGCATCGACATCTGACAGTAGTCGAACCATGGTGCCTGTCGGAACTCGTTGGTAAAGAATGTCTCGACAATAGGGGCAATGTTCTCCCATCGGCTTGTTCCCATGATGACAAGCATACGTTCTAGCACGAAATGGCTGAAGCTGTCCCCCGTCTTATAGGCAGATAGCACCTTCTTGTGGAGCGTGGCGAAGCGTTGCTCCTCACTAAGACAATCTGGCGAGTCGTTCAAATGGCCAAAACGGTGGTAGTGGTGCGCGAAGCTCATCAGAACATTGACGTCAGGTTGCTGCCATGATACTCCCTGAAAATCATTTCCTTTGAAGGTGTTCGCATCCCAGAACGTCTGATACTCGATGGCATTATTGACGTAGTCTGACTGGAAAGTGATTTGTCGTTTCATGGCAATCTGGAAAATGGGCATGAAAAGTCGAACGAAATAGAGGTTTCCCGTGAGATACCTAAAGATGCTCCTCAGTTCGTCCAGCATATCACTGACAATCCTCTTTGACTGTGTGCTTTCGTTCCGTGAGTGGTCGATAATCATCAATACACATAGACGTGATGCTGTCTCAACGTACATCATTGCATTGGAACGATGACTCTTTATTGCAAAGTTCCTCAATAGACCGCGTTTCTTGATGTTGCCGAACATCTCCTTGACGATGCGCACCGTCATGTTTTCATTCAGTGGCGTATAGTCCAGCGTATACTTTCGGTTTGAGAGGTAATAAGTATACATACATGCATCGTTGCGAATGTCATAAATGGGATCAAGCATCACCTTCCATAACAGCGAGAAAGCATCATGTCTGTAGAGACGCTCGTTGAAGTAGTCCGTGAGCAGAATACCGTTAACGGTACTCACTGAGGCCATCTTCTTCAGGCGAATAGTAGCTGCCAGTTCTTTCGACAACCGCTTGTGCTCGGTAATAATCTGTTCGTCAGCTTGGTTTGACTGTATCACTCGTACCACCTCATTGAATGATTCTATCAGTTCCTGTTCGTGCTCTTTAGACTCAAGCAACTTCGGTATGAGAGCGAATAGCGCGTTCTCATAGTTCTCTCGAATCATGGTGTTTATTGTCTCTGTGACCAACGTCATCACCTTGTATTCCTCGCCCCACTGATACTCCAAATCAATAAGCGTCGTGAAGTCATCTTTCGCCATACAGTCTTGTAGTAAGGCATTACGTATGGCTCCTAAGAATACTACGTTCGGGTTTACCCGTTCCATGATACCCGCGAAAAACGATGCCGGCAGGGGATGCTCGTCACTATTCGTCTTATGACCGGTACGAATGAGTGCATTGCCTAACAAAAACTCCAGGAAACGCTCATACACAAACTGGATATACAGGTGTTCCCCTTGATGGTCGGCTCGTCGCACCTCCTTCAGAATCGGACGATCAGCTTTGTTCAGCAACTCTGCGTAGGCTATGCTGATGCCATCTTTCTTATAGATGAGTTGGGCCAATGCATAATGTTCTGATGTGGGGTCTTGAAATGCCGCTTTCAGTTCATCTACGGCAATGCCATCGACAGGTAAGCCATTCATATATTCCTTCAGCATGAAGTCTGAAAGCCGCTCCAATATTTCCCGCTGACGGTTGCCTGCATACGAGTTCCCGATACTGTCCATCATGTGAGAAAACAGTGACAGTGATGTGTATCGCTCAGGATTGGTCGGTAGTTCGTTGCCCAGGTAGTTCGCAGATGTGAATTTTAAGATGAGTGGGTCTTTTAGTCGAAGTGTCACTCTTCGGTCCAGATCTTCGTAGGGTGTGTGCATCTGGTACAGTTGCTGGTAGATACCGTAGGCACGCTCCGTTTCCTCACGGTCGAAACCGCGAACCTGTCCGCCTTCCTCCTCAGTTGAGAAGAGCATAGCCTCGTCATCCTCCGTGGCAGGGAGAATGACGTTCTTCCAAGTATAGACCCTACATGTTAATAGTGTCTTGAAATGCGTATAGTGTGAAGAGCAGAACAGCCGGTGTATAGCCTCATACAATGCTAGCGGGCCTTCACACAATCCTTCTTCCGCATATTTCAGGCACTCGTTTAATGCGTCAAAGAAGATGTAAACCGTCTCATTCTCTTTTACTGCCTTCGCATGGATGCTGTCCAGTAGTCGTATGATATCTTTTCTGTGACTATAGCCGAAAACCATTTTCAGCCTATTGTCAAGTGTGCAGTCGGCGAAGTCCGACGAGTTGAAGATTAACACAGGCTTGTCGTCGGCAATGAGTCCCTCCGTCCAGTAGCATAGTTGGTTCGTCTTTCCTTGCCCAGCCTCGCCCGTCAGTGGGAAAAGCGTCTTGTCGCTGTCCCAAAACGTGTGGAGCGCCTGCGTTAGTTTCTCGCGCTCTACGAACAGTTCACGGTTGTATTTTTTCTCTACATACACCCTGTCCAGATAGCGCGATGACTCCACCTGCATCAAATGCTTAATCTCCTTCCAATTTAGGTCTTTTGCTATGTCGAACGAGGGTACGATACGTTGTAGGTCCTTGTCAATCAACTCGTTCATTTCGTGTGTAACCAGCGTCACGGCATTCTCGTTCGACGAAACGTAACATGCCTGTTCGTCTTTCAGCGTATGGAATACGTAGCGATAGTCTTTCTCATTGGCAAACACCAGTGGGTAAAGATCGATAGACCTGTTTCCCTCCTCGTCAGCCGCTCCCATTTGTATGACATATTTTTCTTGATTGATGTCATAGCGACATTGAGTTAAAGGTTGCAGTGCCTCGAGTAGTTTTATGAATCGTGGTTCCAATTCTGTCACTACTTCGCGATAAATGTCCTCCGAGAGTGTTGTACTATGTCCACGGTATTCATTTCTGATCTGAACAATGCTTGGACTATTCTTGTCGCCCAGCAGGATGTTCTTGCGCTTCTCAATAATGGTGTTTTGGAAAGATTGTGTTAATGGGTCCTTCGGCAGATGCTTCATGGCAGCCAGCAGTAGCGGCGTCAGCAAATCGTTCAGCCAGTCGCCGAGCGATAGTGGCCGCTTCGTGTCGATTTTGTTGACGTAAGCCTCCAGTGTAGACTGTATTTGCTGGTTCTTGGACGATTCCTGTTGCAGCAGACGTAGAAAGACAAACGAGACAAAGGATGTGGATACTTCAAAGAAGTCGAGCATATGGTTCATGGCCTTACCATATTGATGATGCTCCATTGCCGATATCGCCTTCTCTATCGGGAAGGACAAAGTATACGGTAAGTTGGCAATAGACTGCTCATATAATTCATTGTAGCTAGCCAACTCTTCTTTTGAGTAAATGTTCAGAAACGTTGCCATAAGGGGGGCTTTTTCTCTTTTTGTTTGCAAAAATAATATTTTTTCATTAAAAGTTGCCATTTTTTGTGTATTATTTATTATTTTTGCGCCAAATAATAAGTATTATGGAAACCTCTCATCAGCATATCGCATTTCTCTGCGGACATTTCAAAATGTCGGCCGTTCCTGTTTACCAGTCTGTCATAAATCTTGGATGGGAGAAGTTTCGCCTCCCTGACGACATCAGGAAGATAGAGAAACGTTTCTTCTATCCGGAATTCGTGGATTTCTGTTATGCTGGCGAGACCGACGAAAGTTGCGTTCGCTTTGTGAAGTACGTAAACGAAGAAATGGATATCACACTGAAGGAGAAGAAAATACACTTTGCTATCAAGGAAATAGCACTTTACCTGATGCCTTTCAAGATGGCGATGTTCTCCATCCACATTGAGCAGAATACCGACGATCTTGATGACTGTACCTCCCTGCTCTTTAGTCTTCGTTCCATCGACTATTATTCCGATGAGCATCAGTCGTTCGTTGAGAAGGCGATACAACCGTTCATGAATGTCTACGAGGTGCTTACGGGGAAAAAGCCCGAAAGTTACTCGGACTTGATAGACAATGGCAACAAGTTTCGTATCTTCCAGATTGTTAATACACGCAACGAAGCAATGGCTGCGTTGCCCGATGTTGCCAAAGACAAACTGCTCTACGAACTGGCTACGGTATCGAAGATTACTAAGCCAGGTGAGAACAGTGAATATAGTGCTTCTGATGCTTATATGAAGAGGATTGTTGACAAGAGCAAGATTTCCGTTTTTCGGAACTGGAGCGGAATGGCGCTGATGGATACCTTTACCATCCACGCTTTCGACGCGTCGAACATCTTTGTCAGTAATTGGACGGATAGCTATTTCCGGATGATTTACATCCACAGCATCTTTCAGAAGAGCTATCTGTTCAATCTGAACATTCGATTTCGCAACACATTGGCCAATCCGGTTCCCTCTTGGAAGCTGAGGCTACATCAACTTTTTATCAAGCGTACCGATGTAGAACAGCTAGTGAAGGAATTTGAGTCCTTCGAGCAGAAGTGCTGTTTCCACAAGGTGTCTTATAACTTTCTGCCACTCGAGATAGCGAAAGCCGTCGATAAAGGGTTGGAAATTAAAGAGGAGATGTTTCAACTCTATAAGATTATGGACAAGGAGAAAACACGTCGCGACGAGGCCAACGATAAACTTGTCAACACTCTACTGTTCTCTCTTTCGCTATTAACAATGTTCTCGGCTATCTTTGACATGAGTAGCCTGCTAAACGAGATGTTTCCCTATGATTATTATATGGAGAGCACTCCCATTGGCTTCCGTACCGTCACCATATTCTTGCTGGCAACGGTCGCAGTACTGCTGCTCCTCGTCTATAGAAAGAAAAAGAAGGAGTGAGCCATAGGGGCACCCGAGCCCCGGGGGACTAGAAAGAGCAGTAACGACGGAAGATCAGCTCCTCCTCCTCCTTCAGCATCGTGGCGAAGTTCAGGCCGATATCAGCAAACTCCTTCATCAGCAGCTCGTTCTCTAAGAAGGTCTCAGTAGCACGCGCAAGGTTCTGGCGCAGCAGCTCACGGTCCAGCTCCTCGTCGTGGCACACCTCCGTGTTCTTGGCTACCGTGTCGTAGATGGTGCGCAGACTCTCGCGGTTGGCCCGCTCCGTCTTCGACTTTGGGGCAATGTGGTTCTTCAGGAACGACGCAAGAATCCTTGCGCCGGCATCGCCCTGGAAATAGTTCCTTGTCGCCGTCAGCAGGAACAGCCCCACAACGTCCATCTGGTTCAGACCCATGCGCCCCGCTATAATCTGGAAAAGATACACCTCCTCGGGCGCCGCATAGCCATCAGCTTCTCCTCGTCGATGCCTTCCAGCTTGCAGATGACGCTCATCGCCGTCCGCTCCTCGTAGGTCACCTCGCCATCGGCAATGGCCATGGCCATCAGGTCGCGAGCCAGCTTGAACTGCGGCTCCGTCACCACCGCCAGGAATCTCGTGATGATACTCATAGTCCTTTCAATCTTTCATCAGTATTTCTACGTTTATCTTTCTATTCTCTTGCCCCCTGCTCCTTGCTCTCTGCCCCTTATGAGCTCTCGCGTACGACCAGTCCTATGGTCGTCTCCATGACCTTGTAGTCGTAGTCTTGAATATCAGAAGGGAGCAGGTCCCACGACTTCAGGCACGCGTGCTCTTTCTTGATCTCGTCAGTCTCACGGCCCAGTGTGTAGCCAATCATCTCGTGAGAAGCGTTCCACCGGAGATGCTCGCAGATGGCGATGTTCATGATAATGCGGTCGAGGTCCGTACAATCGGGGCTCGCGGGATCCTTGATATACGCCTTGGTCGGCTCTTTCGTAAACGACAGGATATAGTCTATCAGCTGCTTCTGCTTAAGCTGCTCGGGCGTCAGGCTGCTTACATCCGCTTGCCAATACAAGGCCTTGGCTGAGGCTCTCGTCAGGCCAAGGAGCTTGAGCTTGGTGTCCATGTGCTGGCTGTTGGCAATGTCCTGGTTCTCCTTCCTGATAACAGCATTGATGTCGTTCAAGGTGATAGTCGCCTTGTCCTTGTTGATCCTATGGCGTTCGTCCCAAAGCTCATCCATCTTCGACTCCTTCGCATAGCCGAGGAAGAACTCTTTGGCTCTTGTCAACGTCTCGTCGATGATGATGTTCTCGTAGGTGAAGATCTTCCTGCTCTGACCGAACGACTCAACGATCCTCATGCCACACTTGTTGTTGTAGAAATCAACCAGACTGTCCAGCTGCTTCTCGTTCTCGCTGGAGTAGGAGCGGACGAAGATCTTGAAATTCTTCAGCGCCTCGTAGCGCACACGACAGACCGTCTCCAGGATGTCGGCCAGAGCCTGCATGTTGGAATGGTCATCGCCGAGGGCAATGACGACGTAGTTCAAATGCTGTACGACGCCAAGATTGAACCACGACCAGAACTGTTGCGACTGGTGGTCCATCTGAAGCAGCTCTATTTCCGGATTGAACCTGACGGCCGGAGCACCGTGATAGAAAGTTCCTTTCAGCATATTCATGCCCTTGTCTACAGCATAGCACTTGAAGGGACTCTTCCTGCCGGCTGAATTGACAAAGGCGCCAAACTCATAAAGAAACCTCACGGCGTCGCGGCCTGTCTCGCCAAAGCCAAGGACCAGCGCCGTGAAGGGATTGTTGACAACGGCCAATGTCGTGTCGGGCTCCACAAAACTGACAGGCTGGAATTCCACATGACGTTTCAGGATGTGTATGGACAAAGCCGAGGTGTCGACAAGATGTACGTTGAGGTTGCCATCGTCGCCTTCAAGGTAGGCTTTCTTCTCGATGATGCCGTTCTCCCGATTCTTACGCGCATGGCAGTAGATGTCTACCTTGTTCTTCCGGATGGTGGCGTCGTGCATGAGGTTGAGGGTCGACTTGACATTCACGGCCTCGTCGTCGGACAGGAGGAAAATACGCGTCTGCTGATGATGCTTTATCAGATTCCTCACCCTGCGGAGCCCCAGCTTCAGCAGGACTTCGCCGTCGCTGGCCTCTATCTCCGACGGCTTGCTTAGCGCACTCTTGATGGCATATTTAACTCCCTGTAGCTCTGCGATGGCCTCCTGGTTAAAGGCATTGAAACCGAACAGCTGACTGAGGCTGAGCTCCGCGTGCTGCCCTTCGCTCTCTGTCGGGAGGTCAACGAACAGTATGCGCTCCCTGCCCCTTGCCTCCTTCCTCGTTCTTTGCAGAGCAAAGCGGCAGAGCCGAGCGCCTCCTTCCTCGCTCCTCCTTCCTCGTTCCTCGCTCTCTATACTCTTCGCCAGCAGAATGTTCTGCTTCCCTAAGCCGAAGAATATATTCAGCGGAGCTGACGACTGGGTGCGAAGCCAGACGATGCCTCTCAGCGAGGACATGGAACGCTTCCAGAAGAAATTGATCACAAAGATGGCACTTATCAGAATGGCTAAAAAATGGACAATGGCAAAGAGCGTCATGTACACCACGCTGTGCGTACAGTCGTCACTAAGCTCCTGATAGCTGGTATCGCCCAGGAACATACCGATTGATGCCAGGAACGGACGTACAAAGAATGCTGGTATTGACGAAGCCGTACCGCCGAAGAAGAACCCGACGTAGTAGAGTGCCCAACCGCAAACAAGCGTGATGCCAGCCAACAGCCTAAGCCGCGTGCGTCCCAGCTCCTTACGCCGGATGGCGATAGCCAACTGGAGGAATAACATGACGATAAGCAGAACAGCAACCAGCAGTACCACTCGGCGCCAGCGCGTTGCCCCTTTGATGATGTCTTTCAGGGACACTTCCCATTTCACCACCTGCTCAACATCGGGCAGGAGCCTGTTCTCGTGCTTCTCCTTCGCCAGAAGCACCAGGGTGTCAGCCACGCTCTCCTGACCGTGTTTCAGAATGCCCAGCCCAAGAGTATCAGTTACCGTCTCTTTCTTAGTCGTTTCCTCGGAATCCTTCTCAGCGTTCCGGTGACACCCGCTGCATCCTGTCATCAGGATGCAGACAGCGAGAATCGTCAACAAATAGAATCGTTTCATCAATCAGCTTTTTTCTACGTTTATCTTCTATCCTCTTGTCTCGTTCCTCGTTCCTCGTTCCTCCTTCCTCGTTCCTCCTTCCTCGTTCCTCCTTCCTCGTTCCTCCTTCCTCGTTCCTCGTTTATTTCTTCCTCAGATACTGTGTGCTGGCATAGCCGTCATTACCGTTCAGCTTGAAGTGGGCGAAGCCGTCGGAGATGTCCAGCACCTCTATCTCCTGACCGTTGTAAAGACTGCCAATCTGCGGGGCGTTGGTCGTCGGATAGCGGCGCACCTTCAGCGACTTGCGTGCCGTGCATACATAGGTCTCTGTGACCGGTGCCACCAGCTCCGTCTGTGTGGGATGGTAGTTGTAGTCGTATGAGAAGTAGGTGTTCTTCAGATACACCCATAGGCCGATGCCTATGGCCGCTGTCAAGAGCAACGACCAGCCGTTCCAGAAAATGAGGCGCAGGCCGTACATGATGATGTTCACCACGATGACGATGACAATCACGGCGATGTACCATGCCAAGATACCGATGAAATAGGCGGCGACGGCAGCGAGAATGGCCATGAACCATCCCTCGTTGTTCCATACGCCGATGACCACGACGATGGCCGTGATGACGATGGCCAGCGTCACCAGAATACTAAATAGTCCCGTTGCCATGTCGGAATGATCGGCAAACCAGTTGCCGATAGAGGCGATGGCACCGTTGAAGCGTCCCCACCACGTCCTGTTGCTGCTACTGTCGGTGTAGGTGGTGTTATGGGGGATGTTCAAGGTAGGGGCCGTCTGGGCTACCTCGCCAAACGACATGTTTCGGGGGTCGAATCCTCTAGGTAGTGCCATTTCTGAAAACTATTTGGTTGTTACACTCTGAGATATAGATGGGACTACCCTTGTCGATGGTGCCGTTGATGAGCTCCGATGTTAGCGCGTTGATAATGAGGTCTGTCACGGTCTTCTTCACGGGACGACCACCATACTCGGGCTGGTAGCCACGGGCGACAACCAGTCTGACGGCCGATGGGTCGATGATGGTTGTGATACCGTTCTCCTGCAGTTTCCGCTGCTCTTTTCGTAGGATCATCTCCGCTATCTTTGCCACGTCAGTCCTTGTCAGTGGACGGAACATCACAATGCTGTCAATGCGGTTGATGAACTCCGGCGCTACCTTCATCTTCATCTGCTGCATGACTTCCTCTGTGCAGCGCTCTACCTCCTCGTCGGTCGCCTCACGGCCGCAGAGTGTGTGGAGAATCGTCTGCTGACCCATGTTCGACGTCATGACGATGATGGTATTCTTGAAATTCACGACCTTTCCCTGGCCGTCAGTCATTCGGCCGTCGTCGAGCACCTGCAGCAGCGTCTCGAAAACCTTTGGATGGGCCTTCTCAATCTCGTCAAAGAGCACCACGTTGAAAGGCTTGCGGTAGACAGCTTCCGTCAACTGGCCACCCTGCTCGTAGCCAACATAGCCCGGAGGAGCACCGAAGAGCCGTTGGACACTGTGCTCTTGCTGGTATTCACTCATGTCAATGCGCACCATCCGCTCGGCATCGTTGAACAGGAACTTTGCGATGGCCTTGCAGAGCTCCGTCTTTCCCGTGCCTGTCGTTCCCAGGAACAGGAACGAACCGATGGGGCGCGAAGCATCGCCAAATCCCAGACGGTTGCGCTTGATGGCGTCTGCCACGGCCTTGACGGCTTTGTCTTGTCCCACGACCGACTTGTGGAGTTCTTCTTCGATGTTTTGTAGCCGCTGTGTCTCGTCACTGTCCATGGCGTCGACGGGTATTCCCGTCCAGTCAGTGATGACCTTCATCACATCGTTCACCTCCAGTTCGCGGCGGCTGGTGTTCCTCACCCGGAGATTGGCGGCAGCCTCGTCTATGAGGTCGATAGCCTTGTCAGGCAACTTGCGATTGGTGATATAACGGGCAGAAAGGTTCACGGCAGCCTTGCACACCTCGTCGGGGATGGTAACCTGGTGATACGTCTCGTATTTTGTCTTTGCACCAATCAGAATCTTTGTGGCCGACTCCAAATCGGGCTCATCGACGGTAACCTTCTGAAAGCGACGCTCGAAGGCCGGGTCTTTCTCAATGCGCTTGTACTCGTCAAGCGTCGTTGCTCCGAATATTTTGATGTCGCCACGTGCCATAGCGGGCTTCAACAGGTTCGCAATGTCGTTATCGGGGTTGTTGGCACTCATCAGCATATGGATCTCGTCGATGAAGAGTACCAGCTGAGGGTCGGAGGTGGCCTCTTCCAGGATGTTCTTCATCACACCCACGCAGTCGGGTGATGACTTGATGGACGTGAAGTCGAGGCTATAGAGCTTTAGTCCTGCCAGGGCGGGTGGCACCGTACCGTCCAACAGACGGAAGGCCAGTTCCTCGGCAATGGCAGTCTTTCCTGTTCCTGGAGCACCTACCAGCACGGGGTTGTTCTTCGAACTGCGGGCGAGGATCAGCAGCACGCGGCTCACCTCTTCGTCTCGCCCTATGGCGTGGTGTATCTTCCCTTCGGCCGCCTGTTGCACCATATTGACGCAGAACTGCTTGATGGTTGGGCCCACAAGGTCTGCCCCGTTTGTATTGCTATTCTCGTCGTGTCCACCGTTATTCTGGCGGTTGCGGCTGACAAGATAGGCACCCAGCGGATTTCTTCTGGAGCTGATGAGGGCGTCCATCATGTCGGACACTCCCACGATGCCTGCTGCCGATGCGGCGTCGGCAAACACCTCCTCAACGTCGGGATGGAAGCAGACACCGCCAGACCCCTGCTGGAACGGCACTTCCGACATTCCTTGGGCTATGGTCTCGAGCGATGCGTCAGGGTCATAGCCCTTCTGCTGCAGTACGCCGTAGACCTCACCGCCATTGACGGATGCCAGTCCCCCTACGAGGTGGCAGGGCATCACGATGTTCGTGTCGAAGCGAACGGCCATCCGTGCCGCCGTCTCTATGGCTTTCAGTACTTCTTGCGAAAAACGGGAAAAATCAATGTTCTCCATGCGAAACTTGTTAATTCTAATTGTTCTGGCTTTCTCAGTCGTCAAGGCTCAGTCCCGAGAAGTCGGCCGATCCCATCTCGCTGAGCGACTGGAGGTACTTGTCGTCAGTCGCCAGTTCCTCCTTCTTGCCGCAGATGGGACAGTTGTCGTCCTTGGTGATGTTGATGCCATACCACTTCATGATCGTCGGCATACCGTCTTCGTTGTTGAAGCTGCCCCAATTGGCATAGTGGCGTTCGCGGCGGTTCACCCAGATGTAGTAGTTGGCTTTGAACTCCTCTTCGAGCGAGGTGATGCCCGATGAGGCGCCTCTCGACAACTCCATCAGCGCCAACTTCACCATCATGTTGTTGATAGGTTCTATGTCGGCACCAAGGCCTACCTGTACAAACGCTTCAGCATCCTCGGCTGAGACGTAGGCGGGAATGCGTCCAGAGCGACGTGCCGATGCCTCGTTGGTAATCTCTTCGGCCGTCTGGTCGTACCAGTCGCTGCCCAGTAGACAGAAGTAGCAGGGCTGTCCGGGGCGGTAGATGAACACATCGCCTCCCTCGGCACGCGTGATGGCACGTCCGAAGAGTCCTACCTTCTTCAGCTTCACCAAGAGGTCGGATGTGTTGAAGCGCGACTGGTTGTTATCCGTGCAGCATAGGACAATGTCGGCCTTGGCAATCTCTGCCTCGAGGATGTCCAGGTTCTTGTTGACATCGATGGGGAGCTTGTCGACGACAGCGTAGGGGTTTTTGCCCCAGATGGCGTCGGCCACGGCATCGGTCTTCAGGCGTCCCAGATCATTGGTGGTACAGATGTGGCGTGACAGGTTGTGCAACTCCACACGGTCAAAATCGGCCAGGGCGAACTGTCCTACACCGGCCTTTGCCAACTCCACGGCAATGGGGGAGCCGCCGCTGCCCAGTCCGATAATCAGGGCGCGCTTACCGGCCAGGATGTCTATCTCGAGAAGTCCTTTGTTGCGCTTGTACAAGTTGTCGCGCGACGGAATAATAGTGACCTCTGTGCCGTCGACTGTTGCCGTTCCGTCGTCATTGACGTTCACTCTCAGTGCAGCATCCTCCGCATGAGCAGCACCGCTCTTAGCGAAACTCACGCTGCTGATGCGACCGAAGGCATGGCGCACGGGTTGGAAGTGCAGGTGGGTCACCCCTTCGCCCTCCCATTCGTAGCCGTAGCCCCTGCACGTTTTCTCGTCTGACGCTGCGAAAGCCTTCAGCTCCTCGCCGTCAATGTAATATACGGGCCTGCCGTAGTCCTCTTCCGTCACCATGGGTCATTAGCTGTTATAGAAGGGACGCTTCGACACATCGTTCACTACGCTTACAGAGTCGTCGGGCGTCTCATAGCTGCCCAGTTCGACAAAAGCCATTTTGGTCTTGTCCCACACGATTTTCTTACCATTACTCTTGCCTTCCTGCTGGTCAACCATGGCCTTGGAAAGACGATCAAGATCTAATTCTTGTGCCATATTTCTATAATTTTCAATTTATCAATTCTTTTCGAGCAAGCCCGATTCTTTACTTTTTCATTCTTTTATAGCGTTTCCCCATGCTCTCCCATGTGCTTCAGGTAGTACTCCATGTCTCGCCCCGTACGCAGTGTCTGCTCATAGATGTTCAGCCACAGCACACAACGCACGTAGACCATCCATAGTGACATATCGGGCTTCCAGGCCGAGGGGTGGTAGTGGCATACCTGTGTCCAGCCGTTAGGGTGGGGGGACAGCGTATGGTTCTTGCTGCTGGCGCCGTTCATCAGGTTGCCGTGACAGTCGCGCAGCATACATTCCACGTAGGCGTTGGGCTTCTGGTATGGGTAGCCTTCCAGTTCCATACGAAGCACATAGACGTTGCCGCTGTTCGTACGTGCGGCAATGCGAAGATAGGGTTTCGTTGTCGACAGGTTACCCCAGGCGAACGCTTTCGTTCCACCCATGTAGTGGGCAATGACCTGTTCTTCCAATTGTTTTCTTTGGTTGTCCATATTTTCAATGCTTAATGCTCAATGCTTAATGCTTTAATTCTTTATCTGTATAACCCCAGCCTTGCAGACAGCCATCGTCCGAAAGTAGTAGTCAGCGGCTCCTCGCCAATCTCCCATTCGTCTCTGCTGTCGCCTGTCAGTTCGCGCCCCTTCTCGTCAGTCAGGATGGGACCCTTGGCAGGAAAACCGTAAGGCAGCTTGATGCAGGCATCGGCGCCCTTGATGGCTATCTGTGGCTCGCCCGTCTTCAGCACTTCCGTCTTAATGGTGTGGCTTGGGAACACTGACTGCACCATTCCTACGAACGCCTTCATTGTCTCCACGTTCTCGGCACTCTCTGTCAACCAGTGGGTGCCTACGGTGGCGCTCTCCTGGACGATGTTCCGTGTGGAGCGTATCTGACCGTGCGACGCCTGACGCGTCATGGGCGGCAGGATGAGTCGTTGCAGTTCCGTGTCGACGATACTTCGGAAGGGACTCTCCATCTCCACCACGTCCCATGCCGCCTGTACATATCTCCGTGGTGTGTTCTCGTGGAAGTTGAATGCGTTGACGGTACTCGTCGTACGCGTACAGTTTCCAATACATAGTAGCAGTCGTGGAAAACCGGGCTTGCCCACGCCGTACGACATCGTGTTGACGTCGCCGCCGCTGGGGTGTGCCAGTCCCAACTGATGGTGTGAGTGCCACTCGCCGATGTGCTGCAGGCGGTAGCGGTCATGCAGCTCGCGGCCTACCCTCTGCAGGTAGTCCCAGTCCTGTACAAACTTCGTATCGTAGTGCTGTGCGTTATAACCAGGCCCTATGACGTAGCACACTACAGGGGTGCCCGTTCCCGTCCAGTATCCGAACAGCTGTCCACCCGTCTCAATGTTCGGGTAGTCCAGGATGAAGCGTGACAGCTGGTCCAGCTCGCTTCTGTAGATGATGGCTGTCTCGGATGGTAAGTCCTGATTAGGCGCCGTTCGCTCCTGTCGCCGCGGTGCATAATCCGCTGGTTCCCGTCGCCGCGATGCCTCGTAGTCAGGTTCCCGTCGCCGCGATGTCTCGTAGTCGGGCTCTCGTCGCCGTGGCCTCTCGTAGTCGGGGTCTGAGGATATTCCGAATAAATTGTCTAATATGCCCATATCTCAATCTCTCAATCATTTCTTCTTCAGCGTCACCTTCATCTCCTTGCCGCCGCCCTGGGCCGTGCCGGTGATGTTGTCGACGGTGCCGGTGAGGTTGAATGTCCACTGTGTGCCGTTGTCGTTGCCGTAGAAGGTGATGTCGCCTCCCATGGCGGGCAGCGACTCGCCGTCGAGCTTCATCGTCGTGCCGTACTTCACGTTCTTGTACATACCCGTCAGCGAACCGCTGTTGTCGGGTTTCGTGATGGCAAACTCAATGGGGAAGCCGGCCATGTCGCCCTCGAAGGTCGACGTGCCATCGGGCAGAGAGCCCAGGAGACCTTCCTCGCCGACGCCCTCGAACTGGTCATCGACCTCACCTTCGCCTTCGCCCTCAGCTGCCACCTCGGGTGCTTCTTCACCCTCGCCCACAGGCTCCGAGACAGCCTGGTCGTCGGCGGGAGCTGCGCCGTCGCCGCCCGACGGAGTGTCAACCAGCAGCGAGATGGTGCTGCCGGGGCCAGAGTTCTTGATGGCTAAGCCGCCCATGGCGAAGCCTGCCGTGAACAGTACGCCGAGGACGATGAGCAGTGCCGAGCGATAACGGAACTGCACCTTCTTGGTGAACAGCCAGGCACCGGCGATGATGGCCAGCACGATGACGGTCACGATGTAGGGGAAGATGGCGCCGAGGATGGCGATGATGCACTGTATGGGGTAGTAGATGATGGCGCCGTAGACGATGGGCTCTATGACGAAGTGTCCGAGGATGGGCATGAGGATCTTCGCGAAGCCCTGCTCCGTCACGTCGAAGTTCTCCTCGCGTCCCAGCACGCGTCCTGAGCTGTCGCGGTACTCCGTGATGGGTGTGCGCGACCAGTGGCCCATCTTGCCCCAGAAGACGATGGCGCAGATGAATCCGATGATCCAGCAGAGTGAGCCGAGTGGCGACTTGAACATATTCCAGTTTGCCTTGAACGTCAAGGCGTCTGTCGTCAACACTTCATAAATAAGGAATGCGCCCGCGAGGGTAATCAGTGCCGCTACGATGTAGCCGGCGAGGTTGTAGTTCTTCTCCGAGAACTCGGGGATTTTACTCAGTTGTTCCTTCAATTTGTTCTTAAGGTCAGTAAGATTTGCCATAGGTGTTATAGATTTTGATTATCGGTTATTTCGCCACAAATTTACATATTTATTCCAAACCAGCAAAATTTTTTCTCGTTTTTTCTTCTTTTCGTGTCAAAACGATGAAAATTAGTGCGGAAAAGATTTGGTGCTTACGGGAGAATTCATTATCTTTGCCGCACGTAACCTAAGACAACGATATGAACGGACTACTTATACTCGCTGCGGCGCTTCTTCCCGCCATCCTGCTATTGTACTATATCTGGCGGAAGGATCCGTACAAGGAGCCCCTGTCGTGGCTGGCGAAGGCCTTCCTGGGGGGCATCGCCATCATCATCCCCGTCTCCGTCGTCGAGACCGCCATCGGGGCGGTGCTGTTTGGCGACGCGGGGCCCACGAGCCTTGTCGACACCACCGTGATGTCGTTCGCCGTCGCCGCCCTGCCCGAGGAGTCGTTCAAGCTGCTGGCGCTGTGGCTGGTGCTGCGCCGTAACCCTTACTTCGACGAGCATTTCGACGGCATCGTCTATGCCGTCTTCGTCAGTCTGGGCTTTGCCGCCGTCGAGAACGTGGGCTACGTCTTCAGCCAGGACGACTGGGTGACCACCGCCGCCATGCGTGCCCTGCTGGCCGTGCCGGGCCACTACGCCTTCGCCATCCTCATGGGCTACTACTACTCCATCCATCACTTCGTCGACCGCTCCCAGGGTGTCGCCCTCCGCGTCCTCCTGGTGCCCGTCCTGGCCCACGGTGTCTACGACTCCATCGCCATGAGCGGCATGGTCAGCCCCGTCGTCGGCGGCATCGGCTTCTTCCTCCTCGTCTACTTCTGCATCAAGATGCACAAGTATGCCAAGACGAAGATGCTCGCACAGATTGAGCACGACCGTCGGGAGCGCGAGCACGCCGCCGCCGGGCTGATGGACGACATGATGGGGCGGTAACCTCTTGCCCCCCTGCTCCTTGCCCCTTGCCCCAAGAAAAAACTGGAATAACTAAAAATAAACTGATATGGAAGATTTAGAGAAAACCCCGATGGGTGCACCTTTTGATGATGACATTTTCGATGATATAGACATCATGTCGACTGACCCGGACGAACCGTTATGGGATAAACTGACCCAACAAATCATTGAAGGCAAGGTCATCCCTGTCATTGGTCCTGAGCTGCTGACGGTCAAAAATATGAATATCAACAAGTTCATTATCGAGGGATTTGGCAGGAAGCTGAATTTTGCAAATCCGCCACAAAGTTTCTCGGAAATAGTTTACTCCCCAGAGTATAAGGCAGCTTTCGGCGACCGCAAGTCAGACCGTGACAGAATTTACAAATTTGTGAATTCTATCCTCACCAAGACAGCCTTCCCTGCCACCCCGCAGCTGGAGAAGCTTCTTGCTATCCGTCAGTTCCCGTTTGTCATTACGACCAGCTTTGCGCCGATCGTCGAGCAGACCATGCGTACCATTTGGAAGGATGAGCTGCGCGTGATGCGCTTCAACAACAATCCTTCACTGAACGATGACATCAAGACCGGCGCCGATCTTCGTAAACCCACCGTTTACTATATGTTTGGCAAGGTTAGTGAGGAAATCGGCAGTTATGTCCTGACGGATACGGATATGCTCGACTATGTGTCCTCATGGCTGTCAAATGACAACAGGGCACGTCCTAAGAATCTGTGTAACGAGCTGAAGGACAAATACCTGTTAGTGCTTGGAAACAACTATGCCAACTGGCTTTTCAGATTCATCTGGTATTCCATGCGCAAGTCCGACCTTGGCCGCGGAATGTTCGCATACGACTCTTTGGACGAATCTCTGTTGAATTTCCTGGAGCGTGCCGAAACCTTTACCCGGCAGAATACGTCTGAGGTCATTGATCAGATTATTGCCCGTCTTGACAAGAAGTTGGCTGAGAACGAACTTGTCAAGTTCAATCAGCCGGAAGAGAATATGGATGTCTTCATCTCCTATTCGCGTTCCGACAGCGAGGTTGCCGAGCAACTCTATGAAACGCTGACAGCCCAAGGCAAACGCGTGTGGTATGACCGCAACAACCTGACCGACGGCGGCAATTTCATGGAGGAGATCAGGAAGGCCATCCGTACGGCAAAGTATTTTGTACCCATTCTCTCTGAAAACATTGTGAAGGAGAAAGCCGACTCCCATGTCTATCGTAACGAATGGAACACGGCCATAGAAGTCGCTATCAGCATGGGACGCACTTACATCATCCCGTTGGCCGAAGAAGGGTTCGACTTCTACAAGGCAGCTATACCTGACAAGATGCAGCAGCACAATGCCATTTTCTTTTCAAAAGACGAAGGTGTTGAGACTGTGGCAGAGAAGATTATTCACAAAATGAACGAAGACTGATCATGATGGAAGAGCAAAGGAAGAAGAATCCCTGGTTGGGACTCGAGTCATATAAAGAGGGTGAGGTTCTTTACGGTCGTGACGATGACATTCGTGACCTTACCCAGAGTGTGTTGAATGATACCGATACCTTGCTTTACGGTAAGAGTGGTATTGGTAAGTCGTCAATTCTTAATGCAGGCATCTTGCCGGCAGCACGCCGTAATGGCTTCGTGCCGGTCATGGTGCGTCTGTCGCACAAGGGCGAAGACTCGTACCTGAAGCAGATTGCCAATAACATCGTCAGTTCGGTAACGCCGCCATTGGAGATCCGCGAGGTCGTTCCCTGTAAGGATGCAAGCCAGGAGAGTCTGTACGAGTTTTTCCACCGCAACACTTTCCATGACGCTGAAGGTGAAAGGGTCAAGTTACTGATCATCTTCGACCAGTTTGAGGAAATCTTTACGCTCCAAAGCGAGGAGGCTGCCAAGAAACGCTTCTTTGCCGAACTGGCCGACTTGCTCAACGACATTATGCCTGCTAACCTACAGCAGAGCACAGAGGCCCCCATTGAGGTCAGCCCACAGACAACGGTGGACAGTAGTGATGACTTCGACGATTTGTTCAATGACATCGATCTTGGTGACAAGAACGACGTTGTGGATTATGTCAGCGACAATGAGATCCATTTGGTATTCACCATCAGAGAGGACTTCCTCTCGGAGTTTGAGTATTATACAGCCTCCATACCGTCCTTGAAGCAGAACCGCTATGGTCTTCGTCCCATCAATGAGGAGCAGGCGGCCCAGATCATTCTGCGCCCGATGCCCGGACTGATTGACGAGACGGTTGCCAAACTGATTATCGAGAAAGTAACAGGACGTACAGACTTCGAACTGGATGGCATTCCCGAGATTGAGGTCGATTCGGCGGTCTTGTCCCTTTATCTGAACCGGTTGTATGAAGCCAATTCGGGTGGCAAGATCACCTCAGAGCTTGTTGAGCAGAAAGGTGGTGAGATCATTTCCGATTTCTATATCGATGCCGTCTCCGGCATCTCCGACTCCACCATTGAGTATCTGGAGGATATGCTGCTCAACGGCAAAGGCCGTCGAGACAACATTACCGTGTTCGACGCCATTAACGACGGCGGGGCCACTGACGAGGAGCTCGATATCCTGTGTAACAAGAAGAAGATCCTCCGCCAGTTCAACTATGCCGGTGATCTGCGAATAGAATATGTCCATGATATCCTCTGTCCTGTCGTTAGGAAGCATAAAGAAGACCGAATTAACCGGAAGCAGCAGGAGGAGGAAATGCGAAGGATTGAGGAGGAGAAGCAAAAGCTCCTACTCGAGGAGAAGGCCAAGAGAGACAAGATAGAAAAAGCCGCCGAAGAGGAAAAGGCCCGATTAAAGGCCGAAGCGATTCGAACCAGGAAGCGTAACCGCCGGAGGCTCTATGCTATAGGCTCATTCATGCTCGTTCTGTTGTTAGGTATTATCGGATATATCTGGCGTTATGAATGGGAACATGAATCGTATTACGCACAATTTGAACGTGTAAACGGCTGGCCTAAAGGCGTCGGTGAGGAGTTGTCTTTGGAAGAACGGCAACATCTTCCATTATATTACAAGCTCTCCCACAAAGGACATATGAAATACGACACAGATGTTGAAGTTTGTTCGTCAAACAGTCGGCTGCCGAGAATCCCGAGAATCTTCTGCCTGGAAGTTTGTGAGACTGATTCCGACAGTCGTGCCCGGGAATACCTGAATCTTCTGTCCAACATCAAGAGTATCCATTTCGAGGCAGGAGAGAAGGACCGTTTGAACAAAGAGATCATCAAGGGCGAGAACGACTCTGTGCTCTACTATGTCAATTATTTCTATTTGGAAACGGAAGGACAGGTTTGGGCTCAGTTCGTTTCATCCCAGGGACAAGCCATGCCTGTTCGTGATAATGGACTGGACAGAATCAAGATGTCTTGGTATGTTACGGAAGATGAAGATGATATCCGAAAAGGACGGGTCGTCTCAATGATGTATTATGATGCTCTTGGTGTGAACAAGGCTGGTGCAAACGGCATTTTCGGCTACCAGATGGAGTATTCTGATGATGGTCATACCTCTTCACTTTATTCACTTGATGAGTATGGTCGGCCGTTTGATGCCTCTTATAATGTGGTGATAACAAATAGAGATGGAAATACCGTAGACACCCAATATGCCTATGCTAAAACAGTACCTGATAGCACATCAACACCTGCTATCGGTCCTAATGGCTTCTGGCGTGAGGTGAAGAATGGCGATGAGAAGTCGCTGTATCTTCCTGGCCAAGATAAACCTTCTGCAAAATGTCTTATTAAAACCAATAAATTTGGAAACACGCTGCAACTGAAGATGGAAGGAGATTATCCACCGTCTCAGCCTGCTATTATTAATTATACCTATGCAGAAGGCACCGGCTATCGTACGAGTGAAGAGAAATTGAATGCTGATGGAAGTCCTTTCAACTATCAAGGTGATATCTATATGCGTAAATGGCAGTACGATAGTAATGGTGTGTTGACTTTGGAAGAGCACTATAACGTTGCAAAGGAAAAAGTATATGCTCATTATATCGAGAAGAAAGACAATGTTATTTGCGAAGAGGTTCAAGATATAAAGGATAAAGAGAACCCCGTCGTCATGCGCATTGATTCTGCTTTTGATGATCACCGTTCCTCCACATTCTATGGTAAAGACAAAACGCCCATCAACTATAAACCTAAGGGAGAGAAAGTACCCTATCATCGTGTAATCATTAAGCAAGATAATGCTTCCAAGACAACAGTATACTTTAGATACGATAGCGAAACAAACAAGGAGGTTCGTCAAACAGTGAGAATCGATGACGAAGAAGGTACCGTCGCTTCTTACTACTGTAAGAAAGAATGGTTTGATCATGATGGGAATGTCTCGTCATATCAGATTCTTAATGAAAACGAGCAGATTGTAAAATCCATGATGTTCTTCCACAAAAACGGACAGAACATCGGACGTGCTGCGATGGGCATAGACGGGCAACCTGTCAGATGTCCGGATTGGGAAGAGGAAGGCTTCGCCTATTATAAGATTTATTATATCAAGGATTTCTCAAACAGTTATGCCAGTATCTCAGGTGTTAATGAATGGGAAAAGCCGAGCATCTTCTATGATGGTATTGACAGGAATTACAAGCAAGTGAGTTATCAGGATTTCAAAGGATGGCAAATGACTCAAGACAAATCCAGTTACTTCCGTATCATCAATTCTTATAAACAATTCATTTTTGAAGTTGACAACAAGGTGACCACTGTCACCGTCCCATACTTACACATCTTGAGTCCACAAAGTCCGTTGTACACGTTCAATAACGGAGATGGGCTCAAAGACGGTGACCGTATCTTACGATTTGGACAGTGGAGATGGACACAGTCTGAGGGCTTATTGGCATCGGAATGGCAAAAGCTTGGAAAGGAAACCGTAGAGGTCGAAGTGCTCCGTCCTGTACAGAATGGGCTTGAGAAGAAAACCTTCAGTATAAAGTTTGAAGAGAGTAAGCCGTCTCTGGCAGAATACCACATATTGGCTTTAACAGAAAATGAATTACAAATGATAACTGAAAAGAAATGAAAACAATAAGAACAACCCTCAGCCTATTGCTGCTTTCTGCAGCCATTGGCGTTTTTGCACAGTCTTCTATCCGTGGGAATATCGCTTCTTCACTACGGGAAACTATGCAACAAAAACATAACCAGAGTACAAAACTTGTTATCAAGCAGGTTGAGAGGAAGAATGTGAAGGGAAAGGTCGTCAAAGCTGACACAGCCTATTACCGGGCTGTCGTCAGGAAGTACGGATGGATGGAAGGCCTTGGCGACCCCATCACACTTAGTACCGCCCGCCATCTACCTTATTATTATAGAATGAGCATGAAGAATGCTAAGGGACATTGGCAGCATGTAGAAGCTATGCATGCTGATACGATGACCACCAACCACCCTATAGGAACATACATCATTGACAAGGGGCAGACGGATGATGTCCTTGCAAATAAAGAATGGATAGAACTCCTTAATACTGTGACTCAGTGGGTCTTTACCACCAATTTCGAAGGTGACGAGGTGTATGAAGAGCGTTCCTACGATGCAGACAACAATATGGTCTATAGCTATTCAGCCATTCGTAACCAAGATGGAAGGATGACGGGTAGTTATAATGATGCCTGGGGACGTCCCGCAGATATGCGCGAGGATTCCACCACCACCTATGGTAGTGTGGTGTGCATCACCTACGACCGTCATGGGTGTGACAGCATCATAGACTATTTGGATGGACAGGGCTTGCGTAAATACAACAACAATGGCGTTGACCAAACAAGATATTCGTATGATGACAAAGGATATATCCTTGCTGCGAAATCATGCAATTGCGTAGGTGACCCTATTCATGACAATTGGGGAAACTGTGGATTCACTGTCACATACGATCATTCCAAAGGGCTTAGGACACAAATCTATCGTGATAAAGAATGGAATCCTATTAGAATGCCCGCCACTCGCGCTGGCATTGAACAAACCTTTATACGCTGTGATTTTCAGCAAGACCGGTGGGGGCGCGACTCTGTGGCTACTGTTCTTACCATTGACGGCAAACCCGACAAGACGCTGGCAGGAATACACCGCATAGTGTATAATTATCGCGATGACGGTGTCTTGCTGTCCAAGACTTATTTTGATATTGATAACAACACTATTAGGCCTAAAGAACAATAGTACATGATGAAGACTGCTCTCTATGCCATATTATTGCTGCTGTTTCCTTTGGGGCTGAGCGCTCAGGGAGGCTTGCGCCAACAGGTTGCGAAGAAGCAAACTGTTACTCCTGGCAATGTTGAAAAGAAAGCCCCTGTCAGAAAACCGACAACGGTAGCGCCTACGCCAAAGAATGATCCAGATACCGTGTACTGCATTGCGACGAAGAAGCAACATGGGTGGTTCGCCCCTCTTTATACTGTGGACAAAGAGTTTGCGATGCATCATGGCCAGCATTACAGGTTCACACGTCGTAACGTCGCAGGGCACTGGACTAAGATGGAAGTATTGGACGGATACGGACAATTAAAGTCCAATAATGGCATGACTCCCTATATACTAAACGTAAACGCGGCAGAATACGATAAAAAGATCAACAAAGACTGGCTGGAAAAAGTAAAGACGGAGTGCATCTATGAGTTTATTGCCGGCCCCACTGGCGAAGACATCGTCCAGGAGCGCGCCTACGACATGGACATGAACCTGGTTTATTCTTATTCTCGGGTGCAGATTGGCAAGCCGGAAGAGAGGAAATTCCTCGGTTCTTACCGTGACTGTTTCGGCCTACCCGCAGAAATGAGAGATGACCCAGAATATGTGTATGGCACATTGGTCATCATCACTGAAGACCAATGGGGTAACGACTCCATCATTCAATATGTAGATTCAAAGTTAGTACCCAAGAACAACAGCTGGGGCGTAGCACAGCAACACTTTATACAAGACAAATACGGCCACCAGTTGCTGAACGTGTCATGTGATATCAACGGAAAACGCGTCAAAGACCTGGCGGGCAACTGTGCATGGCAATCAGAGTGGGACACCATTAGGCATGTTGTAATCACCCATACATGCCTTGACGAGAATTTGAGGCCCATGAGGATGCCCAATCAATTGGGAAGAGGCACTTCTGAATCCGGCAGCATTAAAATGGTCACTAAATATGATGAATATCTCCGAGAGATTGAGTTTATCTTCTTTGACAGTGAGAACAAGCCCGATACTAATATGTGGGGGACCCACAGGCAACAAATCTCGTATGACAAGCACGGGAACATACTGTTATATACAGGGTATGACCTAAACGGGAATCTTTCGCCTATAGAAGGTTCAGAGAGTTGTGAAGTACTTTTCAAGTATGACGATAAAGGAAGAGAGATCTCTGGTGTGTTCCTTGATAGAGAAAGGAAGTCAGCACATAAAGAAGGGTACTTATCAAGAAGGGAGGCCCAGTACGATGATGACGGCAGTCTATGCAAACAAGTATATTGGTCAGCAGAAAGTGGGAAAGAAGACACTTGCTATTACTACTGCAAGACAAAAGACTCGTATTATGAAATAATGTGGGACGGAACCTGCAAGATAGACTCTCTCGACGCAAAAGGGCGAAACATACTTACCGCTTATTACAATGCCGATGGTAAACCCATGGTCAACAGCAATGAAGGATACCATTGCAAAAGAACGATGTACATCAGCGAAGAAGGCTCAGAAACTACCCTCATCTATTACTTCGACTCAGAGCTTAACACCATAGGCGCATGGATTGGCATCACTGACTCGCTGACGGCTCGGCAAACAGTCTTTGGCAATAACCAGTCATATATAATGCAGTACGATGACTCCCTGAAAACCGTAATCGCAAATTACGACTGTAACAGTTTTGGAAAAATTTGCAGAGCTGGTGGTCTGAATGGCGATTGCCGTCTTTATAGTATAGACATCAACAGGAGCCAGAAGGGAAATTCCAACTTCTTCACGGCAAGAGATGAGTTTGGAGAGCCCGATTATATGGTGGCTGATAATGGTGTCATCTATTATTATGCCAAAACAAACAAAAATGGCTATGCCGTTCAATTTGATGAGCACAGCAACCCCATCGAAAGCTATTCCACATTCAAGAACAAGTGTCATAAAGCCATCAGTGTGGAAGTGACCGACAGCACGGCCTACAAACTAGGTCTGTTAGACAATGACGTCATTCTGAAATATGGTAGTTATATCATGCTTACAGACACACTCTCTTACAGGCAATTCTTGACAGACTGGACTTTAAAGGGCATCCTTGACGCGAAGAAAGAAAAAGACATGGTGGTGTTCAGAGTCAATCCTGAGACGAAGGAATATGGGTTGCATATCATAGAGAACCTGATGGGGACGCCATCGGAGCTTGGATTCATTCCCCACGTTAGGTACCTCACCACCCGACAGTACGACAGAATCCTTAAGACAGTAGAATCACACGAGGCCACAGCCAAAAAGTCTGTCATCAGTCTTAACGAGATGAACAAGCATAAAAAAGAGAACGCATACAAGGATATTATCATCTCGTTCCCTGAGGCATTTGGTAACTCACGTAACATGTCCTATATGACAACAGTCAAAGAACCAGCCTTGCTCCTGGGAGTCAAGACCAGTAAGGGGGATGCGTATCTCTATGGGCAGAATCCCGCCAAGTTTAGCGCTGTCCTAAACTCCTTTAATAAAGGAGAGGATAAAATAGAATATGTCCTGGCTACCAATATGGAGGGTGTCAAAAGCTATACCCTTGACGAGAAATTTGCTGGAGCAAACTGGATAAACGCTGAAATAAGCTCTTCGGACTACAAAAAGTTTAGGAAACTGGCAGAAGAGGTGGAGAAGGGATTCAATATGCGATCGACAAAAGAGAGCAATGACTCCATTTGCCCCGTCTCTTTAATCGTGTCAAGAGTAGAGTTTGATGGCTTGGCCAGAAGCGCAGGATTAGAAGGAGATTTCGCAGTGTTTGAATATAACGAGTGGAACATGGAACGGGGACTCGACGGCATTGGTGATGTAATCACAAAAGGAAAAGAAATGAAAAAGCATTTGATCTTCGCGCCTATTTTTCTTGACAATGCAGGCTACATTGACCATTTCGGAGAACCGGTTGAATATAATCTGGACGAGGGGATGTTAGGTATGCGAATCTTTGACATGAGTGTCATGCAATCACAATACAACGAGGCTCTGAACATCTACAAGAAATATAAAAAGAAGCACAAGAATAAAAAATAGAATGCGTTGAGAATTCCTTCTTTTTGCAAAAGGACAAGACGACATGACATAACAACATGATGAGGTCTAAAAAACAATAGTACATGATGAAGACTGCTCTCTATACCATACTGTTTCTGCTGTTTCCTTTGGGGATGAGCGCTCAGGGAGGCTTGCGCCAGCAGGTTGCGAAGAAGCAAACCGTTACTGCAGGCAATGGGGAAAAGGAAACCCCTGTTAGAAAACCAACAACGGCAGCGCCTAAGCCAAAGAATGAGCCAGATACCGTGTACTGCATCACTACGAAGAAGCAGCATGGATGGGTTATGCCTTTAGATGTTGTGACCAAAGAGCAAGGTCGAAAGTACGGTGGCTACCTGATGTTCACAAGGAAAAATGCGTTGGGGCACTGGACAAAATTCGAAAAATTTGACAGTTACGGAAATAGAAGCACGGCAGGTTTCCGCCCCTACATCCTTTCTGACGATGATCCGCAAGGTGATAAAAACTGGATACAGAAAGTAAAGACGGGATGTATCTGTGAAATCATTTCTGACCCTCAAGGTGAAAACGTTGTGCAAGAGAGAGTCTACGACAAAGACATGAACCTTGTCTATTCGTTCTCGCATACGCCCATTGGGAAACGGAAATACATTGGCACATATAAGGATGTTTACGGCTTGCCTGCTGAAATGAGACGAGACTCAACCTTTACATACGGAACCCTGGTTGTCATCACGGAGGACAAATGGGGCAACGACTCTACGATAGAATATGTAGATGCAAAGGGTGTTCCCAAAAACAACAGCAATGGAGCTGGAATGCAAATCTGTGTATACGACAAAAACGGAAGGGTAATCCGTCAAGGTTCTGCAAACCACAAAGGAGAATTTATCATTGACAACTGGGGGAACTGCGGAGGCGAGAATATCTATGATAAAAAAACGGGACTGAGGAAAGTTGCTATTAATATGGACAACCACTGGAAGCCAATTCCGCTGCCAAACCTTCGAAAAGAAGCAGGATGGGATGCAGGAACAACAAAGCGATTATACAAATATGATAATGATAGGCGCCTGATAGAAGAGAAATTTGTAACCATAGAGAATAAACCAGATACAAATATTTATGGTGCACATTGTATAAGATACAAATATGATGATTTTGGAAATCAAACAGAATTGGCTGGATATGATAAAAATGGAAATTTAGCCCCTATCTTTGTGTCGGGAGAAGCAAGAGTAATAGTTAAATATGACAAAAAGGGCAGATTAACATATGCTGAATCTTATGATAAGAATAACAAGTTGAATAGTACTGAAGGTTATTTAAGCAGGAAGAGAGAGGTATATGGTGATGATGGCTATCTTAACGAGCAAGTTTATTGGCTTATAGAGAACGGGAAGGAAGATACCTGCTATTATTACCGTCGAACAAAAGATTCAAGGTATGAAAGATGGTATGATGGTTCATATAAAATTGATTCGTTAGACAGAAAGGGAAGGAATATATTAACTACATATTATAATGCTGATGGAACTCCAAAGTTTAACAGTAATTATGGTTATCACAGATTAAGAAAAATAATCTCAGAAAGTGACAAGAAGTCATCATGGCGTTACGAATGTACTGATACTTTCAGTAATTTATGCGGAAGATTTCCTATACAGGAATTTATATATGACTCTCTACAGTGGACTATTACCCACCGATATTATAATAAAGATAAACGATTAGCTTTTAACTTAAAACAACAATACACACAAGATTTTTCCAAAAGAATTCGAGAATTTGATGAAAATGCATTTGGAAACGTTTGTCGTTCTGGCGGTGTTGGAACTCTATATTATTGTGCGGTTATACAACAGAATTCAAAAGGTGAATATAGGACTGGAGCGTGCAATGACGAATTTGGAGATCCCGATTACAACTCAGAACCTATATATTATTTCAGAGTTTCAAAGAAAGGAGTAGTTAAATATGATAGTGAAAACAATGAAATTACTGATTCTGAGAAGTTAAGAAATGAATGCCCTAAAGCCATGAGTATAGAAGTGACAGACAGCCTTGCTTACCACTTAGGCCTTAAAGACAATGACATCATTTTGCGTTATGGTGACAGTTACCAGATGGAAGACTCCCTCAAATATTATGATTTTATAGGCGCATGGTCTCTGGCGCAATGCATAGAGGCCCAGAGGGAGAAGCAATTGTTGTTATTCCGAATTAATCCCGATACAAAGGAATATGGCGTTGTATCGCTGACTCTTCCTAAAGGGAATCCATCTCAATTGGGCTTTATCGCGCATCCTACCTTTAAGACGCAAAAACAACGTATGCGTATGAAAGAATCAGTATTAAACTATAGCAAACAATGCGCTGAGAATGGTACAATGTGTTTGTGGAAACAAAACGTTCAGCCGACGGTTAAGGATAAAAACATTGTTGTTGCCTTTCCCGATATGTACAGAACTAATCGTTATAAGCCATATCCACTTCAAGTGACCGACCCTTCAATCATCTTGGCATATAATGTTCCTACGATAAGTAAATGCTGGTCTTTTGGCCAAAATGCAGAGTCGTTAGATAGTATCATATCTTTTCGGAAAAATAGTCAAATTGTTCATCCTTTCGATATGTATTGCCTAAAAAAAGGTAATTCTTTCGAGAAACATAACTTTACTGAAAAATTAAATGGCTTCATGTTTTTCAATTATAAAGTTTCAAAGTCGCAGTATGAGTATCTTGAGAAACAGTATAAACTTGCTGAGAAGCAAATCAGGAAGGAGATGCATAAATAATACAAATGAATGTAACAAATCGGATATGAATGATTCAAAATTTTTCATCTTCAGTATAATATTAGCCTTACTTCCTGTCTCTCTTAATGCACAGCTTCGAAAACAAGTGGCAAAGAAAGAGGCAAGCACTCCTGTCGTGAGGAATAATTATCAGACAAAGACTGTGCCTGATAAGCATAAAGAGACATCTCCCGACACGGTTTATTGTATTAGTACGAAGAAGCAGCATGGCTGGTTCATGCCTTTAGATGTTGTGACCAAAGAGCAAGGTCGGAAGTATGGTGGCTACCTGATGTTCACGAGGAAAAATGCGTTGGGGCACTGGACAAAATTCGAAAAATTTGACAGTTACGGTAATAGAAGCACGGTAGGATTCCGCCCCTACATCCTTTCTGACGATGATCCGCAAGGTGATAAAAACTGGATACAGAGAGTTCAGACGGGATGTATCTGTGAAATCATTGCTGACCCTCAAGGTGAAAACGTCGTGCAAGAGAGAGTCTACGACAAAGACATGAACCTTGTCTATTCGTTCTCGCATACGCCCATTGGGAAACGGAAATACATTGGCACATATAAGGATGTTTACGGCTTGCCTGCTGAAATGAGAATAGACTCAACCTTTACATACGGAACCCTGGTTGTCATCACGGAGGACAAATGGGGCAACGACTCTACGATAGAATATGTAGATGCAAAGGGCGTTCCCAAAAATAATAGCAATGGTGCAGGAATGCAAATCTATGTTTACGACAAAAACGGAAGAGTCATTCGTCAAGGTTCTGCAAACCACAAAGGAGAATTTATCATAGATAACTGGGGAAACTGTGGAGGCGAGAATATCTATGATGAAAAAACGGGACTACCGAAAGCAACTATCAACATGGACAACCATTGGAAGCCAATTCCGCTGCCAAACCTTCGAAAAGAAGCAGGATGGGAAGCTGGAACCACTAAGCGATTGTACAAATATGATAATGATAGGCGCCAGATAGAGGAGAGATTTGTAACCATAGAGAATAAACCAGATACAAATATTTATGGTGCACATTGTATAAAATTCAAATATGATGCTTTCGGAAATCAAACAGAATTGGCTGCATATGATATAAATGGACATTTAGCCCCTCTCTCTGTATCGAGAGGAGCAAGAGAAATATTTAAATATGACAAAAAAGGAAGAATTACATATGCTGAATTTTATGATAAGAATAACAAGTTGAATAGCACAGAAGGATCTATAAGTCGAGGTAAAGAGGTTTATGGTGAAGATGATCTTCTTGAAGAACAGGTTATTTGGGCAATAAAGGACGGGGTAGAAGATACTTGCTATTATTTTAAGAGAACAAAAAATAGCGGCTATGAAAGATATAATGATGGTTCTTATGAAATAGATTCCTTAGACGAAAAAGGCAGATTAATAATGACTGCATACTATAATGCAGATGGATCTCCTAAATATGACAGCCAAGAAAGTTATCATAGAAAACAAACAGAATATATAGACAATGGTGCATTAACGTGGCAAATAACAAAATATTATGATGTTAATGGTGAACTATGTGGGAAATACCCCTTTAATAAATCTCTGGTAGACTCATTAAATTTCACCGAACTCACATACCTTTTTGACTCTCAAGAAAGATTAATTGGAGCATATATGAATGAAAAAGATTCTAATTTCTACTATCCTTTAAGCCAAATAGACATTAATAAATATGGTATTATATGTAGGGCTGGTGGTAATGCTATGCATTATAAAGCAAAAGTCTTATATACTCAAAAAGGGGAATTTGCCACATTTGTGGGTCGTGATGAATTTGACGAACCAGATTATATTTGTACACTTGATCCTATTATTTTCTATTATGGTGTTTTTAGGTCTGGTAAGGGATTGTCAATTAGCTATGATGAAAATAACAAACCAATTTCTGATTTCTCGGATTTTCGTAATGAATGCCCTAAAGCCATGAGTATAGAAGTGACAGACAGTTCTGCCTATGACTTGGGGTTGAAAGATAACGACATTATTTTGCGTTATGGTGACAGTTACCAGATAGAAGACTCCCTCAATTATCATGATTTTGTAGGCGCATGGTCTCTGGCGCAATGCTTGGAAGCCCCGAGGGAGAAGCAATTGTTGTTGTTCCGCATTAATCCCGAAACAAAGGAATATGGCATTGTATCGCTGACGTTGCCAAAGGGAAATCCATCTCAGTTGGGCTTTATCGCGCATCCCACCTTTAAGACGCAAAAGCAGCGCGCTCGTATGAGAGAGTCCATTACAGATTATTGCAAGCAATGTGCAGATAATAGCACTACTTGTTTATGGAATACGCACATGGCCCCATCTGATAAAGACAAAACCATAGTTGTCGCTTTTCCAGAAATGTACAGGGCAAATCGCTATAAGCCATATCCACTTCAGGTAACCGACCCTTCAATCATCTTGGCCTATAATGTTCCTGCGATAGGTAAATGCTGGACTTTTGGCCAAAATGCAGATTCGTTAAAAAACATAACATCTTTTCGGAAAAATAGTCAAACTGTCCATCCTTTCGATATGTATTGCCTAAAAAATGGTAATTCTTTCGAGAAAAATAACTTTACTGACATACTAATTGGTATCGATATCTTCGATTATAAAGTTTCAAAGTCGCAGTATGAGTATCTTGAGAAGCAGTATAAACTTGCTGCGAAGCAAATCAGGAAGGATATGCATAAATAATATTCACTATCTTTGCGGCACGCAACCTATGACAACGACAATCAAATAGACGCCCTATGGAGCCTTTTGAAAAGCCCAAAATGGAAAAGAGTATGGTACGGATTGAATCACGAGACGACAAGCAGTTTATTCATGGCATTCCGGAAATCGAAGGCCGCCCCTGCTATTCCTGGGGCGAGAACCTGCTGTACGTCACCGACAGCGACTACGGCGAGTACCTGGTGAACAAGGTGACCGGTAAGGTGCGTAAGATTGTGGAGCGTGGAAAGCTGGTCGGCTTCCCTGACGAGGAGATCGACTTCGAGACCATCGACCAGCTGGAGAACAGCCACAATGCCCATTCCCGCAGCATCCGTTATGCCGGCATCAACCGTTGGGGGGACTGCCAGAACGGACTGATCGCCCTGAGCTGGATGCTCTATCCCGACGGCCGCTATTTTGCCGACGAGGACGGCTATGGCATGGAGGACAACGACGAGCTGACCGTCTATTGCGTCCTTGACGAGAACCTGGAGGTCGTCAGGCCCTTCGCTCCCGTTAAGGATATCACGCGGTTGTTAAGCCAGATGCGGCAAGAAAAGATGACCAAACAATCAGGAACTTGACATCGATAGTAGTTCCTGCAGCCGACTTTACGCATATTTATACGCATATTTATGCTTTATAAGGTGGTCTTTAGCGCGCTAAAGACCACCTTATCGTTTCTAAAGATGACCTTTTCGCGGCTAAAGGTCCTCCTTCGTGAAAATTGGGGGCAAAATCCCCCATGTTTTGGGCTGTTTTGTCCGAAATCAGATGCCATCATGGTAAGTTATGGATAACTATTCAAATTCGTTACCTGGAAAAACACTTTCCTTTTTCAGAAAACCTTAATGCAATTTGCAATTTGCAATTTTCGCTGCTTTCTCCTGTGTTTACTGCAGAAAGCGGCGATTTTCGCTTGCAATCCTTAATGCAATGTTCATCATGTTAGCATCGCTTTTTGCGTGCAAGAGAATTCTAATATTTGTAAATTTGCGCCAGCGGCGGCACGTTGCATTAACTATGATTAACACCTGTTAACCCTTAAATTTCGGTAGCCGTTTTGACGGAAATGCCGTGTCTGCGGCAGCGGAGCAAAATTGCAAATTGCAAATTGCAAATTGCATTAAGGTGTCGCAGACACCTCTTTATAATATATATTATATATAATATATATATAAAGTGGTAAAATTGTAATCACTCATTCATTTTAACACTTCCATTTTTACCTTAATGCAATTTGCAATTTGCAATTTAGTCGGTGTCTTTCCTGTATAGTGTTGACTCCCTCAGAGCCTTGATTTGTTACTGTTTTGTTAATTACTGTTTATTATACTGATTTTGTTGACTTATCTCTCTGATTAGGTTGTCTGCTTTCCTGCTTTTGTTGTCTCTTTTCCCGGGTTAGTGGACTTCGTACTGGAAACGTTGACCTTTTCATCTGAGACAAGGTGGTGGCTTACCTGGACCGCGAGATAACGGTGAAGACGCCGCTGAGCGACGACCAGGTGGAGCTGGCGGTGAAGGAGGTGGCTGTCTACGTGATGCTGAAACGTCACTGGATAAGCGTCTACAGACCGCTGAAGGAGCGTAACGCGAAGATAGCGGAAAGCTACGAGGCGTTCTGCGAGGGTATAGCCAAGATTGTTCCCAACCACATGAACCTTCCGACGGTGCGAGAGCTGCAGCGTATGGATGTGCAGAGCTTCTCGAAGCCGGTGAGGCTGTGGAACCGTGACGACGCTCCCGTGGAAGGGCGGCGCTTCGACGAGTATCTGACGATTGCCAAGCGCTTCAAGGCTTCGCTTCAGAAGTACGCATAGAAATAGGTAAACGAAAAACAGGGTAAAAACACGGCGCAAAAATAGGCTTTTTCCGCAAAAACAGGGCGGAAAAGCGAAAACAGGGACGAAAACAGGGCAAAACAGGGCTCGGACGGAATAAAACCGTCCGGGCTCTTTTTTTGTGCCTAACTTTGCCATCAGAAACCGAGCGGGGAGACAGGGCGCCCCTCCTTCCGCGAGGTCGTAATCAATGAAAATTGAAGAATTAAAGAATTGAAGTTTTGGAGCAGCGAGAGCCATCAAACTCGTTTGAATGGCCGAGTCGTGACAAAAGTCAACGAAGTTAAGAATTGAAGTTATGAAAGAGATTCAAATTTTCAAGAATGAGTTGTTCGGAAATATCCGCACCATGACAAACGAGAAAGGAGAGACCTATTTTGTAGGTAAGGACGTGGCAGAGGCGCTGGGGTACAGCGATCCACAGAAGGCCTTGAAGATGCATGTAGACAACGAGGACAAGCTGACCCGACAAATTGTCGTATCAGGTCAAAGACGAAACATCATCTTCATCAACGAGAGCGGACTGTACGCGCTGGTCCTCTCATCGAAGTTGCCGACGGCGAAGCAGTTCAAGCGGTGGGTGACGGCGGAGGTGCTGCCGCAGATCAGGAAGACGGGCGGCTACATCCCGACGAACGACGGCAAGGAGCTGCCCGTGAAGATCAGCTCCGGCTTCCGTTCGAAGATGCTGAACCGCGCCGTCGGCGGCGTCAACGACTCGAACCACCTCGACGGCTGCGCAGCGGACATCGTCTGTAAGGACTGCAAGCAGGCCTTGGAGTACGCCTTCATCCTCAACCTCCTGTTCCAACGGGCCAACCAGGAGTTCGACGAGCTGTTCATCGAGCGCAAAGGTGTCCGCTTCTGGGTACACTTCGCCGTCCGGGAATTCAACAACCGCGGCAAGTGCTCGGTGTACGACGGATAAGTGTTAAAGTAGTGTTAAAGACCCCGTGGAGTTCTTGCTTCCGCGGGGTTTTATTAGTAACTTTGCCATTGTATTCAAGAGCTCAGGATAACAAGCGGTAGCGGCTGGCCGGAGTAATCAGTCG
>JAEEGG010001920.1_pt1 | contig 54804 bp, 44 predicted proteins | sample 9134161 | NCBI WGS metagenome assembly JAEEGG01 (sample SAMN16246543, study PRJNA631951) | gut metagenome | biome: gut microbiome; feature: rumen; material: CR-attached | host: Bos | place: Iran: Karaj | collected 2018-10 | reverse complement strand
TTTGAGAACCTGAGAGTATCCTGAAGACAGATCTGTAACGTATTCTGTCCTTACTCCGTTGGAGGTTTTATCGGTCCTGTGACCTAAATAATCATATTCGTATGTCTCTACAACAGACGGTTATTCACAAAGGACTTGTAAGATAACGGGAAGCACGATAAACAGTTGCTTAGCAGGTAATTAATATATCAAGGTGCGATGTCAGAAATAATGGCAATAACCGTCTAAAATCAGCATTTACCAAACACTGATTCTGCATTATTAAAATGACAGTTAATGATTGTCAAATGCTATGGCAAGTTTTGCGAAGATTATGACGGGTTTTGTTAATTGGAAGTCTGCTTATGTGAGGGTGATATTCAAAACTTGAACAAAAATATGCATTACTTGACAGGCCTATTGATGTAACAACCGTAAGATGCTATTTAGAAGAAAAAGTATTTGGAGAAAAACATGAAATTATTTTCGATATGAACCAAAAGGCAATAAGCCGATAATTGCAATCTGTTATGATTTTGATAAAACACTATCTCCAACAGACATGCAGGCGCAAGGGTTTATTCAATCTGTAAATTGTGATGTTACTACATTTTGGCGTGAATCAAACGCACTTGCCAATAAAAACGATATGGATCAAAACCTTTCCTGGATGTATAAGATGGTGAAAGAAGCAGATGGAAATCTTATTCCCAAAAGGGAAACCCTTGAAGAATATGGTTCAAGAGTAAAACTGTTTCCTGGTGTTGATACTTGGTTTGAAAGGGTTAATGAATATGCTAAGTCCAAAGGTATCATTATAGAGCATTATATTATTTCTTCTGGACTTAAGGAGATGATAGATGGCACATCAATTGCAAAGAAAGGTGTGTTCAAGCAGGTTTATGCGAGCGCATTCTATTATAACGACAGAGGTGTAGCTGTATGGCCTGCTCAAACAATTAATTTCACAGGTAAAACGCAATACCTTTTCAGAATCTCTAAAGGTGTTTTAAATGTTAATGACCCGGCTGTAAACAATCATTTTGAACCGGACGAAATAAGAATACCGTTTAGAAACATAATATATATCGGAGACAGTGATACTGATATACCATGCATGAAACTCGTGACCTCTAATGGCGGTCATGCAATTGGTGTATATGACTGCGATAGCAAAGATAAGACTAGGGTTCAGAAAATGATCCATGATAACCGAATCAGTTATTATGCCGAAGCTGACTATCGCAAAGGCAAGGCCCTAGAGCGTATTGTAAAGGCCATTATTGATCAAACTTCATCAAATGAGGCAATAGAAAGCATTAAAACGAAGTGCATCAAAGAGACTGCAGATGCATACGATGGTAAGACTATCGAAGAACAGAAGAGAAAAGATCTGATCATCGAACTTGATAATAGTAGTAGCTTCACAAATACTCATACCGTTATCAAAAAGCTTAAGCAGATTGATTGGAACGCAGATGAACGTGAAGAACTATATCATACTGCGGTAATTAACACCCAAATTAAGTGGATATTAAAAGATCCTGATATAGCTGACTTCTATATGAAGAACATTAATAAGGAGACTGTTCTTAGTGATGCAGCTAAAGAAGTGAAGAGGCTGATAGAGGAGTGAAACAATCTTTGAGTAAATATATTTGCATAGTATATCTTGTTTTGAAGACTTAAAACTAATTCTGGAGGTGTAAAACAATGAAAAAAGAAGAGTTAATCAACTATTTTTCGGATTTAATGAGTGATAGCAGAGGAATTACAGGGTTTGTTTCAGAGAACAGTTCGCATTATTTGTTTGATGCATTAAGCAAAATAGAAGAAGTGCCGCTAACAAAGGTACAGTTTGATCAGTTATTATCTCTTCAACATGTCAAAACAATATCTGATGATTTTTTCAGGTTTTATTGGCTAGATATACCAGAAGTGCATTTTTATCAGGTCGATGCTATTGAAATCAGAAGTGATATAGATGCTATTACTTCACTTAAGCAGTTGAAGTGGGGATTTAACCGTCTTTTTATGGACACGATATTTGTATATGGAAATATACAAAAGGGATACGAGGCATTATGTCAATTAAATACAACGGGCATAAAAGAAGTATTTTCACAATATATTTTTAATACATCTCAAATTAAGCGAAGAGGAAACACATTGCATTTTGAAGAAATAGAAAAAGGGGATAGATATCTTATTTCGGAGATGGCGTGTAAAACATTTGCTGATTTGGAACGGAAAGAAGATTTGATTTCATTTTTGCTATTATCATATAGAAATGCTGTTAAGAATGGGGTCAAATATCCGAGTTTTAAAGACCTGCTAGATGGAAAATATGCAGATGATGGTGGATTTAAGCAAATGTCAATGTTTGATTTAGAGTTCACGTTAACAGAAATGTTGGAATATAGCATTCAATCCGAAGAAGATCTATTAGAAAAAGCACGGCATTTAGCTGAACGGTGGTCGAATGCACACACCAAAGCACTTAAAAATACGGAACTATATCTATCTTTAGTCAGTGATCTTGATGTTTATGTTGCAACAAGTATGCGCACAAAAGAGAATTTCTTAAATATGGCTAAGTTTTGCGAGTTGGTATTTAAATCAAATAAACTCAAAGAATATGATTTGAGATATTTTGATCCCACTATAAGTGCAGCTGATTCACATGTTGATAAAGGATTAATAGAGTGTCTCATGGTTAAATCGGCGAGGATGCTTATTTACCAGGCGGGAGACCGAGATAGCTTTGGAAAAGATGTAGAGGCTGCTATGGCTTTGTGTTTAGGTAAACCCACTATTTTTTACTGTTCTTCTGAAACAAAAGAGCGCTTTTTTAGAGATGTTCATCCGCTTAGTAGGTTAGTTAACTTTGACAATGGAGTAGCCGGTGGATTGATTGCTTGTAAAGATGTAAATGAAGTAATTGAGATCATACATAGACTAATTACAAACACGATGAAATATCAAATCACACGCAGGTTGCCAAATAGTAATTATTACTTGTTGGAAGAAAGAATTACCGGTTCTACAATTCGTGTTCAGACAGATAACGAGCTCTTATCATCAGTGTTTTGGAATAGTTATCATACATAATAAGTTTTGTTGATATCGAATCAGGGTCTGTTCAAAACCGACGAGTGGAACTTTAACAATGGAATCAGACAAAACTATTACAGATGAGAATATCCGTTTTTGTAAGACAAGTGGAGCTCTATAATATTATAACTAGTCTTATCCAATTAAATACATTTTTACGAGTAGCCCAAAAGAATTATGGAGACTATTATGAATAGAATGAATCAGGTAATTAAAAATCAAAGACTTATCTTTATTCTTGGGTTTCTATCAATAATTCTGTTCATTACACTAATTATTTTCTTTCAGTCTGATTCCTTACACTATTTGAAAATGAGTGAAGAGGATTCAGACTATTGTGTTCGGTTACCCTATACGGAAAATTTTGAGGGTAAGTCTTTCCGATATGTATGGAATACAGCACCAGCATATAAATGGGTGATAAAGAACTTCAAGGGAAATCATTATATAAAATGTGTTGCTTATAACGAGAATGAGAATTTTGTTGGAAACAATATATATCCTATTCTTATAGGAGATCACACTTGGGTAGACTATGATATGGCTTTTGACGTTAAACTTGAAGACAAAAGTTATGTTTTATTTGCTCCTTTTGCTGATTCAAATAGCAATCCTGAAACTGTTATAGATTATGGCGGCCGGGATCCATGGACTTTATATCTTGATTCTGATGGATGTCTCTTTTATCAGACTTTTCTTGGAAAGTGCAATTTGCTCTATGATTTCTCGGAGTCTAAAAATGTATTTTTTAAATATGAATGGAATCATATATCTTTGTATCACAACGAAGAGGAAATCTTAATGACAATTAATGGTATAGATATCGGGAAAGTAGCAGATTACCACGGCGATTATTACGGGCGTGTTTCATTTGGAGGAACAGTGGGAGTGATGATAGATAACATAGAGATTAATGCATGATAAGGAGGTGGTGGGTTTCAACAGTATTCTGCTTATAAATGATGTGATTAGTTAGATTAAAACGGAGGTGTTTATTTATGAAAAGAATTCTCTCGGTTATTATGTCCCTTTCCATTATTTTCATTGTAGGATTAAATTCTATAGCATACACTGATAAAGGCGATGCTATCTATGTGTATTCACAAGAAATACCTGATGAAGTAAATGTTTTTGCTCTTAATACAGCCAATAGTCTTTCTCCAGAATTGTATAAAGCACTAGATATAAAGGCGGTGGACACCTGTGATTTAAAACTTATGCAAGGATTTACCCCATATGAATATGACAATTGTGAACGGCAAGTGTACTATTTTCCGATTCAAGGAAGTGGAAGGATTATTGCTATGCTTAAAATTGTGGATAATGGAAACAACGATTATTCTGTTCAAATTGAACGAACAGATATAGAAGCATATTTGAATAGCCTTTCTAATACATCTGATGATCCTTTAGTACTTGTTATATCTGATGAATACTTATATTTTCTTGATTCAAGAAATAATTATACACAGGTAGAAGTTTTCTGGGCTTGTTATGAAGAAGTAGATTCTTGTGAGGATGAATTGCCGAATCTTGCTTATTCTGATATAACTTTCAACGATGGTGTTGTTGTCGAAATATCTGAGCGTACATCTAGTAGTTTATCAAATGCTCGAGATTTACCTTCTGCAGTTTCACTTTATGTTCCGTTTGTAAGCAACTACTCTAATTCAGATTATCCGGCTGGCGTATGTTGGGCATCGGCTGCTGCCTCTTTGATAAAGTATAGGTTGAGCACTTCAAGTTCAGCAGATAGTATTCGTGATGCTATTGTTGCTTATGGATATAATATCGCGTCAAATCATGTTACAGATAGCATGAAGAGTGCTATGGAAGGATACTTATCAATAACGATGACAAAAACTACAACGCTTTCTTTTTCTTCTGTTCAAAGTATTCTTAACTCAGATAAGCCAATATGGTCTCTTTGGACAAGAAGTGGAGGTGGACATTGTCTTGTTATACGGAATTACAGTATTAATTCAAGTGGTACAAAGTATTTTGGGTTTATGGATTGCAATAAAACATATTACACAGTTATGGTATATGGTCATTCATTTACTAATGGTACTTATGTATATACTTGGCAAACTTCCGTATATTGATACAATGGTGAGGCAAATTAATGAGTAGTTCACTGCTTTCAGATTTAGCATTATTAGATAAGTTTTATTAAGATTAAGGTGTCTATCTTCTAGATGGCACCTTTACTTTTGTATGAAGAATCCGAGAAAAATAGAATAGGAGTAATTAACCAAATCTATACTCGTGTCCTGTAAAGTAGAATAATGAATATTATTCTCTAAGCCTTAAAATTTTAGTATTCTCCTTTTGCGGGATAATTGATTTTAAGTTGCGATTTTTATAGTGCTCATAGATGTTTTGGCGAACGGACGAGTTTATTTAATCTAGCTTATGGCATATATTCATATGCTTATAACGACTACAAAGATTAATTCGATTGAATAAATCAAATTTTTAATATTCAAGACCCCAAGGAAGGAGTGTCCCCACACTTCGGGGTCTTGTTATGTTTTAGAAGCCGGTTGTATCAGTAAAGAGTAAGGCAGACAGCATAGTTATGTTAAAAATATTAATTATTTAAATTTCATAACATATTGATGGTTATCCTTAAGTGTTTTTACCAGAGTTATGATCTTAATGAACGCAGATATACAGTTTTAGGGACAATTTGTCTAAAATCGCCGCAGTTCTACTCGATTGTAGTACTAAACTTGTTGTGTAGTTACTTCGTATATGTTAAAAAGCAGATAGAAATATACTGGGAGGATACACTTATGGCAGTACATCATGGTGGCAAGGTTGGCAGTGCAGCAAAAACGTTAGCAAAGAAAGATTCTTCTAAACTCTCAAAAAGCAAAGCAGGGAAGACATTGGCTAATCATAAAGCCAAGAGTCATTAATATTTTGTAATTAGGTCAGGAGCATAGAATTATGAGTTATAGTCAATATCCATTTAATATCTTTAATCAGGATCTGTTAGCCGAGCAGATGAGGCAACAGATGATTATTAACGAACAGATTCGTCACCAGAATGAGCAACTAAACTATATTCTCGAGATGAAGAAGGCACTAAACGATTTCTGCAGCGCAGCTAAGAAGGTTTCACCCGAGTATCAACAATATGCAATGGAAGTAGTAATGGCAGAGATATTGAAGCAAGCGGGAGAATAGTAGCGGAAGGAGATGTATGTAATTGAGCAATGTGAATCTGATACAAAGTAAGATTTTACAATTGGAAGGTGGAGCCTTTCAGTCTTTGTTTGATGAATATCTTTATAAGAAATATAAGTTTACGAATATTCAAACGTTAGGGGTTCAGACGGCAACAAATAAGCCTACGAAAGGAACCCCGGATTCATATGTTTTAACTGAAGATGGGAAGTATATACTGATAAACTATGGAAGTGTGAATTCTCAACCTGCAGATAAGATAAGGGCAGATATTTTGTCATGCTTTAATTCTGCAAAATTGTCATTGGAGAAGGAAAAAATCAAGAAGATCATCTGTGGATATTGCTCTACTAATATTCATATAGAGCAGTTTAACAGCATTATGGAGATTCTAGAAGGAATAGAGATAGAACTTATCGGAATTGACACACTTTCTCATGACTTGGCTTTGATATATCCGCATATTGCCAAGAATCATCTTGGGGTTGAGATTGATACGAATCAATTTTTTGATATTGAGGATTTTGTCAAGGCTTATGATGCCAACGGTATCAATGCACCAATTGATTGTGAATTTTTACACCGCAAAGAAGAAATAGATGCTACATGTAAAAGCTTACACAATAATGCAGTGACAGTTTTGACAGGACCATCTGGAATAGGGAAAACCAGATTAGCGATAGAAGCATGCCGCGCACAGGATGATAAAGAATACAAGGTTTTTTGTGTTCGAAGTAATGGTAACTTTTTGTATGAAGACATAAAGTATTATATCGATAATCCTGGGAAATATATGCTATTCCTTGATGATGCCAATATGGTTGTCAGTTTGGATAATGTGTTACAAACTCTTTTGACACTTCCTACTGAGTATGAGATCAAAATTCTGATTACCGTACGTGATTATGCAAGGGAAAGAGTAATTACTACGGTATTGAAGTATACTACACCCGAAGTAATAGAGATAGGAAGGTTCACTGACGAAGAGATTAAGGACATTCTGAAAACAGATATTGGGATTTTAAATCCTGAATATTTGAAAAAAATATCAGAGATAGCTAATGGTAATGCTAGATTAGCTTTTTTGGCTGGAATCAGATCTGTAGATGAAGGATATCAGGCTATTTGCAATGCTGAAGACATATTTAGGAACTATTATGGTCGTATCTTAAGTGCAGCGGATCTTACAAAAGATGATATCTTAATGCTTTTTTTCATTACGGTTGCAGGTCCTGTTAAAGCAGAAGAGAATCAACTATATAATGATTTAAAAAATCAGTATGGAGACGAAATTAGAGAGAATGAAACAGTGGAAAAGCTTTATTCTCTCGAACTTGTTGATTGGTTTAAAAACGAAATAACTAAGGTTTCAGATCAAAGCCTTGGAAATTATATTTTGTATTATGTTCTGGTTGAAAAAAGATGGGTAAGTATTGAAGGCCTAATAGCTATTGCTTTTCCGCGATACAAGAATAAAGCAGTTTATGCATTAAAAACTATTATAGACATTTTTAATTCTGAGGATGTTGTTCGCTATGTTGAAAACTCCATTATTGCTGCGTGGAATAATGCTCCGGACGAGCAGAACATGGCATATTTAGAATCTTTCCACCAGGTGAATCCAGATAAAGCGCTGTGCATCATAAAAAAGAAGATAGAACAGGAAAAGCATGTGGATTTTGATATGCATAGCTTTGATGTGAATGCTAAAAAGAATATCCATTATATTTCCACAAAAGAAATAGGGATTCTAGGAGGATTTAAGTACACTGAGTCATTTGATGATTCGATAGAGCTTCTCGTATCATATTTTGAAAAGCGTCCAGATTTAATAATGGATTTTTATTTTGTGATTTGTGATTATCTTCTATTTGATAAAATTTCTTGGAATAACAAATACAAAAATGAAATTATGCTAATGGATAGGCTTTGGGAAGTAACTAAAAAAGGCGAAAATTATAATTTCAGTATACTTTATATCCATGTAGCGGAATATGCATTACAAACAGAGTTTTCCTATACAGAAGAAGTAAGGAATCGTAGAGCTTTCAACTTTGTTAGAGTGGCGATTGGATTCAATGAGGAAATAGCATTGTTGCGCCGTAAGATTTGGAAAACGTTGGGAATTCTGCGCACAAAAACAGAATACCGTGAAAAAGTCAATGATATCCTTTCTGAAGTTCATTTTGATGGTTTAGATGAGAAGAATTCCATAGCTTATTTACAATCTGACTTTGATACGATTTTTGCGGAAGTTATTAAGGAAGATGACATAGATTTCTTTGATGCAAAAATAATTGATAGATATAGAGAAGTTGCTGATGAAATAAATTGTCCGATTGATGATAGATATTTGATTTCTGATAAGAATCGTGATTTTAGGTTGTACAGGATTCTATCGAGAGAATATTTGAACGGTAGGACCATTGACGAAAACGAGAAAATACGAAAGTCCAATATAGCTGAGGAGTTTGATTCCTATAGTATCGAAAACTATATAGAACTGTTTAAAACATGCAATTTCTTACACGATACTATTGGTGAAAACAATCTCTGGTCATTAAGCAGGAGCCTTGATATAGTTTTTGAATTATTAGAAATAAATCCGGATTTTTATGTAAATGTGATTAAAGAGTATTTCAAAAGTAACGCACCATTCATACTAAATGGTTATAGGCAAGTTGTTTTTTTGCTTTCTAATATTGGTTACGAAAAAACATATAATCTGATGAACGGAGCTGAGTATCGAAGGAAAGATACGTGGTTGTCTCTGATTTGGGAGTGTATAAACGAACGTGATATCACGGATGTAGTTATTCATGATTACAGTTTTTTTTCGGAAAGAACATTGGTAGGAGATAATCCAATAATACCTTCGCTTACACTGTTGGCAAAGTTTGGGGAAAGAGATAGCGGGTTAAGGAATAGCATTCTTAAACGAATAGTGGAAAAAGAAGACTTGTCAGCAGCTTTTTTGAAATATGTGTTCAGAGATGAAGATATAAAAGTTATTTTGGATCTTTTTCATGATGATTTTGACACACTATCCCAAATTTATATGAACGCGCTAAAAATATGTGAGCATGTAGATTATGGTGGAAAATTGTTTATTAAAATATTCGAACAAAGGTCGAACATATGGAAAGAGTACGTGGATTGGATAAAGAACCATTCACGTTGTGATGGATATGAACAAAAGATATTTGAGATGATTTGGACAACTGAGAAGTGGCAAGAATGTATCAACTACGCGTATTCGGTTATTGTAGATGATGATATGGTCTTTTTTATAGTGCATCCAGCTCGATTGCTTTTTGGTCGAGCAGAACAAGAACCGGATGTTGTTAAAAACAGAAAAAAGCAATGGCTTCTTGATAGTTTACATGAGAATAGTAAGGATGTATCTAAATGCAGCAAGTTAATTGATGTGGTTGTTAATGTTATGCCACATTGGAAGTTGGATTTCATTCTTGAGTATTTAAATGATAACCAAAATGTTGAAGATTTTAAGAAAATACACTTATTTCCAATGTCAGCTTCGTGGTCGGGAAGTGAAGTCCCATTGATATTAGACAAGATACAATTTCTGCAGAGTCTTAAAGAAAAAGTGAAGGGTGCTGCATATATTGAACACAGGGAATATATCGATGAATACCAAAGAGATCTTGAGGAGTATAAAAGAAAGGTTGAGCTAAGAGAATACATAGAAGAGGTTGATTATTCATAAAATAGTCTTGAATATGCTTTGTTTCACTGATATTATATATTTCAACAATACGTTGAAACGAGGTGATTTGGTGAAATCGTTAATGTATTCTGCTGAATCTATAATAGAAAACATATTGTCTGATATTCCAAGTATAGAGGGTATCAGAATTAAAGAGCGTAACAAAAATGGATTTGTTATCTCATTTATTATGGATGACAATAATCAAAAAGAGATAAGGATACTTTGGTTGGATCATGCTTTCCCGAAGAATGTAGTAAACATGCTTGAGGCTAATCCATCAGATGATTATAGAATCGTTATGGCTCCGTATATTAGTGAGGATGCAGCAAAGATCTGTAAGGATAAAGGAGTCGGATATTGCGATATATCAATGAATTGCATGATACTGTTCGAATATATATATATTCATTTCAAAGGCAATCCTAATAAGTATCCTGCAGATAATCAGGCTAAATCATTATTTAAGGCTTCTTCTAAAATGACGTCGTTGATTCTTCGTGTATTATTGAATGATGTTTCTGTAAAATGGAAGATCAAAGATTTATCTAAAAAAGTTAAATGCAGTATTGGCCTGGTTTCCAGAGTGAAAACATATTTATGCAATCATATGTGGGCTGAAGCTGATCCTGATGGTTTTTTTGTTACCAATCCTGAATCGCTTATGAAGTCGTGGAGCGAGGCATACAGCAATCCTGAAACCATAAACTGCTATACACTTGATAGTCTATCTCTTTTTGAACAAAAGTGTTATGAGGCTTACCGGGATACTGGTATCAATGCTTGTCTTACAGGTTTTTCTGGTGGTGTAAGGTATTCGCCTGTAGTAAGATACTCGAAGGTACATGTATGGGTCGAGCGGGAAAAAATAAATGAATTCATTAGTAATACCGGTTGTAAAGTAGTGGATTCAGGTTCAAATATAACTATATATATAGCTGACGGTGAAGAGGTCTTTTCTAACTGTAAAGTAATAGATAATAGCAGAGTTGCTTCTCCAGTACAGATATATTTGGACTGTATGCAGCTTAAGGGAAGAGGAGAAGAAATGGCTGAAAGCATATTCAACAAGGAGATTAAGAAGTAATGCGTGACGAAGAATTGAGAAGCAGTCGTGATTATAACGAAGGTCAGAAAGAGGCTGCACACAGAATTCTGATTGAATTGGTCAATTTGTTTGATGAATATCGAGATGATATTCGAATTGTCGGGGGATGGGTACCGGATCTGATGTTTCCGGATGAGGGGCATATCGGAAGTGTTGATGTGGATGTTTTGATTAATCACTTGAATTTGAAAGATGCAGGTTATCAGACGATGTCAAGAATACTGCTGAAAAACGGATATACGGAGCATCCAGATAAGTACTTTACCTTTGTAAAACAAGTAACCGTAGATGGTATTCAATATGATGTTGATGTAGATATTCTTGCCGGCAAATACGGAGGAACAAGTGGTGAAAAAAGAGGCCAACATATTCAAGGCTTAAAAGCACTTAAAGCTACTGGTGGCAATTATGCGTTTGAGTTTGAGCCGCAAGTTATTGATGTTCAAGCAAAAAGACCTGATGGGGCGATTGATTCCGCAAGGGTAAATGTAGTAGCCATTGTTCCGTACATTATAATGAAAACCGCAGCACTTGGCAGAGGAAAGCCTAAAGATGCATATGATATTTATTTTCTAATTAAGCATTATAAAAATAGTGTAAAAGAATTGGCGCAGTTATTTAAAGAATGTGGAGATGCGAAGCTGATTCAAGAGATGAAAGATAAGCTTTCAAAAAAGTTTGGTTCTCCGAATCATGCTGGACCTGTTGATGTTGTAGCATTTATGGACTTGGAAGATAACGATGAAATTGAGTTTGTGAAACGAGATGCCTATGAACAGGTTCAAACTTTAATAGAGAATATTTGATTGTATATTTTTAGTATTGTGGTCAAAAATGAGAATGGCGATGATTATTATATTGTTATGGAGTGTAGCAACCGGAATAAAGGATTTGTTCAGACACAAGTTGTGTTTACTTTAGGTGGGTGTATGTAGATCCCCAAAAGCAGGCAGAGAATTATATACATAATGTACTTTAATATATAGGTGATATTAAGAAAGATTATATTTGTTCAAAAAATGAAGTATTTGAATTATCTAGTATATGTTGGAAGCGTGGTTATACGCTCGGGCGAAACAGTAGATATTTATGAGTTAAATGAAATTTCTGATGTAAACGTTTTAAGAGAATGGGCTGATCATTTTCGACAAAACTACTGTTCAGACACGCTTTTAGATGTTTTGCGAGCTGGATTTGGGTTGAGCCGAAAAGACTATTTAAATACGTATAAATTTCCGAGTGACAGATTGGGCTTTGGACCGGGTACACGGTCCGGAGATTTTGCTGAGTTGTTAATTTCCGACTATCTTGAATTCGTTCATCATTTTTATGTTCCTAAGGATAGATATGAGTTTAAATTTAATCCCAATACTTCCTCACAAGGAACAGATGTTATTGGGTTGAAAATGCATATGGGAAATTCTAGACAAGATGACGAAATGATAGTCTTTGAGGTAAAGTGTCAAGCTTCTGCGGGTAAACCAGAAAATCGTCTATGCGATGCCATAACGGATTCTGTAAAAGATCCAGTTCGTAAGGGTGAAACATTAAATGCCATACGTCAGAGAGCTATTGAATCAAATAACACAGAAAAAGCAGACTTGATAATGCGATTTCAGAATGAGGTTGAGGATCCATACATCATGTCTTATGGAGTAGCGGCGATTTTTGATAGCGCAGTCTACCGAGAAGAGTTGGTAAAAGCATGCGAAGTGCCTATTACACATCCAAGTGGTATTAATTCTTTAATTATCATAAAAAAAGAAAAACTAATGGGCCTGATTCATAGTTTGTACGAAATGGCGGCAGATTGTTAAGATGAGACGAATTGACTATTATTTACAAAGGACTCAAGCAGCAGCTCGAGAAGAAGAATTTGAAGTTCCACACGAGTTTAGATCTGATAAAGATGTAAGTTTCGAGGATCTTGTGCCATATACTATTGCACTTCTTTCAAGAACCGCAAACATAGTTTTAAACAAGGATGATAATCAATTATTAGCCAGAAAAGATGCGTTGAATTTTGTTGCTGGATATTTTTATGCTTTTTTTCAAACGCATACTTTACCAGAACACGATGAATATATTAAATTGTTAGCTGCCGCTGCTTTCTTTTTCTCTGAACAGCTAGGGAGTTCACAAGTATTGTCGGGAATGGTATCTGATGGCAATCTTGCTAATCAATGTTATTTGTCGTTAGTTTTAAAGAAAATTTTGAATAATGACATTGATTTTTCGGTTGATGAAAGTAAGTACTATGCAAAGGAACTCCAGAATTGCATATGTTCATTTAAAGCATCCGTCTGTTCTACCATGAGTTTTGACGATGAGACAATCTATATACTAAGGAGTCTTGTATATAAACAAGGATCAGATCGAGATGTTTTGATGGTTGATTTAATCTGTGCCATTATACTATTAAAGAGCAAAAACTCTGCATATAAAATGTTATCTGATTATTCTGATGTCCCCGAAGATAGTATTCGAGAGATGATTGGTGCGAAGACAATTATCACTGAGTTTTGGCCAGCACAGACATATCTTGCAAGGAATGGTTTTTTTCAAGGCGGTTCAGGCATAGTTCAATTGCCAACGGGTGCTGGAAAAACAAAGTCAATTTCGCTTTGTATCTTTTCGTTTTTATTTGCCAATACTGTGGGTGTATCAATTGTAATTGCACCTTTTAGAGCTCTGTGCCGAGAAATCAGCGCCGATTTAAAACGTGCCTTTAGTTACTCCCCTGACATCGAAATAGTAGAAATTTCCGATTTGTTACAAAAGGACTATGATGATCTGATATTCTTTGGGAATAATAAGAGGAATGTGGTTGTAATAACGCCCGAGAAGTTGATGTTTGTTCTGGATCAAGATGAGAATATAGCATCATCAATTGGTCAAATAATATTCGATGAAGGACATCTTTTTGAGGATAATACGAGAGGGACTAATTATGAATTATTGATTAGTTTATTGTTGACGAAAACGCCTGCATCTACACAAAGAATCCTTATTTCAGCGATTATAGGTGAGGTTGATTCGCTTAATTCGTGGTTAACCGGAGGAACAGGTAGTGTTATTGAAAACGATAGCTTCTTAACCACAAAGAAAAATGCAGTTGCTTTGAGATTATCGAACCTACGTCGTGAGGTTTACTTTGGTTTTGATTATTTGAATCGTGATAATATGGATTATTATGATTATTACGTACCCAGAGTTATCAAACAGATTCAACTATCGGATGGTACACTGTTTCCATTTAATCCCGAAGATCTTTCTATTGCAACGGCCTTAAGACTTGTTACCAATGACAATTGCATCATGTTTTGTGGAATCCGTAATAGAGCTAATAAATTAATGGAAAGAATTGTTACATTAAAACGCCTAGGACTCGATATTTCTGCTCTTTCCGAGCGAAATAATAGTGATGAGCAAACTAAAATAATGCGTTTGATAGAGCTCGAGTATGGCAATACAAGCAATTATTATGAGGCTGCTAGGGACGGCGTATTTGTTCATCATGCCCAAATCTCTGATGGAATAAAATCTTGTCTTGAATATGCAATTCAAAAATCAGATATTTCTTGTTTGATCTGCACTTCAACGCTATCTCAGGGTGTCAATATGCGAATAAAGCATATGATTATCTGCAGTCTTCAATTAGGAGATGGATGGATATCACAGCGAGATTTCCAAAATTTAATTGGTAGAGTCGGACGTCCGGGAATGTATATCGAAGGCAATGTTTTTTATACGGATTATATTGCCTACACCAAAAAATCTTATGGTTGGAAAAAGTTTAAATCACTCTGGACAACCAATAACAGTATATGTACCAGCCAGTTATGGCGATTGTGCAAGGAGCAAAAAATTGGAGACCGAACAATTATATTTTCATCATACATTTTGTTCTATTATGAGAACGATAAAAATGATGAGAGAATCATTGAACAGTTAAGAATGTACGACTCTGAACACAAGGCATATGAGGGGAAGTGGACAGATATTTGGGAGCAGACCAAGGATGTGTTAAATAGATTAGAATCATTCGTTGCTTCTTTTGAGTCGGGTGACTATATTCCGGATTTTATAAATAAATCATTGGCTGGACAAAGGCTTAATACTGATGAATCAAAAAGGCTTCATCTGGTTATAAGTTCTGTTTATTCATATGTAAACAGAGCATTGATTAGTGTTGAATCAAGACAATTATATTCAAAATCTCTCATGGATGTTCAAAGGTATCTTTCTGTAGCTAAAGATGTAGATATTTTTGTGTCAGATAATATGATGAATGTTGATGAATGGATTTTGTATATGTTAATCCAGTATGGAGAGGCAAAAGTAATAAGGAAGGTCGATAAAAATGTGTTGGTTAAAATAGCAGAATTATGGGTTTCTGGATGCAGTTATGCTGCGATTCTAAAACACTGTCAAGAAAACCATTATCAGATTATTAAGAGAAAGAATCCAGGACAGTTTACACTTGAAGAGATAATTGAGATATGTGATCGTGGGTTTGGTTATTCTTCTACAATTGTTATCAATTCAATACTACTGTTGTTGGATTCTCGTTCAGATTCCAATCAACTGATCATAACTCGAATCAAAGAATATGCGGCCCAGTTAAAGTATGGATTGCCTAATTTGAAGGATATCCTTTTATACGAGATAGGAATAAATGATCGGTCAGTAGTAATGGAATTATCATCTTTGATTTCCGTTGATTGCTCGGACAAAGATGAATTGATATCCATCCTTCAACGATATAAAGAAATAGTGGTTGATACGCTGAACAAATATCCGAAGTATTTCTTAAATAATATTCACAATTTAATTAATTAGGTGCAATAGACATACATTGCAGTAATGCCAAGGAGCGAATATATCGATAACAATAACAAAAGCTTGATATTATTAAACAAACAGCGGAGAATGTTTACAGTATTATGATAGGCAAAGAATGAGGGTTGACGATTTTAAACCCCATACATTATATTATGTTAAATGGTGAAGTAATCGAACCAAGATCTGTTTGATGATACCAACGTCAAACGATGGTGATTATCTAAATAATAAATAAGCATTTTTAAGCAGTCATAATGAAAAATTGGATAACAACGGATTATCAATTGCATAGGAGTTTTCTAAAAATATTATTGGTCAACGTATAGTTATATAAAAAATATAAATAATATTATTTTCATAAAACATGTGGTTTCTTATTCTTAGGTGTTTTTGCCAGAGTTATGATTTCGATGAGCGTTGAGATACATTTTTAGGGACAATTTGTTTGAATTGTCTGCAGTTCATCTCAATTGTGTTGCTGATTTTGTTGTGTAGTTATTCCGCATATGATAAAAAGCAGATAGAATTATATAAGGAGGCTGCATTTATGGCTGTGCATCATGGCTGCAAGGTTGGCAGCGCAGCAAAAAAACGTTAGCAAAGAAAGATCCCTCAAAGCCTGCAAAAAGCAGAGCCGGGAAGAAATTGGCCGATTGTAAAGCTAAGAGACATTGACATATTGTGTTTGCTTAGGAACGTCTAAAGAACAACTAAAGCAATGATGGTATTTCTGGTCTATTCTTCATTCTTGTCTTAATCTGCTTTACGATGTTTTATTTATTGTTAATCTGTTTCAAACGAGAAGGTAAAACTACTTAATGATTCTATAGGTATTATATCGGAATCAGCAACTTTGCCAATATTAACCCAAAGATGATCATTTCCTTCACTAATCATTGGGCTTGAACTTCCAAGCACAAGTCTATATTCGTTTTGCATTCTGTATTCCTTTCTTTTTCTGAAAAAGTCTTGATACATTCCCATTTTATGGTTTTCATCTACTTTAAGAGACATAGAACTTTCAATGTCAAAGTATTCAATCGGTGATGCTAAAAAATATGAATCACCGGCATGCGCATTGTTATACTCAATCAACTTATTCCTCAGCGATGATAGATTGACTACTGTAAAGTATTTTCCAAATTTCGTTAATTCATCAACATACTCTTTTTTTATGCAACACCTAGTCTGATTAACTATAATAAGCATTTCCGGTGTAATCAAAGTTGCACAGAAAATAGGCACCATATCATCGCCATGGAAACCCATAGTCAAATCTTTAAGACCTTTAGTTTTATCAAAAAATAATCTTTCCTTGGTTTTAGGATTTTCAATAACTATATGAATCAAATCGCTATTGAGTGGTCTTTTTCCATCAAAAGGGTCCCCACGATAATTGTTTTCTACTTTTCTAAAATAGCCAGCAGAATTCATATAAAGCTTTCCGTTCAGAAAATCATTCAAATAATTCTCCTTCTCAGCAATTTTGACTATTAAAGGTGGAAAGTTATTTCTTAATAATTCTTCCGTAATAATCATTGGCATGTGTTGCGCTCCTTACCGATATTAAATATATACGATGAATTAAGATATGAATGTTTTAGCACGAGATAACTATTCGTTAATGATCATTATCATTTATTCCTTAAATTTTGTCTTAATTATTATTTTTGTTTTTTCTGCTCAGCCGTTTCTTGGTGGTTATAGGAATCTTTTGATTCCTTATAATGGATTTTATGTAAAGAAGAATTATTCAAAATGGCGAGGGTAGTGTTGATAAACAAATTGGGGGTACCCGAGTATTATTATAACTTTTTGCGCGGAAAAATCAGTTATCCAAAACACAATATATGGTAATATATCTAAAATGATTTGTTAAATGAACATTTGGTTTCTATACAACAATTTGATGCTTAAGTTTTCTAATTTGACAAATGTTGTTTTACGAGGTTGAGCATGTTTGATAATCCGAAAGTCTTTATTTCATATAGCCATATAGATAATGATTATGAACAAAAAGTCATTTCTTTTGCTAATCGTCTCCGTAAAGAAGGCATTGATGCAAGCGTAGATTTGTATGAAGATTCTCCTTCAGAAGGCTGGCAGTGTTGGATGGAGAATCAAATTGCCAACGCAGACTACGTAGTGATAATTAACTGCAAAAGCTATTACGATAAGTTTTACAAGAATCAAGGAAAAGGTATCAGTTGGGAAGTGAAGATCATTTATCAATTTTTGTATGATCTTGGAGGCACAATACAAAATTTATTCCGGTGTTCTTTGATGAAAATGATGTCCAGTATATTCTTACACCACTAAAGTCTTATACTTATTATAATATTGGCACAAATATAGGATTTGATGATTTGTATTGGCGTTTGAGAGGAATTTCCAAAAGAGACAAACCGCCGCTTGGATCATTGAGACCCCTTCCGGAGAAGAAACAAATGACAATGTTCTTTTCTTCTCCAATCGATGTGGAAAAGTGGGATCTTGCAGAGTGGAAAGGTATCGTATACTTTTTTACTCCTTCCAAAGCGCCAATAGTGGGTTTTTTGTTTAAAAATTATGATATGGGACGTAATATCTTTAATGAATGGAAGAAAAAAGCGAACAATGGATTTGCGGACGATTTTTTATCAGTAACTTATATTGTTCCGCCATTCCCGAAGGAATGTTGGATTTATAAAGAAGACGAGTGCAATAAAGGGAATGGATATATTGTTCATATAGATGCAAATATCAATAGAGCCTATTCTCGAGCTCGCAGTTTTGGGCTAGAAGATAATGAAATTATATTGACAACAATTAGTCGATTCCGTTGGATGCCAGAAACAAACGGAAATGAGAATAGAATGAAATTGCAAAGATTAACAAGTTCTGGAAAGGGATACTATATTGTTCCTGTTGGCATGAAAACATGGTCATATAATTCTAAACAGGATTTTAGCGATAATATCCTGATGGATTTTTCAGATATGGTATTGATGAAAAATCTTATGTTTAAACGAGGCGTAGATATAAGTAATGATGATCCGTCACGTGTAGTGTTCGCAAAGAATAGGATATAATGATTTCCAAAGGCTAATGAATTATTAATAATAGCTAACTAAGTATTTATGTTTACTCCGACAAACTCTTCGAAATAAAACATATTTATATTAACGAGTTTGCAAACAGTTCACCATATATATTTGACGTTGCCAGCTTACGACTATATAATTTAGTCGCAAGCTAAGTCGTAAGTGAAATCGTATGTTCATAGGAGACAATATATGGCAATTCCCATCGCAATTGAAAATCTATTAACGGAGAATATCGTTGAATGGGCGAGAATAGAGTTTAAAGAGGGATGGAATCCAGATACAACACTGAAAACCATAAGTGCTTTTGCTAATGATATAGATAACTGGGGTGGTGGCTATATTGTTATAGGTGCAAAGGAAAAAGACGGCAAAGTAGTCAGGCCGGTAAATGGAATATCACCTGATTCAGTAGATAAGATACAAAAGGAAATTCTTAGGTATTGTAAGTATTTGAGACCTGTTTATATTCCTCAGACAGAGCCTGTTATGTTTGAAGGAAAGATGCTTCTGTTGATATGGTGTCCGGGCGGATATGAACGACCATATGCATGTCCTAAGTCACCGGATTCAAAGAACAGCGAGAAGATATACTATATTCGCAAATTGTCCAGCACGATCGAAGCTACCAACTTAGATGTTAAGGAACTAATGTCTTTAACACATAATGTACCGTTTGATGACAGGATCAATCCTAAAGCTGAAATGAAGGATCTAAAATATCCGATTATCAGAAATTACCTTCAGAATGTAAACAGCAGCCTAATTAATGATATTGATAATTTGGATGTGGTTCAAATAGCAAAGTATCTGCGAATCGCAGACGGACCAACGGAATACTATAAACCGTTGAATGTTGGCTTGCTGTTCTTTAATGATCATCCGGAAACATTTTTCCCGTATAGCCAGATAGAAGTAGTTAATATACCTGATCCAACTGGACAGGGAATGGAGGAACGCCTTTTCGCTGGCCCAATAGATGAACAGCTGCGGGATGCACTCAGTTACATAAAGAACAATGTAATCGCCGAGAAGATATTTAAGGTTCCAGGACAAGCTGAAGCTGTAAGAGTAAAGAACTACAGTTATGAGGCAATAGAGGAATTCTTATCTAATGCTATATATCATAAGTCTTATCAGATCCATGAACCAGTTACAGTAAGAATAGAAGCTGATAAGATCGAAATAACCAGTACACCGGGACCGGACAGATCTATCACAGATGACGATATCCGTAATTATCAGATGAGGACTAGGAGATACAGAAACAGAAGAATCGGCGATTTTCTCAAAGAGTTGCACCTTGTAGAAGGAAGAAATACCGGTATTCCGACAGCTCTAAGATCAATAAAAGAAAATGGTTCTCCGTTGCCGAAACTTCTTACTGATGAAGAACGTTCATTTTTCTCTGTAATTATTCCGATACATGAAGCGTTTTTGAATGAAAAAAATATAAATAATATTTCTGGATCTACTGTTGACAAAACGGCACCAAAGCGTAGAACAAAAGAACAGATAAAAGAATTAATTCTGGATGTATTGTCTGTTGAAAGTGTATCGACCAATGAGCTATATAAAAAGCTAGGGTATTCCGGTAATGCATCAAAAACATTTAGGAGCTGCATTGAGGAATTGATTGCCGAAGGGAAGATAAGGTATGGTGCGGAGTATAAGCAGGATTCAAATAACGTGTTGAAAATGAATAAATATGAATAGTTCATAATAATATGATGGGAAAAGACGGATCGTATTAATCAAAAAGATCATAGCGTTATTAATGTGTTTGGTTTTCAAAAACATATAAGCGTAGAGAGTTTTAGAATTCTATATAAAAAGTACTAATTCATATACAAGTGGTAGAATTTAATATATAAAGCATATTTAGAATAAAGATAATAAAATTAAGATGGATGTATATTTTATAGTTGAGGTCAATAATGAACAGCAATACCATATTATTTGAAGAGAATTATATATTTCGGAACAATCGAACAATTACTACTAACAATGATATTGCACTTACTGAATTAGTAGCAAATTCCTGGGATGCTGGCGCTCACAATGTGAATATAACTATTCCAATAGAAAAAGATAATGAAATATGTATTGAAGATGATGGAATTGGTATGACGGATGATGAATTTCATAACCGTTGGATGACATTAAATTATGATCGCCAAAAAAGACAAGGAAGAGAAGTGGTTTTTCCTAAAGGCGTTATTGGGTCAAAACGAATAGCGTATGGTAGAAACGGCGTTGGTCGACATGGAATGCTTTGCTTTTCAGATAGTTATACGGTTGAAACATGGAAGGAAGGAAAACGAAATATTTACGAAATTGCACTTTCTAAAGGGAATGCTCCATTTAAAATAATTAATCATTCAGTTGATGATAAAGATGGACATGGCACCAAGATTTATGCGAAATTAACTAAGCATCTACCAGAAGCTGACGCTATGATGAATATTCTGTCGGCTAGATTTTTATATGATCCGGGTTTTTCGGTGAGAATTAATGGAAAACTTTTAAATCTCTCTAATCACAAAGGTATTGTCTTTTCAAAAGAGTTCTCGCCATTATCTAATATAAATATTTCTATGACAGTAGTTGATTCTGAGAAAACAGCCATTAAATCTCAACAACATGGAATTGCATTCTGGATTTCAGGTCGTTTAGTAGGGCAACCATCTTGGACATATGGGAGATTAACATTCCTTGATGGTAGATATAAAGCTGCCAAGAGATTTACTATAATTCTGATGACGGATGATTTGATTAATGATGTGCTTCCTGATTGGAGTGGTTTTGTGGATTCTGAAAACATGAACACAGTATATCATTCGATAAAAATCGAAGTTGATGGTTTTATTAAAAACATGATGAAAGATCAGATTAATGAAATTAGACTTGATGTCATTAGAGAGGTGCGAGATGATCTCGAAGAATTAAATGTTATGGGTCAACGGAACATTTCTGCTTTTATTGAAAAGGTAACAGATAGTAATCCTATGTTTTCTCCTGAATACTTACAAACTTCAGTTGAAGCAATGATTTCAATCGAAAAAGCGAAAAAAGGAGCATTACTGCTTAGCCAATTAAGTCAGATGACACCGGAACAACTTGATAAACTTTCAGATATTTTGAATGCCTGGAATATAGAAGACATAGCCACTATATTAAGTGAGATAGATAAGCGTATAGTTGTTATTGAGGCTATAGAGAGATTATTCAATGATAGTTCAATCGATGAACTACATACATTGCATCCACTTATTCTTAATTCAAGATGGTTATTTGGTTCTCAATATGATTCTCCTATGTTTGTATCAAATTCTACATTATCAACTGTAATCAAATCTCTATTCAATGAAGAAGATTATGATTTGGAAGAATTAAATAATCCGAGGAGAAGACCAGACATTGTATGTTTAAAGAGTTTTTCTGTGAAAGCAGTATGCACTGAAAGAATTGATAAAAATGATAAAGTTATTATGAAACCTGATCAAATACTTGTAGTAGAGGTTAAAAGAGGTGGTTTTGAGATTACTGATCGAGAGATTAGTCAGACTGAGTATTATGTTCGTCAGATTAGAAAAGCGACAGTTCTTCATAATTCTGCTACAATTGATGCGTTTGTTGTTGGTGCGAGCCTTGGGGATATTGACCCAGAGAAAGTAACAAGTAGTGGGAACATACATGCTGTTACATATAGTCAATTAGTGGATACTGCTAATACTAAGTTATTTAGATTGAAAGAACTCCTTCAGGAGCATTATGATGCGATTGGGAAAGAGAGCATCGTTGAACAAGCACTTAAAGAACCCAAACAATTAAAACTAGATATTTGATTAATTGCTTTTGGTTTCGATGATTTATAATTTTATTTCTAAATTAATAATGTGATTGTCATATTAGACATCAAAAAGTGACAGTGATATATATATTAATTGATATAATTAATTACAAATGGAAAAAAGAAGGAGTTGTGAATATGGAAGCCTTATGTTACGAACCCAAATATACTTCGTATAGATTTGTTGAATGTTTATTTGCTGCTTTGGTTAATTGTGGTTGTTTCGTGGTGGATATGCAAAGTCTTGTTGAGAAGATATATATATATAAACATGATAATCCAGAGACAACTGACCTCTTTGAAGATATAGAATTTAGGAAGGGTCCAGGGTATGTTGTTTCTGATGATATAGAATCGGGCATTTGTTGTTTGCAAACATTTAATGAAGTAGGCAAAATTAACCCTAGATACGAGAAACTCATTATTTTCTTATCTGATGAAGATGCCGAAGATATTTTGAAAAAATGTGATTTAAGAGATAGAAACTTTTTCCTGTCATTGGCGCTTAGTTTGCAGAAACAATTATGAATAAGATTTTAGATGTTATAAATTCAGACGAATATAAAGCTATAGAAATTGATATCAATAATTTTGTAAGAGACAAGTTGTGTAATTACAAGGTTAGTATTACTTCTAAAAAGACTATTCATGATCCCGTGTGGGGATCAATTGATTATCAAGCTTGGGAGATGCAATTAATTGATTCTCCGCTTTTTCAACGTCTTAGAAATGTTAATCAAGTCGGATTGGCAATGTTTACCTATCCCGCTGCAAGGCATTCGAGATTTGAGCATTCATTAGGTGTGGTGTCGGCGGTAAAATTAATGTGTAATAGAATAACAGGCAACACAAACAATGGAATTGAAATAACCGCAGAGGTTCGAAATTGCATTGTTTTAGCAGCATTATTGCATGATATAGGACATTGTTTTTATTCGCATTTATCTGAAAAAATATATGGGGAAATTGAAGTTTTTTGTAAATTAAAGAAAATAATTAATTCAAAATTGGAATTAAAACCTAAACCTCATGAGATACTGTCATTTATAATTGTTAATTCAGAAGCATTTCGAAGTTTCTTTTTTTCAAAAATATCTTATCCTAACAAAGAGAAATACAAGGATAGTCTTTTTGTTGATGTTGGTTCTATGATAATAGGCTATCCTGTAACGCGTGATGGAATTAAGAGATCATTTCAGACTAATATAATTAATGGCCCTTTAGATGCTGATAAACTTGACTATATCCGACGTGATGCATACACTGCGGGATTGCCATTACAGTATGATATTGAAAGACTTTTCACTAAACTTAGAATACATAAAGTGTGCAGTGAAAACGGTATTGAAGAACAAATTTTGGTCATTGATATTAATGGTGTAACTGCGGTCGAGGAGCTAACATTTTGTAAAATCATGCTTTTTAGTTATATCTATTATCACCAAAAAGTGTTGATTTCGGAAAATATAATTCAAGATTATGCATGTTCGCTATGGAAACTAGGCATACTTAATAAGATTTCTGATTTTTTAGAGTATACAGATTCGGATATATTATCACTCTCAATCAAACAAAATGGCAGACAACCATTTCCTGAATACGGTAATATAGACTTGAATGAATTAGCTGATAATATTAGATATAGAAATTTGCCAAAAAGATGTTTTGAATTATCTCAAGCCAATGTTAAAAACAAAAAAATAGGTTTTGAAGGTGATGAATGGGAAAGTAATTGTTCCAAGATTATTAAGTCAATTAGAGAAACCAACGAGCAAAATTTAGATAAATTGGCTAGTATGCTGATTAAAGAAACTAGGAGTTTAATGGAAGGAAATGATACGGTAAATTTCCGAAAGATGTTAGATCCATATATAGAGAAAAGCTTTGATTTCATGTTGGAGAAACGCAGAGAGTTTTTTGAGGAAATAAAAAAAGAGTATATTAGTGAAAATAGAGAAGTTAATTTTTCTACTTTTGATATTCACATTATATTTCCTAAACTAGTTGACTATGGAAATATGAAAGAAAAAGTAGTTTTGGGATTAGATAGACAATCTTTGCTTACAGTTAATGATTTTGTCAAGTTAAGCGATTGGGCAGATAGTTTTAATTCAAATAAATGGCGAGGATATGTGTTTGTAAGCGATAAAATAGATATAAGAATAGCTTACCGTGTTGCTTCAAGATTGATTTTGGGAGATAGTCACGAATTGAAGAATCCGCAAGCTCTTTTAAAAGGAATATAAACCAGATATTTGATTGTTCTTAAGTATTCTATAATGCACCTTGATAATTGAATATTAGCCTTGTTATACACAAATAGGTGTGCATATAAGGATTATGGTATTCAATATAACCATCCTAGTCTTTTGTGTTTCCTAGGTTTGTTAGGAACAGGACTTGTTCCCAAAATGTTCCCAAAAACAATGAAAAAACGACGGAATACAAAGAATAGCTTGTTTTTCATATCTATATATTGTGTTTTCCAAATTGGATAGAATCAATATATATCAAGTCCGCATAGAACTCGAATAATTGCAAAACGCTGGAAATGCCCTAAAATAGGGCATTTCACTTTTTAAAGCCACCAAAAAGCCACCAAAATTAGTTTTTAACCATAAGGGACCAATTGTATTTGTTTTCTATGGAACTTACAACAATTGGCTCTATGAAGTCTCCAAAAGCCAGTAATGCTGATAATCCAGGTATAAAATTGCCAACTAATTTAAAAGATCTAGTTACTATATGATTTGATACTCTCTTATATTTTCCAAGATGTTCAAGAGCACAATTTGCTTTTATTAGGTCGCTTTTCATTTTCTGTGCCAAAACGAATTCACCGCTCTCTACATGTTTTACCCATTGATTCATGACTTTTCTAAAAGATATTAGGTTTTCATCCTTACGAAATTTAAAGACATCATCGAATGTCTCAGGCATAGGAATAATCTGTAGATCACTAATGTATTTGCATTGTGTTAAATACACTTTTTCGATGTCATCAATGCTTTTTTGCTTATTTGACATCCGGAAGATACTACTTGCATAAGATACATTTGCAAATTCAGAAAGATAAATACTATCAATTAAATTAAAAAGATAATCTGTTGGATCTATTTCGTGAAAGGTAATATCGGGTATTCGACGTTCAAAAAAAGAACTGTAATAGTGATTAAATTGACTAAGGTCAACTTCAAAATCACCATCTATTAATAAATCAAACACTATCCTAAAATCATTATTGAGTGAAAATTTCTTATTATCTTTATAAAATGTCAAATCATTAATTTCATAACCTGTTTCATCTTTTATACGTTTATAAATGGAGCGTAATAAATCTTCTTTATAGAATGAAGCTATTTGTTTTGCTTGATCGACACATCCAAATTCGTTGTAAATCCCATCTCTAAATCCACCATGTCCATTAACAATACAAGATTTATTCTCATCAATAATACCTTCTTCTATAAATGTATCCCATGAATAATCTGAAATGCTTGAATCAAGATGCTCATACATCATGATTAGAAATAGAAATTCTCTATAGCCTGACGGTCTGCGAGATGGTATAGATGTTATAGAACTCACTCCGTCATATAATAAGTTTTCTTTATTGGCTATTATTTCAAGATCTTGCAAACGCTTTGTATCTAAAAATATCGTATCAAAAGTATTTTGTTTCATCACAAATCCCCCGCAAAAAACACATCATTGTTTCTAAAAATATACATTAGTGACTAGATCCTCAGATAGGCTTTGGTTTATTTTCTTAAATCATCGCGGCAGGTTATCGATGCACATATAATAGACACCGAGCCTCTTGATCCGCTCTGCCTCATCTTGCTTGAAGCGGGTTACTTTATAAGGCATCCTTTTTAGTCTAGCTATCAGGACAGCCAGAGAACCACCCCAGACTACAGTGAAGTTATTTTTTTCCATATAACTCGATTTCTTCTTTAATATTGGCAGTGCGCTCACGAAGATCAGCTTCAAACCTGCTCTCAAATTCTTCTTTTGCTAAGACAGAATAGAAGGCTTTATTTGCGGTGTAGTTAAGCCAGTCGTTGACCATAGAAGTGACTACACTGAAGCTGCTAACCGGTATGTAATATACAATCTTGATCTCTGAACCGGTATATTCAATCTTAGATTTCCAGTTGCATCCTAACTTCTGGAAATAGCCAAGTTCATACAGGAACTGTGCAAAGTCTTCCGAGTAAGACTCCGGGTCTTGAAGCTTTCCTGCATCAAAAATGAATCCTTGAGAAACTATCTTAGTGTAAGGATCTGTTTTGGTTGTTGTATCAATGAGCAGGTCAGGGGTGAGCTTGCATATTATCCTTGTCAGATCAGACGTGGTAACACAATGCTTTGCCTTTGCTTTAGATAGCTTTTCTACGCCTTTATTGTAAGCAGCATCTATCTTCTTTATTATTCCTTCTTCAAAGGATTTTTCATTGCTGCCAAAGCGGCCTCTCCAGCTTACATATTCTCTTGCACGTTCCTCATTACCGTTCCCGAGAGCAAATGCCTGACGTTTGTCATACCAGAAGTTCAAATAGGTATTGATAACAGAATTGTCTCTATCCACGTCATCGAAAACAAGGACAGCCTTGCCATCGAACTTTTGCATATGAACTCTGTAACGGTCTTCAAGCTCGAAGACGATCTGCATAATATCTTCTTCGGTTCCGATATCTACATAAGATATGGCAGTCACATCAACATCCAAGGCTTCAGCTATCTCTCTTAACTTGTCCGGCTTCGGAGTACGGACATTAGTCTCATACTGCCTTATTCTGTCGCCCGGAAGACCGACCATCTCACCAAGCTCTGCCTGCGTATATCCGCGAAGATCTCTGAAAAAACGAATTTTTTGTCCAACTGTCATAAGTTTACATACTCCTTTGCAACTTCATTTTAGCATAGTCCTCACGGAAATGTAAGACGAAAAAGAAAAATAAATACAAAAAAGTACTGAAAAACGAAAATGACTGTTGTATAGTAGTGTTGAGTACAAATAAGTCCTTATCAGAAAAGATTAAGGACAGAAGTGCGGCATCGCAACCGCATGGTACCCGAACCTTGACAATTTAAACCCAACTTCAGGTATCTCCCAGTATCCGAAGCCAAACCTTCCGGTCGCGAAGACCTCCCGAAAGGGAGAGAGCGGTAAACCAATGAAGGTGAAGGCGGGGTTGCTCCTGCCGGGCCAGGATGGTACTGGGGACCAGATGCATCACGTAGCCATAGGCCGAGCGTTGAAGCCGGGATAGCAACCCGGTGAGCCGTCGAACCCCATGGGCGGGGCCGGGAAATAAGACCCGGGAATAATCATGTTGGACTCCAGCAAAGTCCGGTCTGAAGTGGTAAAGAAAGCAAAAAACTTATCAAGGGGGAAGTCTACCCTCTGATAAGGAAAAACTATTTCCAGGGAGAAGTCTGTCCTCTCCCTGGGAGCAACAAAAAATTTAAAGAAAGTAGGTAAAGAAAAATGGCAGAAAACAAGACAATGTTTATCGGTGTAGCTCAGATCCAGCAGGACTGGGGAATCTCGAGATCCAAGGCTTATCAGATCATCAAGGACCTGAATGCGGAACTCAAGAAGAAGAATCCCGGAGCTCTTGTCGTATCAGGAAGAGTAAATCGTTTCTGGTATGAAGAGGCTTGCCTTCAGAGAGGTAACGGCAATGGGAACATCTGAGAAAAAGAAAAGCCTCTCCGAAGAGAGGCAAATACGCACTCAAAGGCACGCATTATGTAAGCAACTTAATTATAGTGCCTTTTCGCGTATTAATCAATCAGAAACACAGGAGGCATTATGGGAAGTAAGAAATCATTCGTAGTCTATACGGCATGGATGAGCTTCTTCGAGTTGCTGGATGATCCGGCACTCGTTAAGGAACTTCTCTTTGCCGTATTCAGCCTCGCTGAGGGCGAGGAAGTTGTTATAACGAACAACAAGGTAAGAACCGCTTTTAACGTTATAGAACCAACGATGAAAGAGGATCTTGAGGCGTATAAGGCCAAGTGTGAGAAAAACAGAGCAGCAGCCCAGAGCCGTTGGAGTAATCCGGACGGTATGCGTTCGCATGCGGATGCAGTGCAACGGGATGGTGATAATGACTATGACTATGACTATGTCAATGATAATGACTATGATAATGACTATGATAATGAGTCTGATAATGATATTGATATGACTGTCATGTCAGGGCAGGATGTGCCGACCGTCGCCGATGTCATAGAAGCTTCTAAGAATCGTAGAGTGGATATGTCTGAAGAGGAAGCCAAAGCATTCCTTGAACACTACTACAGAGATCTTAAGGGCGTGATCAACGGTGAACCTATAAGGAACTGGAGAAAACTGCTCAAGTCTTGGGATAACCACACACTTGTAGAACCTGAAACAGTTATGGGAACCGGATATGAAGGGTACCAGAACGTCTATTGCAGATTGCCCGTTGAAGTTCAGAGAGCCGTTGATAAAGATCAGGAACAGTTTGGCGGCATGCTGACCAGGGCAACTGCAAGAAGAGTCACGGAACTCAGAAGGGCGGTGTGATATGGCAGTATTCAAAGATATAGGCAGCGTTTATAAAGGTAAAAAGTGGAGAGTTCTTTGTTACTACACTGACTGGCGAGGACAGCGTGTCCGCCATGAGAAACGCGGTTTTGAAACAAGACACGATGCACTTGAGTATGAGCGTATCTTTTTAGCCAAGCAGACGAAGGATATCAATATGGCGTTTAACTCCTTCGTTGATATCTACTTGCGGGATGTCACACCTCAGCTCAAGAAGAGTACGATTGCAAACAAGATCCAGATCATTGATAAGCACATCAGACCGTACTTCAGCGAGATGTCTTTATCGGAGATCACATCAACGCATATCCTCCAGTGGCAGAATGAACTTCTCACCATGAGGGATGATGACGGTAAGGGATATTCACCGACCTATCTCAGAACGATCAACAATCAGCTGACGGCTATCTTCAATCATGCGGTCAACTACTACGACCTTCCCAAGAACCCTTGTAAAGCGTTTAAGAAGATCGGAAAGAAGAGTAATAAAGAAATGCTCTTTTGGACGAAGGAAGAGTATCTGAAGTTCTCAGAGGCGATTCAGGACAAACCGATCTCATATTACGCATAGAAATGAGATAAAAACAACATATAGAGGTCCGCACAGAGTTCGTATAATTCAATGGCAAGTTTTGTTGTTGTGAACCACTAAATGTTTAGGCCACATTTGACTTCAAAGGCGTCCATCCTTGATTTCCTTAGGATGCTTCTTCGGAAAAGAGATCTATTCCACGAACCGCATCTCTGTCTCTCAGATCCCGTCCTTCATTCATGCGGATGAATGCTTCCAACGTGTCGCCACGTATCAGAAGTTTTCTTCCTACCTTCAGGACGGGCAGCTTTTTCCATTCGATCAGCTTACGGAGAGTGTTTCTTCCGATCCCTGTAAATTCCGCTGCTTCGTCGATCGAATATGCTATTTTGATATTTTGCATATCTGGCTTTCCTTTCTGTTGCATTATGCAACTTGTATTTCTATTAATATACAAACCTGATTTTGATTTGTCAAGCATTATGCAATTCTGTAATATTATACTCGGTTGCGTATTGCGCTTTTCTTTCCCTTGTGATACAGTATCGGTACAAACCTTTGAGGAGGTCAGTCGTATGAATGATAAAGAGCTGAGAAAGCTTATAGGTGGTAGGGCCAAACAAAGGAGACTGGAACTTAATCTCAACCAGCAGTATGTGGCAGATAAGATGGATGTGAACAAGTCCACTATACAGAGATATGAAGCCGGTTCCATAGACAACACTAAGAAATTAGTTCTCGAGGGTCTGTCTTCCGCCCTTCATGTATCTGTCGAGTGGCTGAAAGGAGAAACCGAAGAATACACATCAGACATTACGGATGAGAAAGATCTCAAGATAAAGGACCTTTTCGGGAGACTTGAAAGCTTAGAGCAGGAGAATCTCAAAGATGAAGAGTACGCCTTTTCGAAAGATTTACTTATCTATATGTTAAGCGAATACGAATCCTTTGTAGGATCGTTCCGTTCAGGGTGTGAAAAGTACAAAGGATCTCAAAGGGGTAAGAGCATAACAAAAGTAACAGGATTTGATAATGTTAAAGAATATAACGAAGTAATGTTCCTCAGAGAGATAACACACACGATAAACGCCTTAAACGACATTGAGGTAATACTCAGGAACTATTCAAAGGATTCCGAAGACGCTTACATGCAGCTCAAGAGATTAATGATCCAGCCAGAGGAATAGAAAAGCAATCGGAATTATCGTATAGTTAGTTAATCGCATTTCAACAGTCCGATTGCCTAAATAACAAAGGAGAAATCTATATGGCAAAAGGATCTGTAAGAAAAAAGGGTAAGAAGTGGTACTACCGCTTCTACGTAGAGGATGCCTCCGGCAGGCAAATCCAAAAAGAATATGCCGGAACCGAAAGTAAGAGCGAGACAGAAAAACTTCTCCGTCAGGCAATGGAAGATTACGAAGCCAAGAAAATCGTTGCTGACGCGAAGAATATCACACTCGCAGCGCTCCTTGACATTTGGGCAGAAGAAGATCTTAAGACAGGATCTCTGAGCAATGGTACTGTAAAGACCTATCTATTCTGCATCAAGCATCTGAAGCTTCACCCTGTAAGCCAAAGAAAACTTAAGACCATTACTGCAGAACATCTGCAGAAGTTTATGGATCTTGTGGCTTTTGGCGGTAAAGAGGGAGATTTCGATGCAGGTAACGGTTATGGTAGAAGTTATATAGATATATATAATGCAATTCTGAAACACGTTTTCAGATTTGCAGTATTTCCTAAGAAATATATTACCTTTAACCCTATGCAGTATGTAGTAATCCATACCAAGCAAGTTACACCCGAATTATTCGTATCCGAAGATGAGGCAGAAGAGAATGCTATGACACTCACACACGATATGTTTGATACTCTCATAGCATATTTAAACTCACATCATCCCGAAGCGGTTCTTCCGGTACAAATCTCGTACTACACAGGATTGAGAATCGGAGAGGTATCCGGCCTTGCTTGGCAGGATATTAACCTTGAGGAACAGTATCTTGTAGTAAGAAGAAGCATTACACAGAATCCGTTAAGGAAAACTACTGAGATTGGTACTACGAAGAGAGCCAAAGTAAGAACCGTTGATTTCGGAGATAAACTTGCTTCAATATTGAGGGAAACAAAGAAACACCAGGAACTTATTGAAAAGGCATACGGAGATCTTTATCAGAGATGCTTTTATAAAGAAGTTAAAGATAAGAACCGTACCTACTACGATTACTACACTCTGAACGGATTACAGGAGATTCCTGAGGGCTATGTATCAATAGACTTCGTTTGCAGGTGTAGTGATGGAAGACTCATGACGCCTTCTTCGATAAAACAGGTTTGCAGATATGTGTCAAAGAAAATACCGATACTTGAGGGATTTCACTTCCACGCATTGCGTCACACATTTACAAACAACCTTCTCAGGAATGGTGTAGCTTTAAAAGATGTTCAGGAAATACTGGGACACGAAAAGGTTAATACTACAATGAACTGGTATGCTCACGGCAGCCGGGAAACCAAGAAAGCTTCTGCCAAATTGCTCGACCAACTTACGGGTTGAGTTTTCCCTTATAGCTCGATTGAAACAATCAAAATATGAGCCCTATTTTTCCCTTATAAATAGGTTATAAGGGAAAAAATAAGGGAAAAACAGCAAAAAACGTGTTTTGAAACCGTAGAAAGCCCTAAAAATAAGGATTCTTTCCGAATTAACGATTTAAGAACTATTTAAGACTTCCTTAAAGGCATTTAAGGGTCAGAAGAATATGCTCTATGCTATAAGGAGGTCGTAAGACATGAAAAACGTAATTGAAACCAAAAAACTTTGTAAGACATTCTCAAATGGCGGCGTGCAGCAACACGTGCTTAAGAATATTAATCTTGAAATTTATGAAGGTGACTTCACCATAATCATGGGCGCGTCAGGCGCAGGTAAGTCTACACTTCTTTATTCGTTATCCGGCATGGATAAGCCGACGCTGGGAAGCGTGTTGTTCGACGGTACGGATATCACAAAGATGAATACCGATCAGCTCGCGCTCTTCAGAAGAAGCAACTGCGGATTCGTTTTCCAGCAGGTTTACCTTGTCGAATCGATGAGTGTTCTGGATAACCTTATGGCAGCGGGACTTCTTGTATATAGAGATAAGAAAGTTCTCGTAAAGAAGGCAGGCGAGATCCTCAAAGCGGTTAACATCGATGAGACGTTGTGGAACAAGTTCCCCACGCAGATCTCCGGCGGTGAGGCACAGAGAGTGGGAATCGCAAGGGCGCTCATCAATGATCCGAAGCTCGTTTTTGCAGATGAGCCCACGGGTGCTTTGAACTCACAGACAGGTAAGGCTGTTCTTGATACGCTCACAAAGTTCAATGAAAAGGGACAGTCGATCGTGATGGTCACACACGACATCACGAGCGCGAGAAGAGGCAACCGCATCCTCTACGTCAAGGACGGTGAGATCGCAGGCGAGTGCAATCTCGGCAAGTATGTAACAGGCGACAAAGAACGTCACCAGAAGCTTAATGACTTCCTCGCAAAGATGGGGTGGTAATCATGAATAAGGCATTATTACTTACAAAATCCAACCTTCGTAAGAACAGAGGCACGTCAGTCGGATTGTTCCTTTTGATGATGATAGCAACCTGCCTTATCGGCATATCGCTTCTAATCTTTTTCGATTGTTATCCGACAGTCAGCAAAGCTGCGGAAAGACTTAATTCAGGAGACGGGTTCTTCCAGATCTACGACAGCGTTGAAGGTTTTACCGATGACAAGATCGATGAGCTGATCGGATCAGATACGGACAGCTACTTTGTTTACCGCAATCTTGCTTATCATAATATACCGGTAAAGTTTGGCGCAGGAAAAATCGTAACGATCTTATGCGTAGCTGATTCTTCCGCATTCAGCAGGGATATGAACAGATTCGAGGTCGTTAAGGAAGATACTTCGATCACGGAAAACTATGTTTATCTTCCGTACCAGTTCAATACTTCAGGAGGATTTGAGACCGGTGATACTTTCGAATACGAGTATACCGGCAAAAAGTACAGCTTTAAGGTAAGAGGCTTTACGGATTGTATCTACGGCGGAGGCAATAACACCGGATGCTTTGAGGTGCTTGTTGACGATGAGAGCTATAAGACGGTCTGGAATGACTTTCACGAAACAAATGAGAATATCGTTATCATTTATGATCTTAAGGAAGGCGTTAATCACGGACACTTTAAGATCAACGCGACAAGCGAGATTATCAAGGTAAATCCTTATGCCCAGGTGTTCAGTGATGATCTGGCTAACGTGATCAACAACAGAACGTTCATCGGACTTATCATTGCAGTATCCATCCTTGTGCTCACGTCACTTATCGTAGTTGCAGTCGCAATGATGCTCGCAAACTGCATCTCCAACTATGTCAAAGAAAACATGAAGACTCTGGGTGCTCTGAAGGCGATAGGATATACAGGTAAGGATATCAAGGCATCACTTGTTCTCTGGTTTTTAGGTCTTGCCTGCGTCGCAAGCGTAATCGGTATTATAGTCTCGTATCTTATCATGCCGGTTTTCGCAAACATCATGATCGGTCAGATGGGTCTCTCGTACAGCGTTTCATTTAATGCACTGGCAACGTTTATTCCGATCGTTTATGTAATCCTGTTCACACTGATCGTTACGCTCATAGCCTCCGGAAAGGTCTCCAAGATCCTGCCGATCGTAGCTCTTCGTGAAGGCATCGAATCACACAACTTCAAGAAGAACCGTATAGCTCTTGATAAGACTTCTTTAGACCTGAATATGAGTCTTGCGATGAAGACATTCTTCGGGAACATGAAGCAGAACGTTATCACGTTCTTTGTAATCGGATTCATGGTCTTCTCATGCATCATCTCACTTCTCATGTATGAGAATTTCAGCAGGAATCCCAAGCTCGAGATACTTGCTACAGAAGTCTGCGCCGGCGTAATCGCTACAGACTATGATACTAAGGATGAAATGCGCGAATACTTAGAATCCAGGAAGGATATTGAAAATGTTAGAGAGATCATCAACCTGAATTTCTATTACAACGACGAGGAAAAGCTGTTCACATATATCCTTAAGGATACTTCTAAAATGAACAACAAGTCCATTTGCTACAAGGGCAGACTCCCGGAGTACGATAATGAAGTTGTAATAAGCGGTGCATTTGCCAAGGCTTACAACTTTGAGATCGGCGACGAGATCAAGTTGGATTACGGCGATAACTCATATAATTATCTGATCACGGGTCTTATTCAGACAACCAATAACAACGGCAGGGAAGCTTTGCTTACATATAAGGCTGCAGATCATGTGATCGATACCGAGCAGATCCCCGGCTGGTTCTGGTTCGATATGATCGATGAGACAGACGATTACAGCGTAAACTCTGAAAGACTCGAAAAGATCCTGGATGAATGCAAGGATGAATATGCCGCACACATCATCAGCACAATGAACTTCTATGATATGCTTGGCGGAAGCATGACAACATTTAAGTCTATCTCTGCAATGATGCTCATATTAATGGTCACGATATCCGTTATCGTCATCGCGCTTATCCTCTTCCTCCTGATCAAGTCACTGATCTACCATAAGAGAAAGGACTACGGAATCTACAAGGCATTGGGATATACATCTGGAAGCCTCATGCTCCAGACCGCATTAAGCTTCATGCCTGCGGTGATAGCATCGATAATCGCATTTTCGATCGGATCATACTATGGCGCTAATCCTTATATGTCTACATTCATGAGAGCATTCGGCCTGATGAAGTGTGATTTCGATATTCCCGTCACAGGAGTAGTTATCATCGGTACCGGACTTGCCCTGGTATCCTTTATCCTCGCACTTCTGCAGACGAGAAGGATCAAAAAGATCGAAGCATACAATATGCTTGTAGCTGAGTAATACATAACGAATAACAGGGACTAGATTGAGTTTGGCTAAGGGGCTGTCTTCAGATAAGGCGGCTCCTTAGTTTTTAACGGCAGATAAACATTTTAAAAATATTAGTCGAATAATACTCTAATTGTCTTGAAATCGAATTTATGCATAATTACAATCGGTGACAGGAGGCGGCTTATAGTGGCTACTGGGAGAACGTTAAGAAAAACATTTGTTATATCGTTTATTCTGATTGTGATCGTAAGCATTGCAGCTTCGGTCGCTGTTCCCGTCAGAGCTGATGAGAGGAAAACCGTCCGCGTCGGCTCGCATGAGCCTCCTTATTTCATTACAGACCAATATGGAAGAAAGTCCGGATATTCATATGAATATCAGATGAAGGTCGCCGCATATACCGGCTGGGACTATGAATATGTGGAAGGCACGTGGACAGATCTTTTCGAGATGCTTAAAAACGGCGAGATCGATGTCTTAAGTGACGTTTCCTATACTGAAGAAAGAGCAAAGGATATGCTTTATACTTCGATCCCTATGGGTACGGAGACTTATTATGTATTTGTTTCACCTCAAAACCATGAGATCACGGCAAGTAATTATTCCTCATTAAACGGGAAAAAGATCGGCGTCACTGAAGGAAGCGTTCAGAAGGATTATTTCGAGAAATGGGCGGATGCTCACGGGATCAATGCTGAGATCATTGAAGTGAACGGTGATTCTAAAGAGGGTATAAGTAATCTGGATAAAAAATATGATGCTTTTGTCACGATGGATACTTTTGGTTCTCCTGAAACGGCCATTCCGATCTTTAAAGTAGGTTCTTCGGATTTTTATTTTGTTGTCAGCAAGGACCGTCCTGATCTTGCAGAGGAACTCGATGCCGCGATGAACAGGATCCAGGATGAGAATAAGTATTACAACCAGCAGCTGCATGACAAGTATCTCAAGAGTTATGAAAATACCAGATATTTCAGCAACACGGAATTAGACTGGCTTAAAGCTCACGGAACGATCCGCGTCGGCTATCAGGACAACTATCTCGCATTTTGCGCGAAAGATCCCAAGACAGGCGAATTGACGGGAGCACTTAAGGATTATCTGGATTATGCTTCATCAGCCTTCGTAAACGGGGAGATCAGCTTTGAAGCTATAGCATATCCGACGGCCTCTGAAGCCATAGAGGCTCTTAAGAACGGAGAGGTCGACTGTGTATTCCCGGCGAACCTTACAAGCTATGATGCGGAACAAATGGATCTGTCGATGTCACCTCCGTTGATGCGTACGGAGATGGATGCCGTAGTCCGTGAATCGGTTCAAAAGGAATTCCTGCATAAGGATCATGTAAAAGTTGCCGTTAACGAGGGAAATACCAATTACGATCTGTTCCTCGCAGACAATTACCCGGGCTGGGAGAGAATCTATTTCAAAGATACAGCTGCAGGACTTAAAGCAGTATCTGCAGGAATAGCGGATTGTGTGATCATAAGCAATTACCGTTACAGCAACATCTCCCGGCAATGTGATGAGCTTCATCTGACTACCGTATATACGGGAGTCGATATGGACTACTGTTTTGCGACACGTTTCGGAGATTCCGAACTCTATTCTATCCTTGCAAGAGTTACGGGTGTTGTTCCGGAATCGGCCGTTAATACAGCATTGACTTATTACTCGACTGAAGATGTAAAGACAAGTTTTGGAGATCTCATCAAGGAAAATCTGTTTATCATCACGACCGTGATTTCGGCTGTCCTTTTGGTTATCATTATTCTTCTCGTAAGGAACATCCGTGCAAGAAAGAAGGTTTCTGAAGACGAGAAAAAGCTCAAAGACCTTAACAGGCGGGCATTTGTCGATTCGCTCACTTCCGTGCGTAACAAAGGCGCTTATTCCGACTTCCTTAAGAAGCTGCAGGAACGCCTTGATAATGGCGATAAACTTGAATTCGCCATCGGTATATTTGACTGTAATGACCTGAAGAAAATAAATGATCAGTATGGTCACGACAAAGGCGATATATATCTTAAGACCGCATGCCGTCTCATATGCGTGATCTTCGACCACAGTCCTGTATTCAGGATCGGAGGAGACGAATTCGCAGTATTTTTGCAGAACAGCGATTTCGATAACATGGAAGAACTTATAAAGACTTTCGAGAACAGACAGACTAAGATCAATGAAGCTGCCGCTGACAAGTGGGACGAAGTGCACATTGCATACGGCATTGCCATCCATGATCCGGGCATCGATAACTCCGTTAATGATACCGTAAGCCGTGCAGATAAGACCATGTACGAGAATAAGCGGAAAGCTAAAGAGCAGCGTTCATAATATAACCTTCACATTGTTTTAATTCTCTTAAAACTGTTTTTCGAATTGTTCACAGAGAGAAAATACCAGCGAAATTAGAGAGGCGTACCATTAAGACATAATGATACGTTGAGAATATCGATTTTATCGAATTGGAGTGTGAATAAGTGGTTGTATTGTGCAAGGAGGACATCATGATCTTTGATTTAGAGAGATATATAGATGAACCGTTAGTTTACTTTGATGATAAGCGTAAGATAGACGATCAGAAGGTGTTTTTGCTTGGAATGAGGATAAGGACCGACATGGTCGATCTTCTGCTCAATGGCGTTAAAGCAAAAGACATAATCGTAAAGAAACTCGATCCTTCGGAGGACCCGAGCTTCGGTCTTATCAATATGGTTGCGGATTCGGTTTTGTCCGATTGGGGATTTGAACTGACGGACCCTTCAGAGATCAATGATCTTATGGAGACGACAGATGAGGAATCTGATGAGCCGAAAAGCCGTCCTGCAACAAAGATCAGCCAGGTCGACAACGGTGAGGCGAAGATATTGAAGAAGACGATCGCCAATTTCAAGATGTCGGATTCCAGACTCAGAGAAGGCGCGGTCATAAGGGCTTTGAAGGATGACTTCGATGTCTTCAGGGACCAGTTGAACAGCGAACTCAATGTTTTTCCCGCGCCCATGCGTGAGATGATAATGATGACTCTTCTCGACAGATTCCATTCTTGGGAGAAGTCCAACTGGGATACGAATAACTGGGATTAACTGTTTTTCTCAAAACTGTAGTATTCGTTAACAAGGCTCTTGTATCCGAGAGCCTTTAAATCTTCATATCGCACGTTGTAGCGCGATTTTGTATGCGTTCCGCTGATGAGAAAACGTAAGAGTTCCTGCGCGTAAAGATCGATCTCGTGAAGGCGCTTTGATGTCGTGATGACGGGGAAGAACCAGAGGCTCCACGTGAGATCGGAATCTTCGTTGACTTCGAGGAGTTTATGATTGAATATCCTGATGAAGGCTGCTGCGGCTTTGGTACCGTCCAAGCCTTCGCGGTGCCTCCAGCGGTCAAGCGCGCGGGCTTTTCTTCGCATCTTCTGTTTCAGCTTGACTACCGAAGCAGGAGCGATGTCGATGTCACCGTTCTTTACTTCCACTCCGAGAAACGTAAATCCGTCTTCAGGTCTGCCGTAAACCTCCTTGTCGGGATTGACGGTGAGATCTTTGTCCTTCAGGTGATCCAGGATCACTTTTTTGTATTCATTGATCGAGTCTTCGTCCTTCGCGAAAACGATTATGTCATCAGAATATCTTGCATATAAAATGCCGCGGTCCGTGAACCATTGGTCAAGATCTTTAAGGTAAAGATCGGCGTAGAATGAGGCGATGGGAGTTCCTGCCATGATGCCTTTTCTCTCAATGATGATGCTGTCGCCGGAGATGACTTTTTCTTCACGGAGCAGCGTCTTCATGAATAAGAGGAGCTTATCGTCATCTGTGACCGTATCGTCGAGAATACTGCAGATCTTATCTACGGGAATCGAGTTAAAATAATCGCTCACGTCGATCTTGTATGAATAAAGAGAATGCAGATCCTTAGTCCTGCAGATGGCGCTTATCGCATCCTTGGCACAGATGCCGGGACGGAATGAATAAAGGTTCGGAGAATAGATGTGGTCGTATTTTCGAAGCGTCAGGTATGTGAGCAGTTTTAAGACCATGTTGAATTCATAAGGGTACTTATAGACGGTGCGTTTTTTACGGCTGCTCATCTTGCTTATGACGGATTTCGAAGGCAGGGGGAGATCCGAGCAGGAAATGACCGCGTCCTTGTAAGTGAAATATGCTTCTGAATCAATGAATTCGCGCAGCTCCTTTTTGAAGCGCTTTGAACAGCGCAATCCGGATTTGTATTCGTAGAATCTTTCCCAGCAGCTCTTTTCGAAGAGCTTATCGATCAGTGACATTTATGACCTTCATCATGTGGTTTATTTGTGCTGAATTATAACTCTTTTCGCTTATTGGTATAATAGATGGCAACGATTAAGAACAGAGGATACTTTATGCAGGATAAAAAAGGCATCATCTTTGACATGGACGGCACGGTGTGGGATTCTTCCGAGAACGTCGCCAGGGCCTGGACAGTCAAGGTACACGAGGCAGGATATACGGATAAGACCGTTACCAGGGAAGACATCCAGAGCGTCATGGGAAAGCCGATGGACGTTATAGCGGATACGCTTTTCACATATACGGAAAAGGGACCTGAGCGCGATAACCTCCGTTATTCCTGCGAGAATTACGAGAACGAATATTTAAGACAGAACGGCGGAATCCTTTATGACGGCGTTCTTGAGACCTGGGCAAAGCTTAAGGAGAATGACTATCACATCTATATCGTAAGCAACTGTCAGGCAGGATACATCGAGTCATTCCTGAGTTTCTATAACATCGCTTACGGCACTCCCGAAGATCTGGTAGAGGACATCGAGTGCTACGGAAACAATCTTCTGCAAAAGGATGAGAACATTAAGCTTCTGGCTGAGCGCAACGGCCTTACTGACGCCTGTTACGTAGGTGATATCCAGAGCGATTACGATGCGACAGTAAAAGCCGGGTTCCCGTTCATCCACGCTAAATACGGATTCGGCACGATCAATGCCGAAGTTCCTTATATCAATGCATTTGGCGATCTTATCAAGGTCGTTCCCGAAGTCATAGGATAATCTGAAAGAGAGGAAATAATCATGCCCAAAGACGAGATTGCAATCCCCCCGATACTTAAGATCGAGCGCGGCGTTACCGCGCACATCGGAGAATACCTGAAAGACGCAGGTTTCACGCAGGTTACGATCCTTTTTGGAAACGGTCTTACTGAGATGTTCGGCGATATAGTTTTCGAGTCATTCGAAAAGGCTGGCGTCAAAGTCCTTCACCATCAGGAAATGGATACGGTGGACTTCAAGGATATTACTGATCTCGCCTTCGAGCTTCCCAACAAGACTCAGGCTGTGATCGGCATGGGCGGCGGCAAGGTCATCGATGCCGCAAAATACATCGGCTACGTCTTAAGGATTCCCTTCATCAGCGTTCCGACGAGTTCCTCATCTGACGGGTTCTCCAGTTCTTCGGCATCTCTCATCGTTGACGGACACCGTAAATCACTCCCTGCGAAAATGGCCTACGGCATCCTCGTAGATACCGACGTCATCAAGAGCGCGCCAGTCAGATTCCTTCATTCAGGCGTAGGTGACATGGTCGCAAAGATCTCCTCTACTTACGACTGGCAGCACGAAGAAGACATGGGTTATGACGAAGTAAATGATTTCGCTTTCATGATCGCGAAAAAGGCCGTCAATTCATTCGTCAGAACACCTTTCGAATCCATAGAGGAAGACCTCTTCCTTAAGGAACTCCTTGACTCTCTCGCGATGAGCGGTGTCGCAAATGAGATCGCCGGCTCGAGCGCTCCGACAAGCGGCAGCGAGCACCTGATTTCTCACGCTCTCGATTCTTTCCTCGAGCGTCCACAGCTGCATGGCATCCAGGTAGGCATTTCCACATACATCATGTGTAAGATCTGCGACCACAGATGGAAGAGAGTTGATTCGATATTCACTAAGACCGGTTTCTGGGATTACTGCGCAACGCTCGATCTTAAGGCGTCTGACTTCAGCAGGGCGATCGACATGGCGCCCTCGATCAAGCCTCACCGTCACACTTATCTCCATGAGGAGAAGTACCGCGAGCTCGCGAAGGCTTTGCTTACGAGTGATGAGAAGCTGAAGGCGGTACTGAAGTGAAGAGGTAGTTTTCCTGTATTTTTCATTTCCGAATGTGTTCATGCAGGTTTTAACCTATTTTTCGAAAATTTGGATTTAGGTTAAGATTTTCGAGAAATATTTAACGTAAATTTTTAATAACAATATTAGCGTTAAGTTTTTTGGAAAAAGCTTAACGCAATTTTTGAAAATGGAGATTTAGGTTAATAAATCGGTTCAAAAGTTAACTTTTTTTCACAAAACTAATATTTGCGTTAAATTCAGTTACTTCTGAGAAAAAGCTGTTGAATAGCCCGCTTAGTTTACTTATACGTACCGCTTGGTTTCATAAGTATTGAGCGGCGGGCCATAGCCGATATACTGACCTCAAAACCAGGGAGGTACAAGGCTATGACAGACTTTACAAATGAGAAAATAACAAGAACGGTTCCGGTAACAAACGATTATCTCGGGATGAAGACTGAGGCGATGATCCTGCAGAAGAAGGGTGCGCCGTTCATGATGGCTTCGGTGGTTATATGGACGCTGGTCACGATCACGAGGGCGCTGCCGGTCGGACTGATGACGAAGAACCTTTATACATTCTATTGTCCGGTTATGCTGCTGCCGTGCGTGCTTTTGTTTTCGAAGATGATCGGGGCGCATGTTTTCAGGAACAGAAATAATCCTTTCAATAAACTCGGATTCTTAAATACGGCGAATCAGATGCTGTATCTGCTTATCGTAATGTGGGCATTTAACCAGAAGCCGGATGCGATGCTGATGCTTTTCGCGATGGTGTTCGGAGCGCATCTCCTGCCGTTCTCATGGCTCTATGAGAGCAGGACGTATCTTGTTATGTCGCTCGTTACCACATTCGGATCGATGATCATCTCGATCTTCGCGACTGAGGTCTATGTGGGGATATTCATGATCATCTGCCAGATCGTAATGTCAGCTCTGCTCTTGCTCGAATGCAGAAAACTTGACACTCGCGAAAAAAGCGCAGATTGAATTATAATTATCTCGAAATACGGGAAATGGGAGATTATGAGTCTTCGATGAAAGTCACTGTCAGTAAAGATATCGAGTCAGGCACGGCGGTGGAGATCCACTGCCGTGAAGTGACTTCCGAGACCGAGCGATTGGAGCGTTACATCAGGCGTTTTGATGAGCGCATCATGGCTTCGGAGAACGGGAGTTCCTATAACGTCGCAATTGAAGAGATCCTTTACATCGAGTCGGTCGACAAGAAGACTTTCCTCTACACGACAGGCCACGTGCTGCAGACTGAGAAGAGGCTTTACGAGCTTGAGGAACTCCTGGATGAGAAGACGTTTTTCAGGTGTTCCAAATCTGTGATCGTGAACCTTAACAGGATCACGAAGCTCAAGCCCGAAGTTACGCGCAACATTCTTGCGACGCTCACGAACGGTGAGGTGATAGTCATCTCGAGGCGTTATGTAAGGGCGCTCAAGACATTGATCGGATTGGACGGTTAAGACTATGGAAGATATTAAGAAACTGCTTGTCTATTTCAGGAATGCCCTGGCATTCTCGTATTCGTGGCTCGTGCTCTGCACGGTGATCGTATCGCTCGCAGGCGGCAACAGCGAAGTGACGGTTTTGTTCCTGTTAAAGCTCCTGGCACTCTGCGCATGGGGATCTTTCTGCTTCGTATTCTCGTTCTGTACCAGGCTCATGAAGAAGAGGGGCTTTGTGTTAGATCTTACGGTATTCTTTCTGATGTTCGTGCCCGTAGAAGTGCTGATGTTTTACCTTATGGGAATCTTTGAAGGTGCGGGAACACCGGCGCTTTGGATAACTCTGGCGGTGATAGTAATCGTGTTTTATTTTTCCGCAATTTTTGTAGATATTTTCGTGATGCGCAAACGTGCACGCTTATATACAAATAAGTTAGAGCAGTACAATGCACAAAACGCGCGAAAATAGACTGAAATTATACATATCTTGCTTTTTATTGTTGTTTACAAAATGACGCTCCAAATGTTACTATCTTCTAAGTATTAATACTTTCGGAGCGAACAAGAGGTGCATATGAAAAAGAACGAGAGAAAAGAACTTGTCACTAACATCTACACGGCAGACCCTTCTGCACACGTGTTTAACGGCAAGATCTACATTTACCCTTCTCATGATGAAGATAACGATCTGCCCGAAGATGACGACGGCGAGCAGTATGTGATGAAGGATTATCACATCCTTTCCATGGATTCCCTGGACAGCGAATGCATTGATAACGGCGTTGCTCTGAGAGAAGAGGATATCCCGTGGGTCGGAAGACAGCTCTGGGCACCTGATGCTATACAGTTAAACGGAAAGTATTATCTCGTTTTCCCTGCAAAGGATAAGAATGAGATCTTCAGGATCGGTGTTGCCGAGTCTGATTCTCCGGCAGGACCTTTCAAGCCCCAGGAGAATTTCATCGAGGGAAGCTACAGCATCGACCCCGCAGTCCTTCTTGATGATGACGGTAAGATCTGGTGCTATAACGGCGGACTCTGGGGCGGCCAGCTCGAGATGTGGCAGTCAGGTTCATTCAATCCTCAGGAGCACCGTCCCGAAGGTGACGAGAAGGCTTTAGGACCCCTCGTTGCTCAGTTCAAGCCCACAATGGACGGCTACGTTGCACCTCCGAAAATGATCACGATCCTCGACGAGAACGGTGAGCCTCTTAAGGCTAAGGATGAAGACCGCCGTTATTTCGAAGGCCCCTGGATGCATAAGTTCAACGGCAAGTACTATCTCTCATATTCAACAGGTACGACCCATTATCTCTGCTATGCTGAAGGCGATAATCCGGAGGGACCTTTCACTTATAAGGGAAGACTTATGGAACCCGTAGTCGGCTGGACGACGCACCACTCCATCGTAGAGATCGACGGCGAATGGTATCTGTTCTATCATGACGCGAAGTTCTCGGGCGGATGCGATCACAAGAGATGCGTTAAGTTCACGAAGCTCAATATCGCTGAAGACGGCACGATCGAGAAGATCATTCCTTACGATCACGAGAACTGATAGGTTTATTCTGAATTTGATTTACAGGCTGCTCCGGAAGATATCCGGGGCAGTTTTTCTTTGGGTATAAAAAAGCAGAAAGAGAAATCATTAAATCCAAGTAATACTTGGATGTACAAGATCGTACACATTCCGGCTGCCTGCGAAGCCTGGGATGAAACGTGCCGGATCCGCCACAGGCGCAAAGCGTTCTCTTTCTGCCGGGGATAATTATACACGTGAGCTTAATGTAAATTCAATTTGATAAAGTGATATAATTCAATTTGGAATAAGAACAGGGGAGAGATTTATCATGATCACATACTGGCCGGATTACTGTAAAAGTTTCCGATGTAAAGGCAGCGGATGCATCCATACGTGCTGCGCAGGCTGGGTCATCGGCATCGACGAAGATTCGCTCGAAAGATTTAAGAAAGATCCTGAAGTGGCAGACAAGATTTCTGACGGCTGCTTTACCTTAAGGGAAGACGGAAGGTGCCCGTTCTTAAGGGACGATAATCTTTGCGAGATGATCATTAAGCATGGTGAAGATTATCTCTGCAACATCTGCAAAGAGCATCCGAGATTTTACAATGAATTCGAAGACCATATTGAAGCTGGTATTGGCTTGGTCTGCGAGGAAGCGTGCAGACTGGTTCTTGGCGCAGAGAATGGTTTTGAACTGGTTGCTGATGACGGCTCGAAAATGGATATTCCCGATTACGTAAAGCATGTCTTCGACTCTGATATGCCTTTATCCGAAAGGCTCCGCGAAATCAGCGGAGGGAAAAGGGCAGGATCAAAGCTCAGGGCCGAGATCTTTGACGGCATGGAAGTCATGGATTACAAATGGAGCAGGCTTCTTGCCAAGATAATAGATGAGCCTGTTGACGAAGCTGCTGAAGATAAGATGATCGATGAAAACGAGAAAGAATTCTCTAATTTTGCGGCTTATCTGCTTTACCGGTATAAGGGAGCCGGAAGGTTTGCAGCGGAAGCCTGCTATCTTCTTGCGGATCTTCTCGTGAAAGGCTGCAGGATGCAGGAAGTGGCCAGAGTGTTCTCATGCGAGGTCGAGTATTCGGACATCAATATCGACGAGGCGCTCGAAACGTTCGGATAAGGGGCTTTTCGAGCCGCAGATACGCAGTGTAACAATGTTACAAAAGCATAATTATACATATTTCGGAGGTTTTTATGGTCAACGATTACAATCAGATGGAATGGAAGGATAATCCCGGCTTTAAGGGCGGCGAAGGTGTCTTTTATAACAAGATGTTCACTGACGGCGTCAATAAGATGATGCAGGGAAAGCTTCCGGCGGGAGCTTCGATCGGTTATCACATGCACGAAGGCAACTGCGAGATGATCTTTATCCTCGAAGGTGAGGGAAAAGTTCTTTTCGATGACACAGAATCTGCAGTAAAGCCCGGCATGTGCCACTATTGTCCCGAAGGACATTCTCATTCCCTGATCAACAACGGGACTGAAGACCTCGTTTTCTATGCGGTAGTACCTAAACAGTAAATGGAATAAAGGAATAAGGGAGAAAAAAGGAAATGCCACATTCATCAGGAGGCGGTTCACACGGCGGAGGATTCCATGGCGGCGGAGGTTCGCACGGAGGTTCCGGCGGCAACAGGGTTTCAAATCATTATTTTACCGGGGCAAGGAGATACATAAGGCATCACAGAAGAACCGGACTGGACGAGTATGTCTATGCGACATCAAAACCTCAGAGGGCCAGTCTGTTTTCGATAATCATAATCGTGGTGGTCGGTCTGATCTTCTTTGTAGGAATCGGAGCAGGCACGCGTCCGCAGCTGCCAAAAGCGCTTAACGGTCCGTTTTATGAAACGGCCATATATGACGATGCAGACATTTTCGGAAACGAAGATGCTCTTAAAAACACGCTGACGGAGTACTATGGACTGACCGGCATCTGCCCGGTTATATATTCGGTCTACGATGAGACGTGGCAGAACAGCTATTCAGATCTTGAGAGTTATGCATTCAGTACTTATGTGAATAATTTCGTTGATGAGCAGCACTTTGTCATAGTGTATTCGGTACCGGGAAATGAAGCATTGCTTGTAAAGGAAGGAAAGCTGGATATCCCCAATTATTCATGGGAAGCCATTCAGGGAGATGATACGGATCTCATCCTGACCGAAGGAATGTTCAGAAGATTCGGCAAACTTGTCCAGAATGATCTCGAGAGCGGCGCCGATCCCGGAGTCGCATTTGATAATGCATTTAAGTTTGCGATAAATGATGCGGAAAGCATTTTAAAGCCGTTTTCTTTTTCAAGGGTCGTTAAAACTGTCCGCTCACTGATCCCGATGCTCCTGGTAGGCGGCATTATCGTGCCGATGCTTATCCTGTCGGTCAAACAGTACATTAGAGACAGGGATGTCGAGTATGAGGAAGTTCCGCTTGATGGAAATGAGACAACGTCCTATTCAAGGAGTTCCGGCATTACAGGCGGAGCGGCCGGAGGATACGCCCAAAGCAGCGGTTATTCGGGCACCTGGACCAAAGGCGCACAAACGGCATCTATAGCGGGCGTTATATTCGGAATGGTCTTCGTGACTCCTTTTGTTCTGTCCGGACTGGGCATGATCATAGGCAGTTTTGCCATGTTTGAAAATGGCGACAAGAACGGCGGAGGCTTTCTGCTGATATTCGGAATATTGTGGACTTTAATTTCTGTATTTATTCTCGTTTCGATGATCTTAACATTTTTCAGGGTAAAAAAGGCCGCACAGGACAGGACTCCGCTTACCGCGGAATACCCTCAGGCTGAATATCCACATGCAGATTATCCCCGCTCTGAATATCCTCAGGCTGATTACCCCGGTACAGATAGTCCGGATATGAATAATGATGATCCCGTGGCTGCATTCGTGCCTTTGAAAGATCAGCCGAGTCCTTTCGTACCGTTGAAAAGCAACATCGAAGATGATGACGAAGATTATAAGCGCATGAAGCGGAAGGGGTTCGAGTAAACATTTACCCTTCGTAATGCCTGAAATCGTCAGCATATTTGAGGTTCGGCTTGATGTAGACGGGCTCGGCGTAATCGGTCGCGAGCATTATCTCGTTGACCATGATGTAGGTGCCTTCAGATTCGATCCAGACATAAGCGAGAGTTCTGTCGTACTGATCGAATTCTTCCACATCATATTCAAGATAGACGACCTCGACGTCCTCTAAAAGATCCTTCATGAACTGCGAGGCTTCGCGGCCTTTGTCGGTATTTTTGCTCTCGTCTTCGTGGACGGACTCTTCGGCATTGATCCCGGTAAGGCGGACTCTTAAGCGTTCGCCTTCAGGGTTGTGGACGATTATCGTGTCACCGTCGACCACGCGCTCGAGGTTGCAGGGGACAAGGACTGACGGGTCGACCTGGAGAATAACGCCGTATGGAAGCTCTGCATCTTTGGAAGTGTTAAGTTCATTGCCGCCGGCATCATTTTCAATAACTTCTTCAACCCGGACAGAAGCACGGGCGTCAGCGGTCTCATTGTAAACGGGCGGTTGCGCCTCAGGGTCGAAGCACCCTGTCAGAGGGAATGCCAAGAGTGTAACCCCTAGCGTGAAAGTAGGAATTAAGCGCGCGGAAAGACCGCGGCGGGGACTTTTCGCGGGGGCAGAAATACAGTGTTCATCAGGCTTTATTACATTTTTCATGAAAGTATTTTAATCCATAATTTTTGAAGTGCAAAGACGGGACAATCTATGTTAGAATTCTGTCTAGAATTTTTATAAGGACTATAAGAAGGGGGCGTAAGAATATGCCAAAGAGAGAAGATATCAACAAGATCCTTATTATCGGTTCAGGTCCTATCATCATCGGCCAGGCCTGCGAATTCGACTATTCCGGAACCCAGGCATGCAAGGCGTTAAGGAAGCTCGGTTACGAGATCGTTCTGGTCAACTCCAATCCCGCGACCATCATGACTGACCCTGACGTTGCAGACAGAACCTACATCGAACCGCTCAATGTTAAGCGTCTCGAGCAGATAATCGCAAAAGAGCGCCCCGATGCGCTTCTCCCCAACTTAGGCGGACAGTCCGGTCTTAACCTCAGCTCCGAACTTTCCAAAGCCGGAGTACTTGATAAATACAATGTCCAGATCATCGGCGTTCAGGTCGATGCCATAGAGAGAGGCGAGGACAGAATCGAATTCAAAGAGACCATGACCTCTCTCGGAATCGAGATGCCGAGATCCCACGAAGCATATTCAGTAGAAGAAGCAGTTAAGATCGCAGATGACCTGGGTTACCCCGTAGTCATCAGACCTGCCTACACGATGGGCGGCGCAGGCGGCGGACTTGTCTATAACATTGACGAGCTTAAGACTGTAGTCGAGAGAGGCCTTGCTGCTTCCATGATCCATCAGGTTCTTGTAGAAGAATCCATCAGCGGATGGGAAGAGCTCGAGCTCGAGGTAGTAAGAGACGCAAAGAATAACGTCATCACTGTCTGCTTCATCGAGAACATCGACCCTATCGGCGTTCATACGGGCGACTCCTTCTGTTCCGCGCCGATGCTCACGATCTCACAGGATGTCCAGGATATCCTTCAGGATTATTCATACCGCATCGTTAAGGCAATCGAGGTTATCGGAGGATGCAACTGCCAGTTCGCTCATGATCCGAAAACAGGAAGGATCGTTGTTATCGAGATCAACCCCAGAACTTCAAGATCTTCCGCTCTTGCTTCAAAGGCAACAGGTTTCCCGATCGCTCTCGTATCCGCAATGCTCGCATGCGGTCTTACGCTTGACGAGATCCCCTGCGGAAAATACGGCACGCTCGATAAGTACTATCCGGACGGTGACTATGTCGTAATCAAGTTCGCAAGATGGGCTTTCGAGAAGTTCCATGGCGCGCAGGATAAGCTCGGCACACAGATGAGAGCCGTTGGCGAAGTCATGAGCATCGGTAAGACATATAAGGAAGCTTTCCAGAAGGCCATCAGATCTTTGGAGAAAGACAGATACGGTCTGGGCTTTGCAAAGGATTTCAATAAGCTTTCCAAAGAAGAGCTTATGCTCAAGCTTACACAGCCTTCTTCCGAGCGTCAGTTCATAATGTACGAGGCACTCAGAAAGGGCGCGACTGTAGAAGAGCTTTATGAGCTCACCAAGATCAAGCACTGGTTCATCGAGCAGATGAAAGAGCTTGTCGAAGAAGAGGAAGAGCTGCTCAAGAAGGCAGGCCGCATTCCTGATGAGCCGGTACTCCGCCAGGCTAAACTCGACGGTTTCTCCGATAAGTATCTCTCGCAGCTCTTAAGCGTTTCCGAAGATCTTATCCGCCGTGCGCGTTATGAATACGGCATCAAGGAAGGATGGGAAGGCGTTCACGTATCCGGAACACAGGATGCTGCATATTATTATTCTTCCTATCACATTACAGAAGACAAGTCGCCTTCTTCCGACAACAAGAAGATCATGATCCTTGGCGGCGGTCCTAACAGGATCGGTCAGGGCATTGAGTTCGACTATTGCTGCGTACATGCCGCATTGGCATTGAAGAAGCTCGGCTTCGAGTCCATCATCGTAAACTGCAACCCTGAGACGGTTTCAACAGACTACGATACATCAGATAAGCTCTATTTCGAGCCTCTGACACTAGAAGACGTTCTCGCGATTCACGAGAAAGAGAAGCCGCTCGGCGTTATCGCACAGTTCGGGGGTCAGACCCCTCTTAACCTCGCTGCTTCGCTCAAAGCCAACGGCGTCAATATTCTCGGTACCACACCTGAGACTATCGACCTTGCAGAAGACAGAGATCACTTCCGCGCAATGATGAACCGCCTCGGCATCCCGATGCCTGAAGCAGGCATGGCTGTCAATGCTGACGAGGCCATCGCCATCGCTAATAAGATCGGCTACCCGGTAATGGTACGTCCTTCTTACGTTCTCGGCGGAAGAGGTATGGAAGTCGTTCACGACGATGAGATGATGAGGATCTACATGAATGCCGCAGTCGGCGTCACACCTGACAGACCCATCCTCATCGACCGTTTCCTGCACCATGCCACAGAGTGCGAGGCTGATGCTATCTCCGACGGCACGAACTGCTATGTTCCCGCTGTCATGGAGCACATCGAGCTTGCCGGAATCCACTCCGGTGACTCCGCATGCATCCTGCCTTCGAAGAACCTTTCACCTGAGATCGTAGAGACCATCAAGGAATATACGAGAAAGATCGCTGTAGAGATGCATGTCGTAGGTCTCATGAACATGCAGTATGCGATCGAAGACGGAGTTGTTTTCGTGCTCGAGGCTAATCCCCGTGCATCGAGAACGGTACCGCTCGTTTCGAAAGTTACCGGAACCAACATGGTAAGAATCGCTACGGATATCATGACAAGCCATCTTACAGGCAGACCGTCCCCCGTACCTGAACTCCACGACAAGGTTATCCCTCACTACGGTGTTAAGGAAGCAGTCTTCCCGTTCAATATGTTCCAGGAAGTCGATCCTGTCCTTGGACCTGAGATGAGATCCACCGGCGAGGTATTGGGTCTTGCAAGCCACTTCGGTGAAGCAAGCTTCAAGGCTCAGGAAGCAACAAAGACAGAGCTTCCTCTCGAAGGCAGCGTACTTCTTTCTGTATCCGATCTCGATAAGGTCGATCTCATCGAAGTAGCCCAGATGTTCGCTGATCTGGGATTCAAGATCTATGCTACAGGCGGCACCTTCGACATGATCGTCAATGCAGGCATCGCAGCCGAGAAGGTCAAGAAACTCTACGAGGGCAGACCTAACATCGGCGACATGATCCTCAACAGAGACATCGATCTCGTCATCAACACGCCTGCCGGCAAGACTTCATCCCACGATGACTCTTACATCCGTAAGGATGCCATCCGTCAGCATGTTCCTTACATCACGACGATGGCCGCAGCAAAGGCCTGCGCTGAAGGTATCAAGGCTGCCAAGGAGCGTGAATTCGAGGTAAAGGCACTGCAGGACTATCACGCAGAGATTAAGTGATATAAGTTGTTTATGGTTTTTTAGGGGCTGTCTCGAAAAGGCAGTCCCTTTTTTATTTCGGAAGATTCCGCTTTGTTTATTCCGTTCATATCCGCTCATTCTGCTTTTATCCTTCTGATTTCCCGCAAAAATCCCGCACGGCGGGAAAACTTGCGTGAAATTTTTGGAGCTGTGACTGTTTTTCACGCTAAAAATCCCGCACGGCGGGAAATTTGCGGGATTTTTCGGGCTGAGTTTCGGACTGGATTGAATAACTGATTTATGAATCCGTCATGCACTGCTTCAGACTCATTTTGCCACAGTTTTCACTAGATAAATCTTGCTATTGGCTTCAGCAAGATTTGTATAGCGAGTTCTGTAAAAATACGGCTTTTTCATGAGATAAATATATAAAAGCTTTCGATAAATATTGGATATGCATTTCGAAAAATCCGCAAAATCGTATCAGCCGTCAAATCGCAATAAGTGTTGAATTTGTTTATTACGCATAACTTTTTTTGAATATTATTTGCAAAATGGTAAATGCCTTTTTTCTTTTAATCATTTAGTATGTTTCATGTACTATTACGCGAATCGGGAGGTTCATATGTATTTTATTGGTATTGATCTCGGTACATCAGCAGTCAAGTTGCTCCTGATGAAGAGCGGGGGAGAGATTATCAGAACGGTTTCTGAGTCTTACCCTGTTAACTTCCCTCAGACCGGCTGGTCTGAGCAGAACCCTGAGGATTGGTTCGAAGGATCCATGAAGGGCCTTAAGAAGCTCATCGAGGGCATTGACGGCAATGAGGTTGCAGGAATCAGCTTCGGCGGACAGATGCACGGACTTACGCTTCTGGACGGTGAAGGCAAGGTTATAAGACCTGCAATTCTTTGGAATGACGGAAGATCTCAGGTGGAGACGGATTATCTCAACAATGAGATCGGCAAGGCTAACCTGTCTAAGTACACAGGCAACATTGCTTTCGCAGGTTTTACTGCTCCGAAGGTAATGTGGGTACATAAGAACGAGCCTGAGAATTTTGCTAAGATCGCTAAGATCCTTCTTCCTAAGGATTATCTCGCATACAGACTTTCCGGCGTTTTCGCTACAGATGTTTCTGATGCTTCGGGCACGCTCTATTTCGACTGCGAGAACAGAAAGTGGTCTGACGAGATGCTGAAGATCCTCGACATGAAGCCCGAATGGCTTCCCCAGGTTTTTGAGAGCTATGAGCCGATCGGCAAGATCCTTCCTGAGATCGCAGAAGCGACAGGAATCAGCAAGGACTGCGTGATCGCTGCAGGCGCAGGCGACAACGCTGCTGCAGCAGTAGGTATGGGCATCATCGGCAACGGCGGATGCAATATCTCACTCGGTACATCCGGAACGATCTTCATCGCTTCAAGCACATTTAAGAATGATGAGGCTAACTCACTCCACGCATTCGATCACGCTGACGGCGGATTCCATCTCATGGGCTGCATGCTCTCAGCTGCTTCCTGCAACAAGTGGTGGATGGATGAGATCATCGGCACTGCAGATTATGCTAAGGAACAGGAGGGCCTCGATGCTCTCGGAACGAATAAAGTATTCTTCCTGCCTTATCTCATGGGCGAGAGATCACCTCTTAATAACCCTGACTGCCGTGCAATGTTCATCGGTATGTCCATGGATACAACAAGAAAAGACATGACTCTTGCAGTTATGGAAGGCGTTGCATTCGCACTTAGAGATTCTTTCGAGTGCGCTAAGAAGATGGGCCTCGATATCAAGAGTTCTTCCATCTGCGGCGGCGGCGCAAAGTCCAAGCTCTGGTGCAAGATCGTATCCAACGTATTGGGTATCGAGCTCACTCAGACAGAGAACGACGAGGGTCCTGCTATGGGCGGCGCGCTTCTTGCAGCAGTCGCATGCGGCGAGTACAAGTCAGTTGAAGAGGCATGTGCAGCAACAGTTGTTAAGCATGTTTCCGTTGTACCGGATCCTGAGCTCGTTGCAAAGTATGATGAGAGATATAAAGAATTCTCGAAAATATATCCCGCATGTAAGGAGGCAGGCATATGGTAATTTATGAGGCAACATCTTCCAATTTCAAAAAGTACGGAAGAATCGTAAAGAACATCGATTTTGCACCTGTTATCGAGGCTCTCAATCAGATCGCTATCCCTGAGGACCGCGTAGCTTATGAGCCTACAGTTGCTTCTCTCGAAGAGGCATCCGCAAAGGTTGATGTTACAAGACTTTTCGGCGGCGAGCTGAAGCTTGAGACAGGCTATTGCGCAGGTCACAACTCACTTCTTAACGCTGTTGAGTATCACAGATCTTCTGAGGTAAACGTAGCAGCTACAGACTGTATCCTCCTTTTGGGATCACAGCAGGATGTAACTGACGATTTTAAATATGACACTTCAAAGATCGAAGCTTTCCATATCCGTAAGGGAACAGCAGTTGAGCTCTATGCTACAACACTTCACTATGCACCCTGCGGAATCGAGAATGACGGTTTCATGGTAGGCGTTATTCTTCCTTATGGTACTAACTTCGATTTAGAAGCAGATCACATCGATTGTCTGGCAAATTCAGACGACGAAGATAAGCTCCTTACGGCTAAGAACAAGTGGCTTATCGCTCACCCCGACGCTCCCGGTGAGAAGGGACATTTCCCCGGACTCATTGGTGCTAATATTGAAGTCAACGTGACAAAAAAACAGATGGAGGAAATCTAAAAATGTCAAAGAAATTATTTAACGCACCCGACGTTAAGCT
>JAEEGG010001916.1_pt1 | contig 54882 bp, 40 predicted proteins | sample 9134161 | NCBI WGS metagenome assembly JAEEGG01 (sample SAMN16246543, study PRJNA631951) | gut metagenome | biome: gut microbiome; feature: rumen; material: CR-attached | host: Bos | place: Iran: Karaj | collected 2018-10 | reverse complement strand
TCACCGGGATGATACCCTCGACGAGCTCGTTGTTCATGACGTACTTCTCGAGGATCTCGTCAGCGCGTTTGTTGTCGACATGACCGAAGACGATAGGGTCTTTGCCAGGAACCTTGACCTCGATGGTAGGTTCTGCGTGGCAGTAGCCCATGCAGCCTGTCTGGGTGAAAACGACAGCAAGTTTAAGCTGGTCGGCTTTCTCCATCATGTGTTCCATGACCTGTTTTGCGCCGGCGGCGATACCGCAGGTTGCCATAGCAACTTTAACCTGAACCAATGCGTCAGGGTTGTTGCTCTTTTCACGAAGGTCGAGATTTGACTGTAATTTCTCTCTCATGGCCTTCAATTCTGCCAAAGATTTTACTTTTGCCATATTTCGTAAAATTATGTTAATGAATGATTTATGAATATTTTACTTAAAAATTCAACCTATTTTATCATTTGGCAAATATACAAATCTTTTTTAATAAAAAAACATTTAAGAAAATTAATTTTCTATGGTTTATTACAAACTTATCTCAGAACCAGTTTCTGTGTCTTTGTCTCCTGCCCTGTCATTCTGAGGATGTAAACGCCGTTTTCAGCGGGCTTTACTATCGTTGTCACACCGTCGATCTCATGGCTGCTGACAAAGCGTCCCATCACGTCGTAAACCAGCAGGGTGCCGTTGCCGCTGACCACGATGTTGTCGCCGCTCTGGTATGCGAAGACATCATCTTCGGTGCCGTTAGCGTCACCATGGGCGAAACGCAGCACGAAACGGTCTCCCCTATCGCTCGGAGAGCCGATGAAAGTGTAGACGCCTTCCAAAAGCATATCAATATCATCGCCGGTAAGCTTGTCTATGAGATGCAGATAGTTGACATCGGCATCCTCAATATCGACGCTGAAGCTGTATTGTCCAATCATGCCGGCAATGAAGCTGACAGGCATCTCTCCCACCGCATCGCCATGCACGACAGCGTAATCTGCGTCGTCATGCGGGATATATATCTTGGCGGTATTGTCATCCAATGAGCATTTCGGCAACATGCCGCCGTCGCTGAAACGAACTATGACGCGGTCAAGGACATCGCCATCGCCTTGACGCATATTGAGAACGATTTGGGCACAAGGAGCCTCGTCTTTGGCGTTTTCAGTAAATGTCACGATTTCGCCATCGCTTGACGCATAAACCATGACACCTTCCATCGGAGCCACGTTGTGGTCGGTGGATGCGATAAATCCTGTGCCGTCGGCATTCATCCTGTAGAAATCTTTGGGCATAGTGGCAGCATTGCCGAATGGGTTGCCTATCAGATTCCAGCCTGACAGCCGTGCACCGGCGTCTTTTGTCAAAGTGACTTTTCCGTTGCCGCTGTATGGCGTACCGACAAAGGTAAGAACCACGTCGTCGCTGTTGGCATAAAGATAGCCTCTGCCAGACTCAAGATTGAAATGGTAATTGCTGCCCGTAGTCTTCCAGTTTTCCCATTCCTTGTCAGCGCTTTGGTTGAAACGGTATAGGTCAAACTCGTTGCCTGTCATGTTGAAAACATCAGTGGCAGCGGTAGCATCTGCCAATGGCGAAGCTATCAGACTCCATCGTCCATCATTGGCGCCATAGCCGGTGATACATTTCACAAACACCTCGCCGCCGACGGTCTGTTTCGTCATCCTGACCTGAGCATTATATTGCGTTTTTGTGGCGGAATAAGAAATGTTTCCCAACGGGTTGGGATTATTATTGTCGTTACGATAGTATATCGCCCTGTTTGCGTTGGTCGGATAGGTATAGAAATAGATATATTGGCTGATATTATAGTAAGAGCCGGTATTGTCGTCAACCGTCAGCAGCACGTTGCTTGTTCCATCGTATGCAAATGGCGTATCGAGCTGTATTGTGTTCCATCCCTGGGTGAAGTTATGGCTTCCCGAGTAAACCTGATGGCTTGCCGATTCAGTTTGCCACGTTGTTATTGTCGAACTGGAGGTATTTGACATATAAATTGCAAGTGTTCTGTTTCCGGAGCTGATCGAGCTGTTGTAATAGAAGCTCAGTGCCGTGATATCGCTTGCATCGCCGACCTCCGCTGAGGTGTATATCTGTTGGCTGATGCAGTATTTGTAATAGACATCGGTTGGGATATCAGAACCCGATGCAGTCTCAGTGCCGCTTCCTATTGGCACCACATCGGTTTGTTGGGCCTGGAATGTGGCGTACACTGTCACGTCGTTATCAGGCATGATGAAGCTGTTGTCGTTGACTGTCACTGTGGTATTCACATCACCGGTCTTGAAGACGACCCATCTGTCGAGTGTGTAGCCGCTGTCCGGTGTTGCCGTAAGGTCGACTTTAGTATTTGCCCATGCCTGCGTTGGAACGTTGACAGTGCCGTGGTCTGACGGCATACTTGTGATGTTGTATTGCGCGCCTTCACCTGTGACAGTAATATTTCCGATATAGGGCTGGCGCTGGTTGCGTGTCACCACAATCATGCCATTGCCGGGGACACCGGCATAGAGAGGCACCTCGACGGTACCGTTCGACGGCACCTGTGCCACGCCCACGATCTCGTTGTCGATGGTTATTGACACGTACGAGCCCGGATCGGCACTCACCGTGTATGTAGGTTGGCCTATGGCAAACGTGCCGGCATGGCTCACAGTGTTTGCGGCAGGTTTTTTCAAGTATGGCATCACCGAGCCGTCGCCGAAGCAATAATAGCCTCTCCAATAGTATTCGTCGTTGACACTACTTGTATATCCATTGGCATGGGCGTATGACACCGCCACGTTGCCGATGAAAGGCACCGCATTCAAAGTGTTGAAGCTTGTTTCATCAAACAAAGCGTCGTATGCGCCCGTCTTGGTCTGTGTCTGCGTCGGCATCTGACCGAAAGTGTTTGTCGCACCTACCGCGAAATAATAGTCTTCATACCACAAAGACTCCGGAATTGAGCCGATATAGCCCCATGCGCCTTTGTTAGCAGCGCGAACCATAGCCTCTCCAAAACAGGTGAGGTTGTTTTGGGCATTTTTAAAGTTGGCTGTCAGACAGCAGTTACCCATCGCCCAGAAGTATTTGTTGGTGTTGCTCAACGAGTTGACGTTGGTGTTGGTAAACTGCGGATCATGCCATTTCTGGATGTCGCCGTGAGCGGTATAATTGACAAAGCCGACCTGATTGATATAGTTATAACACGTGGTTTGGCCTGAACCTGTGGTGATAAACACATGTGGAGTGATGCCGTGGGCACTGTTGAAATAGTAGTTGTTGGCATACTGGATAGTAGGTTTCCCGATATATTCTGTAGCATCGCTATCCCAGCCTGCTATTAGCAGTGTCTCGTCAAGATAGCTCGGATCGGGCATGGTGTATTTCTCATACATCAGGATTTTGTTAACAAGATTGTTGAGTTCGGTTGTCGATGACACCGGCATACGGCTCAAGAACATATCGTGATATACGTCGCCGTCGACTGATGCGTACTCCAAGTCGCTGGCTGCGTTGCCATAGCTGCTGTCATAATCCCATAAGGTATAATAAGTCACGACGGTCTCATCACCCACAAGCACCAGGAATGACGGGTGGTTGGCGTTGTATCTCGAATAGATAAGGTTTTTGATTGTGGTGGAGTTGGCGTTGTTTGCCACGACTTGCACATCCACAGCGATACCTTTCTGTTTCTTCCATGTCAGCCAGCTTTGGAATGCCGTGCTGTTGGCGTATGTCGAGGTTGTCACGACAAGCATCTTGACTGGTGTCTTGTAAAGGTCAGGATGGTCGGTATAGGTATCCAGGACGGCTCTTCCGTTGAACAGCTGTTTGTAGACGACGTCGAAATAAGGGCTGTATGTCTCTAAGAGCAGGTCCTCGGTAGCTTTTTTGTCGGCACCGTCGAAATGCACTTCCACCTCGATATCGTTAAACACACGTATGGTGTTGCTGACGGGGTCGTAGCTCACAGGCTCGATGGTTATCTTGCCGAGATGCACGCCGCGCATGGTTCCCTCCACCTCCACGAGAGCCTTCGGGCCGTTGCTGAGGCCGCGTGTCTGGTATGCAGCCTCATTCATGCTGAAAGGCACATCATCATGGGTCTGGCTTTTACGCAGCGGCAGCTGACGTGGCATCAAAGTATGGATGCCATAGTCCTCGAGATGGTATTCCGCTGTGCTGTAGCCGACGATTTCAATATAAGGGTTAGCACCGACAGGTATTGCTATAAGCTCATTGACGACAGGTATCTGGGGGTCGCCTTCGTTGCCACCGATAACGGTGTTTGGCAGACTCAGCCACGAGAAAGTCCCACGTTCGCTTTCATAATCCTGAGCCTCGATTGTCGAGAAAGAAAATGTCGCCCTGAGGCTTGTCATGTCACTCTTCACACATTCCGCCTTGTCGGCCGAACGCAATTGGATTTTTTGCTGTGCAATGGCACTGCCGCCCAACATCAGGCAAAATAGGACAAAAATGTATTTTTTCATTTTTTTACAACTATAACCTGTTAATTATTTTAGCCTGCAAAATTACAAAAAAAATTTTATACAAAAAACAAAAAAGGCTCCCTTATGGAAGCCTTTTTATCATTTGCACTCTGTCATTTCTGGCAGAACGGAGGAATCTTCGCTACTTCTCGCGTTTGCGGAGCAAATATGCGCCACCGAGAGCGGTGAATATCAGCAGTCCGCCGCCCAGAGGTGCTATTTGGTCATTGGTGAGACCATGTGAGCCTGGCAGGCTTGGCAACGATAAATCGTCGCGATCCAAGCCGTTGCCTACATCATTCCAGTCGTTGAAGAAACCGTCATTTTGTGCGTTGGCGCAGAGGCCCATCGCAAATACAAATGCTATTGCTAAAATTATGTTTTTCATGTTTTTTCTTTTTATTTGTTGATACTCATTCCATTGTTTGCGGGGACATGTCGCGACACGTCTATGCAAATCAATGCTATCTGATAACAATTTTCTGTAATCTGAGATCTCCGGAATCTCCAATAACTCTTAAAATGTACACGCCTTGCGTTGGCGCAGGAATCATCTGTGTGCCATGAATCTCAAGTGATGACACCATTCTTCCCATCATATCATACACCTGCAGTTCGCCTTCGCCGTTGACGACGATTGCGCTGCCCGACTGGTATGCGATAATGTCGTTGGCAGAGACGATATGCTTATCATCTCTGAAACGGACGATGAACCTGTCTTCAGCATCGCGTGGCGAGCCGATGAAGCTGTATTCAGGATTTTTAAGAAGGTCAACATCATTACCTGTAATCTTGTCGATCAAGTGCAGATAACTGCTGTTTGCGGTCTCGACGCTGACATTGAGAACATATTTACCAAGATCACCGGTGTTGAAATTGACCGGAATCTCATCCTGGCCGTTAGTGCGCACCACCGAGTAGTCATTGTCATACAGTGGCACATAGACCTTTGCGCTGTTGTTGTCGAGCGAATATTTCGGCAATGTACTGCCTTCGCCAAAACGCACTATGACACGGTCGATGACATTACCTTCGTAACGGCTGAGGTTGAGCACTATCTGCTCGTCAGCGACTGTATTTCTTGTATTTTTCATGAATGTGACAATTTCTCCGTCAGTTTCGGCGTACACCATGATGCCTTCCATTGCGGCCACGTTATGTCCCGTCGAGGCGATAAGACCGGAGCCGTCGTTATTCATCACGTAGAAGTCTTTTGTCATAGTGGCAGCTTGTGCAAACGGGTTGCCGATGAGGTTCCAGCCAGCGAGCGACGAGCCTGCCACCCTGCTCAGCGTCACTTCACCGTTGCCTGTATATGTCGTGCCGATAAATGTGATGGTGGTGTTATCGTCGTTGGCATAAAGATATCCTCTTCCCGACTCCAGTCCGAAATGATAGTGGCTTGCACCATCCGCTTTCCAGTTTTCCCATTGATTATCAGCATTTTGGTCAAAACGATACAAGTCAAAATCACCAGATGTCATGTTAAGGACATCATTTGCCAATACTGTCTCTGCCAAAGGTGATGCTATCAGGCGCCATCCATCGGTATTGGCGGTGTAGCCTGGAACCACATTAGGGTATGATTTGCAGTAGACACCCACATTGTCGACATACCACATACGTCCGCTGGTGCCGACACCGGCAAATTTGAATGCGACATAGACATCCTGACCATCGTAATCCGAAAGATTGATGCTAACATTTGTCTTTGTCGTCGGAAATTCAGTGGCAGTCCACAGTGTCTTTGAGAAATCCAAAGCTGTCATACCGGTTGTTGACAACACGACCGAACTCTCCTCGCCCGAGCCGCTTGATGAGAATGCCATGTCGAAACTAAGTATGGCATTGCCGTTGATATGCATGTGTGGCAGAATCAGGTAGGTGTCACCATTTGGCCAATAGCTGAATGCGGTTCCAGTCGGGTCGACAGGGTCATTGACATTGGTGCTGTGTTGCCAGCCGTAATAGTTGTTCACCCTGATCCAGTCCCAGCACGCCGGTGGGAATGCATCTCCGCTGAAGCCTTCAAACAATGCGTTTTCGTCGTCGATAGGCCACACTCCACAGTCTGTTGTGAAGCTTATCGGATTGCACCATTCGCTCTGGTCGTCGGCATCGCAATAAGCCTGAACCCTCACATCGTAATCGGCGCCGCGTTTGAGACCCGTCAAAACGTATGGGTTTTCGTCATCAGGCAGTGATGTCACGTGAATCGGATTACCCCATTCGCTTTCCCAAGTCTTTTTATATTGGATGTTCCATTCGGATTCGTCTTTGCCTGCGTTCCATGTCAATGATGCTGTATTATAGCTCGTTTCTTTGACAGCCAATGCAGTAGGAACCCAGCATGTAGGGATGACTTCGACCAACACATCATCAATATTGAAATACAGATAACTATATCCTGTTGACGATCCGCAACGGATGGCGATATTTCTGCCAGTTCCTGTATAATTTGACAACGGGACTGTAAATTCAGCGTATGTTGACGAGACTCCTTCAACAGCGGCCACCTCCACAAAACTATCGCCTTCCATGATACCTACATAGAGTGTGTTGTTTGACGATCCCGCTTTCGCCCAGAATCTGACTTGCAGGTCGCTCATCTGATAACTGTAGTCGATTGCAGGCATGATAATGGTTTGGGTTGCCGAATTTGGAGTTCTGTACATACGTAAGCTCTTTGTGCCGCCATGGGCATCGGAGCTATAGTCATAAACGTATGGATAATAGGTATATGGTGAATAGCTGCCATATTGCATCTCGATACGATTCCAGCATTTTGGCACAGAATATGTTGAGAAGTGACCTCCTGTCTCCACAGCGCCTTCAAAGTCGCAGGTGTAAGGCATCATCACTTCGGCACATGCCGTGGTGATGGATTTATCCATGCTTTGGTTAGCCAAGCTCCACTTGCTATAGTCGTCGCCACCGCACCAGGCGCGCACGTTCACGTCATAAGACGTGGCGGGCTCCAAGCCGGTCAGCTCGTAATAATTGGATGGATTGTTTTCCACCAAGACGTAAGTATATTCGCTGTCTGATGACTTTTTGTAACGGAACTGCCACGCGTCCTGGTCATCAGCGCCTTTTGTCCAGCTGAGGTTCACCGATGTTGAGGTTACCGACTCGTCTGTCAAATAGGAAGGTGCCAAGCATGTTGCCAAGGTGGTGAATGTCACTCTGTTGCTCCATAAACTCACTCCGTCTTCAGCGCCGCAATTGGCTTGGATATAGATGTAATATTTTGTCTCTGGAGTGAGGTTTTGCAAGGTGTAAGTATATTCACTCACGTTTTCAAGCTGCACGCGGGTGACATCTGTCAAAGTCATGTCCGAAGGGTCGAAGTCGTTTTTCGGCCTATAGGCGACTTCATAAGCGTCGGCGGTACTTCCTGTCCACGAGACGCTGCCTGTATAAGCAGTATTTGAATAGGAGACATAGCTCAAAGTCGGTCTCGGGCATGTCATGTAGCTGATGCTGATGTTGTCGATTGCCGCAGGGGGTTGGTTGCCTCCGCTGCCGTCGTTACGCCAAATGAAGACCATGGTATAAGTGCCTGAAATGGCAGCTTCTGATGTCTTGGTTTGCCAGCTGTTTACCAAGTTGAGCTTGCTTCCTCCATCAAGGGCTATCCATGTGTTTGGCAGACTCGAAGCCGAAACGCCTGATGGGAGGCTTGTACCTGCCGCGAACTCAACGTCGCCAGGAACCAGTGCCACCCTTAAGTAATCATAGGTACTTTCTCCATTGGCTTTCCAGTCGAAAACGAAAGTATAAGTACCTTGGGCAAAGCTGAACAGCTTCGAAGCATAAACAACAGTATTGCCGTGGGCATATTCGTAAGTTGTCCCACCGTCTTTGGAAACATACATGGATTTTTCGCCGCCGTTGTTGACAGCACTACCCCAGCACCAGTTGTTGGTTAGGGAGCCGTTTTCAAATCCCCAGTCGTTGCTTGTCTCAAAGTCTTGTGAGTATGGGTGTGTCGCATCAACCGTCAATGCCACGCGTGTGGTGCTGAACACCTTTTTCACCCATTTGCTAAAGTCACCGCCGCAGTTGGCGCGAACGTAAGCATAATAAGTGGTTTGAGCGGTCAGTCCAGTCAGTTCTTTGCTGCATGTCGTGACTTGATATGTCGGAGTAGTGTTATCATCCGGCACGACTTCCGAGTCTGCAGTCACGAAGACATCCCAATTGCTTTCTTCGTCGCCTGCGGTCCATGTCAGAGTGGCTTCATAAGCGGTGATGCCTGTTGCATTGAAATTCTTAGGTTTTGCGCAACTCACTCCTCCAGCTGGAGTGTAAGTGAATGTGGTCTTCGGAAGAAATGCTTGGGCAGTGTAGCCGCAACTTCCGAGGCTGCTACTGCTATTCCCATAAGCTGACACTCCCGAAGTCAAGCCACTTTTTCCGTACCATTCCACTTTGTTGTAGCTGCCTTTGGTTTCGTTGTAAACGCCAATCAGGAGATTGCCGCCGTTGTAGACATAGCCTTCGGAGAACGTAATAGTGTAACCATTTGTTGAAGTTGTAGGCATATCAAGCAAACCTTCAAAGACTATAGTGGCATCAGTCATACCGCTATAACTCCCACCGAGAGTGAGATCAGAGACTTCTTTTATAAATACTTTCAGATTTGCGTTTCCCCATGTGGGATTGGTAGTGGCAACGGATTTTGCATAGAATGTGACAGCAGAGATTGTGCCTCCATCCATATCCTCCAATACATTTGCGGGAATGATGCATTCGCTTTTTGTATAATTGTCAAAATAATAACCATACATAGGAATGTATTGGTTAGCATCAGTCGCATCGTACACAGTATGTGTTGTCTGTGCTTTTGCCTGCCAGGGCATAAATATCGCCAACAGCAGGATCAACAAATGAGTTTTTTTGATAATTTTTTTAAAATACATAATACAAAAGTTTTTAAGATTTGATAATAATTTCATCACCTTAAAACTTCTGGAAAAATGTTGGAAAACCAAAATGAAGATGCCCCCCCCCGAGGGGAATACCTTTAAAAACAGAATTCCAGCTCCAATTCCCGGAAGCGTTATCCATGACTTGAGGCAGGTCTTCTGACTGAGGCCTCGCTTTTGCCGCCTTCCCGTCCGACGAGCGTCGCGACAGTGGCACAGTGGCATGCGATTGGCCATCACAGCAGCGGGAACTGTCCGGGATTCACACCCGATTCCCTATTGAGTCCGTGAAGGACACCACAAATCGGCCGCAAAATTACAGCTTTTTCTTTTCGGTTTTACAAAAAAAGTTAAAAGATTATAGATTGAAGTTAAAAGATTATAGATTGAAGTTAAAAGATTATAGACAGCTTAAAACATCCTGTTAATCTTGTTAATCCTGTCTAATTCCAATCCTGTTAATCCTGTCTGAAAGAGAACTCGCAGCCGCAATATCTCTGGTTATAAAAACCGTACTCTTTGATGATCTGAACACGTCGCTCGCTCAGCCCTCCCTTGCGCCAGTTCTGCGCCCAAAAAGTCACATCAGGGTAATGTGAGGCGGCAAAAACGCCGGCTTCTTCAATCTGTTCGAGACTCTTCCAACGGCTTGAGGCAAGCGTTGTCGTAATGACAGAGAAACCTTGTTCGTGAGCATATTGAGCTGTACGTAACAGTCTGTATTTGAAGCATTTGAGACAGCGGCCTCCCCTCTCCGGCTCGTTTTCAAACCCGACCATTCCAGAACGCCATTTCTCGTGGTCGTAGTCATCGTAGATGATATCCAGCCCGAGCGACCGGGCATAGCGTGTGCACTCGTTTTTACGAATCTCGTATTCTTCCAAAGGGAAAATGTTCGGGTTGCAATAGAATATCGTCGGCGTGATGCCGTGCTGCATCAAACACTCGATGATGGCCGACGAACAAGGCGCACAACAGGCGTGAAGCAACACTTTCGTCGCTCCGCCGGGCACTTCTATCGCAAACTTCTTTTTCATTGCACGATCTCTGTCCTGAAAGCTATCAAAATAACAGCGATTATCGCTATTGCGAGACCGAGGTAGTTCTTCCAAGTGAGCTTCTCCTTGAATGCCAGCCAGCCTATGACAGCGGTGAGGCTGACCACCCCGATGTTGTATATCGGGAACAACACCACGTTGGTGAAATAGCGCATGGCATTATACACGCAATACGTTGAGAAATAATTTATCACACCAAGCATTATGCCTCCGATGGCGTTCTTCCACTGCCATTTCGACTTGCCACGGATAATATCACTTACGACGATGATGATTCCAAAAACCAGTGCCACGAAATAGATGAACGCTATCATGAACCCCATATCGCCGTCGGTATGCTGCTGCTCTGTGATTTTCATGAGGATGTCGCCAGTGCCGGTGCCGAAAAATATCAGAATCGGCAATAGCCAGTTTTTATTCACATCTCCAGAATCTTTCTTTCCTCCCACAACCAAAAACAACGCCACCAACGCCAAAACGATTCCTATCGCAGTCATATAACTCAGCGGCTCGCTGAAAAATATCACACCAGCCAGTATCGGCAGCACCACCGAGATCTTACTCGACAACGATGTCACCGTCACACCGGAACGCTGCGTGGATGCGGTCATTAATAAATAGGTGAAAATAAACCAGAATCCAGTCAAGACAGACAGCCGGAACCAGGGCTCGGCGACTAACTGCGGCAAGGTGTCGAACTTCTCGCATACGACAAATCCCGTGCCTGTGGCGAACACATAGTTCCACATCAACGCCTGATGGTTGTCGAGTCCAAACCGCTCAAACAGCCTCATCGCGACGAAGACGCCAGTGGAAAACAATATCGCGAGTATGAGATAAATCATGCCGCAAAATTACATTTTTTTATTAAAAGTTAAAAGATTATGGTTAAAAGATTTTTTTGTTAATCGTATATATAAAATTTTTATTTTTACGCAAAATTTGGAAATAGTATGAAAAAGTTTCCCATCACAGCAGTTTTAGCCATGATATTCGCCTATGCAACGGCACAGGACAACACTTATTGGGTGTTTTTCACCGACAAAAACGACACCTGTTTTGACCCTTATTCTTATTTCGATGCGAAGGCAATAGCCCGCTACAGGCAATGTGGCGCCGACCTCTATGACATCAGCAACCACCCTGTCAACAAAACCTATGTGAATACTGTAAGTGATTACTGTTCAGAGGTTTTGGGCGAGTCGAGATGGCTCAACGCCGTTGGTGTGGATGCTACCGCCGATAACGCTGCGCTCATAGCACAACTGCCTTTCGTGGCAAAGGTGCAGCAAATCTCTTCGGAATGGGTCGAGGCAAGTGCCGTCACCACCGACGAAATGGTCGAAATCGACTCCGACGGCCTCCTCACCGACCAGGTGAGACGTTTTGGAGGCGAGTATTTCCTTGCAAAAGGCATCGACGGCAAAGGAATGCGCGTCTGCGTCCTCGACGGAGGCTTCCCCGGAGTCGACACTCACCCTGCTTTCAAGCATATCCGCGACGATGGCAGGATAATAGCGACATACAATTTCCCGAACAAGAAAGAAGACGTCTATGGATGGAGCTCCCACGGCACCATGGTGTTGAGCTGCATCGCAGGCATCAACGCCGACGGGCAAAAGATGGGTCTCGCCACGGGAGCCGAGTTCCTGCTCGCCCGCACCGAGATCGAAGCAGAGCCTTTCAAGGAAGAGATATGGTGGGAAATGGGTGCCGAATGGGCCGACAAAAACGGTGCCAACGTCATCAACAGCTCCCTGGGCTATGGCAAGCAACGCTACTGGACCAAGGACATGGACGGCCAGTCATACGTGGCAAAAGCAGCCAACAAAGCCGTCGAGAAAGGCATCCTGATATGCTGTTCTGCAGGCAACGAGGGCGACGACAGACACTGGATGACCATCGTCACGCCATCGGATGCCGAGAACGTGATATGCGTCGGCGGCATCAACGACGACCTCGACCGTTATCGTCATATCTCGTTCAGCTCTTACGGTCCGAGCGCCGACAAACGCCTGAAACCTAACGTGGTGGCATTCGGTCACGCACAAGTGGCAGCCCCGAGCGGCGGCTTCACCGAGGCTGACGGCACCTCGTTCGCCAGCCCGCTCGCTACAGGCTTCGCGGCATGCGCATGGCAGACACGCCCGGAGCTCACAGCCCTTCAGATGAAAGCTGAAATAGAGAAATCGTGCGACCTATACCCTTACTTCGACTACGCCTTCGGCTACGGAGTGCCACAAGCTGCATATTTCACCGGCGATATCGAAGAAAAAGAGCCTCTTTTTAACCTCGTACAGGAAAAAGACGGAGTGCGCATCGTATTCAAGGAAGTAAAAAAAGACCAATACGTCTTCATCAGCGTGGAAGGCGACGATGGCGTGCTGCTCGGATATTATCAGACAGAGCCTAAAGTCAAAGGTATAATATTGAAAAACAGAGACATAGGTCAAGGCAAAAAACTCAATGTTTCATACTGCGGACACTACGCCACATGCCCTGTCAGCGGCAACGGCGAGGAGATTTGTCTGTTTACAGATGAGGAGAACAGCCACAACGGCACCATGCCAGACATCCGCCACGAAAACCGGCAGACCTCGTTCTATCTGCGCGACGACATAATCTTCCCGACAGACACCTGGAACGTCAGCAACCACTTCACCTTTGGATTACGCTGGCTTTATGGCAAAGGTTATAAGTTAGGATTCGGCTTGGGCCTTGATTTCAGCAATTTCATCGCCAAAGACCCGCTACCGGAGGTTACTTACGCCAACAGCCGCAAAACCACAATGAAAAACACCCAACTACGTCTGGAGCTGATGCAACGTGTCGAAATCATTCGCAGCTGCCTGATGTGGGACCTCGGCGCCTATGGCGGCATCAACTGCACAAGAAAAACACGTCTTGTTGAGAAAGTGAAATGGTATGACGAAAACGGCAATCAGACTCATCCATACAACGAAAAAGTCATCACCAATCTACGTGGTTGCAAAAACATGAATCTGTTTGAATATGGCATCAACACCCGACTGTATTACACCTTCCTTGGACAGATAAACCTCGGAGTATCAGGCACTTACCGTCTTTCCGACGTCATCACCAAGAAAGACCCCATCCTAGGTTTGCCCGACAACAACCCGTCGCCATGGAGCGCAGGCATCGAGCTGGAATTGCTATTCTGATGAAAAAATTTGTAAAAGTGTAAAAAAATCTGTATATTTGCGGTTCTAAAATTCTTCGAATTTTGAATAATCAATTCATTGAGTTTTAAATTATTAAATCTTTAAATTTTGAATTATTAAATTTTGAATATCAGATATGAAAGTACAAGAATTAGTTGACAAACTGGGACTTAAGGTCCTCGCAGGCAAAAACGGCCTCGACCGCGAAATCGACGGTTGCTATATTTCAGACCTCCTCAGCGACGTCATGGGCAACGCGCAGGAAGGCAACATCTGGATCACACTCCAAACACACAAAAACGTGATGGCGGTGGCATCGCTCAAAGAGATGTCATGCGTCATCCTCGTCAAAGACCTCGGTGCCAACGAGGACACCATCAACCAGGCCAATGAAGAGGAGCTGCCAATCCTCCAGACGTCATTGCCGACATTCGAGATCGCAGGACTTGTTTATAATTTGTTAAACAACAAATAACATTTGTTGTAAAGACGCACGGCCGTGCGTCTCTAACGAATCGTAATGGAATTACATTCATATCGGGCCGACCTTCATATTCACACGGTGCTCTCGCCGTGCGGTGACATCTACATGTCGCCCGCTGCCATCGTGGAACAGGCCAAGAAGCTGCATCTCGACATGATTGCCATCTGCGACCACAACAGCACCCGGCAGGTGAAGGTGACGCAGCAGATAGGCCGTGAGCAAGGCGTGTTCGTCATCGGAGGGGTGGAGATAACCACACAGGAGGAGGCTCATGCCCTCGCCTACTTCGAGAACGACGAGCAGCTCGACAAGTTCCAGGAGTTCCTCGACGAGCATCTGCCACATATCCCTCTCGATGAGGAGAAGTTCGGCTATCAGCTCATCGTCGACAAAGACGAGGAAATCGTCGGCGAAGAGGAATGGTTGCTATGGTCGGCACTCGACTGCGACCTCGACACGCTCTATGACAAGGTACACGAGATAGGCGGTCTGTTCGTGCCCGCACATGTCAACAAGCCAGCGTCCTCGCTGATGTCGCAACTGGGTTTCATCCCGCCAGATTTGAAAGCCGACGCGCTCGAGATTTCAAAGCACGTCACCAAGCCCGATTTTCTGAAGAAATTCGCATATTTGAAGAAGTTCATGTTCACCAAGAGCAGCGACGCGCACTTCCTGCATATCATCGGCGAGGTGCACTGCGTGTTCCACATGTACGACCTCACCTTCGACGAGTTCCGCAAGACCCTGCACGGCGAGGACGGCCGCTACGTCGACACTGAACCCAATGAAAAACTACAACTTTTATTCGGATGAAAGAATTAGCATTACATGTATATGACCTGATGGAGAACTCCACCGCAGCCAACTCCACCCTCGTCGAGCTGACAATCCGCGACAGCTTGAAGGACAACATCTACGCCTTCACCATCAAAGACAACGGCAAAGGCATGTCGCCGGAGTTCCTCGCCAAGGTCACCGACCCATGGACCACATCGAGGACGACAAGAAAGGTCGGATTGGGATTACCACTTATAAAGATGAACACCGAGAACTGCGGCGGCGGCATGAAGATTGAGAGCGAGGTCGGCAAAGGCACCGTGCTCAACTTCTGGTTCCAGCACGACAACATCGACCGGCCGCCAATGGGCGACCTCGCTGGCACCCTCGTGATGCTGTTCGCCGCCCACGAAGACATACACTTCATATACAAACACATCACCGACGACGGCGAATTCGTGTTCGACACCGATGAGATCAAAGAAGCCCTCGACGGAATGTCAATGAACGACATCAACATCATGAAATACCTGAAGGAAATGATTCAGGAAAACTTGGAAGAAATACATTATAACGAATAACGTAAAGACGCACGGCCGTGCGTCTCAACAAAAATAAAAAACATGAAATTAAGTGAAATAGCAAAAACCCTTAACGCCAAGGTGATATGTGGCGAAGACCGTCTCGATGAGGAACAGGACAAAGTCTTCGCCTCCGACCTGATGTCCGACATCCTCACCCTTGGCGACAACTTCCCGATGATTGTCACCGGCCTCTGCACCATGCAGACCATACGCACATGCGAGATGGGCAACCTCGACATCGTCGTTTTCGTCAGGAAGAAAAAACCGACTCCCGAGATGATAGAGCTCGCTGAAGACGAGGGCATGGTCCTCATGGAATGCGACTACTCTATGTTCAAGGCCTGCGGCCTGCTCTGGGAAGCCGGATTGAAACCAATTTATTAATCAACAACAAATAACTGGTAACTATCATGCATTTGGAATACACAGTGGTTGAAGGCGATTTTGTCAATGCCGGCTCGGCATCAAGCTCGATAAAGAAAACGTTGAAACAACTCAACGTGAACCCGTCGATAGTGAAACGCGTCGTTGTCGCCCTCTACGAGGCCGAAGTCAACGCTATCGCTCATGCCTACGGCGGCGTGGTCACCGCCGACATCGACGCTGGCAAGATACTCCTACGTGTCATCGACAAAGGCCCCGGCATCCCCGACATCGACTGGGCTATGCAGGAAGGCAACAGCACCGCCTCGCCAGAAGTACGTAACATGGGTTTCGGCGCCGGCATGGGCCTCCCAAACATCAAGAAAAACGTCGACCGCCTCAACGTGAAGTCAACCGTGGGCGTTGGCACCACCGTCGAGATGGAGGTGAACCTTGGTTAAAAGATAATAGATTTTAGATAAAAGATTAGGATTATGGTATTTTTTCACGCACTACAGATAAACGAAACCGTTTGCGAAGGCTGCTCGCACTGCATGAGGGTCTGCCCCACCGAGGCTATCCGCGTGCGCGACGGCAAAGCGCATATCAACGAGGACCGCTGCATCGACTGCGGCGAATGCTTCATCGCTTGTCCGCATAAAGCCGTGTTCGTCAAACAAGACGACTTCGAGGAAATCTTCAAATTCCCATGCCGCGTCGCACTTGTCCCCGCGGTCTTCCTCGGCCAGTTCAAAGACGACATCAGCGTGTCGCGAATCTATGCCATACTCAACGAGATAGGCTTCCAACATGTCATCGAGACAGAGATATCAACACCTCTTTACACCGAGCGAAAAAACCAGATGGAACGCGAAGGCAACAACAAGCCGCTCATCTCGTCGTTCTGCCCCGCCATCGTCCGACTCATACAAGTCAAATTCCCCGGACTGGTAGATAACATCATGCCTATAAAGGCACCTCTCGACATCACAGCAATGTTTATCCGCCGCAAACTCGTGAAAGAAGGCTGGCCGGAAGACCAGATAGGCGTGTTCTACGTCACCCCTTGCGCAGCTAAGATAGCAGCAGTGAAAAGCCCTGTCGGCGAAGAGAAATCCAGCGTCGACGGCGTCATCAACATGGACTCGCTCTACAACCGCGTCTATAAAAAGATTAAAGAACAAGGCCACGACTACAAAGAAGTGAAACTGCCTATCGCACAACTCACCTCCGACAGCATCCTGACATCTCTGACAAACGGCGAACGCCGACTCTCAATAGCCGAACACTCATTGTCAATCGACGGCATCGACAACGTGATAGAATTCCTGGAAAAGGTTGAAAATGACGAGGTTGAAGGCGTCGACTTCCTCGAGCTGCGCGCCTGCGACCAAAGCTGCCCAGGCGGCATACTCACTTATAACAACAGATTCCTGACCTGCGAACGTATGTTCAACCGCGCCCGTTACGTGGCAGGCAAAGAACGCCGCGGCGAGATGACTCGCGCCAAAGAAGTGGAAGAAGAACACGACTATCTGATGAATAACATCATGGTGGAAGACGTCGAACCACGCTCCATAAGCCTCGACCCCGATTTCAACAAGGCATTGGAAAAGATGAACAAAATCAAAGTATTGGAAAAGCTGCTTCCGCAAATCGACTGCGGAATATGCGGCGCCCCGTCGTGTAACGCACTCGCCGAAGATATAGTCTGTAACGGATGCAAACTCACCGACTGCATCTTCATCCAACGTAACATGGAGTCGCGCAAGAGCATGAAAGTCGAGACATCACTAAAAATCATGGAAAAAACATGGGGACAAGAAAAAATTGAGAATTATATCAAAAGCAAATTTTTAAAAATCAAAAAATAATTTTAAAATATAATAAAATGAGCATCAACGAATTACAACCAAAAGAAGTATTTGAAAACTTCTACAGCCTGACACGCATCCCTCGTCCGTCAAAGAAGGAAGCTCAGGTTATCGCTTTCATGAAAAAATGGGGTGAAGACCTCGGCCTGGAGACCATCGTCGACGAAGCCGGCAACGTCATCATCCGCAAACCCGCCACACCAGGTTACGAGAACCGCAAAGGCGTGATCCTTCAGGCTCACCTCGACATGGTGCCTCAGAAAAACGCCGACACCGTGCATGACTTCGAGAAAGACCCTATCGAGACTTATGTCGACAACGGCTGGGTGCGCGCCAAAGGCACCACTCTCGGCGCTGACGACGGCCTCGGAGCAGCAGCAGCAATGGGCGTCCTCGCAGCAAAGAACCTCGAACACGGTCCTATCGAAGGACTCTTCACCATCGACGAAGAGACCGGCATGACAGGCGCCAACAAGCTACAACCAGGCGTTCTGAAAGGCGACATCCTGCTCAACATGGACTCAGAGACTGAAGGCGAACTCTATGTGGGTTGCGCCGGCGGAATCGACACCAACGCCTACTGGACTCCAAAAATGGAGAAAGTGGCCGACGGAATGGCAGCTTACCAATTGATAGTCAAAGGATTGAAAGGCGGGCATTCTGGCATGGACATCAACCTCGGAAGAGGCAACGCCAACAAACTCATGAACACCTTATTAATATTGGTGTCACAGAAGTTCGGCGTGCGTCTCGCCACCATCAACGGAGGCAGCCTGCGTAACGCCATCCCAAGAGAATCGTTCGCCACAGTGGTCGTCCCCGCCGACAAAGCCGAGAAGATGCAAAAACTCGTCGAAGAATACAATACCGCAGTGAAAGAACAGTTCGCCGAGACAGAACCTGACCTCGTGGTCTCAATGGTCGAGACAGAAATGCCTGCCGAAGTCATCGACAACAAGACATTCAAAAACATGCTCGAAGCCATCGCAAAATATCCGAACGGCGTCATCGGAATGTCAAAAGACTTCGAAGGTACCGTCGAGACATCATCAAACCTCGCATTGGTGAAACTTGAAAACGGCAAAATCGTCACCTGCTCACTGCAGCGTGGCCTCGTCGATGAACTCAAAGACCAACTCGCCGAAGAGATCCGCAAAGTGCTGGAAGAACACGGCGCAGTGGCAGAGTCAAGCGGCTCATACCACGGCTGGAAACCAAACATCGACAGCCCTATCCTCGCCACAATGAAAAAAGTCTATAACGACAAATTCGGCAAAGAGCCAAAAGTCATGGTTATCCACGCCGGCCTCGAATGCGGCATCCTCGGCGCAAAATACCCTAACTGGGACATGATATCATTCGGCCCGACACTCGTCCACCCACACTCACCAGACGAGGCCCTGCTCATCGAATCAGTGGCTCCGTTCTGGGAATTTTTAGTTGAGACTCTCAAGAACGTGCCGGAGAAATAATCCCACCGTCATTTCGAGCGAAATGAAATGAAGTCGAGAAATCCTCTGTAGTCACTAACGATTTCGTTGATGGAGGATTTCTCCGTTTCGCTTCGCTACAGTCGAAATGACAATAAAAAATAATTTTTCAAAAAAATGTTGTACGTATTAAAAAATTGTGTAATTTTGCAGTCCGAATTTTAAGATAAAAAAATAAAAATAAGATAATACAATGAAACGTACATTTCAACCATCTAACAGAAGACGCAAGAACAAACACGGTTTCAGAGAGAGAATGGCAACTGCCAACGGTCGCAAGGTTTTGAAAGCCCGCCGCGCTAAAGGCAGAAAGAAACTCACAGTATCTGACGAGTATTGATTCTGCGAAGCCGTACCTAATAATTAATTATTTAAGGTTAAAAAAGAGACAATGTGACGTTGTCTCTTTTTTTTGTATTTTTGCATGCTGTCATTCCGAGCGTAACGAAGTGAAGTCGAGGAATCTCATACAAACCATGCAAAAACTGACAAAAATATTACTGTCTTTGTTACTGGTTTTAACAACCAGCAGCTCGGTTTTTGCACAAATCCCAGAGTTCTTCAACGTCCCCCGCACCACCCCCATCGACGACTCCCGCCGCGACGGCTGCGACTACCTCATCATCACCCCTGACGACGAAAACATAAAACAATGGGCCGACACCCTACGCGACTTCCGCGAAAAACAAGGAATCATCACCAAGGTGCTGACAATGAGCGAGGTCAGCGCCAACAACCCCGACTCGCTGAGGAGGTTTCTGCGCCTTACACATGAAGTGTGGAACCCCGCCCCTGCTGCGGTTTTGCTGTTGGGCGACTACGACTCTGACCCAGCCAAAGGCATCACATCGTTCGCCCTCACCAACCATCCCGAAGGACAGGCGTTCGAACCATATATGGCCGACAACCGCCTTGTCGAGTTCACTGGCGACGACCTTCCCGACATGGCGATAGCACGTATGCCAGCCGCCAACGCCGACGAGGCACAGCTGATGGTGCGGAAAACACTTGAATATGAACGCCATCCATACGACGACGAGTATTACTACGCTCATCCGGTCACTGCCATGGGCTACCAACGCTCACGATGGTTTCAGCTATGTACCGAGATAATAGCGGGATACCTTGAACAACAAGGCAAAGACGTCATACATATCAACAACATACACCAAGGCACCCCCGACTCGGTTTGGTCAACAGGTCAAAGGACAGATGACGTCCTCAACTGTTTCGGTCCCGACGGCCTCGGATATATTCCTGCCACCATGTCGCATTTCACCGACTGGAACGGTGACGCCAATGATATCACACAGGCACTGGAAAACGGCACATATATGCTAATCCACCGTGACCATGGCACCTTCCAGACATGGAACGAGCCTTATTTCAGCAATGCACTCATCAACGAGCTACACAACGACAAACTATCGTTCATCATGTCGGCAAACTGCCAGACCGGCGACTTCAGCTATGGTGACGGAAGCTCCGACTGCCTCGCCGAACGTTTCCTGCGCAGCCCATACGGCGCCATCGGTATCATAGCAGCCTCACAGCTGTCATATTCCTACGTCAACGACACATACGTCTGGGGCTTCTTCGACTACCTCTACCCTGATTTCATGCCCGACTACGGCCCACAATCATTTGACTTCAAATACCCCGCATTCGCCAACGCCTACGGCAAGTATTATCTGCAACAATCAGCGTTCCCATATAATGCCAGCTATAAACCGGTCACATATAACCTCTTCCATTATTTTGGCGACGCTTTCTTACAACTATACACCGAAGTGCCGCAACAAATCTTCGTCTCCCATCCAGAAAGCATACATCCCGACGACACCCATATCACAATACAAGCCGACGAAGGTGCTTTTGTCGCATTATCCGTTGACAATCAATTGATTGCACGTGCCAAATCAAATGGCGATGAGATAGCTTTTGATTTCCTCCTGCCTTTCAATGATGGCACTGTCATCAAAGTGGTCGCCACCAAACAGGAATGCTACCGACACGAAAGCACAATCATGGTGACCGACAACATAGGAGTCGGTGAGATATACGGTTATAATGACTTCAAAGTGTACCCCAACCCCACTGACAACACACTTTATATCGAAGGGAACAATATTCATAACATCAAGATTATCAACATTTTAGGACAGACAATACAAAACACTGACTATCGCCAGGGCTGCGACATCATCAGCGTCGACTGCGGCAATCTTAACCACGGCGTTTATTACGTCATCATATCAGGTCAAAACACCGTGGTAAGACGTTTCGTTAAGCGATAATGTTACTCTTGCTGTAATCGTTGTGGAATACACATCGCGTGTTTTTAACATAAAAGGAGAGACATCGATTTTCCGACATCTCTCCTATTATGTGATTATATAAAAGCCCCTTTGTTAGGGAATCTTACGCCATTTTAGTCAACTTTCTCAAGTTTGGTGTTTGCGCCCCACTTGTTGATGTTGAATGTGAGGTCGAAACGCAATGTGCCTTCCAATGGGTTTGTGCCCGATGTTGACGCATTGTTGACTGGCACGAGGTATGACACGTCAAGGGCGAACACATTGTAACGCAAGCCTGCACCGAATGTCAGATAACGGCGGTTACCTTTCATCTTGGCCTCATGGAAGAAACCGGCACGCACTGCAAAGATCTGATTGTACCAGTATTCTGCACCGATACCGAGAGTCCATTCCTTCAGCTCCTCGCTGAATCCACCCGGAGCATCGTAGAACGACTGGAACATACCCTGAATCATTGACACATTAGGGTCTTTACCTTTCTCGATTACAAACCCGCCGTTGCCGTCAGGAATCAAAGCGCCGTCGGCATCTCTTGCGTAGATAGGTGGTGTAGGCACGAGCAACTTGTTGAGGTCAAATGAGAAAGCCAGTGAGTTGAACTCATCGATATTGAGTTTCAATGATGGACCCAAGCGCAAGTTTGTCGGGATGAAGTCCGTTCTCGAGTTAGCGTCGCTATAGCTCATCTTGCTACCCATGTTAGTGATTGCCACACCCCATGTGAACACACCGTCAATAGTGCTGAAATACACAGGACGCTGGTAGTACACAGCGATGTCGGCAGCCACCGACCATGCAGCTCTTGAATAATTTGTAACTCCTTGAGTAAGATGCGAATAGATGAAACGACCAGCAACTGATGCTGATAAATAATCACCCAATTTTCTTGAATAGCAAAGGTCTATCGAGAACTCGTTCGGTGAATATGTTCCCTTGTCGTTATTATACTCATCGCGGAAATTGATCTCACCAAGTGAGAAATATTTCAACGAACCCGCTATTGTTGACTTGCTGCTAACACGTTTTGACACAGCGAGATACGCGATATTCATATCAGGAACGAGCTTTCTCAACCAAGGGCTGTATGCCAAACCGATGCTGAAATCATCTTCCATAAATGCATATTTTGCAGGGTTCCAGTGCATTGAATAAACATCCGGTGATGTTGAAACACCTATATCACCCATACCAGCCGAACGCGCGTCTGGAGCGATACTCATAAACGGAACTGCTGTTGAAATCACATTATAGTCAAGATTCTGACCGGTTTCCTGCTGCTGCGCCTTTGCGATGACACCTGTCATCATAAGAGCCAATAATACAACTAACGATTTTCTTATCATATCTTCAAAAATTATTCTGCAAAATTAACAAATTTATAGCTTATAACGACATCATTTATCAAATATTGTAATAATTTTTATTTTTCTCACAAAACTATCATTCTCTGTGAAGTATTAATCTCGCATCCGTCCGAATCCTTCAGATACACCTTATACACATATACTCCAGCCGACAAACGTCGTCCTGCCGCATCCCGTCCATCCCAGTCCATCTTCATGTTAAGGACATTCAAATCATTGTATTCCAATGTGTTAACAACCCTACCCATAATATCGAAAATCTGTATGTTGATATCTACCGTGACGTTCTTTTTATTATAATCGACAGTAAAACTGGTGCTTTCGCTAAACGGATTCGGGTAATTCACGACATTGTGCATGGTGTTTTTCACCACATCTCCCATAACATTCACAGTAATGGATGCGGTATTGCTGTTGTCGTGTGTATCCCAAGCCCTCAAACTGATGACATTGTCATATCCGGCAAACAACTCAAGCTCCATCTCGATTTTTCCACTTGTATAATCATCGGTCGTTTGTTCATAATAATCATTGACAACAAGCGATTTACAAGCTATATCTGACTCAACAGACAAATATAAGTCACGGCCAAGCATAGAGTTGTAATGACATATCCCTTGAGGGTCGTGAAGCTCAACAGTGAGATGCCCGTCATTCCACGAAAGATTTATCTGAGGCCCTTCAAAATCAGGTAAAACTGATGAATTTCCTTCCACTTTCAAATTGGTGAGTATGGTGTTGGCATCTTTCCTGTTTACAGTATCACATGCATAAAAACTCAATTTGGCATTACCATTTTGGTTGTTGACACTGCGAGGTACAGTCATAACACCTGAGAAACGGCCGTTCACCACCGAAATACCACCATCATACAAAACATCCGTATAATTGGTGAATGTATAATAATTACCTCCAGCTCCGGAATTGTTCAAAGTTGTATAAGTCGACTTGTTATCAAACAGTTTCGGATACACAACACCATTAAACGACGCATCCAGAGCTCCATTTCCCTTAGCCACCCAGCCTTCAATTCGCAACGTGTCCATCGGTGCCACTGAAATCATATCTTCAGAGGTATGGCCGTTGATAGAGTTAATCACAACATTTTGTGCGGGATAAGTGAATCTTAACGCCGGATCACCGAAAAACACGTATGACAGATAATTCGAGGAGTTGTTCGAAAATGCTCGCTTCGACAATCGAACTATGTCACCCATCGTCAATTCTTTGATGTTATTATTTGTATATGTGTTTTTCATAAATTCAGTGACTATAGTTTTATTCAGCTGTTGTTGTGTCGGTCGTGTCGTGGTGTACATTCCAATTGCGCCACCGTTTTCCATCTTATACAGAATTTCGCCTGCCGACACAAACGAAGCGTCATCAAAAGCGCTGAACTCACAAGTGCCTGTGACGACAAATGGCAATTTATAATAATTTGTCAGCGACTCTATATCTTTGGTTTTAAATAAGTTAGAAGCACTCAAGCCCTTAACTCCACCATGTCCGAGGTAAGTCATCATCATGATACCGTCGTCGAACATCTCGATAATTGAGGCTGTCGCATCAGGATAACAGTATGAACCGTCGGCAAGCTTCTGCCTCACATACGCATCGGCATATATTTTACTGATATTCACGGTGGTACTCATGGTGTCCATCATCGCTTCAATGTCATCACAATTCTTCGAATATGTCTTATTGTCATCGGATAGCAGCAGAAGCTCGTTCCTCCATTCCCCCATTGCCTTGACATTATAGATATACCTTTTGATTTTATCGACAACTATTTCGGCCTCATCTGGTGTCAGCACCGGTATTCTGCCCACCGCGACATCCATATTACCCAGACACTGGTCGCCTTCTTCCATCTCAAGAAGCCCGAAATAATCGTCTGTAACGTATGCATTAATCTCGTTTACGCTGTTCAGAGCCTCGTATGGCGGCACGAAATTGCCACCATAACCCTCCACATTCTTATAATCATTGGTGCCACGCCCCAATAACAACACGTATTTCAGGTTTGCAGACCTTTCATAAACCATTTTCACAAAATTGCGGATGGCAGTGATATCAACGCTTCCCGAAGAAAACTCATTGTAAATCTCATCGACAAAAACCACCTCGCTCAACATGCCGTCAATCTCCTCATGAATGGCTTTTATCTCATCAGCTTGTTGTGCAAATATCTTATCAGTGATGATAAGCATCTCAGCATTCGTTATAGAATGAACATTCTGATTATCAATATGTTTCATCGACTCGACACTCATCACATCAGGGTCTTCATACAACACAAAACCAGTGTTTCCAACAAGTCGGAGTTTGAAATTGGCGAGGTTCCCAGTGAGTGTATAATCCTGTATTTTCGGACTTAGAGGGTTCGTGATATCCAATATTACAGAAGCCTCACTGGCTTTTTCAATACCAACGAGCTCGACAACGGCATGGGTATTCCTATTGATATGAAACTGCAACTGTTCATTTTCATAACCCAATGAACGCCATGCATTTATATTGAAATAATCCAGTCCAAGATATGAAGCGGAATTATCCGACTCAATCTCAAGACCCACTTCAATAATATCATCTGTAGGATTAAACTGTATGCTGTACGTTCTCTCAACACCGAAAGAATAATCTCCTGATTTCTGTATAAGAATATCACTGCCCACCTGTGTTCCATTGACTTTAACACGAGCAAGCGTCCCGTTAACTTTTGATGCCCCGATGAAGTTAACCTCCAAAAATGCCCGAGAATCCGTAATCACATTCTTAAACTCAAACGGCACCGTCAGATCACCTTCGTCCCTGTTCACCGTCTCACCATACCATTTTCTCCCTCTATGATAGTAATTGTGCAAATCCACTTCATGATACTGACGGTCAACGAATGATGTCACCTCATTAACTGGCTCCCCCGTATCTTGTGATTGCATCTCCATTCGCCTGCCATCATTCTGATTATCAAGCTTTAAGAAATAAAAAGTGGTATCAGAATAGTAGTTCGTCTGATAATTGAAAAAATCTCCTGAAGGTGTCCATTCGCATGAGCCCTGACCGTAAAAAAGAACCCCTTTGTCATCAACGATGATATCCATCTCAGCAAGGTCATCGTAGGTGTTGGCACTGTTAGCTTCCGGCAACATGCCGCTGACATTGCCATACATACTTATTTTATTGAGGTTCAATGCATTAACATCGATTCCAGCCGCCGACATTTCATCAAACGTGATACGATATACACCATCTTTAACGACACCTATTTTATATATGGTGCCGTCTTTAAGGACAGAGTTTTCTTTAAAACCCTGAGCCCACGATGCCATACCACACATCGTCAACGTGAAAACCAACAATATGTACAGCAACTTCCTCATCGTGCGATCACTAATTTTGAACAGCCAGACACCGTTTCCTCTTTAGAGTTTGAAAGTGTTATGTTATATATGTAAATCCCTGACTGTAAAGGCATTCCACCATCTGTAGTACCATCCCAGCGGACTGGTTCGATACGTCCGGAAGCGCCATAACGGCTCTCTCTAATGGTCTTGACGGTTTGTCCGTTCATATTGTAAATCCTGACTGTCACGTCAAAATAGCCTTTCTGGTTATGCTCGAAATAGAAATTCGTGTAACTCTGCATCGGATTAGGGGCATTACACACATTCTCAATCGTGAGATTGTTGCTCCTGATCACAGTAAAATCAATGGAAACGGTGGTTGAGTTATTGTATATGTCCCATACCCTGAAGCTCACGCAATGTTTGCCTTCATTAAGATTATAGAAATGATAAGCCACTGTGCCATAATCGTTTAGATTATCAGGAGCTTCGTAATACGCGTTGAGGTTATAGCTTCTGTTCGTGGCACCCGACAATGTTGCGGTGATATCATGTCCTATACCCGCCCCTGTGGCGTTTATGCCGTTCTCGTCTTTAACAAATGCGTAAAACACAGGATTCTCATTGGTTATTCCGCCACTCACGAACAATGTGTCGTCGATGAAGATTCGTGCTGTCGGGCCGTCGACATCGGGTAAAGCCGTGTTATCGTAGCCACCCACAATCACATTATCATACGAGCCATTGGCATCGGTGACATAATCTGTGGCATAGAAGCTGATCAAGCCATTACCGTAAGCGTAGTTTAAGTCTTTAGGCAGCATGAAGCCTATATGGAATTCTCCGTTTACCACTGATGCCTTACCGCTGAACAAGATACTGTTACGCAGCTTGAAATCCTTGATGACGCCGCCATTGTCACCTTTGGTGCGGTAGATATTCTCCTTGTCGTAAACCGACACCGTCACATCACCGTTGAAATCGTCCATCTTAACGCCAAAGTTGTCTCTAACTTCACCGCATAACTCGATGGTGCTCAATGCTTTAAGGGTATCATTAACTAATCCGACATCTTTCCCGTTGATTTTTGTCAAAACCACATTGTTTTTAGGATATGCGAGACGTAACGCAGGGTCGCCGAACAGGACAAACACCTTGAGATTCTTGCTCGTACTTTGTTTTGTGCTGAAAAAAATCTCGCCCATGGTAGGGTATTCGCCGTCTTTCATCTTGAACATACGTCTGTATGTGCGTTTCAACAGCTCGCTGTCACCTTGTGTGGTACGCGCTGTCGTTATCATTGCGATGGCACCTCCATGACTGTTGGTAAACACCAACTCGCCTGCCGATGTTCTCGTATGGTCGTCGTAACGGCTGAACTCGCATGTCGCCGTCACAAAAAGTGGCAACATCTTTCCATTTTGCCATGAGTTGATGTCTTCTATGGTAAGGACACGCTCGTCGGCAAGACCCACCTCTCCGCCGTGACCGCAATAGTTCATCACCAGAGTGCCCTTGTCCAATCTGTTTGTTATAGCCTCGTTCATCTCCGGGCAACGCTGTCCGCTCGCCGTCGCCACCTGACTGAATGCATCAAGATATATCTTATCGGTTATCACATCGGCGCCCCAATATGCAAGTGAGTCGGCAATCATCTCTGAATTTGTTACAAAATGGTTGCTTTCATCATCACATACAAGAGTGACCACATTACGCCAGTTACTCATCACCTTGCTGTCATCGGAGATATATGACTCTATTTTCTTTATTACAGTTGTCGCCTCTTCCACCGTCGACACTGGCATTCTGCCTATCGGCAAATCGATGGTTGATGTCTCGTTTTCCATGTCACCATCAGTTGGGTCAAGACAAACGAAATAGTCGTCTGTAACCATCGATTGTGTTATAGTACATGAATTTATCGACTCCCATGTAGGGATAAAACACACACTCGGATTCTTGTAAGCGTATGAGGCATCACCGAAAAGCAACACATATTTAAGATTATGCTCGCCACCTTTGTTATACAGCATCCTGATAAACGCTCTAATGCCTCCAATATCCTGGGCACCGCCAGAAAACTCGTTGTAGATGTATTGCGGCTGAACTATCTCGATATTCAAGTCGTCAATATTGGCATGTATCGCCTTCAGACTCTCTGCCTGCGATTGGAAGTTAGGATGCGTAATGATAAGATAATCAACATCTTTTAACGCATGAAGATTCTGATTTGCCACCATACCCGCAAAGGTGGGGACACCACAGCCATCGTAGGTAAATGCCACAAACTCATTGCTTTGAGCTCCCCTGACCTTGAACTTCATGGTCGTTGCCGTCAGCGTGGTGCTCATCGCCTTAGGCTCTATCGGATTTGTAACATCCCAAATCTTTATCGCATTCGAGGCATTTTGCAATTGATACTCGAACACTGTCTCCGCATTGAAACATTCCGGATTGCGGAATATCATCATGTTACCATACATCTTCAGATGACGCCATGCGTTGACAGAGATATAGTCGAGCCAGCCCACCGATGATGACAGGCTTCTTGAGTATTTCACATCGATACTAATATTTTCGGATGCAGGCGTGAAATTAGCGTTGCACAAGGTGTCCGTTCGCGCATAGATTAACGCCGTGTAGTCGTTAAACGACTTGGAATAAAGCTGCACGCCGTTATGACGCATCACAAACATTGCCGTGCCGCTGTTGCGCGATGCCACTGAAGTGTGAAGCTTAGCCTGCCGCGACACGTCGATATTTGGGAAATTGAAGCTATAGCTGCGTTCCGTGGTGACGTCAAACGGGTCGAAATACCAGGTACGTCCCATGTTTGTGAGGTTTTTCTCGTCAACATCAATCACAGCATAGTCCAGGAAATTGGTCACAGGTGTCACTGTAGCCGTTTGCGGCACATCGGCGGTCTGAACACGTAATCCCGGCTCATCACCGACCGTCAAAAACACGTAGGAATAGTCGGAATAAGAATTCTTGACATGTCCGTACTGCCATCTCGTGCCATAATATCCCCATGTGACAGGCCCTCTGGCATAAAAAATCACATAATCACCCGAGTTAAAAACGCCATCGTCTTCGCCATAAACATATACCGGAATCTCGGCGAGGTCGTCCGGATAATAAGCGTTGTTGATCTTTGGCATCACTCCGCCGCCGTTATGGAAGACACGTATATTTCTCGGGTCTATGTTATTGACATCCAAGCCCATAGTCTTAAGTTCGGAATACGTCAGCTTATACATTCCGGTGGATGAGATAGCCATCTTATACCAAGTACCGCTGCTCAATACGGAGTTCTGCGCCACTGAAAACACAGGCCACAACGCCATTAAAAGCATGCACAACAAGGTGTTTTTATATGTCGTCTTTCCCTTAAAAGTCATAATCTGCAAAAATACTAATTTATTTTCAAAGATAACGGATTCTGATAAATTTTATTGTTAAAACTTTTTCAAAAAAATTCAAAAAAATCAGTCGGTTTTAAAGAAAAAAGTCGTATTATTGCAGTTCGAAATTTTTAAGCAGAAAAAATCACTTTTTTTGTTGTAAAGCACAATAATTAAGATGATTTGCAGTTATTGAAAAGAAAATTAAACACAAACAGAAATGCGTAATAAGTTAAGATTTGGTGCTATTTTGGCAGTTTTGGGCTTCAGCATCGTATTGGTTTCTTGTGGTAGTTTCGGCGGCAACAAGTCGAAAAAATCAGGAAAATCAAGCACAACGGGATGGAATTACAACGATCCGAACTATGGAGGATTCACCGTTTCAAACTCAAAAGAACAGAAAGTCGGTCCGGGTCTTGTTGCCATTGAAGGCGGCACATTCACCATGGGCGCCACACAGGAAAACGTTTATTATGAATGGGACAACACCCCTCGTCAGGTCACTGTCTCGTCATTTTTCATGGATCAGACAGAGGTAAGCAACACTGATTACCTTGAATATATATTTTGGTTGAACCGCATCTACGGCAGCGAATACCCTGAGATGGTCGAGCGCGCTCTGCCTGACACTCTCGTATGGCGCAACTCGATGTCGTACAACGAGCCGATGGTTGAGATATACTTCCGTCACCCGGCTTACGGCGACTATCCTGTCGTCGGCGTGTCATGGCTCCAGGCCAACGACTACGCTCTGTGGCGTTCCGACCGCGTCAACGAGATGCTCCTCATCGAGGCTGGCGTGCTTAAGTTCGACGACAACCAGAATGCAGAAAACCACTTCACTACAGATGGATATCTCGCAGGCACATATACAGGTGTCACTGGCAACGGCCAGCGCGCAAAGATGGAGGATGGCATCATCCTTCCGAAATACCGCCTCCCCACCGAAGCTGAATGGGAATACGCAGCACTCGGCCTCGTAGGCAACACAGAAGGCGAGCGCATCACACAGCGCAAGGTGTATCCATGGAACTCCGACGGTGTGCGTTCACAGGAAAAGAACTACACAGGTAACTATATGGCCAACTTCAAGAGAGGTTCAGGCGACTACATGGGTGTGGCTGGCAGCCTCAACGACGGCGCCACCTTCCCTGCCCCTGTGACAGCTTACTGGCCAAACGACTACGGCCTCTACAACATGGCTGGTAACGTAGCTGAATGGGTGCTCGATGTCTATCGTCCTCTCTCATTCGAAGACTTCGCCGACCAGAACCCTTACCGTGGCGACTCAGAGAACATCAACTATCGTGACGGCGACTATATGTCGACAATCCAGAACGACTGGAACAACAAAGAGGATCAGGACTACACCAAACAGATGTATGACTACGGCAAAACCACTTTGATTTCCGACCATTCACGCGTCTACAAAGGCGGTTCATGGGCCGACGGTCCTTACTACCTCAGCCCCTCAACACGTCGTTACCTCGATGAGAACCAGTCATCATCAACGATAGGTTTCAGATGCGCCATGAACAAAATCGGCACGACATACAAAAAATAAGATGCCGTAACCCAGATACAAGCCGTCGTTATGACGGCTTTTTTTATATTAAAATGATAAAAACACTTGGAAATGAACGATATAGAAAGAATCTATGAGCTTTACAAAGGCGCTTACACCGTGACTACCGACAGCCGCACCATCACTCCAGGATGCGTGTTCGTGGCCCTGAAAGGCGAACACTTCGACGGCAACGACTTCGCACTGAAAGTCGCTGAAGAAGGCATAGCCGCCTGCGTGATTGCCGACAGACCCGACCTGCCTAAACACAACAGACTTTTTGTCGTGAACGACAGCCTGAAAGCCCTGCAGGAACTGGCGAAACACCATAGAGAGAAACTCGGACTGCCTATCATCGGTATCACAGGAACAAACGGCAAGACAACCACAAAGGAACTCGTATCAGCCGTCCTCTCCAAGAAATACAACATCGTATACACACAAGGCAACTTCAACAACCAGCTGGGAGTGCCGCTCACACTGTTGAGAATCAAGCCGGAAGTGGAACTCGCAGTGGTCGAGATGGGTGCCAGCCATCCTGGCGACATCGACGAGCTGACCAACCTCGGCGAGCCCGACTACGGTATGATAACCAACATCGGTCGTGCACATCTGAGGGATTTCGGAGGCTACGAAGGCGTGATAAAGACAAAAAACGAGATGTACCAATACATCGCCGCACACAAAGGACTGCTGTTCGTGAATGAAGACAACGACCTTTTGATGGGTCTTGCCAAGGATATTGACAAGGTGACTTACGGAACATGCCAAGGAGCCGGCACTAAAGGCAAGATGCTTTCAGCAAACCCGTATCTCTCAGTCGAATGGAACGGCTACAAGATTGACACTCAATTGGTTGGCGACTACAACTTCGAAAATGTGATGGCCGCAATATGCATCGGCAAATATTTCAAAGTCGACGACAAAGACATTGTCGAGGCTCTGTCAAGCTACTGCCCCACCAACAACCGCTCTCAAGTGATTGAAACCGGCAAAAACCGCGTGATCATGGACGCATACAACGCCAACCCGACAAGCATGAGCCATGCCATCAGAAACTTCAGAAACATCTGCAGCGATCATAACGTGTTGATTTTAGGCGATATGCTCGAACTTGGAGAAGAATCAGAAAAAGAACATAAAGCAATAATTCAGCTTCTGAAAGAGCTCCGTTTCCAACTTGTGTTTCTCGTGGGTTCAGAATTTGCAAAAGTCGCTTCAAATTCAACATACTTCACCGTAAACGATGTTGACAAACTGATAAGATACATCACACTTAATCCTATTTCAGGCTACGACATACTCGTGAAAGGCTCCAACGGCATCCACCTCAATAAAATCATCGATTCGTTGTAATGACCAAGAAAACCAACATAATCGGACTCATGTCGGGCTCTTCGCTCGACGGCATCGACCTCGTGGATGTCGATTTCTGGAACGACGGCAAATGGCATTTCGAGATAGTCGCGAAGGACAATTACGATTACGACGACGAATGGCGCAATGCATTATCCGACGCATTCCTTGTTGGAGCGCAGCATGCCACGGCTTTGCAATCATTGGATATACGTTACGGCACATTGTTGGGTCAGGTTACCAAACAATTCATTGACAAATATAATTTACACCCTGAAATCGTCGCCTCACACGGCCACACCATCTTTCACCGTCCGCAAGAACATTATACCTTGCAAATCGGTGATGGTCAGGCACTTGCAGACGCATGCGGGGTCATGGTTATCAACGATTTCCGTACCGAAGACGTCCTGAAAGGCGGTCAGGGCGCGCCATTGGTGCCGATTGGCGACAAACTGCTGTTCGCCGACTACCCATTATGCCTTAATATAGGTGGCATAGCCAACGTTTCATACGACGTTGACGGTCAACGCATTGCATACGATATCTGTATCGCGAACCAAGCATTGAATTATCTGGCAAACCGCATATCGTTGCCATACGACAAAGACGGGATGTCTGCTCGTAGCGGACATATTGACAATCAATTACTTACCACATTAAACTCACATCCTTTCTATACCCAAAAACACCCCAAATCATTAGGACGCGAGTTTTTTGAGGATAATATCAAACCGTTATTGGAAAAACGTGATGACATCGCCGACATGATGGCGACATTAGTCGAACATATTGCCATTCAAATTGGTGCATCTGTAGAGACGATGTACACATCGTCTCTACAGATGCTGATAACCGGTGGCGGCGCGAAAAACAAATATCTTGTGGAGCGTATTCAGGCGAATACAAAACACCAGGTCTTCATTCCAGCTGATGACATCATCGACTACAAAGAAGCCCTCGTCTTCGCTTTCCTCGGATTACTACGCAACCGTAACGAAATCAACGTGTTGAAATCAGTGACAGGTGCCGAATCAGACTCATGTTCGGGCAAGATATGGTATCCCACCAAATAAAAAAATAGAGACGATGTGGGAATCGTCTCTACCAACAAATGCAACAAATATTAACTGTTAACTATTAACATTCAAATTGTTAACTATTAGCACTGCATACCGCCGCAGCAGTTGATCACCTGACCGGTGACATAGCTGGAGAGGTCTGATGCGAGGAACAACGCCACGTTGGCGACGTCTTCAGGTGTACCGCCTCTTCTCAACGGAATCTTTGATGCCCATTCTTTTCTTACTTCTTCAGGAAGAGCCTTGGTCATGTCGCTCTCGATATAACCTGGAGCGATGCAGTTGGCACGGATGCCACGGCTACCCATCTCTTTGGCGATTGACTTGGCGAGACCTATCAAACCGGCCTTTGATGCCGAGTAGTTGGCCTGACCTGCGTTTCCGCTCACGCCGACGACGCTGGCCATATTGATGATGCTTCCACCCTTCTGACGTGCCATGATTGGCAACACAGCATGGATGTAGTTGAATGCCGACTTCAGGTTCACTGTGAGCACTGCATCCCACTGAGCCTCTGTCATACGAAGCATCAAGCCGTCTTTGGTGATACCTGCGTTGTTGACGAGGATGTCGATGCGACCGAAATCTGCCATGATCTGGTTGACAGTCTTCTCAACGTCAGCGAAATCAGCTGCGTTCGACACGTAACCTTTCACTGTCGTGCCGAGCTCACTGAGTTCAGCCACTGTGGCCTTGATATTGTCTTCATTGATATCTGTGATAGCGATGTTACAGCCTTCCATAGCATAACGCTTGGCGATGGCCTTGCCGATACCTCTTGCGGCACCGGTGATTATAGCTGTTCTATTCTTTAACATATTCGTATGATTTTGCAATTTCTCCTTTACCTAATTTGATGATGTCTTCGCATGATTTTCTGAAATCAGCGCAACGTGTCGCATCCTGAAGCATCAGATAACCCATGATGATATAACCGACAGCTTCCACTAAACGTCTGTGGTGGGTCTCTTTATTGCCCGAAAGGTCAAAAATCTCTTTATATTTTTCTGTCATGGCACGAAGTTTGTCGCGTAATGGCAGTAATTCCTCAGAATATTCGAAGTTATCGAGGTCAGCGATATATTTCAGATATGCGCCGTTTCCCAAGAAACGTGCTGCTGCCACGACTTGGAGCTGTGAGGTGCCTTCGTAGATTGTCAAGATACGTGCGTCACGATAGAGGCGTTCGCATTTATACTCTTTCATGAAGCCTGAGCCGCCGTGGATCTGGATGTCGTCGTATGCAATCTGGTTGGCCCATTCGCTGGCGAACATCTTCAGCACTGGTGTCAGCATGTCGGCAATCTTCTTGTTCGTCTCGACGTAACGTGCTGTCTCATAAAGCAATGAGCGGGCTGCATCGGTCTTGGCGCGCATCAGGTCGAGGATGTCTTGAACAGCCACAAACTCCTTGATTTTCTTGCCGAACTGTTCACGCTGGTCAGCGTATTCCTCTGCGTCGCGCACTGCTGCCTCGGCGAGTCCCACCGACTGAGCGCCAACGCCCAAACGAGCGCCGTTCATCAGCGACATGACGTATTTGATAAGACCCATCTTGCGGTCGCCGACGAGTTTTGCGGGGGCGTTGTTAAACACCAGCTCTGCTGTCGGTGATCCGTGGATACCCATCTTGTTCTCGATACGACGCACTGTCACCGCTTTCTCTTTTCTGTCATAGACAAAGAGTGAAAGGCCACGGCCGTCGGTGCTGCCCTCTTCCGAGCGTGCGAGCACTAACTTGATGTCAGCGTCACCATTGGTGATGAAACGTTTCACGCCATTGAGTCTCCAGCAGTTAGCCTTCTCGTCGAAGGTGGCTTTCAGCTGCACTGACTGAAGGTCTGAACCTGCGTCAGGCTCTGTGAGGTCCATCGAGCAAGTGTCGCCTTTGTAGATACGTGGCAAATACTCGTCTTTGATAGCGTCGTCAGCGAATTTGAGGATTGTCTCGGCGCAGTCCTGCAAGCCCCAGATGTTGGCGAAGCCTGCGTCAGCACGTGACACCATCTCGGCTGCCATCACGTAAGGCACGTATGAGAAGTTAAGTCCGTTGTATTTGCGTGGGAGTGCCATGCCATAAAGACCGGCGTCACGCATAGCCTCGTGGTTCTGCTGTGTTCCCTTTGCGTAAACGATAGCGTTGTCAACGATTTTCGGGCCTTCAATATCGACTGCCTCGGCGTTCACGTCCAACACGTCGCCGCAGAGCTCACCCACGATGTCCAACACCTTGTCGTAGTTGTCGATAGCGTCTTCCACGTTCTTAGGTGCCAGCTCGTCGTTCTCAGCGTCCACGAAGTCGTTTTCCTTCATGCGGACGATCTCAGCCATCTTAGGATGGTTCAGATAGAAAGCGAGGCTTTTATTATCTTGATAAAAGTTCATTATTTCTTACTATTTGATTTACAATATTTTATCATCTTCGACACTACATCGGCTGCGTCACCGGTGATGACGTAGTCAGCGATAGAGTTGATTGGAGCGTGCGGGTCGGTGTTGATGGAGATTATCAACGCTGACTGTTCCATGCCCGAGCGGTGCTGCACTGCGCCTGAGATACCGCAAGCGATATACACTTTCGGACGCACTGTCACACCTGTCTGACCTACCTGGCGTTCTGGCTCTGCAAAGCCGGCGTCGACGGCGGCACGTGTGGCACCGACCTCTCCACCGAGGAGGTCTGCGAGCTCATGCAAGAGCTTGAAGTTCTCTTTGCAGCCCATGCCGTAACCACCTGACACGATGATTGGAGCGCCTTTGATGTCGATTTTCTTCTCTTCAAGCTTACGCTCGATGATTTTCACCACGAAGTCGGCTTCATTCAAAAACTCTGATGCGTTGAGTTTCACAACAGATGTATTCTTCTGTTTCTCAAACACTTCCTGTTTCATGACGCCTTCACGCACTGTTGCCATCTGCGGACGCACGTCCGGGCAGATGATGGTGGCGATGATGTTGCCTCCGAAAGCCGGACGGATCTGCATCAGGTTACCGTTCTCGTCGATGTCGAGAGCTGTGCAGTCGGCGGTGAGGCCGCAACGGAGATATGACGCCACTCTCGGACCGAGGTCACGACCGACAGGAGTGGCTCCGAAGAGCACTGAATACGGCTTCTCGCGTTCGATGAGCTTGGTCATCACACTGAAATGTGGCAACGTCTGATAGAACGACAGACGTGAGTCCTCAAGGCAGAACACAGTGTTCACACCATGTGTAAACAGCTCATTCTCAAGACCTTTGAGGTTGTTGCCAATGACAGCGGCATCAACGTTGACATTGAGTCGGTCGGCCAGATGACGAGCCTTCGAGCAGAGCTCCAAGCTCACATCGGCGATCTTGCCGTCGTCTTTTACTTCACAATATACAATAATGTTATTCATTATTTTGCCTTGATTTCTTCAACAACTTTGATTGCGTCGCCCACTGTGACGATCTTTTCTGTCATGTTATCCGGAATGGTGATTTCGAACTCGCGCTCGATGTCCATTATCAACTCAACGATGTCGAGTGAATCGGCACCCAATGTGGTGACGAAGCCGGCGTCTTCTGTAACCTGTGCTGGATCGCAATTCAGTTTGTTAACGATGATTTCAGTGATTTTTTCTTTTGTATTCATAACTATAATTTTTAATCTTGTTAATCTTAAATTTTAAATCTTTAAATGTTAGAAAATGTGTGATGCTGTAAGGTCTTCAATCAATCCTCTGATACCCTCGTCATCACTGTTTATTGTGATACTCTCTTTCTTTGTGAGGACGACGTTCTCGATGTTTTTCACCTTTGTAGGAGAGCCTTTACCGCCCAAACGGTCGAAGTCCGGGTTGATGTCATCGGCTGTCCACATTGGGATTTCTGTGTTTTTCTTCTTGATAACAAGATGAGCGTGACGTGAGCGGCAGTCCTTGGCGTTGCCGTGGACTGTGACGAGAGCCGGGAGCTTGGTCTCGACCACCTCGATGCCGTGCTGGAGCACTCTCTTGAGACGTATGGTCTCAGGGTTCACAGCGATGAGCTCGTCGGCGTATGTTATCTGTGGCACTTCGAGCTTCTCAGCTGTCTGAGGTCCCACCTGTGCGGTGTCGCCATCGATAGCCTGACGGCCTGTGAAGACCACGTCGTAATGACCTAACTTCTTGATAGCCATCGACAAAGCGTATGATGTAGCCAATGTGTCTGATGCTGCGAAACGTTTGTCGCTGACCACAAAGCCGTTGTCTGCGCCACGGTACAATGCCTCGCGGATGATCTCGTTGGCACGTGGAGGTCCCATGGTGATGACGGTCACTTTAACATCGATGTTGTTTTCTGCTTTTATTCTATCACGGCACTCAAGAGCCATCTCGAGAGCTTTCATGTCATCAGGGTTGAAGATGGCAGGAAGCGCAGCGCGGTTGATGGTGCCGTCGGCATTCATGGCGTCTTTACCAACATTCTTGGTATCAGGCACCTGTTTTGCCAACACAACAATTTGAAATTCTTTCTTCATTTTATATTATACAATTATTTTTCTGGTTTGGGAACGAGGGCAAACGACAAGCTGCCGCTGACACACTGTTTTCCTCTGACACTCAATTTAGCATCGCAGAAATAGATGTTGGCGCGGTGTGCTGTCAAGACTGACTCCACTTCGACGGTGTCACCTGGGAGAACCTGATTCTTGAAACGCACGTTGTTGATGCCGGTGTAGAATGTAAGATTACCTGGAAGGTCATCCTTCATAAGGAGAGCGCAGCTCTGGGCCATAATCTCGCAGAGGATGACGCCCGGCACCACTGGGTTGCCCGGGAAGTGTCCCTGGAGGAAGAACTCATCGCCCTTGACATGATACTTGGCATGACCGATATGCTGGTCGTCGATGTCAATCTCGTCAATAAGCAACATAGGCTCGCGATGAGGTAAATAATTTTTCAATTCTTCTTTTGTCATATTTCTATATACTTTTCAGTTAACTTCCAAAATCTAAAGACTAAAGACTAAAGTCTAATAGGCCGTAAGGCCACAGCACCGTTATGTCCGCCGAATCCCAATGATTCCGACACTGCTATTGTCAGGTCGGCCTTCACAGCATTGTTTGGAGTGTAGTTGAGGTCGCAGACCGGGTCTGACTCGTTGAGGTTGATTGTTGGTGGCACCATGCCGTCTCGCAAGGCGAGCACTGAGGCGATGATTTCCACAGCGCCAGCTGCTCCGAGGAGGTGTCCCATCATTGATTTTGTTGAGCTTATCATAGCTCTGCGTGCCTCTGTCTCACCCAAGGCGAGCTTCAAGGCTTTTGTCTCTGACGAGTCGTTGAGCGATGTGCCGGTGCCGTGTGCGTTGACGTAAAGCACGTCTTTGCCTGCCTGGTATCCGGCCTCGTCCAATGCCATCTTGATCGACTTGGCAGCGTATGTGCCTTCCGGATGTGGGGCTGTCACATGGTGACCGTCGCAGGTGTTGCCGTAGCCACAGACCTCAGCATATATTGTTGCTCCGCGTTTCTTGGCATGTTCGTATTCTTCCATCAGCACGATGCCTGCGCCTTCAGCGATGACGAAGCCCGCGCGGCGTGCGTCAAATGGCAGTGATGCGGCGTTAGGGTCTTCCGACTTGGTGAGAGCCTTGGCGTTGGCGAAACCTGCTATCGACAATCTGTTGATAGGTGCTTCTGTGCCGCCTGCTATGATGCCGTCGGCGTAGCCGTCCTTGATGGCGCGGTATGCCTCACCGATGGCGTTGGTGCTTGTCGCACATGCTGTCACCACAGGGATACATACTCCGTGGGCGTTGAAGCGGATGGCGACGTTGCCTGATGCCATGTTAGCTATCATGGTAGGTATCATCAGAGGAGACACCCAGCGTGGTCCTTCTGCCTCGAGTTTGTGCATCTCGCGCATCATGGTGTCGAAACCACCGATGCCTGAGCCGATGTACACGCCCAGACGATCCGGATCCCATCCTTCCTCGTTGCCTTGCATGGCCTGCACTGCCGCTGCCATGGCGTAGACCGAGAACAGGTCGTTACGACGCACGAAAGGCGTCTCGAGGTTGTATTCCGCAGGGTTGAAGTCTTTCACTTCGCCTGCCACCTTCGACGGGAGGTCGCTGGTGTCGAACTTGGTGATCGGGGCGATGCCACAGACACCGTCCATTATATTTTTATGGAATGTCTCAATATTGTTGCCCACTGGTGAGACAACGCCCATTCCTGTAATAACTACTCTTCTTTTATTCATTTCTGTCATTTTTCAATATTACCATTTCATAATCATAGCACCGGATACGAGGCCTGCGCCGAAGGCGCTGAAAGCGAGGATGTCGCCTTCGTGGAGTTTGCCCGCGTGTTTTGTCTCGTCAAGCAAAATCGGGAGGCTGGCCGATGAGGTGTTACCGTACTTCTCAATGTTGGTCGGGAACTTCTCTGCCGGCTGTCCGAGCATCTGTTCTATGTATTTTATAATTCTCAAGTTAGCCTGATGGATGAAATATGTGTCGATCTGGTCTGCCGTGAGATTGGCTTCTTTGAGCACCACGTTGAGGTCGTTGACACATGTCGATGTGGCAAAACGGAACACATCCTGACCGTGCATCACGAGTGGAAGGTTGGTCTTGCCTTTGGTGTCGTAAGGGCACCACTGGAGGTCATGCATCTCGTAGAGACGGTCCCAGCCGTCAGAGCTGGTGAGGCGTGTGGTGATGATATTGTCGCCAGGTGTGAGCACTGCAGCTCCTGCTCCTGCACCGAACAGCACGGCACATGTGCGGTCATGCCAGTCAAGCATGTGAGCCGGCGCCTCGGCACATACCACGAGGACGTTCTTCACCCTACCTATCTTATAATATGCTTCCGCGATGTCGCAGGCATAGATGAATCCCACGCATGCTCCGTTGAGGTCGATACAAGGACACTTGGCTCCGATCTTCTCCTTTATTATACAACTCAATGCCGGTGTCACATACTCATTCACGACGTTGGCGCAAATGACGAAATCGAGGTCTTTCGGCTCCATGTTAGCATCAGCGAGAGCTTTCTTTGCCGCGTCAACACCGAGGTCGACGACATATTCCGATGAAAGCACACGACGTTCCTTGATTCCGGTACGCGTCGTAATCCATTCATCTGATGTGTCAAGAATCTCGGCAAGCATCTGGTTTGTCACCACTTGCTTCGGAAGCGAACTGCCAATTCCTGAAATTTTCATTATATTTACGTTTTGTTAATAATTAATTTTTCGTTTTCAAACATCGCAAAAGTACCCCCAAAAATCGGCCTGGTGTATTTTTGTGACGAAATCAGACTGTTTTGTGACGAATTTCGGGTTTTTGTGACGAAATAAGCCATTTTGTGACGAATTTTCCCAAAATTGTGACGAAAAAATTTTTCTTGTGACGAAATTCGGAAAATTTGTGACGAAATTCGGTTCGTATTAATATTATTTGTATATTTGCACCGTAAAAATTACGCCATGAAAAGTAAAAAACTTCCGCATTACCTGATAGAGAAAAACAATCTTATTGTCCAAGTGACCATCTCGGTGCTATTCGCTATAGCGTTTTTAGCCGTATATATCCCTTTGTCTAACACAACAACATCGTGGTTTTCATTGGAGGACCAGGACAAATTCGTCTATACGGCGTTCTTCATCATATTCTCCACCATCTTCTTGATTTTCAGCAGGGTGATGATGTTTTACATGTCGAAACGACTGATACGGTTCACATTGCCGAAATACATCTTTTGGACTATTGGCGAGATTGTGCTCATCGGGTTGTTCCATGCCTATATCTCATTGGCAATCATACATGTGGAAGATTATGTCGGAGAATATTCCAAAGCCCTCATCATCGGCAAGAGTATCCTCATCACCTTCATAGCTCTCGGTTTCCCATTCATTGTCACCGACTTAAGCTTTGCGCTGCTCGATGCACAACGGGTTCTGAGAATCGCGAAAAGTGTGATAATGTCCAATGAAGCTAACGCGCAAAACCAGCAAAAAAACAACCAAAGCGAGCAAACGGTGACAGACAATCCCGACATTATTAACTTCAACGACTATACCGGCGCTCTGAAATTCACCGTAAAGCTGGAAAACATCTATTACATCAAGGCGGAAGGCAACTACGTCAATGTGTATTATGACAATAAAGGTGGAATAAGCACTTTCGTGTTGAGAAACAAGATTCAGTCCATTGAAGACGCTTTTGCAGGCACACCGCTAATGCGATGCCATCGGACTTATATTGTTAACTCCAACAATATCAAGCTGATACGCAACGAAGAAGACGGTTATTTCATCGACTTCAACCAGACAGGACTTGAAGCTGTGCCGGTTTCCAACACCTATAGAGAAAAAATTGTAAAAAGATTCACGGAATTATAATATTTTTGTGTTTTAATTGTTTTAACTATACCTAATTAATATAGTATATGAGCTTAATGAGTATTTTATTAGACGCAGCGGTGGTTGAGACTGCCGTTGAACCGACAGAAATCAGGATGTCGTTATGGGAAATGACCGTCAATGGCGGTTGGATCATGCTTGTTTTAGGCATATTCTCATTGATAGCGGTGTATATCTTCATTGAGAGATTCATCACCATCAACAGGGCTGCCAAGAGTGATGACAGCTTCATGGAAGCGATACGTAACTCCATGAAACAAGGCGACTTAGCTGGGGCCAAAGAGCTTTGCAAGCATACCGACAGTCCGCTTTCGCGAATGATTGAGAAAGGCATCTCGCGTATCGGAAAGCCGTTGAGCGACATTCAGACAGCGGTGGAAAACGTTGGTAATCTTGAAGTTAGCAGTCTTGAGAAAGGCGTGGCATTGCTCTCCATGATAGCAGGAGCCGGCCCAATGTTAGGCTTCCTTGGCACCGTCATCGGCATGATACGGGCATTCTACCAGATGTCGATGGCAGGCAACAACCTTGAAATTGCCACTCTTTCAGGAGGTATCTACCAAGCCATGGTGACCACGGTGGGAGGTCTCATCGTAGGTATCATCGCCTTTATTTTCTATAATATCCTTGTCTCACAGATTGACAAGGTGGTTAACATGCTCGAGTCAAAGAGCATTGAGTTTATGGATGTTTTGAACGAACCAGCTAAGTAGCCATGGCACTGAAACGTAGAAATCAGAGAAAGGTGGAGTTTAACATGTCGTCGATGTCCGACCTCGTGTTTCTGCTCCTCATCTTCTTCATGCTGACGTCGACGCTGATAGCTCCAAACGCCATCAAGTTGTTGTTGCCGCAGAGCAACAGCCGCACCATGGCGAAGCAGAACGTCACCGTGTATATCAACGAGAACAACGACTACTACGTCGGAGAGCGTCAAGTCGCTGAGAATCAATTACAATCGGAGATTCTGGTGGAGCTTAACAGGTCACATGGCGGCGAAGATGGCACCGTAGTGGTACGTTCCGACAAGAATGTGCCGGTGCAGTATGTGGTCAACGTGATTGACGCGGTCAACAACATCAACAACGAGACGCATCAGAACCATAAGGTTTTGCTGGCAACATCACCAAAGAAATGACGAGAGAAAACAGAAATAGGACTATCGCTATAGGTGTCACGGTGGCGGTACACGCCCTCGTGGTGGTACTGCTTGTCATCATGGCATTGACGACACCATTGCCGTTGCCTGGCGAGGCTGGCGTTGAGGTCAACCTCGGCATGTACAACGAAGGTGTAGGCAACCAGCAGCAGCCCAAGCCCACTCCTGTGGTTGAGGCGCCGAAGCCACAGCCGCAGCAGGTGAAAGAGGAGATGGTGACACAGGACACCGAGGAGGCGCCGGCAATAGAGGAGCCCAAGCCGAAAATAAAAGAGGAGCCCAAGGTCAACGAGCGTGCACTGTTCAAGCCCGTCAACACGCCGAAGGAGCAGTCGTCATCGGAAGGCGTCACTGGCAATCCAGGCGACCAGGGCAACCCTAACGGCGGACAGGACATCGCCAACTACGAGGGACAAGGCGGCGCCGGCGGAGGCCCGTCGTTCGACCTCGGCGGACGTGGCGCGAAGAGCCTGCCACACCCAAGCAAAGACGGCGTGACAGAAGAAGGCACCATAGTGATAGACATCTGGGTGGACAGAGACGGTCGCGTGCAGAACGCCAAGATAGGCAAAGGCACCACCATCACCAACACACGGATGCGACAAGAAGCGGTAAACGCTGCGAAATCATCGGTGTTCGCACCCGACAAAGACGCGGCAGAACTGCAAAAAGGAACGATAACATACTATTATACATTAAGACAATGAACTACGCTGAGACAACAAACTGGATGTTCAACAAGTTCCCGATGTACCAGAAGATTGGGGCGAAGGCTTACAAGCCAGACCTCGGCAACATCGTGGAACTGCTTGCTTTTCTTGGCAATCCAGAGAAGAAGTTCAAGACAGTACACGTGGCAGGCACCAACGGCAAAGGCACAGTGTCGCACACCCTGGCATCGATTTTTCAGGAATGCGGCTATAAGACAGGACTCTACACCTCCCCTCACCTGCTCGACTTCCGTGAGAGAATACGTGTGAATGGCAAAATGATTGACGAACAGAGCGTTATCGACTTCATCGGTAACAACAAAGCCAAATTCGAGGAGATGCAGCTGTCGTTTTTCGAGATGGCTACAGGCATGGCATTCGACTATTTCGCAAAAGAAAAAGTGGATATCGCCATCATCGAGGTGGGTCTCGGCGGCAGACTGGACTCCACCAATGTGATAATGCCGGAACTCAGCGTGATAACAAATATCTCGTTGGACCACGTTAATATGCTGGGCAACACATTGGAGGAGATAGCCGGGGAAAAAGCAGGCATCATCAAGCCAAACACACCAGTGGTCATAGGCGAGACACAGTCGGAGACAAAAGACGTGTTCATCAAGAAAGCGCAGGAATGCAACGCCCCAATATACTTCGCCGACCAGATTGTCGACTGCGACAAGGTTCATGTGGAATCACTTGATTATCAGAAGTTTGACATCTGGAAAAACAACGAGCTTTATATCGAAGCCGTTGAGTTCCCGCTTTTAGGTTATTATCAGAAGAAGAACCTCGCCACGGTGATCTGCGCCGTCGAGATTCTGAAAGAGAAGTTCAACATCGACAAAAAAGACATCATCAACGGACTTGAGTTCGTGGTGAAAAACACCAATTTGATGGGCAGATGGCAGGTCTTAAGCCGTCAGCCGCTGGTGATAGCCGACACCGGCCATAACGTAGGCGGCGTGAAAGAGATTACGATGCAGCTTAGTGACATGGTTTTCAGGAAGTTACACTTCGTTTTAGGCTGTGTCAACGACAAAGACATCGACGGAATTTTGAATTTGTTGCCCCAATATGCGGAGTATTATTTCTGCAAGGCCGACATACCACGCGGATTAGATGCTAACATATTGGCAGACAAGGCGTTACAGGTCGGATTGAGAGGCAACGTATATGAATCTGTGCAGCAAGCATACCAATCGGCACTCAACAACGCCCATTTCGATGACGTGGTGTTTATTGGAGGAAGTAATTTCACTGTTGCAGAAGTAATATAATGAAGGGACGTGGCGCGCCGCGTCCGTACAGAAAATGAATTAAATGAGAATTGTTAGAATCATATTGTTTTCGTTAATGGCATTATTCTTAAGTGGCTGTGCCATAAAGGATTACGTTCCTAAAAACGAAGCAGTATTGACTAACAATTACATAGAGTTCAAACCCGAGAAGTATAACATTTCAAGGTCTGACATCCAAAACAACATTGTCCAAAAGCCAAACAAAAGCTTCATGGGATGGATGCCACGAGTTTGGCTGTATTACAAGACCATCGACAAGACCGACAAGGGATTTTACCGCTGGATCAACAAAAACATCGCCAGAGAGCCTGTGTATGTCAATGACAAAAACATGGCTGAATCGAAGCGTCTCATCGAGAAATATCTTAACAACACAGGATATTTCAAGTCGAAAGTGGCACCTGAGAAGACGGTTGCCGAAGGTCTCGCCAAGGTGGATTACGTTATCCATCCGTCGAAGCCATATTATATACGAAATATCGACTACAAAATCGGCGACAGTGCTATCGCCAGGGAAATCAGGAAGATACAAGACGAGCTGCCAGTGAAGGAAGGTGATATATACAACGCCTACACCATGGACAAGCAGCGTGACCTCATCACGACACATCTGCGTGACAACGGCTATTTCATGTTCACCAGAGAGTATATCATATACGAGGTAGACACCAACCTGATGCAGAACAAAGCCGACGTGACGATGCGCATCGACGGCGAGAAACACGACAAATACGAGATTGAGGAAGTCTTCATCTACCCTGATTTAAAGATGGGTGATACAGGTCCTTATGATACGGTAACACGCACGTTTTCGTTAAGTAAGAGAGGTCCGGAATATGATTTCAACTTCATATACAGCAAAAATCCCAAGATGCACCTGAAGACCTTTGATCAGGTGATACAGACACGTCCGGGAGAGCTGTTCAGCCAGAAAAAAATAAGCCAGACGTACAGGGCGCTCGGAAGTTTGAAGATATACAGCATCAGCAACATATACATCGACACGCTCCCTGGCGGCAACGACTCGGTGAAACCGTTGAAATGCGACATCACTTTACAGAAAGGCAAGCTGAACTATTACAACATACAGCTTGAAGGCAACAACTCTGGCGGCGACCTGGGCGCATTGGGAAGCATCTCATACCGAAACAACAATATTTTCAGGGGTTCAGAGGTGCTGAGGATAACGCTCCGAGGAGGTTTTCAGGCACAACGCGTGGAAGATTACATCATCTCGGAAGGGCTGTTCAACACCAAGGAATTAGGCATAGACGTGAGCATATTGTTTCCACGATTCCTCTCCCCCATCAAGCTGAACCGGTTTGTGATAGAATACCAGCCCAAGACCGTCCTCTCGACAGGTTACAACATGCAGGTAAGACCTTTGTACACAAGATACATCGGCATGGCATCGTTCGGTTATAACTGGAAAACGACATCTACGATAGAGCATATTCTGACACCCATCAACTTAAACATTGTGAAGGTTTTGCCAGATGAATTGTTTGCATTTTTGCTGGAATATGAGACCAACCAGCGTATCAAGGAGCAGTATACCGACCACTTGATTTTCGGTTTGAACTATTCGTTTATCTTCAACAACCAGAATATCAAGAAGAAAGACAACGACTTCTTTTATTTAAAATTCGACATCGAGACGTCAGGAAACCTGCTGTCGTTGTTCAACAACACGTCGCTCATCACCGAAAAAGACAGCTATCATGAGATTATGGGCATACGTTACGCCCAGTTCTTCAAGTATCAGTTTGATTTCAGGTTTTACCATTATTTCACCAGCAAAAACACCTTGGCGATGCGCTTCGTGTACGGACAAGGCATCGCATACGGCAATTCCACCGGTCTGCCGTTTGAAAGGAGTTTCTACGCAGGCGGCACCAATGGCATGCGCGGATGGCGTTTCAGGAGCTTGGGACCAGGTGAGTTCAAGAACGAATACAACTACGACATCGAGCATATCGGTGATTTGCAGCTGGAGACGAACATCGAATACCGTTTTCCTATATATTCTGTGTTAAAAGGCGCATTGTTCTGCGATATGGGTAACATCTGGACGTTGAACGACGATGATGCTTTCCCAGGAGGGCAGTTCAAATTCGACAAATTCTACAAGCAGATAGCTGTCGACGCTGGCTTGGGCCTACGTTTTGACTTTTCATTCTTCCTTATCCGACTTGATATCGCAGCACCTCTGTGCGACCCGGCATACGACGAGGGTTCTCGCTGGAGGGTCAGCAAGTTGCAGTGGCGTAACCTGGTGTGGAACTTCGGTATCGGATACCCATTCTAACATGGAACGGCAGTCGTTATATCAGCTCTTGACAAGGTCGTTCGGCTATGTCCCGACGGAGGGTCAGCGCACGGTGTTGTACCATCTGGCAGCGTTTCTACTCTCCGAAAAGCCCAGTCCCACTTACCTTTTACAAGGATATGCCGGCACTGGCAAGACCACTTTGGTGACCACCTTGGTTAAGACGCTTCCGATGATTGGGATGTGGTACCAGCTGATGGCGCCGACAGGACGAGCCGCGAAGGTACTGAGCGGCTATACGGGGAAGAACGCCTCGACCATACACAGAAAGATATACAGGTTTCAGCAATATGCCGACGGCTCGCTGCGCATGACGAGAGCCGAAAACAAAGCGAAAAACACGCTTTTCATCGTCGACGAATGCTCTATGATAAGCGACGAGAGGTCTAACGGGCGCTCACTGCTCGACGATTTGATAAACTACGTGTTCAGCGGCGAGAACTGCAAGCTGCTGCTGATAGGCGACAACGCCCAGCTGCCACCAGTGGGGTTGGAAAACAGTCCCGCCAACGACATCAACGTGCTGAAACACGGGTTCGGGCTCACCGTGGCGGCGTACGAACTCACCGAGGTGATGCGACAGGAAGAGGAGTCGGGAATTCTGTGGAATGCGACAGAACTGAGAAAGGCATTAATGGCGTTAACGCCTTTAACGCCATTAATGCCCTTATTTAATGTTAATGGCTTCTCCGACATCCATCGCATTGAACCTCAAGAATTTGAAGAATTATTATGGCAGAAATTCGGCGACAAGACAAGCAACGAGGCTGTGATTATCTGCCGCAGCAACAAACGCGCCAACATGTATAACCAGGCTGTCAGGGCACGTATTTTGCAGGAAGAAGGCGAAATCTCAACCGGCGACAAGCTCATGGTGGTGAAAAACAATTATTTCTGGACCGACGAAGACCAAAAAATCAGCTTCATCGCCAACGGCGACATGATTGAGCTGATGCGCATCAACAACACCGAGGAGATGTACGGCTTCCATTTTGCCGATGTAGAGATACAACTCACTGATTATCAAGAAGAACCAAATCTTTCTGTAAAGATATTACTGGAGACTTTGACCAGCGACTCCCCTGCCCTGACGCAGGAAGAGTCCGACCGACTGTATCATGCCGTTGAAGAGGATTACATGGACATCCCGAACAGACGCGACAGATGTAAGGCGATGCGCCAGAATCCTTATTTCAACGCATTGCAGGTCAAGTTCGGATATGCCCTCACCTGTCATAAGACGCAGGGCGGACAGTGGCCCACAGTATTTCTCGACGCGCCATTTTTCCCTGATGCAGAGACGCACGGCTGTGCGTCTTTACAGGTCAGCGACTTACGCTGGTTTTACACAGCTGTGACGAGAGCTCAGAAACAATTGTACTTCGTTAACTTCGACGACAATTATTTCATGTAATCGTCATTTCGACTGAAGTGAAATGAAATGGAACGAAATGGAGAAATCTCCGGCATTTGAATGAGATTCCTCCCTACGGTCGGAATGACAAGGACAAAAACAGGGACTATATGACGCGGCTTGAAGGAACATTATTATTTGCAGGAACCTGCATGCCGCGCCACAATAAAACATAACAAGTTGTCATTCCGAGTGCGAAGCACGAGGAAACTCAATAAAAAGAAAGAAACATGGAAAATAACAACTATACAAAAAATTTCAAGGTCTGGTCGAATTATTGCGACAGCGTGAACAGGATGAGTCCTTACACCATGCAGTTTCTGTTTGAGGAGCTTGCCGACGCCAACGCCATGATGCTCGAGATCGACCTGCCCACACTGGCAAAACGCGACAACGCCTTCTGGGTGGTGCGCCGCATAAAGTTCGAGTTTCTTGACACGGTGAGAGACCACGACGAAGTGGTCTTGAAGACTTGGCCGTCGGGACCCGAGGTCTTGAAATGTTTCCGTTCGTATCAGATACTGAAAGACGACAACACGCCGGCAGTGAACGCCGTGGCGGAATGGGTGATTCTCGACAAGGACACACGCCGTCTGCGTAAGACCGACAGCATCCAATACCCTGACATTCAATTTCTTCCATATAAAGCCTGCGAGCCGACGTTCAAGAAATTCAAAGACGAGTTCACCGAAGACGACTTTGTTTACGAGAAGACCGTCCGCGCCTGCGACATCGACCTCTCGCATCACACCAACAACACCAAATACTGCATGATGGTGCTCGACTCGTTTTCCGTCAAGGAATTGGAAGCCATGACACTCAAAGAGTTAGAGATTCATTACGAGGCGGAGAGTCTGGAAGGCGACACACTGCGCATCTACCGCAAAAAAGTCGACGACGAGTGGCTTTTCGCGATAAAAAGAGACGGGAAAGTCGTAACATACGCGGTAATCGGGATTTAAGATTTAAAATTCAAGATTTAAAATTTAAAATTTGATTTGGTTTTTTTAAGATTATTACCTAATTTTGCAAAAATTTGGGAATAACAATGAAGCATATTTTCATCGTTAATACTGTCGCCGGCGAGCATTCGTGTCTCGAAGAGGTGAAAAAAGCGATTGCCAACGAAAGCGAAGCTATTGACTATGAATTGTTTACACCCAATTCGGCGAAAGACAACGTCAGTCAGATAAAGGAATACCTCGAGGCGCATCCCGGCGAGGAGGTGCGGTTTTATGCCTGCGGCGGCGACGGCACCATCAACAAGGTGGCGAGCGGCATCTACGGTTATCCAAATGCCAGTATGGCGGTGTTAGCTTACGGCAGTGGCAACGATTACATCAAGTATTATGGTGATTTACAGATGTTTAGAAACGTCGAGAACGCCATGCATGGCACCGAGACAAAGGTCGACATCATGCAAGTTAACGACAGATTTGCGCTCAACGCCACGCATTTCGGACTGGATTCAGTTGTGGCAAAGACAATGAACAAGATTCGTCGTTACCCCATCATCGGAGGCAAGATGTGCTACCCTATCGCGGTGCTTAAGGCGTTCTTCGCGGGCATGCGCACAAAATGCACCGTGTATGCCGACGGCGAGAAGCTCAACGACGGTAAGATATGCCTCTGCACCATTGCCGACGGCAAATATGTGGGCGGCAGCTACAAATGCGCCCCGCGCTCATCAAATGAGGACGGATTGCTGGAGGTTTGCCTCATCAAGCCGGTTTCAAGACTGAAATTCGCATTATTGAAAAAAGACTATACCAACGGAACGCATCTCGACAACCCTAAATTTGAAAAATATATCGTTTATCGCAGGGCAAAACAGGTCATTATCGAAGGCGGCGATGGATTCTGCGTCTCATTGGACGGTGAGATTTTGCAGGGGGAAAGAATCGTTGTTGAGAATAAGCAGCAGGCGATAAGATTTGTTGTCCCGGCAGTTTAAACATGTAATTTTCAAGACCTTCCATAAAATTATTTTAATAATTATTTGTTTTTTTCAAAAATATTTTATATTTTTGCTGTGTCATAATATAACAAGTTGTTTAACATTTAAATTTATAAGTTATGAAAAAAAACATCATTACCCTCATTCTATTATTTGTTTTCGTGGTTTCATACGGACAAATAAAAATGCACCCCAGTGGCCAAATCAGCTTCCAATCCACAAATACGACAGGTGGAGTTCAGATTGACCCTTCTGGCAAAACCACTTTTGAACCTGTCATAACCACCAGTTTTACCAAGATAAACAGGACAATCTATTATGGAGGTCTTGTCAAGATTTGGGATATCCAATCATCGAATCCTCAAAATTCTCCCCAAGATTCTTACTATGTGTTAGGAAATGGCAACGTTTATGCCAGTTCCTATTATAATATTTTTGCATACCCGACAGGCGGGGGAAATTCCCCAAGAGGAAACCAGCCGATAATCAATGCCACAGATATGCTGTCAAGTATTGGAGGATACTATTACGACAACACAGAATTTGCAGGGTTCGTACCAGATTACGAAAACAACCCAGAAGTGCATCCTGAAGCGATTGATGGATTGATGAAAGACCTTAAGGTCGAACGAGTTATAGGTCTTGACGCCACCGAAATTGAGGCAGTTCTTCCAGAAGCTATCCGCCACGACCCTCAAGGTGCTATCTGTATCAACTATCAGGCACTTATTCCTGTTCTGATTGAAGGTTTTAAGGAGCAGCAGCACACCATAGAATCGCTACAAAAACAAATTAACGAGTTGAAGTCAGGATACAGAACGACTGATGGGACAGGAGAGCAAGAAAGCTCCAAAAACACCTTGTTCCAGAACGTCCCCAACCCAACAAATTCTTCTACAACCATTGACTGTTATCTTGACTCAAGCTTTTCTAAAGCAATAATCACCGTTTACGACTTGAATGGATTGCAGTTGAAAGAATATCATATTTATAACCAGGGTACAAATACCATTAAAATTGAAGCCAACGAGTTCAAGCCCGGGATGTATATGTACAGTCTTCTGATTGACGGCAAACTGATTGACACAAAACGGATGGTTATAACCTCAAAATAACTGAGCCATGAAAAAACAATTTACATTATTAATTATATTGGCGATAACACATTTCTGTTTCGCCCAGGACACCATAACTGGTGTGGTGAACCGCGTTGCGGCACCCTATTTCGAGCAGAATGTCTGCGACACTCGTTTTGCCATAACAACCGATAGCGAAACATATTACGTGATGGTTGACAACTACTGGCCGAATCCTTATTTGGAGGATTTGGTCATTCATTATGATACAATTGCAATTGGAAATGAGATTTCGGTTATTGGGGATATTAAGGAGATGGAAGACGGAAATGGAGAGGTGTTCCAGACAATTGATATCAGCAAGAACCTTAATTCGAATCACCAACAAATCCTCGGTTTTTATTATTATGACGAAATCTCATTCCTAGATCCAAATCCTGTTACAGCTGCGTGTTTCTGTAATAGATTAGGGATTGTAAGATATTTTATCACGATCAACGGAGAGCTTCAGACACAAAATCCTTTTGTCATTAACGGAAGAATTTTTGAGGAAGACAAGCGATATTTATTCATCGGCACCATTGATAGTCAAGTTGATTACTATGGCAACACTTTCAATGTATTAGAATTGGCTGACGCGCTTCCGTATGATGTTGAGGATTTCAGCGTCAATGGCACACTTACGATGGAAAATGATTCATACCTGTCGTTATTCGACGGAGAGGAATATTATTATCTGACAAACAAAAGAAAGCTGATAAGCAACTATATCAATGAAACTGTCTTCTCGGAAGGCGATTCTGTAGTTGTTGGAGGTTATGAATTCATACGCTATGATTTGTATGGAGAGCCTTTCAATGCTCTCGAAGTCATAAAACTATTATCTTCCACAGCACACACACTAATTGGAGTAGCAGGGGTTGCCGGAATACCATATACCAACGTAGGGCCTCCTATACCAGGAGTGTGTTTAGCTTTATGTAGTGATGATATCGACTACTACATTAGACAGCCACAATACGACGAGTTTTATTTTTATTTCGACGATTACTATGTCGTTGGCAACGACACTATTTATGTGACTTCGCAACAAATAACCGCCCTTTGTTACCCTGGATTGTTCATCAACAACTATAATGAATTCGAGTACACAGTTTGCATCAATCAAGTGGAATTCGACGGATTAGAAGAATCGTACTTACCAGAAATACAACTATTTCCAAATCCGTCGAACGGAATTATTGAAATCGTTTCAGAATATTCAATTAAAAACATTTTAGTTTATGATTGTTCTGGACGAATTATACATTACAAATCATGCAATGCGAATCAAATTTATGTTGATTTACCATATTATAAAGGTTTAGCTGTAATTCAAATCATTTTTGAAAACGGACAGAAAGTGTCCAGAAAGGTGGTGTTATGAAAAAGGTTATTTATTCAATAATAGTATTCTTACAAATAGTTTTGACTTTCTCTCCCCAAATGTATGGTCAAGATGATATTTATACGGAATTATCAAATCTATTTAACGAGCATGATTATAGTCCCACGACAATAAGCAGTCGCTACACTCAATTACCCAACGGAATATTTTCTCATACCCAAATATTGAACATCCCTACATCAAATCAAGCAGAATTGCTTCATAAAATTTTGATAATTATTGACTCCACATTATATTCTGAATTAACATTTGAGATTAATAGATATGCTTACGATATTCATTACGTTTATGGTTGTAATGTTATTATGGAACGGGTTAATTTTGAAACTTGTCAGGATATTAAAAATCTGATAATTAATAATCAAGCCAATTTGGACGGTTGCGTTTTCATAGGTGACATTGCTCCTGCTTTCTATGAAGCAGATAAAGATTATGCTATACCTGGCAACAGCAGTTATGTCGTTTGGCCATGTGATATGTATTATATGGATTTAACTGGTACTTGGGCTGATACAGACCATAACAACATATTCAACCAGTATATAGGTGACAATAGACCTGAAATCTTTGTTGGAAGAATCTCCACATCGAATATGGGGAATCTCATTAGTGAAATAGAGGGAATGCGATTATATTTGAACAAAAACCACAGATATTGGATTGGACATCGTCATATTAACAAAAAATATGGATTAACATATACAAATCAAGATTGGCAATTTGAAGAAGGATTTGTAGATGCCATATCAGATTTGTATGGTGATAATTATTATGACAGTTGCAGGCCTAAATATTACCTACAGTTTGGCGATAAAGATTATTTACGTAAATTGAACAATAACAGATATGAGTTCGTCCAACTTGCCGCACACTCCGATTTCTATTACCATTGCCCTTTCAATAGTACATCAAGTAACATATATGGTGATACCATATACAACAACACAATAAAAGCGTTAGGTATTAACCTATTTTGTTGTAGTGCATGTTGTTGGACAGAAGATTCCCAACCTAATTATGCATTTTTAGGAGGAGACTATGTCTATTCGCCAAATTCTGAAATTTTATGTGCCGTTGGTTGTACAAAAGCTGGTGGCATGTATCAGTTCCAATATTTTTATCCTCAATTAGGAAGCGCAAAAACCATGGGGCAAGCATTGGTCTATTGGTGGAGACATAAGGACTTAATACTAAATAATATTCCAAAAGAAATAAGTTGGAACTTTGGCCTCACCATCATCGGCGACCCCCTGGTGAATTTCTACCATTGCACAAACAGCACCTGCACCGATGAGATTACTCTTTATTCTTATGACAACAACAATTCGCCGCTATCATATTATCTGGCAAGCAAAAGCATAACAATAACACCACCAACAAATGGTTCGTTCACTATCCCCAATGGCGACCACTGTATTCTTAACGCTCCAACAGTTTTAATTGACGGAGAGTTCCTCTGTCCC
>JAEEGG010001913.1_pt1 | contig 54917 bp, 53 predicted proteins | sample 9134161 | NCBI WGS metagenome assembly JAEEGG01 (sample SAMN16246543, study PRJNA631951) | gut metagenome | biome: gut microbiome; feature: rumen; material: CR-attached | host: Bos | place: Iran: Karaj | collected 2018-10 | reverse complement strand
TAATTTGTATTCTTCTGTGCGGATGGCTGCGATAACGCCGCCGTCGATAAGCAGGTCGGTGCCTGTAATGAACTTAGCATGTTCGCCAAGCAGGAATGCTGCAGCCTCGGCAATCTCGTCGCTGGTGCCTGTGCGCTGGGCGGCAGAGGCATCAATCATGCGCTGGTAGCCTTCGCCGTTTGCATTAAATTCGTCGTAGGCGAGGGGAGTGACGATGACGCCCGGCGAAATGGTGTTGATACGTGCACGACGCTTGCGCCATGAGGTGGCAGCAGCCCGTTGAGCCTGCAGATGGTTCATGCGCTTGGCAATCATATAGGCAAAGCCAGAGTTCTGCATGGCCACTTCCTGAATGAACTTCACGTTCTTCAGTTCCTCCGTCGGTGTCTGCACCAGTTGCAACTCAATGTCGTTGGGGATGGGGTACATATAGGCTGCCTGACTCGAGATGATGAGTCCTGCACCACCCTCGGCCATCACTTCACCAAAGGCATCCACGGCATATCCTGTTCCCACCATGTCTAGGTCAACGATATGCTCGGGGTTGGCTTGGTTAGGTGATGCGCCAGCCGTATCGATGAAATACATCACAGGACCCAACTCGGCTGCCTTCCGTGCAAAAGCTTCCACGCTGTCCTTTTGCAAGGCGTTCACCTGCAAAGTCTCAACATCGTAGCCACTACGGCGGAAGTCTTCGCCGACTCGCTCCATTGCTTTCTCGCTGATGTCACCCAGCAGAATCTTCTTACCAGCACCAATGCGGCGCACGATGGCTGTTCCCATACTACCGGCACCCAAGAGTGCCACTACTGCTTTCTGTTCGTTTCTGTCGAAAATCATATTCTGTTCTCCTTTTATTAAATATTCTTGATAAACTTAGCTGGATTGCCACCTACGATGGCATTTGGGGCAACGTCCTTTGTGACGACGGCGCCAGCGGCCACGACTGCATTTTCGCCGATGGTCACGCCTGGCAGGATGATGGCTCCAACGCCAATCCAAGCGTTACGTCCGATGTGAACGGGTTTGCAGCGCAACACCATGCGATTCGAGAAGTCATGGTTGTCGGTGACGATGCGAACATTGGGACCTATCATCACGCCATCCTCAATGGTGATGCCGCCAGCTGCCATGCATGTCAGCGAGTGGTTTACAAACACGCCGCGGCCAATCTTCATCTGGCAGCCGAAGTCAATCTGCATCGGTGGCATGATGTAACTTGTAGCATCCAGCCCTTCGTTGAACAATTCATTCTCCATCGGGCGAATCTTTTCCATATCCGGCTCGGTGGTGTTGATGCGGAAACAAATCTGATTGCAGCGTCCCATTTCCTTGATAGCTTCTGCATACGCGGGCGTAGTCATATCGACATCGGCCCCTGAACTTAATTGCTTGAAAATGTCCATAATGTTTTTTGTTTTATTATCGAGTGCAAAGGTACGGCAATTTTCTGTTACTTTTGTTTCACAAATTGCGCCATGATTTTCACTTTTTGCTGAAATCGTTCGTTTATATCTAAAATAATGTGTAATTTTGTGCAGAAAATAGTGGATGAAACATCAAATGAAGTGATGAACGAAGGTTGTCAGACACGACGCATGTATGGACACAACTACGCTGTGCCAGGAACATATGAGGTGACTATGGTGGTTGCCGACAGGCGTCCTGTCTTTGGCGAAATCGTGGGAACCACGAAAAGTGGTGGCGAAAAGCCTCGTCTCAAACCTTCTGTACTTGGGAAGGCTGTTCTCGAAAACGAGATTCCCAAGATACACCATTATTATCCAATGGTCGATGTCTGGCAGGTATGCCTCATGCCTGACCATATTCACATGATAGTCCGCATCAGCCAATCACTACCTGAAGGCAAACACCTTGGAATCATCGTTGGTGCTTTCAAAGGAGGTGTCAGTCGTGCTTGGTGGAAACAGGAAGCCACTGCGTCTTCGGCGTCAGCCGCAGACCAACACACACCTCTCTTCGAACCCAATTACAATGATCACATCTTGATGCGCGATGGCCAGTTGGAGAATTGGAAACGCTATCTCCGTGACAATCCGCTCCGCTACATGATGCGTCGAGAGTATCCCAATCTGTTCGAGCGTGCCTTATGCATTACTATTGGCGGCGTGCGGTATAGCGCTTTCGGAAACATGCTTTTGCTGCGCCAACCAGAGAAGCATCAGGTGTTCTTCCACCGCCGCACAAATGGCATACCAACCGAAAACACCGATTTCTGGAAGACAGAAAGCCAGCGACTGATTTCGGTAGCCAATAGTGGAGATGTGCTGGTCACCCCAGGCATATCTGAATGTGAGAAGCGTATCAAAAAGATGGCATTGGAACAACGGCTGCGATTAATTCATCTGCAGGCTGCTCCCATTGGCCGATACTGGAAACCTGAGCGCAGTCGCTTTGAAGCATGTGCCTCTGGTTCGTTGCTAATCCTTGCTCCGTGGCCTGAGGATATGCCTGCTTTTGACAGCGACTACGACCGTTTCCATTACCTCAACCGTCTGGCCGAGACCATCTGTGCCATCGGCCATGATACCAGCGTGGCAGTGCAAGGCTTACGCCTTGCTGACGGTGGTGGATAAGACAGTAGTAATGAATAAAGGAAAAGGAGATATAGAGAAAAGATGATCGCGATATGAAGACGGATTTTCAATATTCCACCGACTTCTACGGGATGAATGCCCGTGAGTTGAACCACACCTGCATGCATTTGATATGTTTGGCAGGGGAGGGGAGCTTTGTGTTCAATGAGCATTGCTATCATATCGCGAAGAACGATCTGGTGGTGATTCCGATGCCCGACAGGGTGAAGAACCTGGCAGCTCATGCTGACATGCAGGTGGAATGGTTTGCTGCCGACTATAAGTTCCTGCAGAACCTGCTGCCGTCGAACAACTACAGCATTGGAGGCAGCATCTCGCTGAACCAAGATCCTGTCATCAAGCTAACCGAAGAGCAGGCCCAACGATTGCTGGACGACTTCCACCGTCTGCGCGACCGCATGGAAGACCGTCATCTGCAGTTCTATCACCAATTAATGGGCAGTCTCTGCCTGACGATGATGTACGACATCTTCGAGGCCCATGCAGAGCGAGAAGCCACAGATACGCATACCGACCGCACGGCCTTTATCGTGAAACAGCTGATGGCACTACTTGCCACCGGCATCAGCCGGACGGAACGCGACGTGAGATATTATGCCGAGCGGCTGAACGTTTCACCCAAATACCTCTCGGCCACAATCAAGCGTGTGACGGGTCATAGTGTCACCTCATACATCGACCGACATACCATCCCTATCCTGAAAGACTATCTTGACGATGAACGACTGTCGCTCACCCAGATTGCTGACCATATGAATTTCACCTCGCTCTCGTATTTCAGCCGCTACTGCACGAAGCATCTCGGTCTCTCGCCAAGCGAGTATCGGCACAGCTTGCAACCCAAAAGATAGTTACTATTTTCCAACATGAATAACGATAGATTAGAATAAAAAACATCATGACGCTACAAGAAGCTATTGAAGCCCGACATAGTGTAAGGGCATACAAAGAACAGCCGTTGACAGATGAAGTTGTCAAACGGCTGGAAGAAGAGATTGCCGTGGTCAACCAACGAGGCCATCTCCACATTCAACTGATTCAGAACGAGCCGAAGGCATTTCAAGGAACTTTGGCAAAGTATGGCAAGTTCCGTAACGTCAGCAACTATCTTGTGATGGCAGGACAAAAGGCCGACGACTTAGACGAGCGCATCGGCTACTACGGCGAACATCTGGTGCTTCTCGCCCAGACGCTCGGCTTGAACACCTGCTGGGTAGGCCTCTCTTACTCGAAGGTTCCAGGGACCTACGAGCTCGATGAAGACGAGAAGATTGCCTGCTACATCTCCATCGGCTATGGGGAGACACAAGGCGTCAGCCATAAGATCAAGACAGTTGGCCAGGTTAGCAAGGCTGGCGCCCTCACACCCCCTTGGTTCAGAAAAGGTGTCGAAGCAGCTTTGCTTGCTCCAACGGCTGTGAACCAACAGAAATTCTTGTTTGAATATGTCGGCGAGAAAGACGGCCGTCATCAGGTTCGTGCCAAAAAGGGCTTTTCCTTAATTGGTTACACGCAACTGGATCTTGGCATTGCCAAATATCACTTTGAGATTGGTGCTGGAAAAGAACATTTTGATTGGGTGTGATATGGACATACCCGAATGTGACTATTGAACTATTATGAGCGATGGATTATCTGCCTAAAGACCCTGCCATACTCGTATCGAGTGTCAACATGCTTCTGCGTGACGAAGAGTTCGACTCGCTGGAATCCTTGTGCTTTGCTTTCAGCAGAGAGCCGGAGGAGATTAAGGACTACTTGTTCGAGAGAGGTTTTGTGTGGAGCGAGCGCCAGAAACAATTCCGACCAATAGGCTACGATGCATGATTACACGTGATAGCATAGAAACCGCCTATAGCTTCCTGCATCAGAAGCGGAATGTCTATATACATTCTTCCCTCGACTGGCAAAGGGATGACATTGAGTATGCCATTGCATCGTATGTTAATGACATGAGTCGGGAGCTGTATGAAACGATCTCCGATGGCAAAGCCGACTTCCTGCGAGACCACAAGAGGTTTCAAGCAGATATCACCAATGCGGTAGAACGATTAGAAAGCATGTTATGATTGTAACACTTTTCCTGAAGCATTACATGTGATACAAGACAAGTAAAAACAGAAATGGAAATAAAATGAAAAAGATACTGTTCCTTCACGGATTCTTTGCAAGTGGACAATGTGTACCCGCTCAGGCGCTTCGTGAGTCTTTCGAGGGCCGTGCAGAGGTGCTGACTCCCGATTTGCCGATACACCCAAAAGTGGCCGTCAGTCTTATTCGGGAGCTGATAAATTGTGAGAAGCCCGACCTGCTGATTGGCAACAGCTGCGGTTCGTTCTATGCTCAAATGGTGGCTCCCGTTGTTGGCATACCTGCCTTGCTTGGCAATCCACATTTTCAGATGACGGATTTTCTGAAGCAACGCATTGGCAAGCATCAATACAAATCGCCTCGAAAGGACGGCAACCAGAACTTCATCATCGACGAATCGTTAATTGAAGAGTTTGCTGAGCTGGAGGCCAAACAGTTCGATTGCTGCACCCCTTCCTCCAAAGACTGCATCTGGGGTTTGTTCGGCGAACAGGACACGCTGGCACACTTCGAACCTCTCTTTCTGGAACACTACTGCCAGTCCTTCCATTTCCCCGGTGGTCATACGCCGACGGCAGAAGAAGTGCGGATGTGGTACGTGCCCTTAGCAGAAGAGATGCTTACAAAGTTTACAGAATAATACGAATCATATCATATGAACATGTACCAATCACGCCATTTGCCCAACACCCGAATTGATGTAGCCGATGCTTTACGAGGTATTGCTGTGGCCGGCATCATCTTATATCACGCCGTGGAGCACTTTGACATCTTCACGCAGAAGCCGATTATGCATACGTTGCCATGCGACGACCTTGTAGGGCAAGTGATGGCATGGCTGCTGAGCGGTAAGATGTATGGCATCTTCGCCATGCTCTTCGGGCTGAGTTTCTTCATCATGAACGACAACCAACAGCAGAAGGGCAAATGCTTCTCAGGACGTTTCGCTTGGCGCATGTGCCTGCTGTTCGTGTTCGGACTCATCAACGTTGCCTTCTACGATGGCGACATCCTGATGCTTTACGCTGTCTATGGCTTGCTGCTCATCCCCATTAGTTATCTGCCGTCAAAGGTTGTATGGTGCATCATTGCTTTGTTGGCCATCCAGCCCGTTGAACTGTTCTGCCTGTTGATGGGTACAACCATCGACCACACCCGTCTTTTCGACATTTACCAACAGACCATTGCTCTGCACGAGGACGGTACGTTTTGGGAAAATGCCGTGAACAATCTGCGATACGGCTTTGAACTAAATCTCAGATTCAACGTCTTCAGCGGGCGGCTGACCCAGTTGCTTTGTCTTTTCATTCTTGGAATGCAGTTAGGTCGCCAACGACTGTTCTATCATGAGGGAAACAACCTGCGGATATGGCATGCCATCTTAGCTCTATCTGTCCTCGTTGTCTTTGTGTTGAGCTTTGTGGACTTTGGCACGTTGAAGCCTTGGCTCACACCCATCTACAATCTCTTTATTCTGCTAATGATTGTCTCGGCCGTCGTTTCGGCCTGGTATGCATTCGAAGGTGTACGCAAGACGCTGAAACATCTGTGCATGTTTGGTCGTATGAGCCTCACTAACTACCTGTTGCAGTCTGTCATAGGTTGTTTCATCTTCTATGGCTACGGACTAGAGTGCTATCGGCTTGTCGGCATCACCTATGCAGTCCTCATCGGCCTTGGCATGGTCATTAGCCAATATCTTTTCAGCCGTTGGTGGTTCAGCAGCCATCAACGCGGACCATTGGAAGGCTTATGGCGACAGCTGACATGGATTCAGATTTGATAGTTTTGATTTAACCCAAACCCCAAATAACATGAAGAAAATAATGATTATCGACGGAGGCCCACGAAAGAATTTCAATACGGCCTCGATGCTGCAGAAGTTTGCCGAAGGTGCGATGTCTGTTAGCGACCAAATTGAAGTGAAAACTGTGCGTCTGTATGGCATGGACTACAAAGGCTGCATGTCGTGTATGGCTTGCAAGATCAAGGGGAAGGCCTCGAACGTCTGCAAGTTCAAGGATGCGCTGACGCCTGTTCTGGAAGAGATCGCCCAGGGCGACGGCTTGGTTCTTGGCTCGCCGATATACTTTGGTGATGTGACTGCTCAGATGCGTGCATTCCTGGAGCGTCTGGCATTCCCATGGCTCTCGTACAACGACTATAGCATGACCGCCCCGAAGCGTATGCCCGTGGTGCTAATGGAAACCATGAACGGACTACCTGAAAGGAACAACAGTAATGGCTATGGCTCGATGGAATACTGCCTCAAGACTGCCCTCGGAGAGCCAGAACGCCTGATTGCCTATAACACCTATCAGGTGAAGAACTACGACCGCTTCGAGCTGGCCAGCTTCTCCGAAGAAGCCAAGCGCCAGTGGCGTGACGAGTATTGGGAGCAGAACTTGCAGCAAGCCTTTGATGCCGGCAAGCGCATGGCAGAGAAGATACTGAATGAAGAGCCATGATGGCTTGCCATTTAGAATAATGATTAGTCATCAAACAAAGCGTATGAATCCAGTAGCAATCCGTCTTCTCAACCAACAGCTCATCGCACCTCAGTTCTCCAATCCTGCTGAGGTGGTCGGCTATATGGGTGCCATGCAGGCGCAGGAGTACCGCATGATGCGATGGGCTGCAGAGATGCGGACTCGCAAACCATCACACAAAGCCTTCAAGAAAGCATTCGATGAAGGCAAGATTCTTCGTCTTCATCTGATGCGTGGCACGTGGCAGTTGGTTTCTGCTGATGACTACTGGCCGATGATTCATCTCTTCTCTCCAAAGGCTATTGCCGTGACGAAGGGATGGATGAGCAGTAACAAGATTAGTATTCCCGACGAGGAGCTGATGCACATCAGAGATATCCTTGCCCGAACCGCTTCCGACCTGAGAAGTGCGACGAAAGAAGACTTCGTTCGTGCATTGGCAGAGAAAAACATCTGTATGGACGACCACCGATTGTCGTATCACGTCCGGATGGCTGAAATGTCGGGTATGCTTTGTAGCGGAGACCTAATGCCTGCAAAGGCTACGTATGCTCTTTCGGCCGAAAAAGTAAAGACGTCGACGAAGATGGATAGGGATGAGGCATTGGCATGCTTTACCCGTAAATACTTCCAGAGTCGCCAGCCTGCCACGTTGGAGGATTTCCTGTGGTGGTCGGGTTTGAACATCAGCGATTGTCGCCGAGGCATCGCACTCTTGGGCGACTACATCCATTTGGTGAAATGGAAGGGTAGGGAGTTCTACATGACTGACGATTGCCGGACGCGTGGTTTCAGGAGTGGTAAGTTCCTGCTCATTCCTCCCTACGACGAATACCTCATCAGCTATAAGACCCGCGACGTTGTGCTTCCTCTGGAGCACAGACATCATGCCCATAACAATAGTGGAATCTTTCAGCCTATCATCGCTTACGACGGAACGATATGCGGCAACTGGACTCCTTTTAAGGAAGACTGCCAGGTGTCATTCTTTGCCGACGACTTCGACTTGGAAGACGTGAGCGAAGCTTGGCACGCATACAAGAAGTTTCGAGAGAGATAAAGGTATCACCGGGATGCAAGATACTTTGATGCGACGGAGTGTTTCTCTTGTAAATATTTTGTAATGTCAAAGATTTGTCATATATTTGCAGTTGAAACGTGCCGACCGACCAACACGGAACAGGCGAGACTTCAGTTATTATCCTAAAACAAAGAAAATACTTGTTATGAAGAGAGTTATGCGAACGATGATTTTGCTGGCAGTGATGTTGACAACCGCCATACAAGTGAATGCGCAAAGAAGAATCTCCATCTTCTTCGACCACGTAGCGGAAATAGCCAAACAGGAGAAAATCAGCATCAAAGAAGCTGCTGAGCGGGTGCGGAAGCTCGGCTATGAGGGTATCGATGTGAGGGTGAACATGAGCAAGGAAGAGTTGGACCTTCTCGACAGTCTTGGATTTCAGCATGCCTGCGCTATTGCCGACATCAACCTGATTGCGGGTGAACAGCCGAAGGTGGCACGCGAGGTGCTCGACTTCATGCATCACCGTCAATACACGCGCCTCTTGCTGTTGCCTGGCTTTTTACCAAAGGATCCTGACAGCCAATTCATCGATGCTGCCTGCACCCGTATAGCGGCTTTCGTAAAGGCTGCCCGGAGAGAGGGCATAGACGTGATGGTGGAGGACTACGACAACCCTCGCGCCATCTGCTACAACACGCCCATTCTGGATCATTTGTTTGCAGCGTCGCCTCAGCTCAATCATGTGTTCGATTCGGGTAACTATCTCTATTGCGGCGAGGAAGTGATGGTGGCACTTCGCCATTTCCGCGAGCGTGTCAGCCACGTCCACCTCAAGGATAGGAAGGCTATGCACGACTCGGCATCGCTGGTCGTCGGCACAGGCATCGTACCCTTGAAGGACGTGATGTCAGAACTGCTGTCGTCGGGCTACGACGGATGGTTCTGCATAGAACACTTCGGAGCGCCCAACATGCTCAAATATGCTGCAGAGTCTATCGCCAACGTAAGGGCTGTGTGGGACGAGATAACAAAGTAACAAAGTAACAAAATAACAAGGTAACAAAGTAACAAGGGACCACGAGCTTTGCTCGCTTTCTTTCCCCACTTCGTTCTGAAAGCGGCCCTTTGGTTCGATTACGTAGCGTAGCGGAGAAAGAACAAGGTAACAAAGGACATAAAGGGGAGTGTAAGAGAATAAAGGGACAATTGTCTACACTCCTACGCTCTTACACTCCTACACTTCTAAACTCCTATTTTCTATAGGTAGCGCGGACAAAGCGCTGGGATTTCAGATACTCGGCGCAACGGCGCACACCTTCCATCGAGTCGATGGTTCCGTCGTTACCTTCCATCTCAACAACATAGTCTTGCAAACCTGCTAACTCGGCGTTGCGGAAGATGGCATCGAAGCCTACGAAGCCGCTTGCACCCAGTTCGTAGATATCCTTGATGTGCAGCATCTTGAAGCGGCCGGGATACTTCTTGAAGTAGTAGACGGGTCCCTGCTGAGCCATCACGGCCCAGTAGACATCCATCTGCCAGAACATGTTGTCGGCATCGATGTGTTGCATCATATAGTCTATCCACACCTGGCCCTCCACTTTCTGGAACTCGTGGGAGTGGGTATGGTAGCCGAATTGCAGTCCAGCCTCACGGCAGCGACGTCCCACCTCGTTATAGAAATCGCAGATGGTCTGTCCGTCCTTCAGCGTCTTCGGCACCTCGCACCAAGGGCTGACAACATATTTCATGCCTGCAGCCTTGTGGGCTTTGATGGCTTGGTCCCACCACTTCAGTGCTTCCGTGAAATTGTGGTTGGCGAGTTCTTCGGCGTTGAGGTTGCGCGTGGCATGCGATGAGATGGGGTTCAGTCCGGCTGCCTCGCAATCCTTTTTGTATTGCTCAGGCGACACGCCGTAGAACTTGCCGTTGTCGTAGCTGGCAGCCTCTACGCCTGTATAACCCATCTCGTGAAGGCGCTGAAACACCTCGACATGGTTCTTCGCATAGGTTTCTGCATTACCAAGAATGTCGCGAATGCTGTAGAGCTGCAGGTTCATCTGCTTCACCTGCTGCCGAGCCTCCCTTGGGGCGTGCTGTCGGGGCCTGCCTGCACGTCTCCGTTGTGCATCAGCCTGCTGGAATGTCAACAGGCCGATGCATAAAACGAGGAATAATCTATGAAATCTCATTAGTCACGGATTTTAATTCTCACATCACGATACCACACATCGTCGCCATGATCCTGGAAACCAACGTAGCCTTCGTGCTTGTCGCCACCCATGTTGAGCAACAACTTGTAGGCAATGGGGAAGTCGCCCGTCTCATTGAACTTGCTGTTCTGCAGCATCTCCTTCCACTTCGGAGTCCAAAGGTGATATTCAAGCACATTCTCGCCGTTCTGCGCATGGATGACGGTTCCTTTGAACACGGTAATCTTGCCTTGGTTCCATTCGCCGGCCTTCTTGGCATTCTGTGGCTTGGCAGGAATCATGTCGTAGAGCGAAGCTGCCTGGCGGTTGCCGTCGACACCGAGTTTTGCATCTTCGTGGCCGTCGTTGTCGAGCACCTGGAACTCCGATGCCGATTGCCAGATGGGCAGATACTCGCCCTTGCTCATCACCTCCTGAGCCAGATAGAACACACCGGAGTTGCCGCCTTCAGAAATCTTGTATTCAAACTCAAAGTCGAAGTTCTTGAACTGGTGGGCGAAGATGAGGTCGCCACCACCTTCCACCTGAGCCTCGCCGGTGCCAGAGCCCTTCAGGTGGATGGCCCCATCCTGAACGTCCCAACTCGTAGGAGGCTCATCCATGCCATAGCCGCGCCAGCCCTTCAGTGTCTGTCCGTCGAAGAGGGTGATATATCCGTCTTTGTCGACAGCGAAGTCCTTGAGGTCCACCTGTGCCTTGTCGACTGCTTCAAAGTCGAGAGCGGCAGCGGCCGACGTGTCTTTCGAGCATTCGCATCCCGAACAGTTACAGTTGCACTTACATTTGTTATTGCAGCCTGATGCCAAAATCATGATGCCAATGGCTGCAAGGAATAATAACTTCTTCATTTTCTTTGTTCTTTTGTTGTTTTCTTTCGTTTTTTAAAAAGGGGCGAAACGTATAACTATCCTACATGGTTTACTTCAGAATCTTCACACGGATATTGCGGAACCACACCTCGTCGCCATGGTCCTGCATACCGATGAGTCCTTCGTGCTTGTCGCCGCCACAGTTGTTGAGAAGTTGGAAAGCGGCAGGCCAAGCCTTTTCCGAGAACTTGCTCTCCTGCAACATCTTCGTCCATTCCGGAGTCCACAGCTCATAGCTGAGCACCTTCACGTCGTTCTGCCAATGCTCCACCTTTCCGTTCTTCACCACAATCTTCACCTTGTTCCATTGTCCCCAAGGATTGGCGTTCTGCGGCTTGGCAGGAATCATGTCGTAGAGCGACGACGACTTGCGGTTGCCGTCGACACCCAGCTTGGCGTCGGGATGGTTTTCGTTGTCGAGCACCTGACACTCCGGAGCCGAAATGTAGATGGGTTCCATTCCACCATCGGGCCGCGCCACCTCCTGACCAAGGTAGAAGATGCCAGAGTTGCCTCCTTCCTGAATCTTCCATTCCATTTCAAGGATGAAGTTCTTGAACTTATGTGCGAAGATGATGTCACCACCTTCACCTTGTCCACGCTTGAAGTGGAGGCAGCCATTGTCCACCGTCCAGCGTGGCGACAGATAGTCCTTGCCATAACTGCGCCATCCTTTCGTTGTCTTTCCGTCGAAGATGCGGATGTAGCCATCCTTGTCCACCTCGAAGCTGAGCTTTTGCTTTTCTGCTCCCTTGAGCTCGGTGGATACCTTCAACGTCTTCTTCTTTGCCATTGCCGGAGAGGAGAAACCTATGAGTGCAATGGCCAATACGATCACTATTCTGTTCATGATGCTTGCGTTGTATAGTTCGTGATGTTATGTTGGCATATCGGGCAGCTTGTAGCCGTTGTAGTACTTCGGAATGATAAGGCTCTGCGCATATTCGTTAGCATCGACGGGTTCGCTATATTTGCGGTCGAACGTCGGGTGTCCGTCCTTGATGTTGAAACGGTCTTCTATGACCGCGCGAATCTTTGCTCCGGCGGGGATATTAGTGAAACGCATCTGCTCGGCATCCCAGTGCAGCCATTGCTCGAGTTCTTGCAGGCGGACGGCAGCCACACCCATCACGATGACTTCGTTCATCGGACCGGAGAAGCTGAAGTCGGCAGCCGACTTTACACGGGTCTCGGGCGATTCCTTGCAGGCACGTATCCAGTCTTGCTGGTGGCTGAGCGTCACCACTCGCTCTATTTCCGGAACTACTGGGTCGCGTCCGGAAACGAGGAACGGGTCGCGGCCGTATGTGCCGACAACCATCGTGTCCTTGCTACCATAGAACACCGTGACTCCGTCGCCGTCGAATTTCTTACCTGCGGGAATGTTGAAGGGCAGGTTCGGACGCAGACCACCATCATACCAGGTGAGCTCACATTCCGGCAGAGCCAGGTGTGGCAGGTTCGGTCGGGCAGGGAATCGGAAGGTGATTTTCTGTGCCGTCGGACAAGCATCGGTCATGAGCATTGTTGAACTGCCGATGACATCGGTCGGGTTGGCCAGATGCAGACCCTTGAAGGCCACTTGCAGAATGTGGTTGGCCATGTCGCCGAGGGCACCTGAGCCGAAGTCCCACCATCCACGGAAGTTCCACGGCGTGTATGACGGGTGATAGTCGCGATACTTTGCAGGTCCGATAAAGGCATCCCAGTTCATCGTACTGGGGATGGCAGGCTTGTCGGTCGGCGCAGCCATGCCTTGCGGCCAGATAGGACGGTTGGTGAATGCCTCGATGCGGGTCACCTCGCCAATCACACCATTCCAGAGCCAGTTCAATGCCTTGCGCGTGCCTTCGCTCGATGCACCTTGGTTACCCTGCTGCGTGGCTACCTTGTACTTCTCGGCCAGTTTCGTGAGCAGACGGCTCTCATAGGCATAGAGCGTCATCGGTTTCTCCAGATACACGTGCTTGCCGGCGGCGATAGCCTCGGCTGCGATGATGGCATGCGTATGGTCGGCCGTTGCAATCATCACGGCATCGGCCTTGTCGAGCATTTCGTCGAACATCTTGCGGTAGTCGTTGTAGGCTTTTGCCTGCGGATACTTCTCGAAGACATGCTTGGCATACTTCCAGTCGCAGTCGCATAGGCCGATGATGTTCTCGGTCTCCATTGCTGCCAGATTAGCTGCACCACGTCCTCCGATACCCACGCCGAGGATGTTTAGTTTTCCGTCACCAGCCTTCTTCTTGGGCTTCTTGTTAGCCGGGTCGTTCAACACGGAAGCCGGGAGGATTGTCGGGGCCACCATCATTCCTGCTAATGCGGCTCCTCCTTTCTTTAAAAATTCTCTTCTTGAAATGTCAGCCATAAGTAAGGATCATTTAATTGTTAATAATAATAGATATGTTTATAGGTTTCAGATTGTCCTAGTACACGATCATTTCATACTGATTACGCTATCAGAAAAGTCGCTAATCTTTGTGTTGCGCGCTATAAAAGAATCAATACGTCTGTAAGTCATGGCAAATATACAAAGAAATTTTGAGAAACGAGCACTTTTAGGTATATTTTTTTCATTCGTTGCGCAATTTCAATGATATTGCCGTGAGCAAATGGCAATACACAAAAAGACCCCAAAGGGATTACATGTGCCTAACTGTGGGGGGGGCATGTGTTCCCTTTGGGGCCTTATGTTGTGTGCCGTGCAAACTACGATATTATGGTCTTACGTTCAGTTCACTTAGGCTTCTCGTCATCTTACTATTTTCTTGCCATCTTTGATGAAGACGCCCTTCGACGGCTCATGAGCCAACTGACGACCGTTCAAATCATAGACACGGGCGGGTGCAGCGGAAACGGCTTGGGCTTCACGGATAGCGGTTGTCTGCTGATAATTGATGTCGGCGAGCCAGTTCTGGATGAGCTTCGTGCGATTGCTGCGGTTGGAGTTGTTGATCCAAAGGTTCTGGCTGAAGTAATTTCCGTCAGGGACGAGTCGCTTACAATCGTTGACCACACCACTAATACCGCTGCTGGCACTCGACACAATCAGTCCGATGTTTTTCTCGGCCATGTCTGGTCCGGCGGAGAATAGGTAGGCCTGCATGATGGCAGCCATCTGACTCCACCACAATGGTGTGACGATGATAATGGTTGCATAGTCGCTCAGCGATGTCGTCACAGGGTCGATGGCTGGATAGCTGCTAGCATCGTTAGGATTGTCCTTGATGGCATTGAGCAGCTGGGTTCCCAAGGCATAGCCGTTGGCCTCATACTTGAGCCCCTTCTGGGCAGGCTGAATCTCCAACACGTCTGCTTCAATCTGACTGGTAAGCGTGGTCACAATGTCGCGACTGTTGCCCGTGTAGCTGTAATACACCACCAGCGTCTTGCCTGTCTTCATCGTGGTCTGAGCATTCACCTGACCATCCTCGTCATTGCTACACGAGACGGCCAGCAGGCATACGACCGTCAGCAGCATTCTGCATAAAAATGAACTCTTCATATCGTTATCGGTTTTATTTTGCTGTGTTTTTACTTGCCGCCACCCACACGGGTTCCTCGCTCATCACGGGTTTGTTGACTGCCATCACTCCTGAGAGGTTATGAGGCACGTATGGTTCTTCGAGATAGCGGATGTCGTCGGCTGTGAGATGGACGTCGAGCGACCGGACTGCACCCTCAATGTGATGCAGCTTCGTGGCTCCTACGATGGGCGACTCCACCTTCGTCAGCAGCCAGGCCAGCGAGATCTGCGTCATCTCCACGCCATAGCGGTCGGCGAGTTCTACAACACGTTCCACAATGCGATTGTCTTGCTCGGCTGTGGCATCGTACTTAAAGTGCATGAAAAAATCCTTCTCTTGTCGGAGAGAGGTCTCGCCCGGTCGTTTTGCCAGTTTGCCGGAGGCCAGCGCGCTATAAGGAGTCTGTGCGATATTATCCTCTCGGCACAACGGTTGCATCTCACGCTCTTCCTCGCGCATAATCAAGTTGTAGTGGTTCTGAACCGAGATGAATTTTGCCCAACCACGTTTCTCGGCCAGCGCATTCATCTTTGCCAGTTGATAGGCGTAGGCATTGGCGATGCCAATATATCGTGTCTTTCCCATGCGAACAGCCTCGTTCATGCCTTCCAGAATCTCCTCGGCTGGTGTCTTGTAATCCCAGATGTGGTAGATGTATAGATCAACATAGTCCATGCCAAGGTGTTGCAGGCTGCTATCTATATTGTTGAGCACATGTTGGCGACCGTCGATGCCTTTTGCAATCTCTTCGTCTGTTCGGGGCAGGAACTTCGTGGCAACCACCACTTCCTCACGCTTTGCCATATCGCGCAAGGCACGTCCTACAAACTGTTCGGATGTTCCCAATTGGTAGGCGATGGCCGTATCGAAGAAGTTCACGCCGAGGTCGAGCGAACGGCGGATAATCTCGCGTGTCGGTTCCTCGCCAATGGTCCACGAATGTTGTCCGATGGTAGGGTCGCCGAAGCCCATGCAGCCAAGGCAGATGCGCGACACGCGCAGGTCAGAGTTCCCAAGTTTAACGTATTCCATCATTGTGTTATCTTTGCTTGTTGAATATCAGCTTCATCGTCTCGGGATCGAGTGGCTTCATGGTGGGGAGTTTTAGGTCTTTCACCATGTGGAGAGTGCCTTGCTTGTATTTCTGGAAGTGAGGGGTCTTCAGATGCTGCTGGTAGGCTTCCTCTGATGCATAGATTTCGAGAATGCGAATGTGTGTGGAATCGTCGGAACTCTGCATCGGGAACAGACAGATGACACCTGGCTCTCGTTCGACGCTCAGGCGATCCACCTCGTTGGCAAAGGCAAGATACTCTGTGAGATATTGCGGATAGACCTCGATTTCGGCCAAACGTACAATCATGTTCTCGCTATTTATCTTGGCTACCGGTTTTGACTGTGACACACCCAACAGCCACTCGGCATTCTTATGTAGAATCATCTCGCGGAAAGGGACGAGGTCGGGTTCATCAGTTAGATACTGTTTCATCCTTGCAAGACTCTGCGTGAGCGCCTGTGGAGCGACATAAGGATAGTCGGAACCATAGAGCAGATGGTCGGGGGTTGTAATGGTGAGCATCATGCGGATGACCTCGGGCGAATGCGCTCCGGCGAGGTCGTAATAGAGGGCGCGGAGGTTGGCTTCCCAATCAATCTCGCCCACCATTTTGTTGGCTTGCATCACCGGCGTTAACGACTTCATGCGAGGTACGGCCAGAGGCAGATAGGCTCCACAATGGGGCACCACTACCTTCACATTTGGATAGCGAGCCAGTAGGTTTCGTGAAATCATGTTCGACACGGCACGGGTTGTTTCCGAGAGGTATTCCTGCATGGCGAGCGGCGTCTGCTGCATCACGTCGCGGTTGACGGGTTCTGGACGGTGGGGATGCAGAATGATGACGGCCTTACGATCGTTCAACAAGGAGAACAACGTGTCGAGTTCAGGTGTTCCGAGATATTGGCCGCCAACATTAGTAGCCAGCTTGATGCCGTCGGCCTTTAGCGTGTCGAGCGCATAGACGGCTTCACGAATAGCTGCATCCACGTTGGGTAAGGGTAGGGCAGCACAGAACAGGAAGCGTCCTGGATACTCTTTCTTGATGCTGGCAGCTGTCTCGTTGGTTTGTCTTACGACGTCTGCTGATGTCGGCTGAGGTGCAGCCAACGTCAGTACCGAGGTCTGAATGCCAGTTTCATCCATCCATTTCAAATGTGCCTCTGTGTCATACTTTGGCAGGGGGAAGCCCTCGTCCAATAATCGCCCCTCGCTCTCGAGCGCCTCTATGAACTCTGTCGGCAGCAGGTGTGCATGAACGTCGATCACGCCCTGCGAAAAAGCAGTCGTCGCAAGCATGGATGTAAGTAGCGCAATCAGTTTTCTCATCAATACAATCCGTTTATCCAGGTCTATAATTACTCCATCGTGTGTTCCCAACCGCCACGGGTGTCTATGCCTGTGGCATCGGCGAGTGCTTCGAGACGGGCAACTTCCTCGGCTGTCAGCTCAATATCTGCGGCTTCGGCTGCTTCAACGACGTGGCGCTCCTTGGTGGCTCCGATGATAGGAAGCGTACCCTTGGCAATAGCCCAGGCAATACCGATCTGTGAGCACGAGGCACCATACTTCTTGCCGATAGCTGTCATCTCGTTCGTCAGGGCCTCCAGTTGTGGCAGCACGGGATTGTACTTCTTGCCGCGGTCGCTCTCCTCGGGCAGCGGGTTCTCCTTATTATATTTTCCCGAGAGTGCACCCTGTTCCAACACCATGTAGGCCCAGAACTCGATGCCGTTCTTCTTGCAATAATCCAGCACGCCACCTTTCTCCGACGAGCGATAGAGCAGCGAGAAGTGGTTCTGTACGGCAGAGACCTTGAAACCTGCCTCACCCAGAATCTCATTGGCACGACGAATCTCCGCGATGTTGTGGTTCGACACGCCCACGCGCCTCACCTTACCAGATTGGAGTAGGGGAATCAGTCCAGGTGTCCAGCGCTCAACATCCATAGGGTTGTGAATCCAGTAGATGTCGACATAGTCGCAACCCATGCGCTCGATAGATGCAAGAGCCATCTTCTCGACGCTGTTTTCATATACTTCTGCAAGCTGCGGTGTGAACTTGGTGGATACCTCCACATCCTCGCGCTTTTCGCCAGCCACGAACGTACCCAGAATCTTTTCCGATTCGCCCATGCCATAGACAGTTGCCGTATCCCACAGGTTCAGTCCAGCCTTCATAGCTGCCTCGAATACGGGTTTCAGGTTTTCAACGTCGGTCTTGCTACCGAATACTGCGTCTCCTCCAAATGCTCCTGCGCCCCAGGCCCAGGTTCCTAATGCTATTTTACTCATATCTTTGTTGTTTTTAAAGTATGTTCCTAAATTCGGATGCAAAGTTACGGCAAAATCTGCTAACATAACTTAAATGATTTACTGATTTATCAACCATTTTTATGGATTCTCGATAAATAGTCGTATATTTGCAATTGAATTATTAAGTAAAGCATTATCGTTATGAAACAAATAAAGCAGTTCTTAATGTGTCTTTCAATATGCTTCTTTCTTTGGGGGTGTTTCCCTTGGTCTAAGGCTTTTAAAGAAAAGGAAGTCATAGCTAGGTTTGGTCTTGACGATACAGGTATCTCTTCAATATTGGATATTGATGGATATTACTTGCCTAATGACACGACATTGGATGGAATTGCTTTTTACAAAGACGGAACCATAAAAAAGATTGACGTAAACCATCGTTTTCATTGGACTCCAATAAGTGATGGCGTTTATACAATATCAAATGATACAATTTACGCCGAAACCTTCTATTATATAGGGATGGAGGGAGGCATGCAACTCTTTCATTTGCGATTTAAGATATTTGACAAGCAACATCTTCAGTTATTTGAATGGTCAGACTATGATAGTTCTTATAAAAAGAATGATGTTTTCCGTTTTATTCCGTCTGACAGTCTGCCTCTTCCTTATACTCACATGAAACAAAAGAAGTGGATGTGGACAGACAAAAACAAATGGAAGGCATATATGAATAATAATGTTCGGGTCAAATATTGGCAATAGAATATCGTATCATGGAGAAGATATTAAGAGTTCACCACGTCAACAACTATGCCCGATACATCGGTGCGCCGGAGTTGCATCCGCTCGTCTCTGTTATCCATTATGACGAGTTGGAGAATTGCCGACACTCGTTGAACAACTATCAGGTGTATGGGGTTATTCTGCTGCAAGAGAGTCCCTATACGCTCACTTACGGACAGGGGCAATATCGTTTCAGCTCAGGGTCGTTGCTCTGTGTGGCTCCAGGGCAGACGGGTGGCAAGACCGACAACGGCGAAACCATTCACATCAAGGGTTGGGTATTGCTGTTTTCGCCAGAGTTACTCTATGGCACCGATCTTGCTCGTCGCATGGACGACTACCATTTCTTCTCCTATTACGAGAACGAGTCGCTACACACCACCCCCGACGAGCAACGCACTATGGAGGTTTGCTTCAAGATGATTCGCAGGGAGTTGCAGACGAAGCCCGACGGCGAGCATCTACGTCGCATCCTGATAGCTTATCTCGAACTAATATTGGAATACTGCTCTATCTTCTACGAAAGACAGTTCAAGAGCGAAGCTACTGCCGACAACGATCTCTTGAAGCGCTTCGATGCCTTGCTGCATCGTTATTACAACGAAGGCTGTCAGCACACACTCGGACTACCCACCGTTCGTTATTGTGCCCAGGAGCTGTTTCTCTCGCCCAACTATTTCGGCGACCTCATCCGTCAGGCCACAGGCGAGACGGCTACTTCCATCATCCGCAACTTCGTGATGCAACGGGCCAGCTCACTCCTGCACGAAGGAAAGACCGTGAGCGAAACCTCCGACCTCCTCGGCTTTGAATATCCCCAGCACTTTACTCGCACATTCAAGAAACATTTCGGCGTGACGCCCCGCGAATTCACAAGTAAGTAATCTAATGTGGGTGTGTCAAAATTGATAATTTGTACTTTATCTCATTACAGTTTGTAATCATTAAGACGGCCTGAAGGGCCAGAAGCCATCAGCCCAGGGCAGCGCCCTGGGTATCAAGCCGAATAGTAATGTCGCCCTGAAAGGGCAAAAGCTCTGATTATCAATGCTTTTGCATTTTCTTTCCCCGCTACGCTTTCGTAACAAAGTGGAGAAAGAACGCCCGTAGGGCTTTGAACCGAAGGTCATCGACTGAAGCAGTGCTGTCACGCAAAGCGTGGAGCACGAATTAGCGAAGGAGATAACGCAGCTCTGCTGCATTGAACCGCGCCGCAGGCGCAATTGAACTTTTGAACCGCAGCAGCTCCGCTGCGAATAGTAGTCATGTTTATAAGTTTTTATGATGATTTATCGCATACATTGTTCATTTTTATGCTGCAAAGATAGTGTTTTTTCGATTTAAATCAGAAATATCGCATTTTTTACGGAAAGTTTGTATATTTGCAGAATCGTTTCATAATGAGCAAATATGAAGAAGAGAATCCTATGTGTGGTGTGCTGTCTTGTGGCTGTGTTGCCCATGCTGGCACAGAGTGAATATAAGCTGTTTCCTGCCAATGGAAGTGTAGACGTGAATCCCGACACGCACCTCTCCATCACCTTCGCAAGTGAAGTCAGGGTGGGGGAGAAGGGACTCATTCGGGTTTACGACAAGACGACCGGTAAGCTGGTGGACCAACTAGACCTAAGCATTCCAGCCGGGCCGACGGAGCGCACGCCCGATGCCCCCGATGCCGACTACATCAAGTCGCCCTATGTCTACAAGAGTCAACTCGTGACGAACAAGAACACACGCCCCGGCACGCCCTCGTCGTATAACCGTCCTGACCAGCGACGCTTCCAGCTCACCATCATCGGCGGCTTCTCTGATGGGTTTCATTTCTATCCCGTCATGACGAAGGACCGCACGGCAACCATCTACCTGCATCACAACCTGTTGGAATACGGCCGGGAGTACTACGTCACGATCGACAAGGACGTGTTTGTCGACTTCCCTGGCATCAAGGGCAAGAAGGCCTGGACGTTCAAGACCAAGGCAAAGGCGCCCGACAAGGACCAGCGTGTGCTCACCGTGGCTGCCGACGGTTCGGGTGACTTCTCCACGCTTCAGGGGGCGATGGACTTCATTCCCGACTTCCTGACGAGCGAGGGTGAGCGCCGCACGGTGAAGGTGCGCAAAGGTGACTATCAGGAATTGGTGTACTTCCGCAACAAGAACTACGTCACCATCGAGGGTGAGGGGAGCGATGTGACGCTGGTGCACTATCCGAACAACGAGGTGTTTAATCCGCATCCCGCCGACATCAAGACCAACGAGTTGCGGGGCACATTCCCTTCGCGTCGTGCTGCTGTGGCTATCGACAACTGCCGGAATATGATTGTCCGCGACATCACGTTCCAGACCGACTGTAAAGGTCAGGCTGAAGGGCTGCTGGTGAACGGCGAGCATAACTACTTTGAGAACGTACACATCATTGGCGATGGCGATGCCTTGCAAGCCAACGGCAGTTGCTACTGGCAGAACTGTCGCATAGACGGAGGCGGCGATACGATTCTCGGCCGTGGTCCGTCGTTCTTCAACCATTGCACCATCACCAGCTACGGGGCGTTCATGTGGATTCGTAACACGAAGGAGAACCACGGCAACATCTTCGTCGACTGCCACCTGAAAGGACGTTCCAGGTTTGCCGAGCTTGGCCGTCTGCCCAACAACAAGGGACGAAACTATCCCGATGCCGAGTGTGTGCTGCTGAACTGTACGCTGGAGGACATTCCTGCCCACGGATGGGGACAGACAGACGATGACGCCAAAACGGCAACCATCCTGGAGTTCAATAGCCACGATGCAAATGGCAAACCTGTTGATTCCTCCCGCCGTCATCCGATGATGCGCCAGCTCGATGCCGTCAAAGATGCCACACTCATAGGCCGCTACTCCGATGCCAACTTCGTGCTTGGATGGTAAGGCCGCGATAAAAACACATGAATAGCTATGCAGATACTACTCGCTTCAGCAAAAATCATGCACGACGCTTTGCCGACGGCTCCCGATGTGGAGTTGTCTTCACCTCGTTTTGTCCATGAAGCAGAGGCTTTCGCTCGCGACATGGCGCAGTATTCTGCTGGAACAATCGCAGAGATGCTGAGTTGTAGCCGTCAGATAGCAGAGCAGAACAAACTGCGCTTCATGCGATTCTTCGAGGGCACGGCGAAGTTGCCTGCCATTCTTGCCTATCATGGCCAGGCCTATAAGCACCTGAAGGCTGAAACGCTCACAGCTGACGACCTTCACTATTCGCAACAGCATCTGTGGATTACCTCGTTCCTCTATGGCATGCTTCGTCCGTTAGATGGAATCTTGCCGTATCGAATGGAAGGCCATGTGGAGCTGGCGAGTGGAGCAGGGGAGAACATGTTCGGCTTTTGGAAGTGCCGACTGACCGACTTGCTCATCGATGCAGTCAAGGCCGACGACGGCATTCTCGTCCATCTGGCAACTGAAGAGTATCAGCATCTGTTCGACTGGCAGCGTGTACGCCGCGAGGTGCGTATCGTGCAGCCGTTGTTCTATGTCAGGAAGGGTGACAACCTGAAAATGCAAGCCGTCTGGGCAAAGACCTGTCGGGGTGCTATGACACGCTTCATCATCGAACATCGCATCTCGACACCCGCGGACCTCAATGCCTTCAGCTATGAGGGCTTTGCGTTTGAACCCGCCTTAGGAGAGGCAGACTATCCTCATTTCATTAAGAAGTAGCCCCAACGCGTGAAATCATTATTTAAAATACAACTACTATGATGCAATCACCCAAGTTTGTTATCACAATGGAAGGCTATCTCCGCATGGGCATGGTCGATCAACATCGTGACCTGCTGCAGCCTGGCGACGACTGCATTGGCGGTGGTTACTACGCGTTTGACTACGTGGCAAACCGTATCATCCTCGACCGCCGTTCCTACGATTTCGGCCGTCCCAAATGGCATCTGCTCGACTCGTTGAAAGTGCCAGCTACATATCGGGGCATGCAAATCGTTTACAAGTTCGACGACTATCGCGACGATTTCCTCGTCAGCGAGGAACTGCAAATTGAGTATGTGTCCCTTTAAGCCTTATCACTCCCCTTTAAGCCCTACCCCAAGGCAATGCTTTAGATGCCAAGAACAATGCTTCCAGACGCCAAAGTCAATGCTTTTAGAGCTAAAAAGCAATATTTCAAGATTCTAACCGCATTGTTTTAAGATACTGTGATTAATGCTTCATGGTTTTCTTATGTCCGTGTTTGTTTTCTTATGTTTTATAAAAGACGCGAAGCGTATGTTGTTAGGATAAACACAGACGTCTTCCATGCCTTCTTTAGCTTCTTTAACTTCATTAACTTTTTTAACTTCACAATTATTATTACCTTTGCAGCATGGAAGCATTACGAAAGTTATACGAACAATGGAAAGGGGAGGCTCCCGTGCAGACAGAACGACTGGCTGGCGCGGGCAGCAACCGCGAATACTATAGGATGACGGACGGCGAGGGACAGAGCGTGATTGGTTGCATTGGCACCAGTCGCGACGAGAACCATGCATTCGTGTGTCTGACGAAGCATTTTACACGACGCCAGCTACCCGTGCCGCAGATCCTCGCCGTGAGCAACGACGAGTTGCGCTATCTGCAGACCGACCTCGGCGACCAGTCGCTCTTCGATGCCTTGCGCGTGGGACGTGAGGCTGGAGGCCGCTACACACAACAGGAACGGGCTCTGCTGGTGAAGACCATTCGCGAGTTGCCGAACATTCAGATGCGTGGCGCCCGCGGACTGGACTGGAGCTGTTGCTATCCGCAGCCGGAGTTCGACCAGGACAGCGTGCTCTTCGACCTGAACTACTTCAAATATTGCTTCCTGAAGGCCACAGGACTGGACTTCCACGAGCTGAAGCTGGAGGCGAACTTCCGCATGCTGGCCAAAGACCTAACGGCAGAGACGTGCGATGCCTTCCTGTATCGTGACTTCCAGGCTCGCAACGTGATGCTCGTTGACGGCGAGCCGCGCTTCATCGACTATCAGGGCGGGCGCAAGGGACCATTCTACTACGACCTGGCGTCGTTCCTCTGGCAGGCATCGGCAAAATATCCCGACAAGCTGCGCCGCGACCTCATCGGCGAGTACTACGACTCGTTGAAGAACTATACCGAGGTGCCTTCCGAGCGACACTTCAAGGCACGTCTCGACCTGTTCGTGCTTTTCCGTACGTTGCAGGTGCTAGGAGCCTATGGCTTCAGGGGCTACTTCGAGCGCAAGCGACACTTCATAGACAGCATTCCGCCGGCCATGGACAATATGCGCAATCTGCTGAAGAACTCCACCGTCGACGCCTATCCTTATCTGAAGGAGGTGCTCAGCAACATGTGTCAACTGCCTCAGTTTGCGCCGCAAAAGGTGGTGGTACCGAAGCGTGCCGACGGATATAAAACTACGGAGAGCAACGTCTACAAGCCGCATCCGCAGGACGGTCCGGCGACGTTCTCGAAGTACGACGGCACAGGACCGCTGGTGGTGCGCGTGTTCAGTTTCTCCTATCGCAAGGGCATTCCCGATGACGAGAGCGGCAACGGCGGCGGATATGTCTTCGACTGTCGGTCGACGCATAACCCTGGCCGCTATGAGCCCTACAAACAGTTGACGGGACTCGACGAGCCCGTGATTCGCTTCTTGGAGGACGACGGCGAGATTACCATCTTCCTGCAAAGCGTCTACCGGTTGGCCGATGCCCATGTGGAACGCTATCTGCAACGTGGTTTTACGTCTCTGATGTTCTCGTTCGGTTGCACGGGCGGACAGCATCGGTCGGTTTATTCAGCCCAGCATCTTGCCGAGCACATCCATGAGAAATATGGCATCGAGGTGCGCATCTGCCATCGCGAGCAAGGCATCAATCAAGTACTGAAATGATTCACGAATTCCAACTCAGAGTGTTGCCCCAGCAGGCGGCATCAGAACAGGCTATTGCCGACTACATCAGCCAGGAGAAAGGCATCGGCAGGCAAAGCATCAACCATGTGCGGGTGTTGAAGAGAAGCATCGACGCCCGCCAGCGTACTATCTTCGTTAACCTCACAGTACGCGTTTATCAGAACGAGATGCCGGAGGACGACCAGTATGTGCACACCAGCTATCCCGACGTGAGCGACGGACAGCAGGTGATAGTGGTGGGTGCAGGTCCCGGTGGACTGTTTGCAGCCTTGCGACTCATCGAGCTGGGTTGCCGACCCATCGTGTTGGAACGCGGCAAGGACGTGCACGAGCGCAAGAAGGACCTCGCCCTGATCACCAAGACACAACAAGTGGACGGCGAGAGCAACTACTGCTTTGGCGAGGGTGGGGCAGGAGCATACTCCGATGGTAAACTTTACACACGTTCGAAGAAACGTGGGTCGGTGGAGAAGATTCTCAACGTGTTTTGCCAGCATGGTGCCTCGACCAGCATCCTGAGCGATGCTCATCCGCATATCGGTACCGATAAGTTACCGAAGGTCATCGAGGCCATGCGCAATACGATTATCAGGTGTGGCGGCGAGGTGCATTTCCAAACACGCATGACACGTCTGCTGCTCGTTCAGAGTGCAGAGGGCGTGGAAGTGGATGGCGTGGAGACAGCCGACGGAAGGCTGTGGCATGGACCGGTCATTCTGGCAACAGGCCACTCGGCACGCGACGTCTATCGCTATCTCGCCGAGGCTCATATCGCGATGGAGGCCAAGGGCATCGCCGTGGGCGTGCGCTTGGAGCATCCTTCGCACCTCATCGACCAGATTCAATACCACCGTCGCGAAGGGCGTGGCAGCTATCTGCCTGCTGCCGAGTATTCGTTTGTGCAGCAGGTGGACGGTCGCGGCGTGTATTCGTTCTGTATGTGTCCCGGCGGCTTTGTCATTCCTGCCGCTACAGGACCGGAGCAAATCGTTGTGAACGGCATGAGCCCGGCCAGTCGCGGCACGCAATGGAGTAACTCAGGCATGGTGGTGGAGTTGCGGCCGGAGGATGTGGAAGGCAACGGTGTATTGAAGATGATGGAGTATCAGGAGCAGCTGGAGCGCACCACATGGCAGCAGGGAAACCGAAAGCAGACCGCACCCGCACAACGCATGGCTGACTTCGTGAACAACCGCCTATCGTACGATTTGCCGAAGAGCTCGTATGCGCCTGGACTCATCAGCAGTCCGCTACACTTCTGGCTGCCGCCCTTCGTGGGCAAGCGTCTGCAGGAGGGCTTCAAGGCCTTTGGCAAGAAGAGCCGCGGTTTCCTCACCAACGAGGCGGTACTCATCGCCGTGGAAACACGCACGTCGAGTCCGCTGCGCATCACCCGTCTGCCCGACACGTTGCAGCACATTGCCACACGCGGTCTGTTCCCCTGCGGCGAGGGTGCCGGTTATGCAGGCGGCATCGTCTCAGCCGGCGTTGATGGTGAGCGTTGTGCCGAGATGTGCGCTGAGTATTTGAAAGATTGTCTAGACAAGGGGCGGTAATACGCTTCGCTTCTTCAAAAAACAGAAGAAAACAGAAACGGACATAAGAAAACATTATTTCATACAGATAATAACCAGTTGTATTGTCGACCCAAAATAGCTTTACAACATGGTTGGCTAATATCGGTCTGAAAGGCCAACAGCAAAATAGCCCAGGGCATCGCCCCGGGCTAATTGCATCTACCCCTTCTTTTCTTTACACTCTTCCCAGCAGGAATTGTTCGGCGCGCTCGAGATCGTCTGGTGTGTCGATGCCGACGGTCTCGATGTTTGTTTCGGCCACACGAATGCGGTAGCCGTTCTGCAGCCAGCGCAGTTGTTCGAGGCTCTCGGCAGCTTCCAGCGACGACATGGGCAGCTGGGTGACCTCACGCAGCACTTCACGGCGATAGGCATAGAGTCCTAAATGCTTCAGGAACGGATAGCGGTTGAGCCATTCTGCTTCGTCGACACCCCGAACAAAAGGAATGACGCTACGTGAGAAATAGAGCGCAAAGCCTTGATTGTCGACTACTATCTTGGGCGAATTCGGATTTTTCACGGCCTCGATGGTCTCGAAGGGCTTTCCCAGAGTGGCAATCTGCGTGGTGGGGTTATCGAAGCAACGGCAGAGGGCTTCAATCTGCGAAGGATGAATGAATGGTTCGTCGCCCTGCACGTTGATGACCACATCGGCATCTGTTCCAATCGTCGTGGCTGCTTCTTGAATGCGGTCAGTGCCACTACGATGGCGGTCAGACGTCATCACGGCTCGTCCGCCAAATGCCTCCACGGCTTGGAAGATGCGGTCGTCGTCGGTAGCCACATAGACTTCTTCGAGGACCGATGACACTTGTTCGTAGACTCGTTGTATGACAGGTTTTCCGCCCAATATAGCAAGTGGTTTGCCAGGAAAGCGTGTCGACGCATAGCGGGCTGGGATGATGGCGATGAATTTCATGATTCAGTATAGAGTTGAGAGTTTAAAGTGTAGAGTTTAGAGTGGATATTGAATAGTTTATGATTACTTTTGGAAATCATAATTATCAATTGTCAATTATTAATTCTCAATTACCTCGAGCTACGGAAGCCTTCCAGCAGGATGTACTTGCGACGCATCATGCGATTGTAGATGTTGCGCATCCACAACTGATGGGTGAAGATGAATGCCAGGCCGATGACCAGCATGATGGAATAGGCGACATGATCGGGCAGGAATGCCTGCAAAAGGCTGATGAGCATCAGCGGGAAGAAGAACGCCACGAGCTGTACGACTACCTGATAGTAGTTGTTCTCGACGCCGTTCTTGCTGACAAACTTCGTGTTCAGAGGAATGGTCTGCTTGTTGTAGACTGCCATCTGGAAGCAAATGAAGTACTGGAATCCAGCCGTGAACAGGGCGTAGGAAAGCAACATCAGCATCGACCATTTGCCGGAGAAGACCGTGGGGAGCATGAGCAGCATAGGGAGCAGGAGCAGAATGCAATAGAAGAAATATTTTGCACGCAGAAGCTTCAGAATGTTCTCGCGGCGAACCATCAGACAGTCAATGTAGTTGCCTTCGTTGCACATCACACGAATGAGCATCATCGCGCCATAGACCACATAGTTGTAGATGCACCAGAAGTTGGTCATGAACTGTCCGTCGTAGACATCGGTAAGCGCAATCAGCAGACTGATCAGGAACACAAAGAACGTGGCAAAGATGAATGTCTTGCGTGGGTTCTTGTTGCGCAGGATGGTTTTAATCTCGAGCTTCATGTATTGTCCAATCTCACCATAGCGGTCGAGAAATGCAAAGCGGCTTACGCTGTGGAGCGTGGTCTTCTCTGTCTTGGTAACCTCGGCCATGATGCTTTCGGTCTGAATGCGACGGTTGATGGCTACAACGACAGCCAACACAACTGCCGCCAGCAGATAGGGCCACACGCGACCCTCGCTGATGGCCGTTCCAATGTTTGCATAGAGGTCGAAGAAGTTCTCGAATCCTTTTTCGCTAAAGCCCTTGAGGATGATGGGAAGTGCCATGATAGCATAAACGGCAATCGGTAGCAACCACCAGAGAATGCTACGATTGATGAGTGTACGGGCGATGGCATACCATTGGCTGTTGGCCAGGATGAGAAGATAATAGACGAAGAGGAAACCCAGCGTCACCCAGATGCCTTCGCTGAACACCACCGACATGATGGCGTAAGGCAGGAGCATGGCAAACCAGATGGTGTTGCCCCACGTGAAAAGCGATGTGGAGATGAACGTGTCGATGCACAGCGCACGTGGAATAGGCAACAGCAGGTAGGGTTTGATGATCTGCGAGGGAGTCTGCTGCGCCATGAACCGGAACAGAAAGTCGATGAGCAAGATGAAAGGAGCGATGCCCATCATGAGTTCTACGGCTGTGAGCGACTCGATACTGTTAGCTATCATGGCCAGCATCACGGCAAAGAAGATGAGGTAGCCAATCATGAAGCCGCTCAGCACATAGATGAGCACCTTGGCAGTTTTGTTCTGTTCGTAGTTGATGGCTCTTTTCTCAGCCAGTTTACGATGTTTGCGAAGAGCCTTGAATAGGCCGTAGGCATGCTTGTCTAATTTGTAACTCATATTCATGCTGAGTGTATGATGTTGACGGGTGGGGTAGGGGTTATCGCTTGATTATCGCAGGTCGATAAGTTCGGCCGACGGGAAGTCTTTGGCGTTGAAGACAAAGGTGGCGTCGTTCTGGTTCTGAGCCTTGAAGCCTGTCACGCTGATGGTCGTCCAGGTGCCACCCTCACGCATCTTCACCTGTGAGGGGATATACGTCTTCTTGTTGACCGTGATATACATCTCCTGCACGCTACGCTTCTTGTTCTGGGCAACCAGCCGCACATTATAGTTGGAACCCGAAGCGGTCATGGACAGCGTGTAGCCCGACTTGTACATGTTGATGAACTGATACGGGTTCATGGCCATCTGCTGGGCTTCGGTAGGAGTGGAGATGTTTACTTCGTCGGTCGACTTCAAGTAGCTCCATTGCGTCTTGCCATTAAACCACACGATGGCCTGAGGTGTGCGGGCATGGAACTTCTTTCCCTTGATGGCAATGGTTCCTGAGGTGGAACCAATCTTCGCGCTCGAAATCTTGAACGAGGCGCTGGCTCCACCCTTGCGACCGATGACGGCTGCAGTCTTGTCGAGCACCTTGCGTGCCTGGGCAGCATTGGCCGTTGCACTCTTGGTGGTCGCGGTAGTTGTGGTATTCTTTGTCGCCACACGGGCGTTGGTCTGTGCTGTAGCGCCAATGGTGGCGACGATCAGCAGGGCTGTTAGTATAATCTTTTTCATTGTTTCGTCTAAATTGGTTTTCTCTTATGACGCCGCAGATGGCAAAAAGTTAGCCTGCTTTTCGTTTCTTTAACTGATAGCAGGCCGACTTTAACGTTTTCAGTTTATTTTTCCTCAGCTTTAGCCGCGAAGGCGCTGGAACAATTCGTTCAGCGAGTTCTCGTCTGTGATGAGCACATCGCGAGGCTTGCTGCCAAAGGCTTCGCCCACCACACCAGCTTCGTGCAACTGATCCATGAGGCGACCTGCACGGTTGTAGCCAATGGAGAAGCGACGCTGAATCATACTGGTGGAACCCTGCTGAGTCATCACAATGGCACGGGCGGCATCCTCGAAGAGTGGGTCGAGCGGACCGCTGGCACCACCTCCGTTACCACCATTGCCACCAGCATCGCCACCTTCGGCTGCGGGCTCAGGCAGTTCAAGCGGCTCCACGGGACCAGGCTGCTCTTCCACATATTTATTAATGCGCTCCACCTCAGGCGTGTCGACGAATGCACATTGCACACGCACAGGCTCGCTGCCAATCAGGATGAGCATATCACCACGTCCTACCAGCTGGTCGGCACCCTTCTGGTCGAGAATGGTACGCGAGTCAATCTGCGACATCACGCGGAAGGCCATACGTCCTGGGAAGTTGGCCTTGATGGTTCCCGTGATGATGTTTGTCGTCGGACGCTGAGTAGCAATAATCATGTGGATGCCCACGGCACGTGCCAGCTGGGCGATACGTGCTATCGGGAGTTCAATCTCCTTGCCAGCCGTCATGATCAAATCGCCGAATTCATCGATGATCACCACAATATAAGGCATGTAGTCATGACCCTTGGTGAGGTCGAGCTGGTGGTTGATGAACTTCTCGTTATATTCTTTAATGTTACGCGCGCGAGCCATCTTCAGCAGGTCATAGCGTGTGTCCATGAGCTTGCAGAGGGAGTTCAGCGTTCTCACCACCTTCGTTACATCGGTAATGATGGGCTCTTCCTCGTTCTCGGGAAGCGTTGCCATGAAGTGGTTGGCGAGGGGCGTGTAGACGCTAAATTCAACCTTCTTCGGGTCTACCAGCACGAACTTCAGCTCATTGGGATGCTTCTTGTAGAGTAGGGAGGTGATGATGGCATTCAGACCTACCGACTTACCCTGACCGGTGGCACCAGCTACAAGCAGATGAGGAATCTTGGCGAGGTCGGCCATGTAGACTTCGTTGGTGATGGTCTTACCCAAGGCAATGGGCAGCTCCATCTTACACTCCTGGAACTTCTTGGAGTTCAGGATGCTCTCCATCGACACGATATTCGCCTTCTTGTTCGGCACCTCAATACCAATCGTTCCCTTGCCAGGCATCGGGGCAATAATACGAATGCCGAGGGCAGCAAGATTCAGGGCGATGTCCTTCTCCAGATTCTGGATTCGCGAGATGCGCACACCTTCGGCAGGCGTGATCTCATAGAGCGTGATGGTAGGACCCACCGTAGCCTTGATTTCCTTGATGGCTACGCCGAAGGAATTCAGAACCTCCACGATGCGTTGGTTGTTGGCACGGATTTCCTCCATATCCACTTCCGGCTTGCCTGCGTTGTCGTATTTCTTCAGCAGGTCGAGCGTGGGGAACTTATAGTTCAGGAACGGCTCACGAGGATTGATGGGCGTCGATAGTTCTTTGACAGAAAGCGTCTTACCATCGGCCTTGGCATCTTCCTTTCCTACCTCCACCGTAAGTCCTGCACCACCACCGTCTGGCTTTGCAGCTGGCACCTTCTCGGGCTTTGTGACCGCCCCATCACCGGTTGTCGGCAACTCAACAACAACAGACTGCTCATCTTCGCGAGGAAGCTCCGTGGAATCAATCACGCCAGAAGCCATATCTACGGGATATTGAGGTTCCAGGTCGCCACTCGACTCGCCATCCCTTTGCTGGGTGTTGGTGACGGTGAACTTGATCTTCGACGTGAGGTATTTCACCGGATTCAACGCTTTACGGATGACCTCGATGGTTTCTGCGCTCAGATAGGTGAGGAAGGCAAGGGCCACTATAAGCAAAATAGCCGTGAGTCCCGGAGGACCAACGATGTTTTCCAGCTGCTGCACACAGAACAAGCCGTGGTTGCCGCCGGGATTGAACACCTGGTCACCCATCATCGGCGTGAGGAACTTGGCAAACGTTACCGAGCTCCAAATCATGACTAGCGCCAGTCCGAAGAACCACTTCCAGAGGTTCACCTTGTAGACGCGCATCAGTCGCAATCCCACCAAAATGATGAAGACGGGAATCAGGAAAGCCGACAATCCGAAGTTTACCGTGATGAACGTGTAGGCCAGAATAGCTCCGATGGAACCGCAATAATTTGCAAATTGTCGGTCCGTGTTGAGCCATTCACCTGGTCGGAGGTCTTCCAGGATGCTCTGGTCGGCCTGACCGGTGGTGAAATACGAAATCATGGCGATGGTTACATACACCGCCAAACAAATGAGAATGATTCCTAAGATGAAATCGGTTTTCTCGTTGCTGAGAATATTCTGAAATCCGACCGCTTGCGACACATTCTTGGGCTTGCGATCAGCTTTTTTCTTTGCCATAACTAGTTATTTATCAAATTTAACTGCAAAATTAGCGGAAAAAACTCATATTCTGACAAATTTTTCGCACTTTTTTTCTAATTTTGCACATCGAAAGCCATAAAACGATGAAAAAAGTCATTTATAACAAGTTTAATAAGCACGATATTACCGATTTGCCCGTTGCATCGTTCCAGGGACGCATCGTCGTCATCACGTCGGCGGGAGAAACGGAAAAGGCTGTAAAATTCCTGCTCTCGCAGCCCATTCTTGGTGTCGACACAGAGACGAGACCTTCGTTCCGCAAGGGCGATAACTACAAGGTGGCATTGCTTCAGGTTTCGACAGAAGACATCTGTTTCCTCTTTCGGCTGAACAAGACGGGAATGACACCAGCCATCATTCGCCTGCTCGAAAACAAAGATGTGCCCATGATAGGCCTCTCCTGGCACGACGACATCCTTTCGTTGAAGCGTCGCACAGACTTCAAACCTGGCCGTTTCATCGACCTACAGAACCTTGTCGGCCAGCTGGGCATCGAGGATTTAAGCCTGCAGAAGCTCTACGCAAACATCTTTGGCAAGAAAATCAGTAAGCGCCAACAGCTCACCAATTGGGACCGCGACACTCTCGATGACCGACAGAAACTCTATGCGGCAACCGATGCCTGGGCGTGCATTCAGCTCTACAAGGAGATTAAATATCTGATTGAATCGGGCGACTACGTGCTGGAAAAGGTCGTCGAGGAGGAAGCGGAGCATCACGAATCCCAGCAATAACAGATAAACCATCACAACAAATATGGCAGACTACAAGACCATCGTCCTCAAACGAGGCAAGGAGAGTTCACTCCAGCGTTTCCACCCTTGGATATTTTCAGGTGCCATCCTTCGGGCCGATGAAGGCATCGAGGAGGGAGAATTTGTGCGTGTACTTACAGAAAAGGGCGATTTCATCGCCGTAGGACATGCGCAGGTAGGCTCTATTGCCGTACGTGTGCTGTCGTTCGATGACATCAAGATTGACCATTCCTTCTGGACTGAGCGGCTGCAGTCGGCACTTCAGATGCGACAGGCCATTGGACTGGCCGATAGCGAGAAGAACACCACCTACAGACTGGTGCATGGCGAAGGCGACAACCTGCCTGGACTCGTTATCGACTGCTACGGACAAACCGCCGTCATGCAGGCTCACAGCGTAGGCATGCACGTTTGCCGTCATGACATCTGCCAGGCTTTGGTCGAGGTGATGGGCCATCGCATCAAGCATGTCTACTACAAGAGCGAGACCACACTTCCCTACAAGGCTGAGCTGGGGCAGGAGAACGAGTTCCTGGTGGGAGGTAGCGACGAGAACATCACCCTTGAGAACGGACTGAAGTTCCGTGTAGACTGGTTGCATGGCCAGAAGACGGGCTTTTTTGTCGACCAGCGTGAGAATCGCCACCTGCTTGAGCAATACTCGCAGGGACGAAGCGTGCTGAACATGTTCTGCTATACCGGCGGCTTTTCGGTCTATGCCATGCGGGGTGGTGCCCGGTTGGTGCATTCCGTCGACAGTAGCGCGAAGGCCATTGAACTCACCAATAAGAACATGGCTCTGAACTTCCCTGATGATGCCCGCCATCAGGCTTTCTGCGACGATGCCTTCAAATTCCTCGATTCCAACGAGAATCAATACGATCTCATCGTGCTCGACCCGCCTGCCTTTGCCAAGCATCGCGGCGCTCTCCACAACGCCCTGAAGGGTTATACACGCTTGAATCTCAAGGGGTTCCAAAGCATCAAGAGCGGCGGCATCCTCTTCACGTTCAGCTGTAGCCAGGTGGTCACGAAGGAGCATTTCCGTAATGCCGTCTTCACGGCTGCTGCCCAGGCAGGACGCCGTGTGCGCATCCTCCATCAGCTGCATCAGCCTGCCGACCATCCCATCAACATCTATCATCCCGAAGGCGAATACCTGAAGGGACTGGTGTTGTATGGAGAATAATCGGTTAGTAGGATGTAGGCAAGTCTGCTTGCGCCCAATCGACAAACACCCGACGTAGCATGAGACACCCGTTCGAAGATAAAATCGGCGATTTCATCACACGCCATCAGCTGCTGAACTCCCGCCATCGCTATCTGGTAGCACTCTCGGGAGGTGCCGACAGCGTGTGTCTGCTGCGGGTGTTGTCCAGTTTGGGCTATGAGGTGGAGGCCGTCCATTGCAACTTTCATCTGCGCGGCGAGGAGTCTGATCGTGACGAGCAGTTCTGCGAACAGCTCTGCAAAGAGCAAAATACGCCATTTCATCGGGTGCATTTCGACACACAGACCTTTGCCAACCTCCATCATCTGAGCATAGAGATGGCAGCCCGCGAATTGCGGTACCAATACTTTCACCAACTTTCACAATCGATTGATATTCAAGGTGTTTGTGTCGCTCATCATCTTGATGATAATGTAGAAACCGTGCTGATGAACCTCTTGCGCGGGACTGGTATCCATGGGCTCACGGGCATGCGTCCTTCGTCCTTTCTGCCAGTGAAGACGGCAGAGGGCGAGAGTTCAAGTGTTTTACTCCTCCGACCTTTGTTGTGCGCGAGTAGACGGGAGATAGAGGGCTACCTTGCGGATTGTGGAGCCACATTTGTGACCGATAGCAGCAATCTTGTGCCCGATGTGATGCGCAACAAGATTCGTCTGCAAGTTCTGCCGTTGCTGCATGAGGTGAACCCCTCTGCCAGCGAGAACATCGCGCTCACAGCCGAAAGAATGGAGTGGGCAGAAGAACTCTTTGACGAAGCCCTGCAGGAAAGGTGCCAGCGTGCCACGGTCGATGAAACCGACGATTTGAAGACTTTCCGTATCGATGAGCTGACGGCGAATGAGTATGTTCTCTTCACTTGTCTTCATCGCTATGGCTTTAACGCCAGTTTGTGCGAGGACATACATGCTTCGCTCCTTGTAAGAAGCGCAGACGCGATCCGCAGGAACGAGTCGCTACAATGGGAGAGTGCGTCGCATGTGGCTGTTGCCGACAGGGGAGAGTTGTTGGTCTACCGAAAGGATGATCCACACCTGGCCGAAAACCTTGCCCCCAAGACGCTACCCCTGGCTCCTGCTATCCCTTCTGATTCAAAAGCCGAGAGCAAACCGGTGGTTTACGGCCTTGGAGCCATGGGCCGCTTTGTGCTTTCCACAGTTGAGAAAACACGCGATTTCATCGTGGACAAATCACCCGACGTGGCTTGTCTGGATGCCGAGAAGGTATCGTTCCCGTTGGTCATCAGACCTATGATGAGAGGTGACAGCTTCCAGCCTTACGGCATGAAAGGAACGAAGCTGGTGAGCGACTATCTTACCGACCGAAAACGTTCACTCTATGAAAAGCGTTGCCAGCTGGTGATGGCCGATGCCGCAGGACAAATCGCCTGGCTGATAGGTGAGCGCACAGCCTCCGTTGCCGCCGTTTCAGAAGCTACGAGGTACGTTCTGACCATTGAGCGCCAATGAATCAATCATCTTTGGTCATCGTTTTCTAATCTTAAGCAATATCAACAAAAAATTATAAAACCTAAACAACATCAACTGAAAATTATGGAAAAGATTATCGGACTTATCGATGCCCCGTTCACACCCATGCATGAGAATGGCGACATCAACCTGGAACCCATCGAGGCATACGCCAAGATGCTTCACAAAAACGGACTGAAAGGCGTTTTCATCAACGGCTCGTCGGGTGAGGGATACATGTTGACTACCGAGGAGCGCAAGCAGCTAGCAGAGCGTTGGATTAGCGTGGCTCCCGAGGGATTCAAGGTGATTGTGCACGTGGGCAGCTGCTGTCTGCGCGAGAGTCAGGAACTGGCACGCCACGCACAAGCCCTTGGCGCCTGGGGCATCGGTTCAATGGCTCCTCCGTTCCCACACATCGGGCGTATTGAGGAACTGGTGAAGTATTGCGAGGCCATCGCCAGCGCGGCTCCAAAGCTGCCGTTCTACTACTATCACATCCCTGCCTTCAATGGTGCCTACCTGCCCATGCTCGACCTACTGAAGGCTGTCGATGGCCGCATTCCTAATTTTGCCGGCATCAAATACACGTTTGAGAGTCTCTACGAATACAACCAATGCCGACTCTACAAGGACGGGAAATACGACATGCTGCATGGCCAGGACGAGACCATTCTGCCCAGTCTGGCGCAAGGTGGCGCACAAGGCGGTATCGGTGGTACTACGAACTACAATGGCCGTGAACTCGTAGGAATCATCGAGGCATGGAGTAGGGGAGACATCGAGACTGCCCGCGAAAAGCAGAACTTCTCGCAGGAGGTTATCAACGTCATCTGCCACTATCGTGGAAACATCGTGGGTGGCAAGCGAATCATGAAACTCCTGGGCTTCGACCTAGGACCCAACCGCGTGCCTTTCCGCAATATGACGCTTGAGGAAGAAGCCGCCATGAAGGCTGAACTCGAGGCCATCGGCTTCTTCGAGCGTTGCAACAAGTTTTAATTGTTAAAATTTTAATAATCAATAAGTTATGGATAAAAACATCAATAACAAAATATACTTCGAAAAGTGGGCTGAGCAATATAAAGACGAGCTGCTCAACAACGTGATGCCTTTCTGGATGAAATACGGTTGGGATCGCAAGCATGGGGGAGTGTACACCTGCCTGAACCGCGACGGAAGTCTGATGGATACGACGAAAAGTGTGTGGTTCCAAGGTCGTTTTGCCTTTGTCTGTGCCTTCGCATATAATAATGTGGAACGCCGGCAGGAATGGCTCGATGCAGCACGCAGCACACTCGATTTCATCGAACGCTATTGCTTCGACGCCAATGGGCACATGTACTTTAGCATCACAGACGACGGACGTCCTCTGCGCAAGCGTCGTTATGTATTCTCCGAGACCTTTGCCGCTATTGCCATGTCGGAATATGCGCTGGCTACAGGCGATATGTCGTATGCCCAGAAGGCTCTGAAAGTGTTTAAGGACACACAGCGCTTCTTGGCCACACCGGGCTTCCTCGAGCCGAAATTTGAGGCTGGCGTGGAGTTACAAGGCCATTCCATCGTGATGATCCTCATCAACGTGGGCTCTCGCATTCGTGCCGTGCTTCCAGACGAGAAGCTCACACAGCAGATTGATGAAAGCATCGAACGGCTCAGACGCTATTTCATTCATCCCGAATTTAAGTGCTTGCTGGAGACCGTGGGACCCAATGGAGAGTTTATCGACACCAATCTCACGCGTACCATCAATCCCGGCCATTGCATCGAGACAGCTTGGTTCATTCTGGAGGAATCGAAGCTTCGTGGATGGGATGAAGGCCTGACACAACTCGCCCTGCAGATTTTCGACTGGTCATGGAACTGGGGATGGGACGAAGAGTATGGTGGCATCATCAACTTCCGCGATTGCAAGAACCTGCCGCCGCAGGACTATTCGCAGGACATGAAGTTCTGGTGGCCTCAATGCGAAGCCATTATCTGTTCGCTCTATGCCTATTTGGCTACTGGCGACGAGAAATACCGCCAGCGCCATCAGCTCATTAGCGATTGGACCTACAGTCACTTCCCAGACGCAGAGTTTGGTGAATGGTATGGCTATCTACATCGCGATGGAACGGTTGCACAGCAGGCAAAGGGAAATCTCTTCAAGGGCCCGTTCCATATTCCTCGCATGCTGGTGAAGTCTTACACGCTTTGCAACGAGATTCTTGCCAAATAAGAGGGTTTATCAAAAATTCATCTTCTTTTAATTAATGTAGGGACGCGGCGTGCCGCGTTGTTGGAAAGGAAAAAACATATCTCAGAAAAAAGAGTTGGTTCAACTTTCGCCAGTAACGCGGCACGCCGCGTCCCTACATTTTAATGAAATAGGTCAATAGAGGAGGTGAAGTACTTTCATTTCCTGAATATCTCTCATTTTAATATTGTCTATTTATCATAATGCCGCTTATATTTTATTTTTTATATTTGTGCCGTGAAACATTTTCAGCCCTGACTACATCACGGTTAAGTAGGTATTATGATTAAGATTAATGATTATTTAATTAAGAAGGAGGATGATCGTTTTTGTTGTTATCATCTTTTTAAAGGTATTGCATTGCCTTTTGCAGTTTATCGTTCGCTCTCTCGTGCTCTTTATGTGGTTATTTGTGTTTTACATGAAAGGTCTGTAAATCCTTGTGAGTCATGATTAATATTAATGATTTTAGTGTTGATTATTGGTCTCATAATAATCAATGGTTTGTTTGTTTTCCTGATGGTTCTGGTATTGGATTACCTGATAAGTATTCTTTACGGATTGTCTTGTTATATGTTTTGTCTTGGATTGCTCGAGGTTGTAAATCTATTTATGAAGTATGAGTGCTAAGTTAAAGACTATTCAAATATCTAAATCTGATAAATCTCGGTTTTTGATTCAGATTGTCGATCCTCTGGTTAATCAGCGTTGTTTCTTCTATTGTACGAAGGATTCGCTTAATGATATATTAGATTCTAATCTCTGATGTCTACTATTCGCAAGGATTTTGAACAGCTTCGTGAATGTGGTGATTGTCCTTATCTCACCTATTCTTTTTCAGGTTCTGGCTGGTTAGTTGGTTTTGTTTGTCACTACCCTCGCTATCGTGGTCGTCCTGTTGAGCTGTATGATTTTTGTCATTGTGGTCTTAATAAAGATTTTGATTGATATGTATTTAGATGTTTGTGAGCACCCTTTGAGGTTGAAGATAAATGGTCATTATCAATATGTACCTTGTGGTAAGTGCAATACCTGTACGAATCGCAAGGCTTCTCAGTGGATTCAGCGTGTTGAAGATGAGTTTAAGTGTCATAAGTATGCTTATTTTGTGACTCTTACCTATGATGAGAAAAATGTTCCTCGTCTCTATTTGAATCAGGATCCTCATTTAGGTGATTATTATTTGGTTGATGATCAGACGGGAGAATCTTTCTCTTTGAATGATATTCCAGGTTTTAAACCTCAGTCTCGTCTTTACGTTGCTCGCCGTAAGAATATACCTTATGGTAAGGTGAGTGATGTTCAGAACTTTTTGAAAAGATTTCGTTTTTATTTTAGTAACTTAATGTTGAATAATTATGTCAGAAACTCATCCCTTAGATACTTTGCTGTATCAGAGTACGGACCGTCTACTTACCGTCCGCATTACCACATTATCCTCTTCTTTAGTGCCGATGAACTTGCAAGGCGATTTCGTGAAGTTGTCCTTAAAAGTTGGAAACTCGGAGCTGTTAATTTCAAGTGTTGCGACAAAGGAACTGCTAAGTACGTTGCAAGATATTGCAATTGCGTTGCGTCTTTGCCGAAAGTTTATCATCATAAGTCGCTTCGTCCCTTTCTTGTTTCTTCAAAATATCCTGCTATCGGTACTTTGTCTCTTCCATCGTTCTTTAATGCTCAATTGTTCTATGGAGGATATCGGTCATATCTTCGACAGAGTTCCTCTGGAGTCTTTAAGGATGTTCCAGTTTGGAAATGTTTGGAAAATAGATTATTTCCCAAAGTTCAAGGTTTTGCTGACTTCTCTCATTCTGAGCGAGTTACATTGTATTCAGTATATTCCATATGTCCAGTCTCAGGATTCAGAGGATTCGTCGACTGGGTCTCAGGATTCGTAAGAGATCCTAATTTGGAGTATTTTGATTCTATTTTTACTTATGAAGGTTTTGTTAATCTTCCTTGGTTGTCCAGAGTCCTTTATGGTATCTATGAACAGGATAACATTGGTTTTTATCCGAAGTATTCTCGGTTGAAACAGCTCTATTACACCTCTGCTCGTGTTGTTCTTCAGTCTCGTGTCTTTGGTGTCTCTCTTGATTTCTATGTAGGTCGTATTGAGGAATACTATGCTACAAAGGATTTGCTACGTTTGAAACAATTTTATGAGTATCAAGAAAACTTTAAGTATGTTTATCACAATTCGTTGCCCTTGTTGCATCTCTATCCGGATGCAGCTCGTCTGTTCATGAAATTTTTAGATGCTAACTGTGATCTGAATCTTTTGACTGATGTTGAGATTGAATTTTATGAGTCGTTTGGTTTTAAGGTTCTTGATGGTGATCCCTTACTTGTAAGGGTTCAATTTGAGGAATCTTGTAAGTTTAAGTTTGAGGATTTGTCTCGTATGAAGTCGTTGAATGCTAATATAGTCGATAAGTCTCGTAAGACTAAAAAGCGTAATGATTATGTACAGGCACATCAGCGTGATTTTACTTTTAATCTTTTGAAGAATTATGAATAACAAAGTTTTTGAGTTTTTGAATCGTCCTTCCACTAAGTTGGAAAGGAATGGTTTTGATAGGTCTTTTAGATCTATTTTCTCTTTGAAGGCTGGTCAGATTGTTCCATGCTTTGCTCTCGAGACCGTCTCTGATGGTTATTATGAGATTGATCCTGTTGATTTCATTCGAACTCAGCCATTTAATGAGGCTAATTTTGTCCGTATGAAGCAGCATATGGATTTTTTCTTTGTTCCCTATTCTGCTATTTACCGTAGTTGGCAGTCGTTTTATCAGCAGACTTCTGATCCTTATTCTGCCCAGGTCGCTTCATCTGTATCTCCTGATATTGGTGATCAGTATTTCGTTACTTGTCCGTCTTATTCTTTGTTTGGTCTTATCCTTGCTATTATGAAGGCTTCTGCATATGATCGTGGACAGGGTATTGCTTTTGAAACTTGGATCACTAATATTTCGTCTGGAGATAATCCTTCTATTTCTATCTCGACTACTATTGGTTATGTCATGGATATGTTTCTTGATAGTGGTGAGTCTGATGGTATTAAGAAGGATTTGCAAGGTTATCCGTTTTATCAGGGTACTATTCGTCTTCTTGATATGCTTGGATATGGTAATTTCTTGCCTCTTTCTAAGATTGATTTCACTATCATGAATACTCCTTCGTCAGATTCTGATTTGCTTACTTATAAGACGAATGTTGTTCGTTTTCTTGCAGCTTATCAGAATAAGATGGTTAATGTTTGGCGTCTTGCAGCTTATCAGTGTGTTTGTGAGAATTTTTATACGAATACTCATTATGTTAAGCCTGATGTGAGCCGTTATAACTTTGATGATTGTACTTCTCAGAATAATGCTATTTATAGTCGTCGTTCTGATTTTGGTGTAAGTCTCTTTGGTTTGAACTATGCTCCTTGGCGTTATGATTATTTTACTGGTTCGTTGCCTTCTCCTCAGTTTGGAGCTGTTAGTTTGCTCTCTTCTAATTCTGTTCTTTTGACTACGAGTGGTAGTGCTCCTGGTTCTTCTCAGGCTATTTATGCGAAGCCTTCTGGTGTTTCTCCTTCTAATGTAGCTAATAGTGCTGGTTCTACTGCTTATGTTATTAAGAATGATATTGATGTTATGGATTTGAAGCGTGCTGAAGCTCTTCAAGCTTGGAAAATTGCTATTGGCCGTGCTGGTTACCGTGCTTCTGATCGTTTTGACGCAACATTTGGTGTTCGTCCTGAATTCTCGCCTGATATTCTTCCTGTTCGTCTTGGTTCTATTGATGGTGATATTATGAAGGATGTTGTTACTGGTACTGCTGGTGATGAGTTTGCCCAGACGGCCGCTACTGGTACTTCTACTCTTAATAGTCGTAAGATTACTCTTGCAACAAAGGATTTTGGTGTTATTATTGGTGTTATGCGTATTATTCCTGTTGCTGAGTATGATAGCTATCAGGTCGATGCTGTTAATACTAAACTTGAGCCGTTTGACTATTTTACTCCTAAGTTCCAGGATTTAGGTTTGCAGCCAGTCAAGGCTCATGAGCTTTCTATTTTTGGTACTGGTCTTACTGGTATTGAGAATGTGATTGGTTATACACCTCGGTATGCTGAGTATAAGATTGGTGTTGATCGTGTTCATGGTGAGTTCTGTACACAGCCTGTTTTGTTCCCTATTGGCTTTAGTGGTACTGATCCTATTCAAGAAGAGACAAGCTCTTTGGAGCATTATGTTTCCTCTCGTATGGATATTGAAACTTGGCAAGGTGATGTTAAGCAGTTCTTTGTAGATCCTGCTGTTTTGAATCATATTTTCTTTGATGCTGCGGATGCTGATCAGAAGTCTGATCAGTTCCATGTTAATACGTTCTTTGATGTTCGTTGTGTGCAGCCGATGAGTGTTCTTGGCCTTCCTCAGTTTAACAATTAATTTTTTTTAGTTATGAATAGAGATTATCTTTATAGTCATGGTTATCTTTCTCGTCAGGACTATCGTAAGTCGCTTGTTGAGCGTTCTGGTAAATATTTTGAGAGGCTTGTTGGTTCTCCTGTTGATAACCAGTTTGCTCTCGTTGAATGTGTTCCTGAGTCTCGTAGAATTCAGGTAGATCAGACCTGTGTTCAGGATTTTCAGGTTAATGAGTATGGTTGGCCTTCTTCTGATATTTCTATGCTGTTGAAGGTTCAGACGGATGAGCAAGTTTCTTCCGTTCTTAATCGCTTGGTTGATCTGAAGTCTAAGACTCAGATTCCCGAAGGAACTTCGGATATGGATATTATAAAGTATCATATTCCTTCACGTTATCTTGGTACTTCCAGTGAGCTTCTCGATTATATTGAGTCTAAGATTGATGTTCCTTTGTCCTCTGCCGATGTTCAGGTTGTTCAGAAGTCTCCTGATCATATAGATTTTGCACAAGCGGATGAGTCGCAAGGTGCTGTTTAGTGTTTCACCGTGGAGTGTCTCGCCCCATGGGCGAGATGCTCCCTAACTTTTTAGCTATGGAACATTTGTATTTTAAATCTCTTAGTAAGCCTCTTGCCCTTTTTGATGATCGTAAGTGTAATCCTCTTCTTGTTGCAGCTGGTATTGGTGCAGGTACACAGCTTGTTAGTTCTTTGCTTTCTGGTCGTGCGAATAAGAAGTTAGTTCGTGAGACTAATGCTCAGAATCGTGAGATGTTCAATGAACAGATGGCACAACAGGCTCGCCAGTTCCAGATGTCTCAGGATTATGCTACGATGGATTGGAATAGAAACCGTCAGGCTGCTATTGAAGATTGGGAGCGTGAGACTGCCTATAATGATCCTGCAGCTCAGAAGCAGAGATATCGTAATGCTGGTGTTAATTCAGCTCTTGCAATGTTAGGTCAGAATCAGGCTATTGGTTCTATGGAGTCTACCGCTGGCGGTTCTTCGCCCTCTCCCGGCGGTATGCCTGGTATTCCTCAGATGCAAGCTCCTGTTGATACTACTGGTGAAGCTATCAATAATGCTGTTTCTCAGTTTATGAATCTTCGTATGTCTCAGGAACAGTTGAAGCAGTTAGAGATTGATAATTCTCATCGTGATCAGCAATATGTTGAGGAAATTCTCAATAAGCGTGCTGATACCTCTGCTAAACTTGCTTCTGTTGCTAAGGACTCTAAACTTGGTCAGCTTTATCAGCGTCAAATTGATATGTATGATGAGGAATTGTTCTTTATGACTCAGAATCGTGATAATCGACTTCGTCAGTCTTATGCTGATACTGTTGTTACTGAACGTACAGCTAATAAGTTGTTCCAAGAAACTCGTATTGCTGAGATTGAAGCTGATTTAGAGAATGAATTTGGTCGTTCTCGTGTTATTGCTGAGTTGAATGAGCGTGGAGCTAATATTCAAGTTCTTAAGGAAACTATTGCTGAGATTGCTTCTCGTGTTGATTTGAATCAAGCTGATATTAAAAAGAAGGCTGCCGAAACTGCTCATGAGTGGTTGAAAGCTAATCTTATTAATCCTGATTCTCCTGAAGGTCGTCAGGCTATTGATTTTATCGAGAGCCAGATCTTTAAGAACTATGAAGTTCGTGATCCTCGTGGCAACACTTATACTGATGGTCAGTATTATAAGGAACGTGGTAAACGTAGGTCTTATCGAAAGTATGCAAAATAAATTGTGATTTTCTCCGTTATTGTATTATGGAGAATTTAGATGGTTTATTTAAGGCTTTGACAGTTCTTGCATATGTAATTGCTTTGTACCTGTCTATTTTGTGTTTGGATCATCTCTTTACGTTTGTGATTTCGTTACCTCATGTATCGTAAATTTCATCGTGCGTGCGTTTATAATGTAGACGCGCGCGCGTTTTGTTTTGTTAGTCATTGACGTATTTCCTATAAAAGATAAAAATTGATGCGTTCCTAATTTAGCAGAACGTTGGAGCGGCCAGCGTTGCCGAAGGTCATATGCCTTTATTCCTATGGTTTGTTGTATCCTGTTGAGTCATCCAGCGAAGTAACTTCTGCGTTTCAATGATTGAGCCGAGCAGAGCTGTAAGCATTCCGCTGAGGAATGCGTGAGCGAATGTGATGGCGAGCTGTGAAACGGGAAATTGTCAGTACCTACGGAAATTCGCTCATCGAATTTGTCTCCTACCCCTTGATGTAAAAATAGACTACTGACAGAGCACCAAAATAAAAATGTTTGGTGGAGCGTTTCGATAACCGATGCCCTGTCAGTTTGTAAACGAAATTTAATTCATTATGATAAATGTTTAAAAATGTTTAAATTGAGTAGTTAACTTAATGCCGCTTATATTCAAAAAGTGGATATCGAGGAAAGGTGCTCTATATTATGATAAATAACCACCTCAACATAACTCTCGACAATTGCACAAAAAACGTGCCCCCATTGGTTTGGGGAGCACGTCTTCTAAGATTCTGGCAGGTTCTTTACAAAGATGAGTTGTTTACACCTTACACGCGACATTGTCGCTTTAAACACACAAGGGGTCTATTCATCCTTAGCCACATCGTGAAAAAGGACAAGCGTACGAGAATCTGTCCTCTTTCCTTAGCATGGCACTAGGACAATTGAATTCATACGAGCGTTGGCTCTTATGCCTTGAAGCCCTTGGTGCTGATGGTTGCGATGACGTCCTTGATGCCTAACTCGTGGAAGCCGTTCTTCTTGATGTTCTCAGCAGCCTGCTGCTCGACGGCAGTCTCCTCTTCCGAGTGTTCGTAGACACAATGGTTGCCTTTCATTTCGGCGATGGCCCATCCACATAATGCAATACAGATGAGCACGGCAATGGTAATGATTACTGTCATAGCGTTTTTAATTAATTGATTATTAATATTTTACATTAAATTTCTTCAACTCTTCGTAGATGCGTTGCACAGGCAGTCCCATCACGTTGAAATAGCTGCCGCTAAGGCCTGTGACGCCGATGTAGCCAATCCATTCCTGAATGCCATAGGCACCAGCTTTGTCGAAGGGCTTGTAGGTTTCGACGTAGTAGCTGATTTCCTCTTCGGCGAGGGCCTTGAAGGTGACTTCAGAGATGACAGAGAAGTGATGCTGCTGGTCGCGTGACTTCAGGCAAACACCCGTGATGACATGATGCGTCTTGCCACTAAGGCTGCGCAACATCTGCTTGGCTTCCTCTGCATCAGCTGGCTTACCCAGAATCTGGTCGTCGAGCACCACGATGGTATCGGCCGTGATGAGCACCTCGTCGTTGCCCACCTCATAGGCCGCAGCCTTCTTCTGGGCTATGTATTCAGCAATCTCGCCCGTAGGGAGGGTGTCGGGATAGCTCTCGTCGATGTCCTCGATGACGCGAACCTCGAAAGGAATGTCGAGGCCTGCCAGGAGTTCTTTGCGTCGGGGTGAGTTGCTGGAGAGGATGAGGGGCATTTTTTAAGGGGTTTAAAGGGGTTTAAAGGGGAGAAAAGGGATTAAAAGGGACGAGTGCTTTGTGATGTGCTTAAAAGGGACGAATGCTTTGTGATGGGCTTAAAGGGACGAATGCTTTGAGAAACTACTACCAGCCGAAGGCTTTGGCATCGGCCATCCACTTGCCTTGTGCCCGCATCACCTGCTCGATGACATCGCGCCCACAGCCATGACCACCGATGACGTGGCTGACATAGGTGCTGGCAGCTTTCACCTCGTGACAGGCATCGGCAGGACAGCAGGGGCACCCTACCCTATTCATCACCTGCAGATCGGGGATGTCGTCGCCCATATAGATGATTTCCTCGTCGCAGAGCCCGTACTTGGCTTTCAGTTCCTCGTAGGCCTTGACCTTGACGGCACAGCTGAGGTAGATGTCCTCCACACCCAGATATTCATAGCGTTTGCGGACACTCTCGGTACGGGCACCCGTGAGGATGACGATGCGTAGCCCCATCTTCTGTGCCAGTTGTATGGCATAGCCGTCGCGAATGTTAACAGAGCGCAATGGGTCGCCATTGTTGTCCATCAGAACGGTTTGTGCCGACAGCACACCATCGATGTCGAAGATGATGGCCTTGATGCGTGTAAGGTCGTAATTGATCATGGTTGCAGAACGTTGGTAAGCGTTGTATTGTTTGGAATCAGATGGGAGTCTCGTTAGGATTGTTCTTGAACACATCGTCGGCGCTGAGAATCTCGTCGTCGTCGAACCATGTGGCAAGCTTTGCCTTAGCCTTTGCCTTCACATCTTCCGAAACATCACCCCAGATACGGTTGAGCACATAGATGAGTACGGCGAGGTCGTCGCTCAGGCCAGCAATGGGAATGGCATCGGGCACCACGTCGAGTGGACTGATGAGATAGCCCAGGGCTCCAATGATGGTGGCCTTGTCCTTCAGCGACACCTGGTCGCTCTCGAGCGTGTAGTAAAGGATGAGAGCCGCATAGACCAGCTTGACGCCGGCGCGTTTGGCTATGCGCGATATCTTCTCAACAAATCCTCCAGGCGAGAATCTGTTCTTGTAGTTCATGAAATCAGGTAAATTCGGCATTTCCATTTCTCTATCATAAATTAAGGTGATACTATTTTGGGTGATGATTCTTCGATGACAGGTTGAAAATCGCGGATGCTCATTTCGTAGAGCTGGTGCAAATAGTCCTGCCTGATGCTGATGGCTTTCTTCCAGCAGTCGCTCTCCAGCAGTTGTTTCAGCTGCACATCAATCTCCCACAGCCCTTGTGCCTCCAGCCGATCGACGAGTGTTCCAAGTGTGATCTTGTCGATGGGTTGCAGAGCCGTGTAGACAGCTTCCTCGTCCTTCAAGGATGAATAGGACTGGCGCAGGATGCCTGCCTGCGTCATCTTGTAGAGCAGGTCGCTGACAACAGGTGCCGGGATGCCCGTTTCCATCTTCAGCTGGAAAGCTGTGGCCGGCTGTTCCTCCATGTCTTCGCGGCGGCAGATGCGGCTGAGCAGGATGGCTGACAGCAACAAACGGTAGCGATGGCTGATGTCGTCAGGCTCGGCACGGAAGGCAAACTCCTCGAGGTTCTGGCTGGTATAGGTGAGCTCGGCTCCGAAGAGGCAGATGGTCCACGACAGCTGCACCCAGAGCATGAACAGCGGCAGGGCGGCAAACGAGCCGTAGATGGCGTTGTAGCCGGAGAGGAATATCTGGCAATAGATGTAGAAATACTGCAGCAACTGCATGGCCACACCAGCGAGGATGCCTGGCACGATGGCATTCTTCAGTTTTACACGGGTGTTGGGGAGGAACACGTAGAGGGAGATGAACACAGCCGCCATGATGACATAGGGCATGAGGCTGATGAAGAACCTCACGGCCGAGCCCAGCAGCATATATCCCTCCATCTGCTTGGCAATGGTGGTGAGGAAGATGGTCACACCCGACGTGAGCACGATGGCGATAGGTGCCAGGAAGAAGAACGAGATGTAGTCGGTAATCTTGCGCGACCAAGCCCGTTGCTCCTTCACCTGCCAAATCTGGTTGAACGTGATCTCCACGTTGTCAATCAGCGAAAGCACGGTCCAGAGCATGAAGATCAAGCCGATGCCCAGGATGACGCCGCTATGCGTATGCACCAGATAGGAGTTGACGAATCCCACGATGACATCGGCGGCCTGTGGCTGACTCGACAGCATGTTGATGAACCACTCCTCGATGTACTTGTTGAAGCCAAAGCCACGCGCGATGGCAAACACCACGGCCACCACGGGCACGATGGCCAGGAGCGTGGAGTAAGTGAGTGCCGAGGCAGCAGCCATCACACCCTTGTCGATGAAGAACTGTACGGCCAGATAGAGCTTCTTGAACACGGCAATCCACATGCCATGCTTCTCGGCTCTGGCGTCGTGGTTCATGCGCCAGATGTCGATGGTCAGAAATTGAATCAGCGATTCCAGTTTGCTCATCTCAGGCTGTTTTCGTTGCTTACTCGTTCACTCTGCAGCTTTCGTTGCTTACGCGCTTATCAAGCAGCTTTCGTTGCTTACGCGCTCGCTCTGCTGCTTGTGTTCTGAAAAAGGAATGCAGCGTCCCTGTAAGCCGGGTTCTGTTCCTGCCAGACGGATGACCGCCTGTGATGCAGGTGCCTGCCATTTATCTAGTCCGCGAGTCACCCCGCGGCTCAAGCGTTCTACCCTCCATTGCATCCTCAGGGGAACTCGGGCGGACAACCCTCGGTCAATGGTATACATGAACTTGCAGCCTCCAGTGGGCACAGCCCGACGATCACCCGCCGGCTGGTGGTCTCTTACACCGCCTTCTCACCCTTACTCCCTTAAGCGGAGCGGTTGTTTTCTTCTGCCCTAACCTGCCTTCGCAGACAGCTTCTACTTTCAGAAGTGGAGCGTCCTGTGCTGCCCGGACTTTCCTCTCGCACACCTTGAGAGCCAGGCGGCAAGTCCCACGAGGGAACTGCAAAACCTGGGTAAGGCGCACCAGCGGCAGAGCCGGAACGCTGCATTCTTGTCTGCAAAGGTACATAATTTAATCTAAAACCGAATGGTTTGAAGGTTAAAAAAGAAAAATAACTTGGTTTTTCGCGCTCTATACATTATCTTTGCAACGAACTAACGGGGTTGTCAGCCCAGAGTTTTTCCAAATGAGTGTGAAGATTCGCATCATAGAGCACTACGATGAGCTTCCTGATGTCTCCGAGAAGAGCTTCTTTCATAGCCGAGAGTTATTCAGGATTGCTGCCGTCACGTCGGGCCACTTTCCTTATATGGCTGTGGCTGAGCGCGACGACGGAACCGTTGCGGCCCACATGCTGGCGGTTACCAGGCGCCGTGGCTCGCTCATTCCTCCCTACCTGTTCTCGCAAGGGCGAGTATATGGCGAGGGAGTCTATGCCGACGATGTAGACCGCGACGAAGTGTTCGGCCTGATGCTGAAGGCTATCACCCGACGCTTTAAGATTGCGCTCTGTTTGTATGTGGAGTTCAGCAACATCAGCCAGAAGATGTTCGGCTATCGCCACTTCCGCGACGAGGGCTATTTCCCCGTGAGCTGGCAGGAGGTGTATCAATCGCTTCACCTTTGGCCCGACGAGGTGAACATCGACCGACGTCTGCTACGAAACGTGAAGCGTAGTAAGACACAAGGGGTTACCACCCGCGAACTAGGCGAAGCCGACGACTTGCAGCCATTCTATAAGTTGCTGCGCTCCTACCACCGGCTGAAGTTCCGCACCTTCCTCCCTTCCTATCGCTATTTCGTGGAGTTGCACAACGATCCACATGCCCATCTCTTCATGACCGAGTATGGTGGCAAGCCCATCGGAGCCTGCGTATGTATCTATTCTGACAACAAGGCCTACTTGTGGTTTGCGGCCTCGAAGCGAAAGAGTCACCCCCTACTCCATCCTGAGGCTGTGGTGTTCTACGACGCCATTAGCGCAGCCAAGGCAGCCGGTTGCCAGCATTTCCATTTCATGAATGCCGGCCTGCCTTTCAATAAAAGTCGTGATAGGGATTTCATTCTCAAGTTCGACGGAAAACCTGTGGCGAAGTATCGCTGGTTCCGCTTCAACCTGCCTTTGCTCAACCGCTTCCTGAAGTGGCTGTATAGGGAGTAGTTTAGTTGAGAGTTTAGAGTTCTTTCTCCGCTTCGCTACGAAAGCGCCCCTGCGGGTCGAGCGGAGAGTTGAGAGTTCTTTCTCCGCTACGCTACGAAAGGCTACGGGTAGGCGAGCTTGCTCGGGAATGAGCGCCCCTGCGGGTCGAGCGGAGAGTCGTAGGGGCAGACTCCCGTGTCTGCCCGTCCAATTGATGTAGGCACGCCGCGTCCCTACATTTTATATCTTATCCGAAATATGCCGTCATGAGGAACATCACCAGCAAACCGACGATGGTTCCCACGAGTGCTTTCCAACCAACATGTCGGAAATACCAGCCGATGTGTATACGCTCCATCTTGATCATGGCCAATCCGCAGATAGACCCCACGGCCAGAATGTTTCCTCCCATCGCCGTGCAATAGGCCACGATGCGCCAATATTCTCCGTTATACATGAATGCCGGCGACACACCTGTTGCAGCATCGGTAAGCGGATAGAGCGAGATGAAGCTCATGCAGGAGGCAAACGACTCCACAATACTACTCATCAAGCCTGCCAGCACGCCCATCAGCCACACATCGCCAATTTGCCGGCTACACCATTCAGACAGCTGCACGAAGAGTCCCGTCTCGGTCACCACACCCATAGCGAGGAGGATGCCCATGACGTAGAGAATCATCTGAATGACGCTATACTTCAGGATTTGCGGCTTGCGATGGTTGATCTGGTCGGGATTCATCAGATGGCGGTTGACAAGCTCGTTCACCACCCAGAGTACCGACAGCACGCACAACGCCCCAAGGAAGGGACTGAGCTTGGTGATGTTGTGGAATGTGGGGATGAACCACAATCCACCAATGCCCACAAAGAGCATCAGCAGTCGTTGCCAGACAGTAAGTCGGGTGTCGTCGCCGCGATAAGGCATCACAATCCAGTCGGTATCGCAACGCTCAGGAAGCATACGTCCGATGAGCCAGATGGTGATGCCCCACGCCACCAGGCAAGGCAACAGCATCAGCATCGAGAAGTTCGTGGCCGACACAGCTCCCATGTTCCACAACACCAGTCCTGCCGGGTCGCCAATAACGGTAAGCGCTCCTCCACAGTTGGCCGATACCACGATGGCAGATCCGAAGATCATGCGTTGGCGGCGACTCTGTATGATGCCATGCATCATGATCAGCATCATGAGTGTTGTGGTGAGGTTGTCGAGGTTTGCCGAGATGAAGAACGTGATGGCAGCCAGACTCCAGAGCATGCGCTGGCTGTTGCGGGTCTTCAGCAGTTGACAAAGGAAGTCGAAGCAGCCGTTGTTGCTCAGAATCTCTACAATCGTCATCGTGGCCAGCAGGAACAGCACAATCTCTGACGCCTTGCCCACGTAGGGCAGAAACACCTCGCCGGCGATGAAATGCTTTGCCGTGACACTCGTCGCCTTCATGCCCGAGAGATAGCTGCCATAGTCTGCGGCATGCTGTCCCATGATGAAGTCGGTGCCATAGCAGATGTAGAGCACCCACCCCACCGTTCCTGCAAAGATGGCGATGGCTGCTTTGTTGATATTGGTGAAGTGCTCGGTAGAAATCAGGATGAGCGACACCAGCATTACGGCAAGGATGATGAGCGTCATGATGTATGCGGTATTTTATTTGTTTGTTGGCTGTAATATGTACGTTAATAGTCACCTGTCAGTAGGCATGCTGACAAGTTTCTTTGGCAAAAATACGAAATAATCTTCATTCCACAATCGTTTTCGCGCACTTTTTTTCGAAAGCGATGTAATTTAGACGATTTCGATGGTCTTTCCGTTGGACTGAGGTGGTGGCGTGCCCCTACACGTTGCCCTTTATCTTTCTGAGCCGGAAATACAACTTTTCCTGCCAGAGGAATGCCTGCCAATGCCCGTGTAGCGGCATGTAGCCCAGTTTGTAATGGTTGCGTGGGAAGAGGCGTTTCGTCTCTATTCCAGCCCAGGTGTCCTTGACAATCTGCAAGGCCTCGGCGCGTTCTTCAGGCGAGAATTCCGACTCGTGCTCAAAGTAGAACATCAGCAGCCCTACGCAGTTCTTCCAGCGTTCATTCTCGTAGATCGAAAGAATGTCGTCAGCGGCATGTTCCTGCAACAGTTGAGCCTTCATGCTGGCGTTGGCCTTCAGGTAGTTGAAGCGGCTCACGTCGACCTTGTGGGTTACCGAATCATCATGTTGCCGGTAGAAATAGATGCCGTCGCACCACCCCACTTGGCGCGAATGCAGGTAGTGCAGGCGGGTGGTGTTGTCGTCGCTATAGGTGCGCGATGACTCGTCGTAGGGATACTCCTTGTGCAGCTGCGCACGCACCATGTAGACGCCGTGAATCCTCCATGTAAGACTGCCCACGAATGCCTCGCGGCCCGTCATCACCCTGCTTGCCGTACGTTCAAAATAGCGCATGGGAACACCTTCGCTGTCGCAATAGCAGAGGTCGAACAACACGCTGTCCAGTCGGTCGTTGCTTCGGAACATAGCTACGGCCTTCTCCAAGGCATCGGGCGACAGCCAGTCGTCGCTATCGACAAAGCAAACGAGTCCTCCCGTGGCCTTCTCCAAGGCAACATTCCTTGCATGCGCCTGCCCGCTGTTTTGGTCGAGATGAAGCACCACGAAGCGCTTGTCGCGACTTGCAAACTCCTCAAGAATAGCCCATGAACCGTCGGTAGAGGCATCGTCGACGCAGATCACCTCGATGTTCTTCCACGTCTGCGAGCACAACGACTCCAGGCAACTGCGGAGCCACCGTTCAGCGTTGTAGACGGCAACGAGGATGCTTACTTTTTCCAGATTCTTTTCCATCGTTCGGTGAGTTTTTCCCATAGATGGGTCTTATCGTGCAGAATGCGCAAGGAGATGGCTGCGCTGACCACCGTGAGCACAAACTCTGCCAGCCAGTAGACCGAAGTTGGCACGAAGCTGAGCGTCAGCACAAACGAGGCGATGATGAGTGGCAGCTGCAGGGCGATGTATCTGACCACCGTTGCCGACATCTTGTACTGATAGCGCCAACGCATGTAGAAGAAGAGCATGAAGAAGTCGAAGACCGAAGCCAGCGTGATGCCAACGCCTGCGCCCGTCAGCCCATAGTAGCGGAACCCAAGGATGACCAGCGCGACGACCACCACATCGTAGCAGCCTTCCATGAGCAGGTAGGAACGGGAGTCGCCCCTGGCCAGCGGCAGATAGGAAATGGGCAGCTTCACGGCACGGATGAACATCGCAATCACCATGACCTGCATCATGCCCAGCGCAGGCATGAACTTACCCGTGTAGAGAGCAGGAAGCAAGATGGGCAGCAGCATCTGGAACAACACGAGCATCGGCGACACCAGTAGCATGCATACCTCTATCTGACTGTTCACCGTTGCATTCAGCCTTGCTCCAACTTCAGGAACCCCCGACAGACGCGGGAAAAACTCCGTGTCCATTGCCGAGAACACCATTCCTGCATAGGTCATCGTCATCACATAGCCTGCGCTATAGAGGCCAACCGCATCGAGTGAGTCGGCGGTATTCAAGTAGGCTCGAATGACCAAGTCGGCTCCACTACCCATGATGCCGGCCAGCACAAAGGCAACGCCCAGCCACACCATGCCAAGTCCCTCACGTAGCAACAGCTTACTGAGCGAGACGTGCAGGGGATGGAAGCGATAGGAATAGCCGATGGTGAGTAGCATTTGCACCAGCGCCACGAGGAACAGCACGGGAACGATGGCGGCTTCGCGCCAGAAATAATAAAGTGGTACCGTCACCAGTAGCGAGGCCACCACATTGTAGATGCTAATCTCGGCCAGCGCCCTCAGCCGACGTGTGCCCTTCAGCACGGCCATCTCTCCACCCGTGATGGCCAGCAAGGCCACGACTGGCGATAGCAGGACGAAATGCAACGTGTGGTCGCCCCACGTGAACGTCCATTTGTTCAACAGCGGACTGGCAGCCAGACACACCAGCATACCCAGCAGAGCCGTGAGCAGGCTCCACGAGCGAATGAGCTTGATGCTGTGGTTCAGTCGTTCGGCATCGTTTTTCTCGTAGGCATCGGAGATTTCGCGTACAGCACTCACCGACAAGCCGAGGTTTGTGGAGTCGCCCACCAGCTTGATGGTAGAGTTGAAGAGCGACGCCAACCCCACGCCTTCAGTACCCAGCAGGACCGCCACGAGCTTTGTACGCACGATGCCTACCAGGATGCTGATGCCTTGCACACCGCCGAAGATACCGGTGTATTTCAGGATATGTGAATAGTTCTCTGACATCTGTAATCAAAAAGATAACGCCCCACCACCCGCTTTTATTATAAACAGAACAGAAAAAACGCGCGATTTCATCGGCGATTTGTTCCCTCGGCAAGGATGATGAACTGAATATGACTACGAAAGGCCTTGTGAAGAAATGACGAATAACGCGTAGGGGATATGCTCTAAAAACTTAAAATCAATGCCCCCAGCGTGTAGGGGCAGACCCCTGTGTCTGACCGAACAATAGGCAACGAACAACCAGCGAGACGAGCCCAGAAGGGGCGGTAAGATTACAGGCAGGCGGCGAAGAAGGCCTTTAGAGGATGGCCCGATGGCCATCCGTGCCTGATGAGGGGAGCCAGAACTCCTCTGGCGACGGAGGGGGAGTGCGTAGCACGACGCTCGGCTCCACCGCCTGCCTGTATTCTGTCGCACTTTCAGCGCTCCATTGGGTCAAATTCTATATCATGCCCAAGAAAAAAGTGCGGAATTTAGAAAACTCTATGTTTCCTTATTTCCCGAGAATCATATTGCTAAATTCCAGATTATCGAAGAGACAATGCAATCAAAGACTCAACCCAGTCTTTTACAAACTGCTCCCGGGTGGAGTTATCCACTT
>JAEEGG010001912.1_pt1 | contig 54932 bp, 34 predicted proteins | sample 9134161 | NCBI WGS metagenome assembly JAEEGG01 (sample SAMN16246543, study PRJNA631951) | gut metagenome | biome: gut microbiome; feature: rumen; material: CR-attached | host: Bos | place: Iran: Karaj | collected 2018-10 | reverse complement strand
AGAGATGCTCGCTGCTGTCGCTTGGGGTGATGAAACGGGGTAGGCCGGCCAGCACGACATCGTCGAATCGCAGATTCGAATAGAATTGTGTATGCCAGATGCTGGCGGTAAAGAGGAGCAATACAAAGCCCACGAGTTCGCGCCAGGTGGGCTTTTCGCAAAGTGCCAGACAAAGCACGAAAAGCATGGCAAACCACCCCAGCAGGGGATAGATGCAAAAGCCTATCAGATACCAGACCAGATGCCATTTACGGGGTGTGGTGCGCGCTGCCCATAGGAGGAGCAGCATGGCGAGATAGCCTACTGACTGCGAGAACCAATAACCTCTGATGGTGGATACATATATCCAATAACCCAAATCGACAACAGAGGTTAACAGACAGGCTACAGGCAAGAGCATCAGTGCGGAGGCACTTCCCTGTAACCGGAATGCTTTTGCACCCACGATGAAAATGAGCGTCCAGATAGCTATCAGAGCACCTGCACCTGCGGCAGGATGATAGAAAAGCTGAGTGAGCCATGCTCCCACATACTGCATCAGGCCGAAGGGTTTCGAGAGCAGCGTGTAGAAGAAGGGGGTTCCGTAGAGGAATTCGGACCGGTCGTGTGCCGTATAGAATACCTCTTGATTGATAAATAGGATATAAACGACAAATGCGATGAAAGCCAGCAGACTTCCATAAAGGATAACACTAGATACTTTTTTGTTAATCATCTTTTTTGCTATAAAGGGCTGACTCATTTTACTGAGCCAGCCCATTATTAATTATACTGATAAGGAATGATTATTCCTCATAGTAAACAGACTTGAGAGTCATAGTACCGCCGTAGAGCATGAGGTCAAGGTCACGGCCTTCGCCGCCCTTAGCACACTCCTTAGCCATGGTCTCGGTAATCTGAAGCTCGTTCAGACCATCCTTCCATACAACATGGTCGTAGTAGGTGTTACTCCACCAACCGTTCATGACCTTCAAATCAACACCATCAGCATCTGAGATGTCGAAGATCAGGGTCTTCAGGCCGAAGTAAACATCATCGGGAATGGTGGGCAGGTGTGCACCTTCAGTAGAGCTGAAACGCATAGCTGCTGCATCCCAAGCACCGGGTGTGAATGGGGGCTCAGCCTCAGGATCACCACCATAGATGTAAATCTTCTGGAGCGGGTCGGTGATAGTCTGGCAGGTTACAATGACACTGTCTAACAACTTCGTACCATCGGCACAAAGAGCATTAACGTAAACAGTATACTTGGTATCTGTATAATTACCGCTATCATCTCTGTTCACCTTCATCTTCCTTGTAGCATAGTTACCAATGAAATCCTTACCACCGATATTCCACGTTACATTGACAGGAGCAGAGGTCGTGCAGTAAATGACGTTACCCCACTGGCCATTGTCTGCCACGTCAGCAGTAACAATGGTATTATCCATGAGCTCCTTAACAGTGATGTGACCGTCGTTGCTAATCTTCTCATGAGTAGGATCGCAAGCTACGATAACACATACTGTGGCAAAAAATAAAAATATCTTTTTCATATTTGAATACTAACTTATTTATTGATAAATTACTTTATAAAGTGCCTCAGCATTAGCAGCATCCCATCCTTCGTTCTGAATCAACTTACCATGCATCAGAGTAATCTGAGTCTGAGGCTTAGCCAGGAAGCCCTTGGTAGCAGCGTAGCGCTTTGCCCAAGAACAGGTCATGTGATGCAGAGTTCGCTTGTTGGCCTTATCGCCAAGGCAGACAATCTGCTTACCAGCCTGAGCCTGCAGAGCCTTAGGAGCGTAAGAACTCTCGGTAGGATTGTTACCAGTCCAACGGCGCATATCGTTAAAACGAAGACCTTCGAAGCAGAATTCCCAACGACGCTCGTCTTGAACAGCCTTCAGAGAGTAAGGAGTCTCAGGAACACCGGCACGACGCTGTACCTGGTTCATGTACTGAGCATCACCAGTGAGCTCGGTGAGCATCAGCAGCACGTCAGAATAACGCATCAGGTAGAAGTCCTCGAAATGGTCACCCTGCATCTTGTTGTTAAGTGAACTGCTGGAGTAGCCCTCACACATTGACCACCAAGTGTCGTTGTTTGCTGCGCAGGCATCAAGATTCACCTCAGCGTACTTCTTGACAGAGTAGCCAGACTCCTCACAGTCGTCCTTCTCATAGGTATAACTTACGAGCTCATTGTCGAGGTCAATCAAAGAAGCTTTCTTGCGGAGGTCTTCTTGGCCACTGACTCTTTCTGCCTCGGTCCAATCATCCCAGATATTGCAGGAAGGAGTACCCTGTCCCCAGCCCTGGTTGAAAGGATAAGTCAAGTTGCGGTCGCCATTTTGATTGGAAGCACCATTGCGGAGTCCCCAGAAGACGGAGATATAGTTTGAATACATACGTTGTGCGTTATACGTACCGCCAATTTCCCATGCAGAGGCATTCATGAACTGAATCTGGAAGAGTTCCTCTGTGTTGCCGTTACCCATGCCAGGCTGGTCGAAGCAGTTCTTCTTTTCCATGTCCTTGATGAAGGCATAACCATGTCCTGTACGAACGGTATCCAATCTCTCAACCTTATGGTCATCGGTCCAGACGGTATCAACTTTAACGATGCCACCGCCCAGTTGGGTTTCTTCCCAAAGAAGGCTGTTGGAGTATTGCCAGAGTGAGCGGTAGTCCTGACAGAGCATATAACCACCACTGGAAACGACCTCCTTAAGACCGTCGACGACCTCTGCCTGAGAAAGAGTACCTCCGGGGCAACCCTCCTGTTCTACGAGATTGATGGCAGGAGCACTACCGGAAGCGAGCTCAGCAACATTCTTGTAGAAACCAGCCCAGAACATATATGCACGGGCAAGGAATGCTTCGGCAACGAACTTATTAGCATGACCAGAACTCTTCTCTGTGCCCATCAGGTTCATACCTGACACGAAGTCAGAAAGAATCTGAGGATAGATAACAGTCTCAGCATCTGCCTCATTTTTCATATCATCAGTGATAGTGGTAGATGTAATCAAGGGTACATCACCGTACAACTGTGTGAGCCAGAGCGTGTAGAGACCACGCATGAAGTAACCCTCACCAAGAAGTTGCTTGCGCTTAGCCTCATTACCTGTCCAATCAATATTGTCGATGGTTGCAATCTGGTTGTTAGCACGGTTAATACCGCCATAAAGAAGGATAAATGTCTGCTGGTATTGGTCTACACTCATCTCAACAAGATGATGCATGGCCTTAACCTTGTTGTCCTGCAAGCCACCTGAGCCGTAGCAGTTGTCTGACATAACCTCCCACCAATAGAAAGGATTCTGTGTATCGGCATCTCCACCACCCATTGTATTCATGATACTATAAGTAGCAGTATTCAATGCCTCTACATCTCCAATCTTACCGGGGAACGTAGCTTGAGTAGCATCGGTAACACGTGGATCTGTATCCAACATGTCATTGCAGGATGTAAATATTGTTGCTGAACAAACAACAAACGCTGATAATATATATTTCTTCATAACTTTAATATTCAATTGTCAATTGTCAATTAGAACTTGATACTTGCACCTACCAAGAAAGTACGAGCTGGTGGGTAGAGACCCAAGTCTATGCCAGAAGCCCAGCTATCGCCACCTGCTGCGTTACCAACCTCAGGATCGAGGCCTGTGTAACCAGTGAAAGTCACGAGGTTCTGTACCTGAACATAGAAACGGAGCTGCTGCAGAGGACAAGACTTCCAGAGATGCTTGAAGTCGTAACCGAGAGTCACAGTCTTAATCTTGAAGTAGTCAGCATCTTCCATATAACGTGTAGATACATAGTTGGTATTAGGATGACCCGTTCCAGAAATACGTGGTACGTCATTTGAGGTACCCTCACCATGCCAACGATTAAAGATAGTGGTGTCGTAGTTGTGCCACCATGAATCACTGAATGAACGGTAAGAACGCATAATCTGCTGACCAAATGCACCAGCACCGTTAATAGCGAAGTCAAGGCCTCTCCAATTCAGACCGAGGTTGACGCCAAGCGTTACGTCTGGGTTGGGATTACCAATCTCATGACGGTCGCAGATATCGTTGCCATCTGCATCTTTAGCCTCTGCATAAGTAATCTTGCCATCACCATTCCAGTCATCCCAGATGCAGTCACCAGGCTGTGCGCCGTCTAATACGGCCTTACCGGCTGCACGTGCAGCGTCAATCTGTGCCTGATTCTGCCAGATGCCGCTGTAAGACATACCGTAGAAGTAACCGATAGGCTTGCCAACCTGAGCACGGTAGATGTATTCAGTACCCTGCGAGAGAACGCTGGAACCACCATTGATGTAGCCATTTTCGTTAGCAATACGAGTAACTTCGTTCTTGTTGGTAGCAAAGTTCACACCGATGTTGTAGCTGAAGTCCTTGCCAATTCTGTCGTTCCAAGAGAGTGCAATTTCAACACCCTTGTTCTCTACGTCACCACCATTGATGTAAGCGGGGTTTGTACCCTCGATAGCAATACGAGGAGCTACGATGAGCCAGTCCTTAGTGGTCTTCTTATACCAGTCGAAGTTAACACCCAGACGATTGTCGAGGAAACGGGCATCGAAACCGAAGTCAAGCTGCTCAGAAGTCTCCCAAGTTACATCAGGATTAGGTACGATATTAGCGTAAGCACCTACATTGGGTTTACCATTTAAAGTAACATCCATGCTGTCGCTGAACTTATAACCGCTATCACCTGAGCTGCCAGACTGAGCGATTGTAGCCAGATACTGGTACTTAGCAATTCGGTTGTTACCGTTCTGACCCCAGCTTGCACGGATTTTGAAGAAATCAAGCCAGCTCTTGGTCTTCTCCATGAACTTCTCGTTGGTCATTACCCAACCTGCAGATACAGAGGGGAAAGTACCCCAACGCTTACCATCCATGAAGATGCTGGAACCGTCATAACGCAGGGTAACGGTAGCCATGTAGGTCTCGTTCCAGTCCCAAGTCAAACGGCCGAACCAAGAAGCAAGATACTCTTCATCATTTGGATTACCACTAAGTGTGGCGTTTTTGAGGTCTGTGCTGAAATTCTTCAAGTATGCGGAGTTCCAATCCTTAAGAGTAGCAAATTGTGAACCCTCGCCAACAGAGTTAGAACCGCTGAGGTTCGTGCTCCATGCGGTACTCTGATACTCCTGACCTACCATGGCGCTGATTTTGTGACCGGAAATAATAGGAAGGTCATAAGTCAGGGTGTTATTAATAGACCATGAAGTATTCAACCAAGCACTCTGACTAACACTATACGACTCTACGGTTCCTGAACCAGAAGAAGGAGAACGAGGCATACCAAAATTACGATATGCACCAGAGCCCCAGTTGTAGTTGAACTGAGTACGCCATCTCAGACCTTTGATAGGCTGAATGGTAATAAAACCAGTAGCAGCGGTGTTAACGCTACGGCTTTCTGCAATAGAGTTGAAGCCACCCTTGTCAAGACCTTCGTAAGGGTTGTTGAACCAATAGTCGTTCCACTTGGTACCAGGGATAGCGGCACCAGTCTCGTCATACAGGCAACCGTACTTAGCATGATTATAAAGCTCACCATTATCATCATAAATAGGTACGAGTGGGTTTGTCTGGAGCAAGCTGTGGATATAGCTCCAGTACATACCATCCTCAGCCAGATCATGATTTCTGTTATAACCGATAGAGACGTTCTCACCGATGGTGATGACATCGAGATCCTTGATTTTCAGAAGCACATGGTCGCTGTTGATGCGAATGGTGTGACGTTTGTAGTAAGAAGCCCGGTTAGCACCCATGATACCCTCGTTACCGGTATAGGTGTAAGACATAGCAAACTTTGAACGGTCAGAACCACCAGTCAAGGTTACAGAATGGTTTTGCTGCAGAGCATTCTTGTTTTCAAATTCGCCCCACCAGTCAGTACCTTGCCAACCGTTAGCAACCCTGTCGATAATGCTCTGTGGAACAAAATCTGCGAAATTAACTTTCTGGCCTGATGTGTTGAAGCTGTACTCATCCATGATAGTCATGAACTGCTGAGCATTGAGCATCTGCGGACGCTTGTAGACGTTTGACCAACCAATGGCACCGTTGTAGCTGATTTCCATCTTACCTGCCTTACCCTGCTTGGTAGTAACCAGGATAACGCCGTTAGCAGCACGGGAACCATAGATGGCTGCAGAAGCAGCATCCTTCAAAATGTCGATGCTCTCGATATCAGCGGGGTTGATACCGTCAAGGTTTCCACCTGCTACACCGTCGATGACATACAGAGGTGAAGAATCACCGATGGTACCGATACCACGGATGTAGACCTTGTAACCCTTACCGGGCTGTGTAGATGAACTGGTGATCTGCACACCAGGAGTACTTGACTGCATAGCTTCCAGTGCATTGGTGGTGTTCAGCTTGGCGATGTCTTCACCCTTTACCTGAACGGTAGCACCGGTTAACAGCTTTTTCTTCTGCACACCGTAACCCACAACGACGACTTCCTCCAATGAGGTGTTGTCTTCCTGCAGGGTTACATTGAAATTAGACTGATTGCCGACGGCAATTTCCTGAGTAGTGTAGCCGATGTAGCTGACGACCAGCGTAGCACCGGGCTTCACATTGAGCGTAAAGTTACCGTCGAGGTCGGTCACCGTTCCGTTGGAGGTTCCCTTTTCAACGACACTAGCACCAATCACGGGACCCTGAGAGTCAGAGACTGTACCCGTAATCTTCTTCGTTGACTGTTGAACAGCCTGTACCGAATTTTCAGCATTGGCTGCCAGTGGTGAGTACAGTCCTAACAGGGAACATGCACCCATCAACAGCGCTGTTTTTCTGATTTTTTGATTCATACTTAAGTGTTTTCTTATTTTAATTGGTTTGTAATAAATACAAATAGGTTTGGGTGGAAGCATAGCTTCTCAGTGGCCTACGAATCTGCTTGGCAGACGTTAGGCCGGGCTTTAGGAAGTGTTGTTTCGGTTCATAATGTTGTTGTTAAAATTTTATTTATATATTAATTATGTCGATTTTGGTTGCGTCTATTTGTAATGATAATAAGTTGTTGCTGTCTTCAATTGCGCTTTTGACGCTGCAAAATTATATTATTTCAAGAAATTGTCATTTATTTTGTGTTACAAATACTTTGCAAAATGTATCAGCAGTTGTATTAGTGTGCATTCTGCAAACAAATTCGTCCATTTTCATATATTAACGCTTTTTGTTTAATATTTATTTAAAGTTGCTTCATTGGGGTTAAAAAATGAAATAAAATCGAGGCTCCCAAGCGGGAGCCTCGATGGATTTTGAAACATGCTCTATTATTTAAAGAGGTGTGGGATGAACTCATGCAGGCCGCGGCGCCAGGTGAGGAATTCGTGGCCGGTGCCGGCAGACTCGCTGGAATCGACCTTGATGCCGAGCTCACGCAGCTGCTTCACGATGTCGCCGCTCTTGATGAAGTCATCGGAGCCCCAGTTCATATACATATAATGTATCTTCTTGTTGAACTCGTCGGCATTGGCAAAGACACCATTGTAGGCGGTCTTTACGTCGAGACCGAAGATAGCACCGCTGAACGTGCCGAGCCAGGCGAATTTGTCGAGGTTCTGGAGCACGACGTCGAAGGTCTGGTGACCGCCCCAGCTCAGACCGGCCATGGCGCGGTTCTCGCGGTCGCTCTTCGTGCGGAAGTTAGCGTCGATATAAGGAATGAGGTCGTTGAGTAGGACGGGATAGAAGGTGGCACCGTATTCCGAGCGTCCGGCCTGGTTGTTGCCGCCGCCGAAGGGCTGCTTGATATCGCCGCTTTCCATGACGACGAGCATCGGCACGGCCTCACCACTGGCAATGGCGTTATCCATGATGTGCTGCATCTTGCCCTGGATGGCCCAGCTGGTCTCACCCTCGCCCATTCCATGCTGCAGGTAGAGCACGGGATAGCGCTTCTTGGCATTCTTCGACAGTTCGTACTCGGCTGGCGTATAGACCAATGCGTGGCGCCACTCGCCGAACTTCGAGTTGGGGCTGTGGTAGTAGATGCTGCGGACTTGTCCGTGGGCGATGCCCTGCTGCGGACGGTAGTAATCTCCTTCGGGACCCTCGGGAATCTCGATGCCGCCCGATTCGCGGTTGCAGCCGAAGAAGGTCTCTGAGGCGGGATCGATGAAGTTCACACCGTCGATATTCATGAAATAATAGTGGAATCCCACGGGCAGCGGATCGGTGACGGCCATGAAGCCGCCCTTGCCGTCGGGCTGCATGTCATATTTCTTGCTGCAGATGTCGACGACGACCTTGCGGGCCTGTGGAGCCTGGATGCGGAAATAGGCGCGGCGCTCCTTGTCAACTTTCGGGAATTCGTTGCCGGGAATGGCAGTCTCTGCGGTGACGGCATCGGCGGGAACCTCTATGCGTTTGGGCATATCAATATGTGGGCGCTTGGGTTCGTAACCCAGGAAACGAGCCACAGCCTCGCCGTAGCGGCAGCCGAGCTCGCGATAGCCGGCAGCATCGAAATGCAGACGGTCGGGACCGTTGGTGCAGTCGTCGGAAGAGATGACCTGTGAGGTGTGGAGCGTCAGAGGCAGTTCGTCAATCTGTTTCTTGCAACCGATGCAGACGCCTTTACCGCCAGCCTGAACGATGTTTCCTGCATAGAGGTTCACGTCCTCGGGTTTCAGTTTCAGGTCGCTGCAGAGGTTGTCGTAAACCTGCTTCACCATGCCAGCCCACTTCGGGTCGCCGGTGTTTGTCTCGCCCTGGTGCATCAGGATACCCTTGATGACACCGTCCTTCTGCGCTTTCTTGGCCAGCGTGACCAGACGTTCGTAAGGATTATTGTTGTAAGCCTCGAGCATACCTTTCATCCAGCCTGGAGCTTTCTTGATATAAGCGGAAATACTGTCGGGAAGGAATCCCTTGATGTCAATACCGCCAATGGCAACGTGGATGACACCGATCTTGATGTTTTCGGGCAGTGAAGCCACGAGGGTGCGTCCGAACCAGTCGGCGGGGGTCAGTCCAGTGTTGGGACGGCAGAGTGGGGGAATGGCCTCGGTCCACTCTCCCATCTTACGGGCTGGGAGCTTGTCCGTTGCGGGGTAATCTACTGCCGGCATCCACAGGAATCGTGGTCCGGGACTCTTCAGGTCCTGAGCTTCAGGACGTGCGGCACCTTCCATGTTCGACTGGCCGAAGCAGAGGAAGATGTAGAAATTAGGATCCTGCGCGTGAGCGCCTAACGCACACAGGCAAAAAACCAGAGTTAATAACTTTTTCATAATTTCTTATTATTTTCGTTGTTGATTGTTATAACGCTTGCAAAGTTAAGCATTATTTTGTTTCGAAGTAACATAATTTCTTTTTCTGATGTAACAAAATACTTTTTAACTGTAATATTTGTTATAATACAGGATGAATAATGAATTTCATGTTACATATAAAAAAGCCTATATCGTAGATAATGTCTAATTTTGCATCCGTAAAAACTCGGGCCAGCGGCCTTGAGTATCGCATTAGAATTCTTTTTCAAATCGCTTTATTTTTAAGTTAAGGCTTATAATAGTTAATAGTTACTAAGAGTTAGTAGTTTTGGTATGTAAAAACGACTGGGGGCCGATGCGAATCGCCTCCCATTTTTTTTTATATTATGTTCGCGCGCGAAATAGTTGTAAACATGGCGTTTTGCAGGTTCTAATTAGTAATATGAATGCTTTAAATGTATCGAAAAATGGCTAAAAAGCTAATTTTTTTAAGAGATGTTACAAAATAAAAAAATCGTGTTACACCCAGCAAACGCTATTTAAAATAATAGGCGTACCTTTGCCCCGTCATTTGAATTTTAACTAACAAAAAAAATAATTTATGAATCAAAATCTGTCAAAATGAAGAATCTAAAACAACTGTTCAGACAGACTCTTCCAACCATCTTGATGCTGGTGGCATTCTGCACAACAATGCAGGCTCAAAACGGCGTCACGGTAACGGGTACAGTCACAGACGGTGCCGGGGATGCATTGATAGGCGCCTCGGTAGTAGTGAAGGGAAACACTTCAACGGGTACTGTGACTGATTTCGATGGTAACTTCCAACTGAAGGTGCCGTCGGAGTCGACGGTACTGGTGATTTCTTATGTGGGTATGACCACTAAGGAAGTCAAGGTCGGCAAGCAGCGCAAGTTCGATGTTACGCTGTATGACGATACCCAGTTGGAAGAAGTCGTAGTAGTAGGCTACGGCCAACAGAAAAAAGCATCGGTGGTGGGTGCTATTACTCAGACCACTGGTGAAGTTCTAGAACGTGCAGCCGGTATCGGTAGTGTCAGTGCGGCACTTACTGGTAACCTCCCCGGTGTTGCCACCATCGCTTCAACCGGTCAGCCCGGTGAAGAGGACCCGCGTATTTACATTCGTGGTGCAGCAGCTTGGAATACAGATGCTCAGCCTCTGATCCTCGTTGATGGTGTCGAGCGTGAAATCAAGTCCGTGGATGTTTCGTCCGTGGCTACGGTTTCCGTGTTGAAAGACGCCTCTGCTACAGCCGTGTATGGTGTGAAGGGTGCTAATGGTGTTATCCTGATTACCACCAAGCGTGGTCAGGAAGGTAAGGCACGTATCGATGTCGGTTTCAACGCCACCCTGAAGGCAGTGTCAAAGCTGCCGCGTAAGTATGACTCTTACGATGGCTATATGCTTCGTAACGAGGCGCTCGAACACGAGCTTGCCATCGGTGGAGACGCTTCTTGGGCATACTATCGTCCACAGACCTTCATCAACAACTTCCGCAATCAAGACCGTACTGTTAAGCCGAACTATGATGCCAACGGCAACTTCCTCGGTGACTACAGCCAGGCAGAACGTTATCCTAACGTAGACTGGCAGGACGAGATGTTCAAGAGTACCGCGATGTCTTATAATGCCAACCTGAATATTTCCGGTGGTACGCAGTTCGTGAAGTATTTCGTGGCATTCGACTACCAGAACGAAGGTGATATGACCAAGATCTGGGATAACCATCAGGGTTATGAAGGCGGTTATGCTTACAATCGTCTGAATGTACGTTCAAATCTGGACTTCCAGATTACGAAGACCACTCAGTTCCGTGTGAACCTGGCTGGTTCTAATGCTCAGCAGAAGACCCCACGTTATTATTATGGTAATAGTGGTGAGTACTTCCAGCAGCAGAACTGGGCCGGTGCTTACGGTATGCCACCCAACGTATTCCCTGTACAGTTCTCAGACTACTCATGGGGTTACTATCCGTTGGTATCCAACGTTGCCAACTCTCCCATGAACGTTGCATTGTCAGGTTATGAGTTGAAAACCATCACACGTGTATTTACCGACTTTGCCCTCGAGCAGAAACTCGATTTCATTACCAAGGGTCTTGTTGCACGTGGTACCATTTCTTGGGATAACCAGTTCAATGAAGGCGACCGTGGTATTACCCAGGCCGGTGGTGGTCACGCTACCAAGAGAATGTATATGCTTCCTGAGGATGGTGTGCTGCGTCCCGAAAACCAGATTTTCACGAATACCGGTTTCGATTTCTATGAAAAGGTGGACTGGGACATCGTTGCAGGTAGCGTAGATAGAACCTTTCGTGCTACGGAAATGTCACTCCAGCTCTTCTGGGGTCGTCAGTTCGGTGATCATAACATCACTGCGATGGGTAACTGGAAACGTCGTATTGATGCTGGTAATGCTGATCTCGAGAATCGTCGTGAGGACTGGGTATTCCGTACCACCTATGATTATAAGAGCAAGTATTTTGCTGAGTTCAACGGTGCTTACAACGGTTCACAGAAGTTCTCTCCCGACAACCGCTTCGCTTTCTTCTGTTCAGGAGCTGCAGGTTGGATGGTGTCTGAGGAACCCTTCATGAAGAAACTGAAGGATAAGGGAATCATTGATATGTTTAAGATTCGTGGTTCTATCGGTGAAATCGGTGACGATAACGCCGGTGCTCGTTGGGCTTACATGAACCAGTGGGCAGTAACAAGTAAAGTGGCTATGACGCTTACTGCTGGCCAAAGTCCCTTCCAGGGCTATAAGGAGAAGGTTATTGCCTCTCCTGACTTGAAGTGGGCTACGGTGTCAAAGAAAAACCTCGGTTTCGACTACGCATTCCTACATGGTATGTTTGCTGGTAGCTTCGACTGGTTCCGCGATGACCGTAAAGATATCTTCGTTTCCGGTTCCAACCGTTCTGTACCGTCTTACTATGGTGCAGGCACAGTCCCCGATATCAACAAGGGTGAAATCAAGAATACCGGTTTCGAATTTGAAGTTCGTTTCAATAAGGTGCTGAAGAACGGTATGCGTTTCTGGGCAAATGCCAACTATACCTACGCGCACAATACTATTAAGATTAAGGATGACCCCGCGTTGCTGCCGTCTTATCGCCGTGCTCAGGGCTATTCCCAGGGTCAGTACGTTTCATTCATTGACAACGGCTATATCGGTACTTACGATGAACTCTACAGTACGCCAAAGCGTGAGAAGGACGATACGCAGGTCTTGATTGGTGACCACTATATCGTTGACTTCAATGCTGATGGTGTCGTTGATGAAACATACGACCAGGCTCCATTCGGCTACACCGGTAACCCCGAACACACCTACAATGCCACTATCGGCTGGGAGTGGAAAGGCTGGAGCTGCTTTGCTCAGTTCTATGGTGTAACAGGCGTCACTCGTGACGTTGGTCTTACCTCTTTTAATAATAAGCTGCTGACTGTATATGACAATGGTACTTGGTGGAATCCTGTCGATGGAAATGGCGAGGTCGTTGTACCACGCTTTACCACTCAGGTTGCCTACAATGACGGTACACAGTATCTCTACGACGGTTCCTATTTCCGTATGAAGAATGTGGAGCTTGCTTACACTTGGACAAAGGGTTGGATCAAGAAGCTTGGTTTCTCAAGTCTGAAGATTTACGTGAATGGTAACAACCTCTTCCTGATTACAAAGATGCCTGACGACCGCGAGAGTAACTACGGATGGAGTGGCGGTGGCGGTGCTTACCCGACTGTCAGACGTTATAACTTCGGATTCAAGCTTAACATTTAATTGCGATTATCTATTATGAAATACTATAATAATATCAAATCCTTTTCGTGTGGTTTGCTGCTCTTTCTGGTAGGCGCAGTTTCCTTCACTTCTTGTACCGACTGGCTGGACAAGGATCCGGATTCTATCGTTGCCGAGGATGAAGCATTCAAGAACTTCCGAAATTTCCAGGGTTATATTGAGGAAATCTATTCCTTGATTCCCAGTAAGGAGATGGTCAACTATTGTACCGCCTGGAACTTCGGTGATGACGCTGTCCATAACCCGGAAGGCTATGCACACATGGATCACCAGGTTGACTTGGGTAACTATCGTAACTGGTACACTAACAGCCAGTGCTGGCTGAATGGAGATAGAAGTTCTCTTTGGAGAAACTCTTGGTACTCTATCCGTAAGTGTAACATGGGTCTTGACAATCTCAAATCGCTTGTCGGAACGGATGAGGAGCGCGATATCCTGCGCGGACAGATGCTTTTCTTCCGTGCTTGGTGGCATTTCGAGCTGATGTGCTACTTCGGTGGTCTGCCCTATATCGATCAGACCTTTGTAGATGGTCATATTCCCGAACTTCCCCGTCTGTCTTTCCAGGAGTGTGCAATGCGTTGTGCTCAAGACTTCGAAGAAGCATACAACCTTCTTCCCATGGACTCTAAGGAATGGGATGAGACACTTATTGCCAAAGACAACAATACAGTTAATAATAACTTCCTGCGTGTTAACAAGTTCATGGCTCTCTGCTACTTAGGCAAGTGCTACCTCTGGGCAGGTTCTCCGCTCATGAAGGAATTTGAGAAATGGAATCAAGGTGGTCAGCCTGTTCTGTTGGGTGCAAGCCAGGGTGGTGCCAATGCCAAGACCTATGACTATGACGCAAAGTTCTGCAGACTGGCTGCCGAGGCTCTCGGTAAGGCACTTGATTTGGTCAATAAAAATCAGGTGGAATACCACCTCGCCACCTTCAAGTTCTCAAGCATCTACGATCATGAGAGACCTGAGTCAACGGTTTCTGAGGACGAGTTCTATTCAAACATCTTCTATACTGTCAGTCAAGGTTGGAAGATGCCGGGTGCTTGTGAGGCTATCTTCCGTGGTGCTCACCCCGGTGCGAACTCTTCTAACTGGAACTGTGCGAAGATCTTCGGTCCGAAGGTTGCCGGTCTGGTGGAGCATGACAACATTATCCATCACCCCACAGCTAACCTGATTGACCAATACGGTATGGCCAATGGTCAGCCCATCTATCTGGTAGAGAATGGTCACTATGTGATCAATCCAAAGGCTGAGTGGGATCCCACACATCCCTATAAAGGTCGCGACCCACGTTTCTATCATGATATTGTATTCGACGGCTTCCACTATGTCCTGAAAACCGATGCCTTGAATGCAGCTCAGAAAGAGCATGAATATTGCTCCCTGTACACAGGTGGTGCCATGCGTTCTGTCGATAACGGCAGTAGCACGGGCTATTTCATCCAGAAGCTCATTCCTCACCAGTGTAACATCGGTGACAAGTGGTATGATTATGGCTATGCTTTGCAGAGCTATCTGCCATACATGCGTCTGGCTGATGTCTATCTGATGTTTGCAGAGGCCATGGCAGGTTTTGCTACGGATATGTCGGAATTGAAACAATCGACGACCTATTGCCCCTCCATGTCGGCAGTTGGCGCTATCAATGCCCTTCGCGACCGCGTAGGTATGGAAGGTGTACAGGATAACTTCCTGGATACCCGTGAGCATTTCATTGACGAGGTACGCCGCGAACGTACGGTAGAACTTTCTTTTGAAGGTTTCCGCTGGTGTGACTTACAGCGTTGGCTCCTCCTGACAGAGGCTCCTTACACGGAGAAATACTCTCATGAGTTTGAGCGTATGCAGAAGGATACCTGGTTCAAGAAGAACGATCCGAAAGATGCTGAAGTAGCTAATTTCCACAAGGAAAGTCTTATCAAGCGTCCTTTGGAGGCAAAGCACTATTGGTTCCCGTTCCCGGAGAAGGATGTTTATCTGTATGATGGTTTCAAACAGAACCCAGGATGGTAAGCAATGGAAAATGGAAAATTGATAATTCTTTGACCTAAAGGTACAAAGCGTACTAAAGAAACGATTAGACAATTGAAGATTATGAAACATATAAAAACAAACATATTTCTTTTGGCCATGATGGCAGTATCGCCACTGACGGCTGGTGCCCAGACCGCTGACGACGCTGACTCTACAGTGGTGAAAAAGAAAGTCCATGTTGCATTCCGCGACGTAGATCCCGACCATCTTCTCGGAGGTGTTTCCTATGTCGATATGGAAGAGCTGTCGAAGAAGGACTATACGCAAAGTAGTCTGGAGGACATGTATGGCCTTGTCGGCGGATGGAACGGCAACAACCTTTGGGGTATGGACAATGACCGTCTGGATAATAATGACAACGACAATATGCCGCTCGTGATTATCGACGGTGTGAAGCGTCCGTCCAACAACGTGCTTCCCTCTGAGATTGAGCAGATTACCTTCCTGAAGGGCGCACAGGCTGTCGTGCTCTATGGCTCCAAGGGTGCCAAGGGCGCCATCCTGATTACCACCAAGCGTGGTAAGGTGGACGGCTTGCAGATTGAGGCCAATGCCAACACCGGTTGGCACTTTGCCAAGGTATTCCCTGAGTATATTGGTTCTGCAGAGTATATGACACTCTTCAACGAAGCCACCTATAACGATGCTCTTGGTCAGGGTAATGCTGCCAATGTAAAGCTGCCGTACTCTCAGCAGGATATTTATAATCATGCTGCAGGTGTCAATCCCTACCGTTATCCCAATGTGAATTGGTATTCTGACGAGTATATCCGCAAGGCGTATAACCGTTCAGAAGGAACGTTGGAGATTCAGGGTGGTGGTAAGCGTGCTCACTTCTACACGAACATCAACTACTATCGTGCCGAGGATTTGATTAACTTTGGTAAAGCCAAGGATAATTACACCGACCGCTTCAGCGTACGTGGTAACGTTGACCTCGTTGTGAACAAATTCATCACAGGTTGGGCAAATGTCAGTGCTACCTATTATAATGAGTATAAGAACAAGGGTGATTTCTGGAGCGACGCGTCTAGTATGCGTCCCAACTTCCCGCAGGGTGCTGCTCCATTGCTTCCTCTGAGCATGGTTGATCCCAATGCAACGAAGGCTCTCGCTACCCTCGGCAAGTCGCTGAACCTGCTGGACGGAATGTGGTTCCCTGGCGGTGGTACGGATGGTAAAGGGGAAAATGCCATTGCTGACTGTTACTTTGGTGGTGAGACACAGAAGGTCAGCCGTCAGTTCCAGTTCGATGCCGGTATCAACTATGACATGAACAAGTTCCTCAAGGGTTTGTCATTCAAGACGCTGTTCTCTATTGACTATGCTGCCAATTATGACCTGGCATACAACAATACGTATTCACTGTTCTTCCCCACTTGGAGTAACTATAACACAGGGGATGCCATTGTTGACATCAAGCAGCCGAAGGATGAGGTGGTGACTGGTACGATGGCCATGTCTAATTCTGCATATCGTCAGACCATCACATGGAACGGTCATTTCGACTATGATAATACTTTTGCGGAAAAGCACCATGTAACAGGTATGCTGCTCGCCAGTATGTACACGACTACCAAGAGTGGTGAATATCACCGTTATGCCAATGCAAACTTAGGTCTCCAGGGCGGTTACGACTACATGAGTCGCTACTTTGCCGAGGTTGGTCTGGCTGCTGTACATTCAGCCCGTCTTCCTGAGGGCAACCGCGGGGCCATCTCGTATTCTTTCACCCTCGGCTGGAACATTGCCAAGGAGAATTTTATGAAGGACACCTTCGTGGATGACTTGTTGCTCAGCGCATCCTATAGCAATCTGAATGATGACGCGGATGTCTATTATGGAAGCAAGTACTTCTATATCTACGATGCAGCATGGTCGGATAGCGGTACGGGCTATACATGGGCTGATGGTGCCAACTCTCATAATTCTACTTATTCTACAGTAGGTAGTAACCCTTCTCTTGACTACATCCATCGCAAGGAATTCTCCGTGTCACTGCGTGGCTCGTTCTTCAAAAAGTTGATCAGTACCGAACTGACCTATTTCAATACGGACATGGATGGCTACATTATCCAGAACCCGACTTCGTATCCGTCACACTTGAAGAATGGTCTTAACAGTGGTAAGTTCTCCCCTGCATTGAACAATAACGTTGCCAACCGCAAGGGTCTCGACTTCAGCATCAAAGCCCAGAAGCAGTTTGGTCAGGTGCATGCAGAACTCGGCTTCGTTGGTACTTATCTTACGACCGAATGGAAGAAGTATGATGAAGTAGCCGATTCAAAGTCACCTTGGCTGAATTCAGCTAAGCAGCTTATGCACGAAGGAACTCCTCTTGATGTTATTCAGGGTTACAAATGTCTGGGTGTCTATACCATTGATGACTTTAATGTGAAGACGGACGACAACGGCAAGACGACCTACACTTTGAAGGAAGGTAAATATGGTCTTGGCGGCACTGTGATGCCCGGTGACTTGAAGTACGAAGATGTCAATGGCGACGGAACGATCAATAACCAAGACCAGGTAGAATTAGGAAAGTCGGGAACATACGGTGCTCCTTGGACCATCGGTCTGAACCTCACGCTGAAGTATAAGAACTGGACGCTCTTCGTCCTGGGTAATGGACAGTTTGGCGCTTCTGCTTTGGCTAATGGTGCATATTACTATATGTCGGGTACCAACAAGTACTCTGTGAACGTACGTGACCACTACCAGTACACTTATGATGATGCAGGCGTTATCACTGGTTTCGTAAATCCGAATGCTACTCATCCCCGTCTGAGTGTTAATAATACACCTGCCAATGGTGCAACTTCTACCTACTGGTTGTATAGCACAGACCGCTTCAATCTCCGTAAGATTCAGCTGACCTACGATTTCCCGAAGGAAATGTTCGAAGGTAAGTGGGTGAAGGCACTCTCAGTCTATTTGAACGGAAACGATCTCCTCACGATTTCTAAGAATCGTAAGATCATGGAGACAGCCGTAGGCTATGCCCCACAGACTCGTTTCTATAACCTCGGTGTTAAGGTAACTCTCTAAAACTACAAGACAATGAAGACAAAAAATATTTTATTCTATCTCATCGGTCTTCTTTTGTTCAGCTCCTGCGATGACATGTTTGAGCCGGCAAAGGAAAATACCCGACAGTTGGAGGCGATGGTTCAGGAGACTGACTATGTGTATGGCCTGCTGATTTATGGCTATAACCGCCTGCCTTATTTAAGGGTCACTACGACCGACGTGGCTACCGATGATGCTGTTACCAACAATTCTGGTGATAATTATAAGAAGATGGCTCTCGGTACATGGACATCAGACAGTGATCCGATGACACAGTGGAATGCGTGCAAGGACGGTATCCAGTATGTCAATCTTTTCCTGAAGTATGTCAATGACGTAAATTGGGCTAAGAGTGCTGAATCCAAGCAGCAGATGTTCATTGACCGTCTGACGGGTGAGGCCCTCGGTCTCCGCGCTATCTTCTACTATCATCTGCTGCTGGCTCATGCCGGTTATGCTGACGATAATATACTCTATGGTGTTCCCTTGCTGACAGAGCCGGAAGACGGTAGTTCTAACTACAATCAGCCGCGTGCCGAATTCTCAAAAATCGTGGAACAGATTTTCGAAGATTGCAATCGGGCTGATACCCTGCTTCCCGCTCAGTATAAGGATCTTGACGACGAGAGCTTGATTCCTGAGAAGTATTTGAAAATTGGTGCACAGCTGTCAGGTTATAACCTCGTATTTGGTGCTAAGATGGCCAAGAACTTGGTTTGCGGTAAGGTCGTTCAGGCTATCAAGGCACAGACAGCCCTGCTGGCTGCAAGTCCTGCCTACCGTGACCAAAGTGGTGTCTCCTCTGAAACAGCTGCCCAAATTTGTGCTGCTGTACTGAAGGGCGTGGAATTTGACCCGGACGGCAACATCTGGTATCGTAACATCACCCAACTATCATCCAGTACAAGTGTCATGCCAGAAATCCTTTGGCGTGCTGAGTGGGAAAAACAGGATGCCTCTCAGGAGACGGACAACTTCCCTCCCTCGCAGAATGGTGGTGGTAAAATCAATCCCACACAGAATCTCGTGGATGCATTCCCCATGGCTAACGGATACCCCATCACTGATTCAAGATCGAATTACGATCCCAAGAACCCTTATGCTAACCGCGACCCGCGTCTGGATGAGGATATCATTCATGATGGTTCCGTATTCAAAAGTACCGTGATTATTACAGGTACCTACGGACCGGCTGATAATAAGGACAATATCAACAATTCCGGTTCCCAGCACACACTTACAGGCTATTACATGAAGAAGTTGCTTCGTGATGATGCCGGTCCATCGGCAAAATCAACTACGGCGGCAGTTCAGCCACACATCTTCCCACGTATCCGTTATACAGAGTTGTTCTTGGCATACGCTGAGGCCGCCAACGATGCATGGGGACCGAAAGTGGATGGTGCAGGCTTGGGCCTCTCGGCTTACGATGTCATCAAGATGATCCGTCAGCGTGGTGGTATCGGTAAAGATGAGAATGGTGAATACCAAGGTGACCCCTATCTGGATGAGTGCGCAAACGATAATACGGGTGCTAAGATGCGTGACCTGATTCGTAACGAGCGTCGTATTGAGCTCTGCTTTGAGAACAAGCGCTTCTATGATCTCCGTCGTTGGCTGTTGCCCATCAATGTCAGTGCGAAGGGCGTGCAGGTTGACCAGAATGACGATGAGACCCTTAAATATACTATTCTTGATGTGGAGCCTCGTCAGTTCGAGTCTTACCAGTACTATGGTCCCATTCCTAACAGTGAAGTGCTCCAGTGGAGTGCACTGCAACAGAACAAGGGATGGTAAATGCTAGTTTAAAGTTTAAAGTTGAAAGTTTAAAGTTTTACAATGATGAAACTGAAGAAATATATATACGGTGTAGCTTTGGGAGCCCTTTCTCTCACATTGGTAGCATGCTATAATGCAGACAAGGACTTCCCAGACTATGAAGACGGTACGAAGGCCTATTTCGCCTACCAGAACCCCATACGTACACTTATACTTGGTACTGACATCTATGACAACGATCTCGACAATGCTCACAAGTGTCGTATTTGGTCTACCATGGGTGGTGCCTACGGTGGACGTGACGCAGTGGTAGATGTTATCATTGACGAGTCGCTTTGCGAAAACCTCTATTTCCTGAATGATGGTGGATACGAGCGTGCCAAGGTGGCTCCATTACCTCACGATTACTACAACTACGATGAGGTGAAAAACGCTGTCATCAAATACAATGGTGATTCTCGTGGTTATCTGGAAATCCAGTTTACGGACAGATTCTTCCAGGATCCCAAGACCACTTGTAACGACACCACGTATGTGATTCCCGTTAGAATGACGAAAGCTACAGGCATTGATGACATTCTTTCTGGCACGCCCAATACCTCTAACCCTGTTCGCCAGAACGCTAAGGACTGGACAGTGCTTCCTAAGGACTATGTGCTCTACTGCGTGAGATATATGAACCCCTGGCAGGGTAAGTACATCCGCCGCGGTGTTGATATGGTGACAGAAAAGGGCGGCGAGCCTACAAAGGTCGTTCGTAAGGATTTCAGCATGTACAATTCTGACATCGAGCGTTACAGCAAGATGGATCCCTCGAACCCTGTGAACCAGTATGACGAGGTTTGCGGTATCACAACCAAGAACATGACCCAGGCCATTTTCCCGGTATCGTTCAAGACCTCTGGAGCTTCTGTTAGTTGCAGACTCCTTCTGACCTTCAATGGCAATCAGTGTACCATCTCTACTGAAGATGAGGGTGTGACAGTTACCGGTTCCGGTGAATACATCGTAGGTGGAACTGATATGTCGGAATATAAGGACTATCAGTGGGGAAGCATGAATGAAAAGCCTGTTTCTCGTGATATTCTCCGTTTGAGTTACAATGTCAACTTCGAAGATAAGAATATTCAGGTGGCAACAACTGACACCATGGTTGTTCAGACGCGTGAGTCGAACAAGAGAGAGTGGTTCGATTACAAGTACAATGACCAACCTGTTGTTCTTTCAGGTAATTAATAATAGGAGGATTAGAATATGATTAAGATTTTTAGAAATGGTCTTATGATGTTGGCAGCAGGAGCACTGGTTGTCTCTTGTGCTGACTATAACGATTTGGGTGGCTTTAAAGCTGATCCGGATCCCAGCTACACAAATGAGTATGCTAATCTGGATCCTGTCAAGGACTATATCAACAGAACGGATAATCCGAATATGTCAATGGAGACATCCATGGCCTTGACAACCTATAACAAGCAGGGTTTGGAGCACGCTGTGGCAGTGACCAACTTTGATGGTGTCGCTTTTGGCTATTCCTTTATGCCGGACAAGTACGTCAGCAAGAAGGGCTATATGAACTTCATGGCTTTGAAAGAAGCCCTTGGCCACTCGGAAACGATTGGCTATAAGGTGTATGGTAGTCCTATCGTTGCCAACGAGCAACAGTCTGATGACTGGTTTTCTTCGCTGACAGCTCCTGTTGAAGTCTCAGTGCTCCCCATTAATGATGTGGATCTGGACTACTCTACGGTAGATGTATTTACGGGTACGGCACTGAGAGGCAAGCCAGCCATCGAAAAGAATTTCGATGACAAAGGTAATGCCCTTATGATTCCGAAGAGATCAAAGGTCTATATCGTTGAAGGCTTCCCCGTTGATCCTCTGGGCTATTACACCATCACTTTCACCGTGAGGAGTTACAAAGACAATAAGAAGACTGAAATGACTCAGGATGAGAGCATTCAATGTACCTTTGCTGACAGTCTGGTGAATACCGGTAAGGATAAGAGTGGTAATCTTATTGCTAAGAAGTACACCATCAGACCTGGCGCCTGGCAGACTGTCAAGGTGGAGTGGGCACCGTCAAAGGCTGCCACACAGGGCTACTTGATGATTGAAGGTAACGTGAACGCCATCCTCTATATCCGTAATGTGCATGTTGAGCACACGCCGGACAACCACCGTGAGCAGACCAAGCAGGAGAAGAATGACACCATTCAGTATGCTCTCAGAAAGTGGTGCGATGGTCTGATGGAGGCCAATGCCGGATGCATCAAGTCGTTCGACCTTGTTGACAAGGCGCTTGGCACAACGGAACTCGAGGGTGTTACTTACGAGGGTGAGAATGTGCTCGACCTGAAACACTCTACTGACAAGATCTTCTGGCAGGATTATCTGGAGGAAGGTACCAAGAGTGGCAGTGAGCTCTATGCCGCTACCGTCTCGAAGGTGGCAAAGGCCGCATTCGAAAGTCATGGTGGTAACCCGGAAGAGTTGAAGTTCTTTATCAGTGAGACAGGCCTGGAGAAGCAGCAGAGGCTGTCAAGTCTCAAGTACTGGATCAATGTATGGGAGTCTAATGGTGCCAAGATTGACGGTATCAATGGTGAACTGAATCTTACCTACAGCGAGGATGCCACCAAGCAGGCTGCCAATGAGACTGCGTTGAAGGCCTTCTTCGGAAAACTTGCTGCAACCGGAAAATTGATTCGTTTCTCTAACTTCGACATCAAGTATGAGGATGCTGATGGTGCTCCCGTAGCAGCAGATAAGATCACGAAAGATCAGCGTCAGGCTCTGGCCAACTACCACGCCCGTGTCATCAATGCCTACATGACCCTGATTCCTGCTGCGCAGCAGGCTGGCCTCTGCAAAGGTAACTTCTTTGATACGTCGTCCGATCCTGTAGGCCTCTGGTCTAAGGCTGCTAACGGCGACTATATACGCAATGCCACTTACGCGGCTTTCTGCAAAGCACTTGGTGGACTACAATAAATGAGATCTCAGATGATTGCCAGTGAACAAAAGGATTCGTCTGATTTTCCTGGCAGTCATCTCTCTAAAGTATATCAATAATTATTTTTTTTTAATTCATTTATTTATTAACTAATTTTTTTCTATTATGAAGAAACTATTTACTCTCGTTGCTCTCTTGGCAGTGTTCTTGGGGGCAAAGGCCGTAAACTGGGATGAAGTCAAAAAGATTGACTATCAAGGCCTCAAAGAATTCCCATATTATATTATGGGTTGTGCTCCTGACATCATTAACGGAATAATGGTAGACGACCCTGTTCCTTATCGTAAGTTATGGAGAGATGGTGATGATGGTTTTACTGATGAAGTCAAGGCAGCGTGCACCGAGGTTACGATTAATAACGGTACTTTCTATCTGCAGATGCTTGAGTCAAATCCTTGGCGTCAGTATTTTGTCGCTGATGGTGTTGCAACTGATGTTGGCACCAATTATAAGGTTGTTGCACGCGTTAAGGTTTCACAAGATTGCACTGTCCGCGTAAACATGGGTTCCTGGAGCAATGCTCTTAGTGTCGATGTCCCATTCCCTGCCAGTGGTGATTTCCAAGATGTAGAATGGACTTACGATGAGATTCCTGTATCTTCTTGTTTCATCATTGCACAGCCCGGTGTTACAGATGCTGTAATCGAATGGGAGTCAATTACTGTTTATAAACAGCGTAAGGAGGGTGGAAGACCTCAGGTTTGGCTTCAGGACATCGTAAACGGTAATGCCGAGACCGAATGGACTGAGGAGCAGAAGGCTATCAAGTTCAACGATCAGGAGCAGAACTTCACTATCTGTGCTTGGTCAAAGGAGAAGGGTCGCAACATGAATGCAGATAATGGTTGGGATCCATTCGTTTCTGACATCGAAAACGATCCAACAGGTGTTGACAACAAAGTATTTGTTTGCCATGGCCAGCCCGCTACCACAGAGGGTGATGCTGCAGCATGGGACAACCAGTTCTGGATTCAGTCACAGCATGCTTGGCCTTCTGGTACAAAGCTGAAGATCAAGTTCCGTTACATGTGTGATTATGCTGAGCCCGTTAAGACCAACACTCAGGTTCACAAGCAAAATCCTTCTGATTACCTCATCTGGCACGCTATCGGTGATATTACTTTCACAAACGAGTGGAAGACATTTGATGATGTAATGACTATCGGTGACGACATGATCAATGGTTGGTCAATTGCCTTCAACCTGAACGCAAACGTTAAGGACGCTGTTAATTTCTACTTCGACGACCTCTCTTGGGAGTATCTTCAGCTTGACGAGGGTTACTTCCTCTCTGGTATTAACGCCACCACTACTAAAAGTTATGATGATCTGGACAATGCTATCCAGTTCGAAGATGGCATAGACTTTGAAGAAGGTAATGAGTGCTTGATTGCTACATTTGGTACTTCGGGTGACGCTAACACTTATGTGGATCAGGTGATGATTTCTACTAAGCGTGGTGATGATGCTGCCTTCAAGGGTGCTACCCTGAAGCCTACAAGTAATCCTAAGACGACTAAGCCTGAGGATTGGATTGAATTTACTGCATCTGGCAATGCAAAGATTGACCTCCCAGGTCTTGGTGTCTGGAAGGTTTACCTCGACACTGAATATTCAACTATGGCATTTGAGATGCTCGAAGGTACAGCTTATGAGCTGCCCGATCCCGTTGATGTATTCACCTATACAGATGAAATCGTTGTAAATGGTAAGGAACGCGAAGACCTGAAGGATGAGTGGAGTAATAATGAACTTAAAGTCAGAGAAGAAGCTGATAACAATCCTGACGACGAACATGGTTTAGGCGGTGATGGTCATAATGGCCAGACTTGGGACAACCAGTTCTTCATCAAGGCTAATCACGCTCTTGAGAAGGGTACTGTAACTAAGCTCGTCTTCAAGTATAAGAGTACTGTTGAGGCTAACACTACGACACAGTGCCACGGCGAGAATCCTGGTGCTTACATGCACTGGGCTGCTATCGGTAATGTTTCCTTCACAACTGACTGGCAGGACTTCGAGCAGGAATTCACTGTTCCTAATGAGGCTGATGGTATGTGGAACATCGCCTTCAACATGGCTGAGATTAAGGGCGCTTGCGATTATAGCATCAAGGATGTTCAGTGGTATGTGTATGATTCATCTCTGGAAGCAGGTCAGACTTATGAGAACCTGATCAGTGGTGCAACCAACTTCTATAAGAAGGAAGGTGCAAATACCGATCCTTACACTGGTATCCAGAACGTAATTATCAATACTGGCAAGACTTCTTCTGCTATCTACAACCTCGCTGGCCAGAAGGTCAACAAGAACTACAAGGGTATCCTTGTTAAGGACGGCAAGAAGTTCGTGAATAAGTGAGTGAAGTGAGAGCTCGCTCACACTTCCGAGCGTGAGCGGACTCGAGCTTTAGCTCAAGTTCATGAATAAGTAAGATAAGTGAGAGTGAGTTCGCTCACACGCTTATATTGAACTTTACATGTGAAAGTCTCGGGCTCGAGAGAGTCCGAGACCTTTTTCTGAGATTATGAAAAAGCTATTATTATCACTTGCAGCTTTGGCTACTATTTCGACAGCCTACGCACAGAAGGTGCTGGTGCTATATTATTCAGAAACGGGAACGACGAAGACCGTTGCTGAAGAGATAAAGGCGCAGACGGGTGCCGACATTGAGGGAATCGAGGCCGTAGTGCCTTATTCCGGTAACTTCCAGGAGACCATCCAGCGTTCCGGACGTGAACGTGAGAGTGGTGAGACTCCTGCTCTGAAACCGCTGAAGAAACGTATTGCCGACTATGACGTCATCTTCCTCGGCTATCCTATTTGGTTTGGCACCTACGCCATGCCGATTGCTACGCTCGTGAAGGAACAGGACTTTGCCGGCAAGACCGTGGTGCCGTTCTGCACCTTCGGTAGTGGTGGACTGAACACCTCGTCGGCCGATTTGAGGAAGGCGCTGCCTAAGGCCAATATCGCCGCAGGCTATGGCGTCCGTACAGCCCGTGTGGCTGCTGCCCCCAAGGAACTCGACCGTTTCCTGAAAGAGAACGGCTATAAGCAGGGTACAGTAGAAAAGCTGCCGGACTATTCAGCCCAGCAGCCTGTAACTGATGCAGAGCGTGCCATCTTCGATGCAGCATGCTCCAGCTACCAATTCCCGTTGGGTACTCCCCAGACCTTCGGCAAGCGCACGACCAGCGACAGCACGGACTATAAGTTCACTGTCAAGGGCCGCGGCATGAACGGCGAAGAGTCTACTTCCATCATCTACGTTACCGTTGGTAAAGCAGCTGATGCGAAGCCCGAATTCACGGAAGTGGTACGGTAAACGTAACTACTTGGTTAAAATAAAAGGCTCCCAACGTGGGAGCCTTTTGTTTCTTAGTCGTCCGGATTGCCTTTGTAGTGATAAGGCTGGATATTCGGATTATCTCCTGTGTACATGTCAGGTACTGTGGCGTCCTTGATGAGTCGCTGGTTGTAATCACCGCGTACGGCACCGGTATTCATCAGAAGGTCGGAGTACTTGACAGTCGGGATGACAATGCCGAAGATACCGATACCCACACGAACACCTTCAGGATGGATGTTGTTGATGATACGTGCCGTCTTGAAGAATGTGTGCGGATAAATCTCCAACTTGTTTAACTTCTTGTAGGTCTCCCACAGCTCGGGATTCACCTCCGTACTGTCGGCATGAGTAAAGATACGTCCGATGTTGCCTACGTAATCGTCGATGATGTCGCTTTCAATGCTGTCGCTGGAAGCAATACATTCCGTGATGTTGTCTTCCATCTGCCAACGCATATAGCTGTCGGAAGGACGTGAGATAGCTGCAACAATCAGCAGGACGATACAGATGACGGCACAAATGATAATCTTTCCGAGACAACTGCCGGTAAATTGCTGGGCAGTGTTCTGTTTCTTGTAGGTGTTTGGGTTAAACTGTTCCATGTTTATTTTTTTTAGTTGTTTAGGGTTTAGGGGTTAGTGACTATTGATTATGCAATAGATTCATGAATTCCTGACGGGTCTTGGCTTGGTTGAAGGCGCCGCTGAACTCACTGGTGGTAGTGATGCTGTTCTGCTTCTCCACACCGCGCATCTGCATACACATATGGCGGGCTTCAATGACTACCATGACACCCAGTGGGTGCAACGTCTCCTGAATGCACTGCTTGATTTGCAGCGTCATTCGTTCCTGGACCTGCAGCCGGTGGGCATAGATGTCCACCACACGGGCAATCTTCGACAGTCCCGTGATGTAGCCGTTAGGAATATAGGCAACGTGTGCCTTGCCGTAGAACGGCAGCATATGGTGTTCGCAGAGTGAGAAAAAGTCAATGTCCTTGACAATAACCATCTGCGAGTAATCTTCGCGGAATAATGCCTGACGCAGTATCTCGTGGGCATCCTGCTCGTAGCCTTGCGTCAGGAACTGCATGGCCTTGGCCACGCGCATCGGGGTCTTTTGCAGCCCCTCACGGTCAGGATTCTCGCCCAACAATTCCAGGATGCGGTGGTATTGTGCTGCCAACTCATCCAGTCCTGCGCGATATTCGTATTCTTCTGCCATTTAGTCGTAAACTGTTATTTTACCTTTGACGATGATAGCCTCCTTAAAGCCCATGTTCCGCAGACTGAGCAGCATTTGGTGTGCTTCCTCGTAGGTGCGGTAGTTGCCCACACGGCATATCCATCTTGGGGAGATGAAGTGAGTATAGACAGGTACTTCGGGGTAACTGCCCTTGATTCTGCTGGCCACGCTTTCTGCCTGTATGCGGTCTTTGCGTGAGTTGCCGCCGGCAAAGGCCTGTACGCGATAACCGGTAACCTTCGTTCCGCCAGTCCTGATTTTCTTGGTAATCTCCACGGGTGCCTCTTCGGCGGTGGTGCCGTTGTCAGTGGTGGTGGTAGGTTTCGTTGTCGTCGTAGAGGAGGTAGGGTTGGTAGGTTTCGTCGGGGAGGTGGGGTTGGTAGGTTTTGTGGTAGTGGTCGTAGCACCGAGCACGGCACTGTTCACCAACTGGTCTATCTCCGCACTCTCCTCAATGGTCACCGTCCCCTGTCCGGTCTTCTTTTGCTGGACACGTTGCGTAAACGTCTGTGCACTGGCATTGACGACAATGCCAGCACACAGCGTGAAAAATAGGATGAGACGTCTCATTATTACTTCTTCCAAGCATCGATGATGCCCTTGAAGTCTGCGCACTTCAGCGAAGCACCGCCGATGAGACCACCGTCGATGTCAGCCTTGGCAAACAGTTCAGGGGCGTTAGAGGCCTTGCACGAACCACCATAGAGGATGCTGGTGTTGTCGGCAACAGCCTGACCATATTTCTCAGCAACGATAGAGCGGATGTAGGCGTGAATCTCCTCAGCCTGCTCAGCGGTAGCTGTCTTACCAGTACCGATGGCCCAGATGGGCTCGTAAGCAATGACGATATTCTTGAACTCCTCTTCGCTGAGGTTGAATACGCTACCCTCGAGCTCGGCCTTTACAACCTCGTTCTGCTTGTTAGCCTCGCGCTCTGCCAGTGTCTCACCGATGCAGAAGATAACCTTCAGACCATTCTTCAGTGCCAGCAGCACCTTCTCCTTCAGGATCTCGGGAGTCTCTTTGTAGTACTCGCGACGCTCAGAGTGACCCAGAATGACATACTGAGCACCAGTGCTCTTCACCATCTCGGCGCTCACCTCACCGGTGAAGGCACCCTTCTCCTTGTCGGCGCAGTTCTCGGCACCCAGACCTACCAGCTGAGCATCCAGTACGTTAGCTACTGATGCCAAGTGGATAAACGGTGTGCAGATAATTACGTCACAGTTGGGCTTGTCAGCCTTCAGTGCGTCGTTCAGTTCCTTTGCCAGGGCAATGCCCTCCTGCAGGTTCAGGTTCATTTTCCAGTTGCCTGCTACGATTTTCTTTCTCATTGTTGTGTTACTTTTAAATTGTTGATTGATATCTTTGTTTGATACTTTTTTCTTCTTAAGCCATTGTGTCCACGTCCAAAGCCTGTCGGCAATGACCAGCAGCACGAGCGGCAGCACATACCACAGCAGAATGACCAGAATCTTGCCGGGGACCGAATTGCCGGGCATCTGCCCCAGTGCCGTATGTTCCAGACGTCCGTCCAGTGCCTGTTCGTCCGGCAGACGGTTGTGGCTCCACTTACGGATAATGACGCCATCCTTCAGCAACAGCACGCCGGGATTGCTGCGAATCATAGTCTTCAGTGTCGTCTCGTCGGTCTGGCAGTACGGATATTCCGCTCCCGTCGTCTCGTGCCACATATTGATGGCCTCTGGTCCGCTGGCCGTCAGACAGTAAAACGGGTAGCCGTGTCCGGCAGCATATTCATACAGCTGGTTAATGCGGTCCAGCTGACTGTCGTCGGCCTGTTCCAAATGCGGTGCCGCCATCAGGAATGTATAGCCTTTGTTCAACAGCATCGGTTCCGTGATATCGTCGCCCTCAGCGATTCGTTCCACGAAGAAGTCGACGTATGGCGAGTCCTCTCCGTCCATCATCTTCTGCCAGCCCTCGCGCAGGTTCGTTCCTACGTGGTAGGGTCGGAAATCGAAGTAGGGCAGGTCGTACAGCGACCATCCCGACACGGCTAGTATGAATATCGCCGTATAGTTGATGACAATCCACTGGTTGCTCTTCGACACGAAGCGCATCATATCCAACGGCCGCCACGCCACGAGGACTGCACATGCCAGCAGCACAACATTCTTCCAGAACGTCTGCCAGTTGGTCAAAACCAGCGCGTCACCGAAACATCCGCAGTCGCTTACGGGGTCGGCCACTGCCAGCCACAGCGTCAGCGGAGTCATCACGAGCATCACCAACAACACCAGTCGCGACACCAGTCGGCGTTGGATGGCGAACATCAGGCAGATGCCCAACACAAATTCAAGGGCCGACAACAGCACGGAGGCTCCCAGCGTCATAAAGTCGGGCAGTGTTCTGCCCAACTCCATCGCCGTCAGGTAGTCGGCAATCTTATATTGTGTGCCCAGCGGGTCAACGGCCTTGACGAATCCTGACAGGATCAGTACGGTGGCCAATGCAAACCGGGCTATGTTGACTATCGTCTTTCTCAATGCTCTTCTTTCAACTTTATCGCGCCAAACACGGCGTAGTTGATGATATCCATATAGTTGGCGTCGATGCCTTCGCTGACCAGCGTCTCGCCGCCGAGGTTTTCAATCTCCTTGATGCGCTCGATCTTCGTCAGGATGAAGTCGGTATAGCTGCTTACCCGCATGCCTCGCCACGCCTCGTCATAGTCGTGGTTCTTGCGCTTCATCAGTTCCAGCGCCTCGTTGGCATACTTGTCGTACAGTTTCATGGCCTCCTCGACACTGATGTCCACCGTGTCGCTGAATCCGTTGTATATCTGGATAAGTCCTACGATGCCGTAGTTGATGAGTGCAATGAACTCCGGTCGGATACCTTCTCCCACCAGTGACTCCTTCTTGATTTCCAGCGAACGGATGCGCTTGGCCTTGATAAACAGCTGGTCAGTCAGCGACGATGGTCGTAATATACGCCACGAAGCCCCGTAGTCGTGTAGCTTCTTTTCGAACAGTGTGCGGCATTCACCGATGATCTGCTCAAACTGGCGGTTGGTTATTTCAAAATTACTTTCCATTTCTTACTTCTTACCTCTTACCTCTTACTTCTCACCTCTTACAGGTTCACCATGAACGACAGTCCGATGGTAACATAGTTCATTTTTTTGTCCTTCTTGTAAACGACTGGGTCGAGCAACATGCCATAGGGTGATACGATGCTGGTGCTCAGCAGGTCGTAAGTCGTTGGCGTTACCGCATGCTTCATAAAGTTGAACGGGTCGGCGGTCAGCGTGAAGGTTTTCTCCGTATAATCGTAGTCAACGAACAGACGCCACGAGAAATTCGACTTATACTTATAGGTCAGCGAAATACCCGTACCCCACGACGTAGAACTCTCGGCACCCAGTGTCAGGTAGTCCCAATCGACGTTGTATGTTTCGCCAGTAGACTTGGGATCCTCCAGAGCGAACCAACGGCCGAGTTCATCCTCGTGTATCTTACCATTAGAAATCCACATTTCGTATGGAATATCCTTGACGTTACCCTCTGCATGACCGTCAATGTCGAGTTCCTGCGTGAATGAACGTCCGATGAGCAACTTGGTGCCGAGGGCAAAGTGCTTGCTCAAGGGGATGTTGAAGTAGAGACCGCAGCTGGCGGTAAATTCTGCCAGATGGTCACTCTTCACCGTACCGGTCATGTTGGTGACGGGCAGACCGCCTTCGCTGAGAGATGCTTGGGGGAAAGTCTGTTGAGCTTCACCATATACCGGAGCTACTATTGTGGACCAATACTCAGTGGGGGAGTCTGTGGAGATATAGTTATATTGTCCGAAACTTTTTGCCGACATGGCACGAACACGTAAACGTCCGCCGATACCAATATATTTATTAAGGAAATAAGCTCCCTCGGCGTCCACCACAGTAGCAGCACGGAACTGTATGTAGTCTTCCTCGGAGTCCACATTGCCAATTTCCATGATTCCGTATTTCTCGCGGTCCTGCAGGTCGTTAAGGCTAAAGCCGATATCCTTGCCGCCAAGACCCATACCCATCGAGATGCCGAAGAACGAAGGATTCTCGAAATCCATCTCCAGGTCGTTGCGCAACAGACCCTTGCCCTTGAACAGCAGGTCGCTGAAAGCGTAGCCCAGCTCGGTAGACAGGATACCGATACCGGCACCTGACATGACGTCGGAAACCCAGTGGCGGTTGTTCAGCACACGCATCACCCCCGTAGCAGTAGCCACACCATAGCCGGCTACCGAGAACCACGGCGAGCGCGTCAGACCGTACTCCTTGTGCAACAATGTGGCACCGACGAACGATGTGGCCGTATGGCCTGAGGGCCATGCGTTGGCAGAAGAGCCGTCTGGACGCATCTCCTTGGCGGTATATTTGATGCCGTTCACGAGGATGGCCATCAATCCGTAAGACATCGCTGCGCTAGCCAGCAATCGGGGCCAGTCGCTACGACCTTCATAGCCGCCCAGCTTCAGACCAACTGTCAAGGCCGGACCGAAAAACTGCGTATAGTCGTCAATACCCGTCTTGAAGTCCGTCAACAGCTGCGTATTCTTCTTGCCGTCCTTATTGTTTACACGGAACATAGCCTTGTCGCCCTTAATAAGCATACCGGCTACAAACAAGGGAACACCTACGAATGTCATGTCATCCATGAATTTGTAAGGCTTCACACCGGGATTGGTCTTCGACTTGAAGAAATCGAAGTCCATCTTCGGTGAAGTCTCGGGCATCTTCATGTCCAGTGTCAACACATCAGTTGACGGAGTGTTCTCTGACCAATAGTCATAGTGTGGCGTTGCATTCACCAACTCTGCCTTCATCTCCGGAACTTCCAGTTTCATAGGTTCCGTTGTCGTAAAAGAATTTGCAGCAGCAAAACTGCACATCCCGCAGACAATCATGGCCAGAATAGCTCGTAGTTTCATTGTCTAATACCTTAATATTATTTTATTTGGGTGCAAAGATAATAAAAAAATCTAAATTATCTCTCTAAACCCTAAATTTTTTGTACTTTTGCAGCCGCATTCATTGATTTTACGCAAGATGAAACTATATTCGGACGTAGCACTGGCAAAGATATTGGACAAAGATATCTTCCATCTCATCGGCAATGTTGCCGACGAGTTGGGGGTGGAGTGTTACGTCGTCGGAGGTTACGTACGTGATATATTCCTCGAACGGCCGTCTGACGATATCGATGTCGTCGTCGTGGGTTCGGGCATTCGCGTTGCTGAGGCCTTGAAACAACGTCTTGGCCGTCGTGCCCATCTCTCGGTATTCCGCAATTTCGGCACTGCCCAGGTGAAGGTGGCAGTTGGCAATTGGCAGTTAGCTAATAGCCAAGAGCCAAGAGCCAAGAGCCTCGAAATAGAGTTCGTGGGAGCACGAAAGGAAAGCTATAGCCACGACTCGCGCAAACCCATTGTTGAGGACGGCACGCTGGAGGATGACCAGAATCGCCGTGACTTTACCATCAATGCAATGGCTATCTGTTTGAACCACAGTCGCTTCGGACAACTTGTCGACCCCTTCAACGGCATCGCTGACCTCGAAGACGGCATCATTGCCACGCCGCTCGACCCTGAGGTGACATTCTCCGACGACCCGTTGCGCATGATGCGTTGTATCCGTTTCGCCACCCAACTGAACTTCCAGATTGAGGACGAGACTTTCGAGGCCCTGCAACGGATGGCTGCGCGTATCAAGATTGTCAGTGCCGAACGTATCGAGGTGGAATTGAACAAAATCATGATGGCCCCCCATCCGAGCATTGGTTTCGAACTGCTCCAGCGCTCAGGACTGCTTCAGATTATCCTGCCCGAACTCGCAGCCCTCGACATCGTTGAAAAGCGTGACAACCGTGCTCATAAAAACAATTTCTATCATACCCTCGAAGTCCTCGAAAATGTCGCTGCACAGCAAAAATCCGTTGAATCCGTGCAATCTGTGGTCGATAATTCTTTGTGGCTCCGGTGGGCGGCCTTGCTGCATGATGTGGGAAAAACCAAGTCCAAACGTTGGGAACCTGGCATTGGCTGGACCTTCCACAACCACAATACCATCGGTGCTCGGATGGTGCCGCAGATCTTCCGGCGCCTCAAACTCCCCATGGGAGCCGAGATGAAATATGTCCAGCTGCTTGTTGACCTCCACATGCGACCGCAGGTCATTGCCGACAGTGAGGTTACCGACTCCGCCGTGCGCCGTCTGTTAAACGATGCCGGCGACTACATCGACGACCTTATGCTGCTCTGCGAGGCGGATATTACATCGAAGAACGAGGTAAAAAAGCGGATGTTCCTTGAGAATTTCCGTATGGTTCGCGAGAAACTCGCCGATTTGCAGGTCAAGGACTACAAACGCCTTCTTCAGCCTGTCATCGACGGCAACGAGATCATGGAACTCTTCCATCTCAAACCTTCTCGCGAGGTGGGCGTCCTCAAGCAATACCTCAAGGATGCAGTCCTCGACAACCGTGTTGAAAACGAGCGTGAGCCTCTGATGGCTCTTCTTCTCGAAAAAGCCCGCCAAATGGATCTAGCTATAACATAGGGGTACTTGCCGGCTAACGCCAGCGAGTGCGTGCTGCACCTCAGCAAACAGAAATAAATTTCGTTTGCATTCGGTTTGCAACGTACTTGCTAACCCCCTTTAACAAAACAAGAACAAATATGGAACAAGAAAAAAGAAAAGTCAGCGTGCTTTTTATGCTTTTCGGCACACTGTTCTGCGTCTGCCTGATAACGGCAAACGTATTGGAAACAAAGCAATTGTCATTCGGACCAGTGAACCTGACGGCAGGAATCATCGTGTTCCCCGTATCGTACATCATCAACGATGTGGTGTGCGAGGTATGGGGCTATGCACGTACACGAATGCTGATATGGATGGGCTTCGCCATGAACTTCTTCTTTGTCATCATGGGAGCCATAGCGGACTGGATTCCCGGAGCACCGTATTGGCATGGTGACGAAGGATTCCATGTCATCTTCGGACTGGCCCCTCGTATCGCTCTGGCATCGTTTATCGCCTTTATCGCCGGATCGTTTATCAACGCCTACGTGATGTCGAAGATGAAGATTTCGGCCAAGGACAGTGGGGCGTATCGTACGAATTTCTCGGCACGTGCCATCTTGAGTACGGTATTCGGTGAACTGACCGACTCCGTCATCTTCTTCCCGTTGGCACTGGGTGGCGTGATACCCTGGGAAGAGATGCCGTCGCTGATGATCTCGCAGGTGACGCTGAAGACGTTATACGAAATTTTGGTGCTGCCGGTGACTATCCGTGTGGTGGAATACACGAAGAAGCGCGACCAAGAGGATGTGTACGATGAGGACATCAATTATAACATATTTAATATTTTAAAAATATGAACAGAGAAAACGAAGGCCTGCAGCAGTTGGGCCGCAAAACAGAATACAAGATGACGTACGCGCCAGAGGTGCTGGAGACGTTTGAGAACAAGCATAAGGACAATGACTACTGGGTGCAGTTCAACTGCCCGGAATTTACGTCGCTGTGTCCGATTACCGGTCAGCCGGACTTTGCAGAAATCAAGATTGCGTACATTCCCGGTGAACGCATGGTGGAGTCGAAGAGTCTGAAACTTTACCTCTTCTCTTTTCGCAACCACGGTGACTTCCACGAGGACTGCGTGAACATCATCATGAAGGACTTGGTGAAGCTCATGCAACCGAAATATATTGAGGTTGTAGGGCTGTTTACTCCCCGTGGCGGCATCAGCATTTGGCCTTATGCCAACTATGGTCAGCCGGGCACGAAATACGAAAAAATGGCCGAAGAACGACTGCTGAACCGGGAAATGGTTAAAGGTTAATGGTTATCGGTTATTGTTTATTGGCTTACGAAATTTACATATTCGACCTTGACGGGACGTTGCTGGATACCTTGCAGGACTTGGCAGCGAGCGTTAACTATGCCCTGCGCCAGCACCACATGCCGGAACACTCGATAGATGATGTGCGGCGGTTTGTGGGCAATGGTGTGCGGCGACTGATGGAGCGTGCTATACCCGAGGGAGCAGCGAATCCAGCATTCGAGGCGGCTTTTGCCACGTTCCGCAAATATTATATGGAACACTCGTTAGACACGACACGGCCGTATGACGGCATTCCGGAGCTGATCCATGAACTAAAAAAGCGTGGATGCCGGATGGCGGTGGTTAGCAACAAGATGATGGCTGCGACACAGGAATTGGTGCACCACTTTTTCCCTGAGATTGAGGTGGCTATCGGTGAAGATGAGGCTGCGGGCATCCGTAAGAAGCCCGCACCGGATACGGTGTTTGTCGCGTTGAAACAGTTAGGGGAGGGGAGTGCTGTCTATGTCGGCGACAGTGACGTAGACCTTGCAACGGCTCGGAACAGTGGTCTGCCGTGCATCAGTGTGCTATGGGGCTTCCGCGACCGTGATTTCCTGTTGGCGCACGGTGCCACGACATTCGTAGAACAACCTCTTGACATTCTTGGTATTTAATATAGGTGAACATGAAATTTTCAAAGATATTATTATTCCTGTTGTTGATGACGGTGGAGGCTACGGCACAGCCTGCCGGCGTGCGACTCGATACGCTGACGGTGAAACACATTGATTTCCAAGGCCGTACGCAGGAGGGGGTTGTCATCTGCAACCATATCATTGCCGACGACCTGCGTGCCATCTTCGAACAGCTCTACAAGGAGAAATATCCCATTGAACGCATACGTCCCATCTCGGAATATGGTGACGACGACGAACGTTCGATGCGGGCCAACAACACGTCGTGTTACTGTTACCGTGTGGTGGAAGGTAGCACCAAACTATCGAAACACGCACGGGGAATGGCCATTGACATCAATCCGCTGTACAACCCCTGTGTGCGTCGGCAGAAGGACGGTACACTGCTTATCCAACCCGAAACTGGCAAGCCTTATGTGGACAGGAAAAAGCTGTTCCGCTATAAAATTAGCCGTAGCGACCTGTGTTATAGGCTATTTACCCGATATGGTTTCCGTTGGGGCGGTGACTGGCGTTCGCTGAAGGACTATCAGCACTTCGAGAAGTAAGAAGGCAGAAGTCAGAGGTATTTTTAGAGGCAAAGTGCAAATAAATCGAAAATTATTTTGCACTTTGCGCTTTTATTCGTAATTTTGTGCCACAATACGAATAATTAAGCCTTTTATCACATTATGAAGAAAAAGATTAAGTTTAGTCTCGTGTACCGCGACATGTGGCAGTCGTCAGGTAAATTCCAGCCTCGTAAGGACCAGTTGGAGCGCATTGCCCCAGTGATTATCGATATGGGTTGCTTTGCCCGTGTGGAAACGAATGGTGGCGCTTTCGAACAGGTGAACCTCATGGCAGGCGAGAACCCCAACTTGGCCGTACGTGCCTTCTGTAAGCCCTTCAACGAGGTGGGCATCCAGACGCACATGTTGGATCGTGGTCTGAACGCCCTGCGTATGTATCCCGTTCCCGACGATGTTCGCGAACTGATGTATAAGGTCAAGAAGGCCCAGGGTGTGGACATCCCCCGTATATTCTGCGGTCTGAACGACACGCGTAATATCATCCCTTCTATCAAGTGGGCCAAGGCTGCTGGCATGATTCCACAGGCTACGCTGTGTATCACCACCAGTCCTGTGCATACCGTTGAGTATTACTCAAACATTGCCGACGAGGTGATTGCCGCTGGTGCCGAGGAAATCTGTTTGAAGGATATGGCCGGTATTGGTCAGCCCGCTCTGCTTGGTGCCCTGACGAAAGCCATCAAGACCAAACACCCCGACATCATCATCCAGTACCACGGTCACTCTGGCCCTGGACTGTCGATGGCTTCTATCCTCGAGGTTTGTAACAATGGTGCCGACATCATCGATACGGCCATTGAACCATTGAGCTGGGGTAAGGTACATCCCGATATCATCTCCGTCCAATCGATGCTGAAGAACGAAGGTTTCGAGGTGGCAGATATCAATATGAACGCCTACATGCAGGCACGTTCGCTGACTCAGGAGTTTGTGGACGACTGGCTCGGCTACTTCATCAATCCCGCCAACAAACATATGTCGAGCTTGTTGCTCGGCAGCGGTCTGCCTGGTGGCATGATGGGTTCGATGATGGCTGACCTCGGTCCTATCCAGACGATGATCAATAAGCTGCGCGAGAAGAAGGGCGAGCCGACACTCTCGATGGACGACATGCTGGTGAAGCTGTTCAACGAGGTAGAGTATGTATGGCCGAAGGTGGGTTATCCCCCACTGGTTACGCCGTTCTCACAGTACACGAAGAACATTGCGCTGATGAACCTGCTCACCATCGAACAGGGCAAGGGCCGCTACGTCATGATGGACGATGCTATTTGGGGTATGATTCTCGGCAAGAGCGGCAAGGTGCCTGGCACCATCGATCCCGAATTCATCGAGCTGGCCAAGAAACAGAAGCGCGAATTTACCACTGCCGATCCTCACACCCTTATTCCAAATGCCCTCGAGGGCTTCAAGAAGGAAATGGACGAGAACGGCTGGGACTACGGACAGGACAACGAAGAGCTGTTCGAACTTGCTATGCACCCAGAGCAGTATCGTCCGTTCCGTAGTGGTCAGGCCAAAAAACAGCTATTGGCTGACATCCAGAAGGCGAAGGATGCGAAGCTCGGTTCAAAGCTGAGCCCTGCCGAGATTGCCGCCTTCAAGCATGCCAAGGCCGATCCCATCACCGCTTCCGTTGCCGGACAGGTCTATTACGAATTCTCTGGCGAGGGTGCCTGCGAACCGTGCCTCGAACCGTTCATTGGTCAGAAGTACAAGGAAGGCGATACCTTCTGCTATATTCAGGCTCCTTGGGGCGAGATTGTTCCCATTCCCGCCTGCCTCGGCGGCAAACTCGTTGAAGTCGCTGCCAAGCAGGGTGCCAAGGTGCGCCGTGGCGACAACCTCGGATGGATTGAGAGGGAAGGTTAATGGTTAACGGTTAGCGGTTAATGGTTATGGATTATCAAGCCATTATCGATAAGTATTACCCTGCGGATGATGAAGAGCTCCGCAGGGTATTACTACAACATTCACGGCAGGTGGCTGATCGCTGTCTGCTGATTGCACGTACACATCGGGAACTGCCTGTGGACGTGCAGTTTCTGGAGGAGGCAGCCATGTTACATGATATCGGCATCTTCCGCTGTAATGCCCCCAGCATCTGTTGTAACGGTACGGAACCATACATCCGTCACGGAGTTATCGGTGGTGAGATACTGCGCAACGAAGGCTTTCCCCGGCATGCCCGTGTGGCTGAGCGACATACGGGAACAGGACTGACGCTGCAACAGATAGAACGCCAGCAACTGCCCCTGCCCCACGAAGATTTCTCGCCTGAGACGCTGGAGGAACAAATCGTCTGCTATGCCGATAAGTTCTATTCCAAGTCTCGAATGGAACGTGTGCTGACCGTTGCTGAGGCAGCACAGTCGTTAGAGAAGTTCGGCCACGAAGGTGTATTGAAGTTCCTCGAGTGGTCACGCATGTTCGAGTAGCAAAGTGCAACTTTTCTGCATAAAAAACACACCAAAATGAGGGCAAAAATGTGTCATTTCGTAATTTCTTGTACGTTTTTGTAATTTTTTTATAAATTTATTCGTTTTTTAAAAAACTATCCATTACCTTTGCACGGTCTTAGCAAAAAAAATAAAACCGAGTGAAGACAGATTGTGCAGTTATTAATATACGCGTACATATTTTTAATTAACTATTTATAAAAAAACGAGAGAGATTTATGAAACAAAGATTAACAATGATTCTGGCCAGCATGTTCCTCATGGTAGGAGTTGCTTTGGCCCAGACTAAGGTTAACGGTACCGTTACCTCTCAGGAAGACGGACAGCCCGTCATCGGTGCTTCCGTACTCGTTGTAGGTACACAGGTTGGTACCGTAACAGACGCTAATGGTCGCTTCTCGCTGACATGTCCTGCCGGCAAGAACACTTTGCGCATAACTTACATTGGTATGGAGCCCATCGAAGTGAGCGCCCGTCCAAACATGAAGATTATGTTGACAAGCGACCAGACTGCTCTTGACGAGGTGATTGTGGTGGCTTATGGTACTGCAACAAAGGCTTCGTTCACTGGTTCTGCCGGTGTCATGGATGCCGACAAGATTGACGTACGTAAAGTTGCTGATGTTACCAATGCGCTGGTAGGTAACGTAGCTGGTGTAACAGCTACCAAGACCTCTGGTCAGCCGGGTACTTCTGCAAACATCCGCGTTCGTGGTTTCGGTTCTATCAATGCCAACATGAACCCGTTGTATGTGCTTGATGGTATGCCTTACGAAGGTGATATCTCTGCTATCGATCCTCAGGATATTGAGCAGATTTCTGTGTTGAAGGATGCTGCAGCAACTTCTCTTTATGGTGCACGTGCTGCTAATGGTGTCGTAATGATTACCACCAAGAAGGGTAAGCAGAATACCGATGCTAAGATTTCTTTCGAGGCCAGCTGGGGTGGTAACTCACGTGAGCTGCCAAGCTATAGCAAGATTACCAGCACCAACACATACTACGAGCAGTTGTATCGTTCGAATTATAACGATGCCCTCTACAACCTCGGCTACAATGCCGGTGATGCTCATGCATACGCAAATTCTGTAGCTCGCACAGCTACTGGTTACAACATCTACACCGTTCCTCAGGGTGAGACCCTTTTCAATGTTGGAGGTACTATTAACCCCAATGCAACTATCGGTTATTCTGATGGTAAGTATTTCTATACTCCCGATGATTGGGAAGATCTTTCGTTCAGCAATGGTCTGCGTCAGGAGTACAAGGCCAGCCTGGTGGGTGGTAGTGGAAAGTTGTCTTACTACTTCGGTGCAGGTTATTTGGAGGATGAGGGTGTCATCAAGAACTCTGGTTTCTACCGTATCTCAACCCGTTCAAATGTTGAATATCAGGCTAAGGATTGGCTCAAGCTGTCAGCCAACCTGATGTACACCAACTCAAAGAGTAAGTACCCCGGTGAGCAGACTACTTCAAACTCATCAGGTAATGCTTTTGGTGTAGCAAACCATTTCGGACCTGTTTACCCGTTCTATGCACGTAATGCTGATGGATCTACCATGTACACCAAAAACGGTGTTCCTGTTTATGACTATGGTGATCGTACCACGGGTGCTTTTGCTCGTAACACCATGTCTATCGCCAACCCAATCGGTGACCTGACCTATCAGACTGAGGAATATATAATGGACATCTTCAACAGCCGTTGGGGTATTGACATCACTCCTGTTCGTGGTCTGACCATCAGCTACCATCTGGGTCTGAACCTCGACAACACTCGCTATCACTATGCTTCCAGTTCTATGTATGGTCAGAGCAAGGCATACGGTGGTGAGGCTGTTCAGGAGCACATGCATACTCAGGCTATTACCCAGCAGTATATGGCAACCTATCGCAACAAGTTCGCTGATGTTCACAGTGTCGATGCTCTGTTCGCATACGAGACCTACGACTGGCGCTATGAGATGTCTGAGGCTTCAGGTCAGAACCTTTACAAGGAAGGCGACTGGAGTGTTTACAATACCATCGACCAGCGTATGGGCGCAGGTTACTACCACAAGTACGCCATGCGTTCTTGGATTGGTCGTCTGAACTACGACTATGATGAGCGCTACTTCGCAAGTTTCAGCCTTCGTGCCGATGGTTCTTCACGTTTCCATAAGGACAATCGTTGGGGTACCTTCTGGTCTGGTTCTGCTGCTTGGAACATTGCAAGAGAGAACTTTATGAAGGATCAGAAGTGGATTAACTTCCTGAAGCTTCGTTTCTCGTTCGGTCAGAATGGTAACGACCGTATCGGTACCTCTGGCTATAATCAGTACTACGCTTACATTGACCAGTACCGCATGACGGGTGCTGATGGCGTGTTCTCTGATGGTACTTTGATTTACAAAGGTAATCCTGATCTGACATGGGAGAAGAGCAATGCTTTCGACGTAGCTGTTGACTTTGAATTCTGGAACGGACGTCTCTCGGGTTCTATCGACTACTACAACCGTACCACTAAGGACATGCTTTACAACAAGCCTGTGGCTGTGTCTAACGGATATAGCTCAATCCCCATGAACATTGGTTCAATGCGTAACCGTGGTATTGAAATTGACTTGCACTCACAGATTATCAAGAAGGCCAACCTCCGTTGGAATGTTGACTTCAACATCAACCACAATAGCAACGAGATTATTGAACTTGCTCCCGAGTTGAATGGTCAGCTTATTGATGGTACTCGTATCTATCGTGAAGGTCAGTCAATGTATGAGTATTATCTCGTGAAATATGCTGGCGTTAACCCAGCCAATGGTTTAGCACTCTACTGGGCTAAGGATGACGAAGGCAATGAGTATGCAACATCTGACTACTCAACAGCACGTAATACTAATCGTCAGGCAACAGGTAATTTGCAGGCTAACTGGGCTGGTGGTATTGGAACATCGCTCGAGGCTTATGGCTTCGACTTCTCCATCCAGGCATCTTATCAGTTCGGTGGTAAGTGTTACGATAACTACCAGCAAGACCTGATGCACAATGCCGGTTCTTCTGACGCTGGTGAGGCCTTGAGTACAGATATTTTGAACGCTTGGACTCCCACCAACATTTATACTGATGTTCCTCGTTTGGCAGCCAGCGACCTTTATACCAACTCAACTTCTGACCGTTGGTTGATTTCATCGAACTATTTCTCTATCAACAACATCACGTTGGGATACACACTTCCTAAGAAGTGGACCCGCAAGTTGAAACTTGATGCAGTTCGTATCTATGGTACGGCCGACAACGTAGCTCTCTTCTCTGCCCGTAAGGGTCTCGACCCACGTTTGAGTCCCATTTCTGCTTATGCCAAGTACTATTCTGCTCTGCGCACAATCTCGGGTGGTATTAAGGTTACATTCTAACATGTTAAACAATCAGTGAATAAGATTATGAAAATTAACAAGATATTGACGCTGGCTATGGCCAGCACGCTGATGGTAGGTTGCGCTGATCTCGATACCGAGCCCATGGGTCGTGACATAACATCCGACCAGAAGGCTAACACTGTAGAGAACAACCCTGAAAAGGTGTCGGCCAGTGTTACAGGTATTACCACAATGTTCAGCATCTATAACAACGTGTCTGCAACGCATGATGACTTTGGTTATCCCTCTATCATGCTTTATTTGGATAGCCGTGGCGTTGACATGGTAGGCTGTGACGTAGGTTACAACTGGTTCTCATTCGGTTTAGATTTTACAGACCGTTCTCTGAGTTCACGTGTTACTAACGTTACTTGGTCAACTTTTTACAACCAGATTTATACTGCCAACATGGTTACTAATACGATTGCACGTGATACTGAGGACGAGACGCTGAAGTTCTATCTGGCTCAGGCGCTGGCTCTGCGTGCTTTCGACTATTTCAATTTGGCACAGATTTTCCAGTTTACCTACAAAGGTAATGAGGACGCTCCCTGTGTTCCCATTATTACTGAAGAAAATCAGCTCGAGGCTGGTTCCAATGGTGTTGCCCGCAATACCGTTCAAGAGGTTTACGACCTGATTTTGAAAGATCTTAGCGATGCCATCCAGATGCTGTCTACATCAAGCAAGAAGCGTGATGATAAGCGTTACATCAGCCTTGACGTTGCTTATGGCCTGCGTGCTCGTGTAAATTTGGTCATGCAGAATTGGAGTGCCGCAGCAGCTGATGCTCAGGAGGCTATCAAAAACAGTGCTTCACGCCCTGCAACCATCGAGGAGGTTAGCGCTCCTACATTCAAGGATATCAATGAGCCTAACTGGATGTGGGGTATTCTGATTGCTGAGACCGATCGTGTGGTTACCTCTGGTATTGTGAACTGGATTTCTCACATGGGTTCTCTGAACTACGGTTATGCCAGTGTAGGTGCTTGGCGCCGTATCAACCCAACATTGTATGATTTGATTGGTGCTAACGACCCACGTAAGGGATGGTTCCTGAATGCTGCCGGTACTAGTGCCAACCTCAACGAGGCGCAGCAGGCTTATCTTACCAAGACAGCTGAGGCTCTCGCCTATACACAGGTAAAGTTCGCTCCCTATAAGGATGAGGTTTATACTTCGACAAATGCCAATGATGTGCCTCTGATGCGTATTGAAGAGATGTATCTTATCTTGGCTGAAGCACAGGCTATGGCCGGTGATCCCGCTGCAGGTAAAAATACGCTGGAGACCTTCGTAAGAACTTATCGTGACCCATCTTATAGCACTGGTGCATCTACTCCTGAGGCTGTTCAGAATGCTGTTTGGACTCAGCGTCGTATTGAGCTTTGGGGTGAGGGTCTCTCTTACTTCGATTTGTTGCGTCTGCGCAAAGGTGTTGACCGTGCTAGCACCGCTTGGAAGAGTATGGACAAGAACATGCCTAAGTACAACTACCAGATTCTTGATACACAGGCTGGCGAGGCTGATGCCATTGCAAAAGTAAAGGCAGGACAGGGCGGTACTACCGGTGAGGCTATCAATGCACTGATATTCCAGATTCCTGACGATGAGACGGAGTCTAATCCTCTGATTGACGAAAAGGACAATAACCTCGGTATTCCTGTATTGGAACCTGTTAACTAATATTATTCATCTTAACAGATAAATAGAATTATGAAACTATATAAGTCATTATTTATCGTAACTGCCATCGTTGCAGGATTGCTTACTTCTTGTAGCGAGGATGGTGTTTGGAATAAGGCGCAGACTGCTGACCTCTTCCTGACCAATGGCACTTCGTATACCTTTGATAACACGTCGTGCAGCTATACCTATTATCCTGCCGACATGACAAGTGGTATCCAAATTCCTGTTACCGTGCGCCGTGGAACGACGGCGGGTAATTATACTCTGCCTATTGCAGCTTCTTTCTCAAACGATGAGACCCTGAGCGGTCCTGCTTCAGTAACTTTCGAAGATGGTTCTAGCACTGCCATCTATACGATTACTGTTAACAAGGATCTTGCAATAGGTGAAACTGTAACGGCTAATTTGGTTATCGATACGCTGAGCATTGGTATTCCTGCTGTTGCTAAGCCCAAAGAGCTTACTCCAGAATCTACTGCAGCTGATTCGGCTCAATATGAGATTGAGTCTGCTGCATACGAAGCTTACCTGAAGAAGCTTTCTGCGTACAAAATTGTTACAGAGATAAGTCTCATGAAGGACTACAACTGGGAATCGCTGGGTAAGGGAACATATAACGATTTCTTCCTTGTTGAGGAAGCTGTTCCTTGTGAGTCTGAGATTTTCCGTGCTGTCGAGAATCCCAAAGTATATCGTGTAACGATGGATTATGCTTCAATTCTTGATCAAGTAGGTGGAGAAGCCGATGGTAACCAGTCTAAATACACCACTATTACTCTGTTGGATAAAGGACAGGATTTCCGCGGCGTAACGATTGATGGAGATAATTATGTTTATTTTACTCCTATCAACTCAGGTTATTATAGTAGTGCAAACGAGGCTGATTATATCCTCTATCATCCAATGGACTTCTCTGTTAACTGGGCACGCTATAACAATACGAGCTATGTGATGAAGTACCAAGAAGACGGAACGCCCGCAATGATTCAGCTGAGTGGCTTGTATCTGCTTGAGGGAACAAGTCGTGGTGGTGCTCCTTGTCAGAAAGGTGCTCCTCTTGCTCAGATTGTTTTCCCTGGCGTGAAGATTTTCGATTATAGCGCAACTATGGAGTATGCTGGTCTGTTCACTGATACCAAGAATATCGTATATGTTTTGGCTGACTATGAGCTGACAGGTGCTGATGCCAAGAAGGCAAGCGCTTACAAGGTTGCTGTCGTCAGTCAGAACGTTGATGCCGATGCTGTGGCTGATGCTATCCTTGCTGGTGAATATCCCGCAGCTGATCTGAAGGATGTGGCTAAGGATGGCCGCATTCAGATTGAGATTCCTGAGGAGTTGACAGGTAAACTGCAGGTTATCCTCGTTATTATTGATGAGAATGAGGTGAAGAACGTTGTAGCAGCTCCATTCGAGTACTATGGAGGTAAGAACCCATGGAAGTCACTGGGTACAGATGGTGTTTATTACGATGATTTCGTACTTCCATTTGCAACAGGTTATGCTTATGGTCCTTGGCCTGTGGAGGTCGAGGTAGAGGAACACTCTGAGACGCCAGGTCTTTACCGTGTTAAAGCTATGTATGCTGGTATCGCAGATGCCTTCCAAACGACTGGTGGTGGGAATGAAATCCTTATCCATGCTGAGAACCCCAACGCAGTTTATTTCCTGACTCAGCCTACAGGTCTTGACCTTGGCGCTGGTGAATACTCTATCGTAAGCTATGGTGGTGATGATATTGAGTATTTTGGTCAGCAAGGTTATTCTGCAGATGTGGTTATCAATGCTTTCCCAGAGGACTTCGGTACTTTGAAGGATGGAGTTATCACGCTGCCAATCATTCAAAGAAAGGACGCTGAGGGTAATCCGATGTATGATGACGAAGGTAATCCTAGGATTTACCAGGGCTACCTTTATCAGGGCTCTGATGGCTACTATGCTTGTACTAATGGTGGCTTCCAGCTTATTTTGCCTGGGGCATCTCCTGCTGCTGTGGCTAAAGCTAAGCGAGCTGCTGCTGCTGCAAACTTCGAATATCGTTTGAACGGTGGTGCTGCCAATATGGTGAAGGTGAATAAGAAAGATTCATTTAAGCGTCATCGTAGATTGACATTTGACTTTAGTAAGTAATTGATCTTTTATATCAAAGGCGTGGGAGCAGCAATTGTTCCCACGCTTTTTATTTTTACAATGCTGTCCTCACATTTAGTAGGCAAACCCCAATGAAACGACTTATTATCAACAAAAAAAGTGTTAAACGCTTTGTATTGTCCTCACTTCTTTGTAACTTTGCAGCGATTTTTTTTTAGTTTGTTGCAACAATTTCAATTATTATGAATAAAAGACTATTAATAGCCATGATGGCCCTGATGCTCGTCACAATGACGATTACGGCCGTGCCTGCTATGCCAGGATTGAAGAAGAAAGTAACGTTGAAGGACGGTTCAACCGTAGAGTTAACACTAAGAGGCGATGAGCATTTCTCGTTCTATACCGATGCAAAGAATCAACCTTGTTTGTTGAAAGATGGCGAGTTGGTAATGATGACTCAAGAGGAGGTTGCTCAGAAATGGAATGAATTAAGAGAAAAGAGACTGTCCGTTAGTGAAAGAGCTGGTAAGCGTGCTGCACGTCGTGCAGGTAAACCCTCAAATATGACTAAGGGTACGCAGCGTGGACTGGTTATCCTTGTGGAATTTAAGGATGTGAAGTTTGTTACAGAGAATCCTCAACCGGTTTTTAATCGTTTCTTCAATGAGGAAGGCTATAATGAAGGGGGTATGGCTGGATCTGTAAAAGACTATTTTAAGAAGCAAAGCTATGACCAGTTGACTATTGAATTTGATGTCGTAGGTCCTTTTACTACTGCCAATGATATGGCGTATTATGGAGCTCATTATAAGGATGATAATGGAGATGATCACAATGATATCCATCCCGTATTAATGGTTCGCGAAGCTGTAGATGCTGCTCATGGAGCTGGTGTTGATTTCTCGAAATACGACTGGGATAAAGATGGTGAAGTAGATCAGGTATTTGTCATCTATGCGGGTTATGCTGAAGCTCAAGGTGGTGCAAAAGAAACCATTTGGCCACATGAATATGTACTGCGTGCTGATGACAAGAGAGTGAAGTATGATGGCGTATGGATTGACACCTATGGCTGTGCTGCTGAGTTGAGGGGAAACACCGGCACTACAATGGATGGCATTGGTACGGCATGTCATGAGTTCAGCCACTGTTTAGGACTGCCAGATATGTATGATACAAATGGTCAGGTGAATTTCGGTATGTCTTACTGGGATGTGATGGATAGTGGCAGCTATCTTGACAATTCTCGTACCCCCGCAGGCTATACTTCCTACGAACGTTGGTTCTCTGGATGGATGGAACCTGTGGAAATTAATGAAATGACTCAAATTGCGGATATGAAGCCACTGGCAACACATCCAGAGGCCTATGTCCTGTACAACGAAGGAAGGAAAAAGGGTATTACCGGAGAGTACTATTTGTTGGAGAATCGTCAGCCTGTTGGCTTTGACAGCAAACTGTATGGTCATGGCATGTTGATACTGCATGTGGATTATAACGAAAATGCTTGGACTACCAATAAAGTGAATACAAATGCTGATCATCAGCGTTGTACCATTATTCCTGCTGACAATGAAGGGAGAACTTCGACAAAAAGTCTGCCGGGTGATCCTTGGCCGGGCACTACAGGAAACACCTTGTTGAACAACTACTCGACCCCTGCTGCTACCGTTTTTTCTAAGAATGTGGATGGTCGGAATTTCATGAACAAGCAGATTGACCACATTACGGAGAACGCAGATGCGATGACGATTTCGTTTGTGGCTTGTCGCCCAGAAATGCCTGCTCCTGATGTTGAAGGATCTACAGTCTCTGAACAGACATCTGACAACTCGGTTACCATCTCATGGAGTGCTGTTGAAGGCGCTGTGGGTTATGAAATAGAATTAACAAGTAAGGACAAGGCTCCCACCACTCCAGAGGAGGCTTTGCAGAAAGAATATGACTTTGCAAAGTTTTATAGCAAAACTGCAGGCATTTCGGCCATCACTGGCGATTTGAAAAGCTATGGAATGGAAAATTGGACAGGCACAAATCTATACACGACTCCCCAAAAGCTACGCTTTGGTACGTCACAAAAATCGGGATCGCTTAAATCACCATGGTGGTACACAACTTCATCGACCAATGCCACTTTGGTTTTGGGTGCTAACATAGTGAAAAACACGGTCAAGGGAACTGTTACCTATTCTAACGGTGATGTGGTTGATGGATATATCAGAAACGTTGAAGAAGTTGGAACGGAAGAGTTTGAAGTCACTGGAGACCAGAAGTTGGTAGTTCACCTCCAGAATATAAACAAGGCTGCCTATCAGTTCTTGATTGAACCCAAGATACAGATGTACCTCAATTATCTTGCCATCTATGATGGTATTTGGACTGCTGAGCAATTAGGAGTTAATTCGTCAAGTTCAGTTCCTCGTCGCGCTGTTTCTACTCAAGTTTATCCAACAGAGACCAACAGCATTACGTTTAAGGATTTGTCTAATAAAAAGACATATAGCTTCCGTCTCCGCTCGATAGGCGTAGATGAGAACTATTCCGCATGGAGTGCTGCAAAGGAGTTCGAGGTAAGTACTACTGGTATCCAGAGTATCAGAACCAACGAGGATACTGATAATACCGTTCGCTACTACGACCTGCAAGGTCGTGAGGTAAAGACTCCTACCCGCGGACTGTATATTAGAAATGGAAAGAAGATAGTAATCAAATAAATATTATCCGCATTTCTCACAATAAAAAATCAGGAGGCAGAGCGTTGCGCTTTGCCTCCTGTCTTTTCAAATACTTTTGGAGTAATTTTCAATACTTTTGGAGTAATTTGCAATACTTTTGGAGTATTTACAAATAGTCTTGGAGTATTTTTGATTTTTTTCTGTTTGGCATTAAACCTTTATGGGTGGTGTGCGTCATAATATGCGTAAAACGTTAAATTAATTATGGATAGTAAACGTACACTTTTGCTTATGCTGATGCCGCTGATGGCTGTGGTAGCCCTGGCTCAGCGCTCATTCACGGGTATGATCGTCGACGACGTACAGGACCCCATTCCACAAACAACGGTAAAACTGCTGAAGACGGACAGCACGCTCGTGAAGGGTGCGCTGACCGACATGGAGGGCAAGTTCAAGATTAACGCCCAGGCAGGTGACTATATTCTGCAGGTGACCTGCGTAGGCTTCAAGGCCTATACGAAGCGTGTCAAGATGACAGGCAGTGACGTGGCACTGGGTACCATCAAAATGGAGCCCGATGCCGTCATGTTGAAGGGTACCACCGTCACTGGTCATGCTGCTAAAGTGACATTGAAGGCCGACACCTTTATATATAATGCCGCTGCGTTCCGTACGCCCGAGGGTTCGGTGGTCGAGGAACTGGTGAGACGTCTGCCTGGTGCCGAGGTCAGCGACGACGGTTCGGTGAAGATTAACGGTAAGCAGGTGAAGAAGATTCTGGTGGACGGTAAGGAATTTATGACCGGTGACACGAAGACTGCCATGAAGAACCTGCCGACGAATATCATCGACCGTATCAAGGCTTACGACAAGCAGAGTGATATGGCTCGTGTGTCGGGTATTGAGGATGGTGAGGAAGAGACGGTACTCGACTTCGGTATCAAGGCCGGCATGAACAAGGGTATCATGGTGAATGCCGACCTGGCAGCAGGTACGAAGAGTCGCTATGCAGGCCGCGTGTTCGGTGGTGTGATGAAGGACGATATGAAGGTGTTCCTGATGACCAATGCCAACAATACCAACGACATGGGATTTCCCGGTGGTGGTGGCGGCGGTGGCCGTTTCGGTGCTGGCCGTCAGGGTCTGAACGCCATGAAGATGGCCGGTGTAAACCTGAACTACGAGAAGACCAACGTGCTGACCGTTGACGGTAGTGTGCGCTGGAATCACAGTGACGGCGATGCTTTCTCGAAAAGTGCTACGGAGAGTTTCTTCAGTGGTGCCACGTCGTCGTTCAGCAATAGCAGGACGCAGAACTTCACCCGTGCAAACCAGTGGAACGGCCAGATGCGCTTGGAGTGGCAGCCTGACTCGATGACGAACATCATGTTCCGCCCGAATTTCTCGTACGGCACCAACGACGGCACGAACGTCGGTCTGAATGCAACGTTCGACAAGGATCCTTACGAATATTCAGATAACCCATTGCTCGACGTGCTGAATATTGCCCAAAAATATGGTATTGTCAAGAACTATCAATTGAACGACGGTATCAACTATAGTGACTCGAAGACGTTGCGTGGTATGTTGCAGTTAAACCGCCGCCTGAGCAACAACGGCCGTAACATTACCATACAGTTGAATGCTAACTGGGGCGAGGGCGTCAGCAAGTCGATGGCCAACAGCTATATCTACCTGTTTACAGTGGTCGATACGACCATTACCAACCGTTACACCGTGACGCCGCAAGACAACTGGGGCTACTCGGTGCGCGCAACCTACAGCGAACCCATTGCCCGCCAGGTGTATCTGCAGTTCGGCTACCGCTATCAGTACAGCTATACCAAGAGCGACCGCAAGACCTATGGCCTCAATGATTACGACTATTCGGGCATTGAGCCGGTGTATCGTAATTTCGATGCTTATCTGAATCCGCTCACTCATCCGATAGACTATTATGAGGACCAGACGCTGAGCCGTTATTCGAACTATAAGAACTATACCCATACGGCTGAGGTGATGTTGCGTGTGGTACGTCCGTCGTACAACTTGAACATCGGTTTCCAGGTGATTCCCCAGAAGTCACATTTCATCCAGGACTACACGAAGTTGGTGGATGGCAAGACAACACGTCTGCGTGCAGATACTACCCGTACCGTGACTAACTTCTCGCCGACAGTGGACTTCCGTTGGAAGAAGTCGCAGACTGGTCAGCTGCGTTTGACCTACCGTGCCAATACCCAACAGCCGTCCATGAGCGACCTGCTGGATGTGTATGACGATAGCAACCCCCTGCGCATCACTCGTGGTAACCCTGGTTTGAAGCCTTCGTTCACGCAGAACATCAACCTCTTCTACAACGATTACTTTACGAATCACCAGCGTTCTGTGATGACGTTCGTGAACTTCTCGACGACCAGCAACTCCGTGTCGAACAAGACTACTTATGTGGAGTCTACCGGTGGAACCATCACGCGTCCTGAGAACATCAACGGTAACTGGAACAGTAGCCTTGGTTTTATGTTCAATACCGCCATCGACTCGGCAGCATACTTCAATGTCAATACCTTCACGAATCTGAGCTACAACCACAATGTGGGTTACGTCAGCGTCAACAGTCTGGCAGACTCGGAGGAGAGTGTCACCAAGTCGCTGGGTATCGGTGAACGCCTGTCAGCCAGCTATCGTAACGAGTGGTTCGAATTCGAACTCAATGGTTCGCTGAACTATACCTACTCACGCAGTGAACTGCAGCCCAACAACAACCTCGATACGTGGCAGTTCGCATATGGTGCCATGACGGGTATCACGGCTCCTTGGGGTACGCAGTTGACTACGAATATCACTATGCAGAGCCGTCGTGGTTACAGCGATGTATCGATGAATACCAACGAGCTTATCTGGAATGCGCAGTTGTCGCAGTCGTTCCTGAAGGGTAATGCACTGACTGTCTCGCTGCAGTTCTACGATATTCTGCATGAGCAGTCGACCGTCACCAGTATCCTCAACGCCATGCAGCGCAGCGATACTGAGTATAATGCCATTACAAACTATGCAATGTTGCATGTCATCTATCGTCTGAACCTCTTTGGAGGTGGCTTCGGTGGTCGCGGTGGCCGTGGCGGTCGTGGTCAGGGTGGCCCTGGCGGCTTCGGCGGTGGTCGTGGCGGTCGCGGTGGCGGCTTCGGAGGAGGTGGCTTCGGCGGTGGCTTCGGCGGTGGACGTCCGATGATGTAATCCCCGTGGGCGATGATGGACGAAAACCGTTGTGTTCAGTTGCTCGAGGAGCACGGTGTCAAGCCTACCGCCAACCGTATTGTGGTGGTGAAGGCTTTGGCCGCAGCGGGTCGTCCCATGTCGCTGAGCGAATTGGAATACAAGATATTGACCATCGATAAGTCGGGTGTGTTTCGTTGCTTAACACTGTTCAAGGAACACCGGTTGGTACATGTCATTGAAGACGGTGGCGATGGCGTACGCTATGAGTTGTGTCACAGCCACGATAGTGAAACGGATGAAGATTTGCACGTGCATTTCTTTTGTGAACGCTGTCGGCGAACCTATTGTCTGGAGAATATTGCGATTCCAGATGTGGCATTGCCCGAAGGCTTCGAACAATGTTCCGTGAATTTCATGGTCAAGGGCATTTGCCCGCAATGTAAAAAATAGAGGAATGAGCTGCGGCTCATTCCTCTTCTTTTCTGTCGTCGATATTATCACCCTCGGTGGGTGCCATCTCCTCTTCAAAGTCGGTGATGCCCGCCTTCACAAGGATGTTGTACCACTGGATGAGTTTCTTGATGTGGCTGTTCTGCACGCGGTCCTGATCCCAGTCGGGCAGCACCTTTGTGAAGTAGTCGTGCAACTCCTTGGGAGAAGCCTTGCGGAAGTCGACGCTCGACTCCTTGCCTTTTTCCAGGTCACGCATGGATGCAAGAACCTTCATCAAGGGAACGTCATCGGTTTCAGTAAACATAGCGATGTCGGCCAATGACGTGATACGGTCAGTGCCGAAGGCCGGTATGCGCTTGTGGGTGTCGTCAAGGGCCTCAACGATGAGGCTGTTCTTGGCGCGTGATACTAATTTGTAGAGTCCCGGTTTGCCCGAGATGGCTAAAATGGTCTGTTTCATATTGTTTTTTCGTTATTACGTTATTTTTTTGTTATTTCGTTATTCCGTTATTCCGGTATTTCGACATTACGTCGTTAATAATACTTCTATTTGACTGTTGAGGTCGGCCTGGCCGTCGTTGACGATTTCGAAGTCAGCGCGTGCCTTGACTTGCTCCTGCGGCCACTGGCAGGCCAGCCATTGCAAGGCTTTTTCGCGAGTGATGCCATCACGCTGCATGACACGCTGGATGCGGACCTCTTCGGGGGCCGTTACCACAATGACGCGGTCGACAAGTTTGTCGGCACCCGACTCAAACAGGATGGCACTCTCCATCCACAGCATACCACTCTCCTCGAAGTCCTGGAAGACGGCAGGATGGACGATGGCATTCACGGCCTGCTGGTTTTCCTCGTTAGCCAACAGGAAACGGCTGATGGCTGCTTTGTCGAGTGAACCGATGAGTGCCTTCAATTGCTGACGCAGGCGCGGCGAAGTACGTATCAGTCGCTTGGCAGCTGCATCGCAGTCGTACACCTCGATGCCCCGTTGTGCCAGCAGCTTGCAGACGTAGCTCTTGCCAGAGCCGATGCCTCCTGTGATACCTGTCTTCATGGGATGGAATCAGTTGCTCCCTCTTCGATGAGGTAATCCACCTGTTTGACGCTGAGTGTGGCACGGCTGATGCCGTGAGGTACGCTTTGCAGGTAGAGGTTACATTTGTCGGACGGCTTTTGCTCAATCTCAAGATAGTCGGCAACAACGCTGAAGTCGTCTGGCGACAGTGTGCGAACCAGACTGATGCCTGCCACGAAATTCACCTTCACCTTGGACGGGAACGTACGCAGCGTCTTGCCATAAGGCAGGTTGACACACTTGACTGGAACCTCGATGCTCTCTTCGGTGAGTACATCGGTATGGAACACCATTCGTACACGTTCAGGAACGACTTTCACGTCAGCAGGGTGAGCAAGTTTGCAGTTGACAACTAATGTGTCGCGGAAACCTACGTAATTGAGCGGTTCGCTATAGATGATGCGGATGCTGTCCAGCTTTTCGCGTGTGGCATAGACATCTACGCTATCGGGGCTGTAGACAACATGTGAGATGAAGTAGAGCTGTTCGGGAATGACGCGGCCAGTCCAATGAACGGGAACACGCTTGCGTTCACCGTTGTTGTAGAAAAACTCCAGTTTCTCGGGTTTGACGGAGGTAATCTTTGACGACATCTCGAAACATTGCTCGATGGCCCGTTTCAGATCTGCCGCGGGAACAATGCCTTTGCCATTTTCTTTGTCGTAGTTTCTGAAGTCAATCTTGATGCTGTGGTTATGCTCGCCATAGAGGTAGTTCAGTAGCACCCATCCCTGGTCGTGTACGGTAGCACGTACTGTGTCGACATGGGCAGATGTCAACATCACGTTCTTGGGTACATTGACGATGTGGACAGGAATCTTCAGCTCTTTCTCATAAGCACCATTAAGTGTCAGTATGAACCAAAAGACAGCTGAGAGCAGTACAAAGAACAAGAAAACCAGGAGCTGCTTGTTCATGTTACTCAACAAGAAGTCCTTAACAATCTTGAACAGGTTCCGTCCTTCCATGCTCTTACTTCTAATCTCTTACTTGATGTTTCACATCGAGTTCGCTCACTTTTGCACTGGGGTGCTTGAAGTGTCTTTGAAGACGTAACCCTTGTCAACCTTGATGACCACACCATCGGCAATCTTCACCTCGATGATGCCTGTTGCCAGATCAAGCTTCTTGACGGTGCCATAAATGCCACCACCGGTGATGACCTCGGCACCCTCAGCCAGCGAAT